>Ga0207684_10004113_pt1 | contig 13853 bp, 10 predicted proteins | sample KBSK5501metaG_FD_184342 | JGI IMG/M metagenome (GOLD analysis project Ga0207684, IMG submission 184342) | Corn, switchgrass and miscanthus rhizosphere microbial communities from Kellogg Biological Station, Michigan, USA - KBS K5-50-1 metaG... | ecosystem: Host-associated > Plants > Roots >...
TCAAAGAGATGGGGGCTTTATGCAAACTCGACCCGGGTTAGTTGACGTGACGAGCGCACGGCCAGCATCGGATACACGAAAGATGGTCAGGGCTGGGGAGACTTTGGAGCTAGCCCCAGGCGCAACGACGGCAAGCAGGACGGTGGGACGCCCTGGAACTGGAGACCAGGATGAGCGGACAGAGCAAGTCAGAAACCATGCCAATGATTGCGTGGGATCTGGTCAAAGAAGTACGCGCGGCCCTGGAGTCGGATGTGTCAGAACTGAGACCACAGAAGTTAACAAGATTGTGACCGACAGCCTCGCCCCATTCTTCTCTGTGTTAGGCTATCACAACCATGGCCTTCAAGGCATCCAATCGTTGACGGAACCCAGCGCGTTGTTCTGTCAAGGAAACGTGTTGCTTCATCGTGGTACGGACCCGAAAGAACTGGCGCACCTCATCGAAGGCTCTGCAGAAGCGCGCTGCCGAGGTCACGCTTCCGAATCCGCGCATAGGGTAGTAGCGCTGTTTGATGCCACGGTGATCTTGCTCGAGTCGATTGTTGAGATAGCGGTTGGTCCGGTGGAGCACGTCCCTGCCCAGGGTCTCACGAATCGCACGCGGGTAGGAATCATGCCCATCGGTCGTCACCCGTTCTGGGGCGTGGCCGACGACGTCGACAGCCTGTTTGAAAAAGCGCTTGGCCGCCTCCATATCTCGCTTCTCACTGAGCATGGAATCAACCAGATTCCCATCGCGATCGATGGCCCGATAGAGATAGCACCATTTCCCTTTGACGTTGACGTAGGTTTCATCGACGTACCAGGATCGCCCTGCTTGCCCTCGTCGCTTGGTTCGTAGTTGATCTGCGATGAGTGGAGCAAAGCGCTTTTCCCAGTCTCGAACTGCTTCATGCGTGAACTCAAAGCCGCGTTCCAAAAACATCTCAGCCAGATCTCGCAGGCTCAACTTGTACCGCAGCCGCCACAGCACGACGAGCAGGACGATATCGGTGGGATATTCCAGAAAGTTGAACGGCCTCCCTGTACGCTCATTAAAAGTTCGCTTGCAGTCTGAGCAACGGAATGTCCGATAACCCAGCGACGTCTTCTTGGTCTTTTCCTTGGTGGTAGGTGAAGCGCAATGCGAGCAGTTCATGGTTTCCTCCTCATGAAGATGGGCTCAATGACCCTCATTATACCAGAAGAAGGGTCTCTCTACTGGGCCTTGTTCTCAGTTCTGACGCTGCCCGTAAACGCTAGCAGGCTGTTGAAAAACTCCACATAACCTCATCTGTTTGTATGTGTACAGTAAAATCTAAGCGCAAATGAAGAACACATCATGGGCCAAAGTCATCAATATAAGTGTTTTTCAACACGCTGCCCTGTTTATGAAACTCTGCAATACCGTCTCAAAACTCAGTGAGTGACAACTGTTGTATGATCTATCTCTTTCTACGTTGATGCCATTATGGGATATACTTTCTTCAGTAGAGGTTGAGCAGTTCTTAAGGAAGAGGGAAGCCACATGAGTGAGCAAGATGGCGCACAGTCCTCGACAAAACAACGCAGAAGCCGCAAAACAAGTATTGCCAATCAGCAGATTAACAAGCAAGCTCGTTCTGTACAACGTCCCGCCAATGATGATACAGAGGCATGGAAAGCTTACTGGATAGAACAAGGCCAAGAGTGGCGGACAGAGCCGGAAATTGATGCTGAACGACAAGCATTTCTTACTGAACGACGAAGCATCACACCTAGTATTGAGCACGGTATCTATCCCTTCAAGGATATCAAACTGAGCCGTGCAGATGTTGAGTGGTTATTGATAACACATGAAAACGGACGTGGGCCAGTGGATTGGGATACTGGAGGCCAATGGAAACGGGACGGTTTAGACCTGCGGGGTGCTGATCTGCGTCAAGCAAACCTCTTTGGTCTTCCACTTGCTCGCATGAGGGGTGGGCTAACACTTAAAGAGTCGCGTGAGGCGACTGACGAGCAACGAAGCTTGGCAGCAGTGCACTTGCAAGAAGCCATCCTTTACACAGCCCAGTTGCAAGGAGCCATCCTTACGTTTGCCCAGTTGCAGAACGCCGACCTTCGACATGCCCAGTTGCAGACGCCAACCTTTACGGAGCACGATTGCCGAACGCCGACTTGCGTATGACAGACCTGGATCATGCTACCCTGGATTACGTCACTTTCAGCGATCAAGTGTACGGGTGTACCTGCTTCGCGGATATCAAGTGGGGAGAGGTCAATCTCGCGCTAGTTGATTGGGGGCCTGTGACAAGACTTGGCGATGAGCGAGTGGCACGCCAGGAACAGGAACATCCAGGGACACGTTTCCCAACGATAAGGGATGATCAATATAGGGAGGCCGTGCGAGCCAATCGTCAGCTTGCCGTCGTTTTGCGAGCTCAAGGACTGAATGAAGAAGCCGATCATTTTGCCTACCGAGCGCACATGTTGCAACGTGTTGTCTTGCGACGGCAAAGGAAGTTTGGGCGATACCTTTTCTCAGGGTTCCTTGATCTGCTGGCTGGCTATGGATATCGGCCATTACGTAGCGTTATTGCCTATCTTCTTATTATCCTTAGCTTCACGGGTCTCTATTTACTCAACGCACACTTTGTTGCGCCTCATCTTCGATGGGATGAGGCACTCGTACTCAGTGTGAGTAGCTTCCACGGACGAGGCTTCTTCACACAGGATATTACTCTCGGTGATACTTATGCTCGGTTAGCTGCTGTTGAGGCTGTCGCAGGCTTACTTATTGAGATTAGCTTTATTGCTACCTTTACGCAACGGTTCTTTGGGAAGTGATAGTTCTTCTCATCCTTTATATCGTCACCGATCCTCACCATCCTGTGCCCAAGCTCTACTTGAGAGACTGTTTCAACAGGCTGCTAGATTGTGCGAATAGGTGTCAAGTACCTGATTTTTTGGTTCTTCCGCACTTTCGATACTGCTGGCGAACCCCTTTTGAACCGGATAGGCAACGAAGAGTATGTTTGGTATGATAGGCAAAACCCGAACACTGAAGCAAAATCCGAGCAGAGGAGGAAAGTGATGTCACTCAAGCCAGAGGGGATTAGTCCAGTTCCCGAAGAAACCGCCCGTATTGCCCATGCCGCCTATCTCAAAGGGAGCGTTTTTATACACATGCGAGATGAACTGGGCACGATTTATCAGGATGAAATCTTCGCGCCCTTGTTTTCTCACACCGGACAACCAGCAGAAGCTCCTTGGCGCCTGGCATTAGTCACCATCATGCAATTTGCCGAAGGCCTTTCTGATCGGCAGGCCGCTGATGCGGTGCGCGGTCGCATCGATTGGAAGTATGCCCTTGGGCTCGAACTCGCTGACCCCGGCTTTGATGCTTCGGTCCTCAGCGAGTTCCGCACGCGGCTCGTGGAGGGCCAGGCCGAAGAACAGCTCTTGACGGTGATGCTCACGCTGTTCAAGGAGCGAGGCTGGCTCAAAGCGCGCGGTAAACAGCGGACGGATTCCACGCATGTGCTGGCCAAGATCCGCGCCATCAATCGACTAGTCTGTGTGGGAGAAACGCTACGCCATGCCTTGAATTGTCTGGCCATCGTGGCTCCTGAGTGGCTGCTGGCTCACAGTCAGCCGGAGTGGGTGAATCGTTATGAGGTGCGCCTGGAAGACTCGCGACTGCCTTGCAGCGAAGAAGATCGTCAGGCCTGGGTTCAAAGCGTTGGACAAGATGGAGCGACCTTGCTCAGTGCCCTCTTTGAGCCAGAGGCGCCCTCCTGGTTAGCAGAAGTGCCAGCGGTTGATATGTTGCGGCGCGTGTGGCTCCAGCACTATCAGTGGAGCGAAGGCAAGCTGGGCTGGCGTTCCTCGGAGAACATTCCTCCCGCTGGCTTGTCTAGTAGCTCGCCCTACGATCTGGATGCGCACTACAGCAAGAAGCGCACCACCAGTTGGGTGGGGTTTAAGGTGCATCTGACGGAAACCTGAGAGCAAGACAGCCCGCATCTGATCACCCATGTCGAAACGACCACGGCCCTTGTCTCCGACGATGCAAGAACCGCCAGCATCCATGAAGGACTCAAGCAGAAGGAACTGCTGCCCAACCAGCATCTGGTCGATACAGGCTATGTCGATGCCCAGTTGCTGCACAGCAGTCAGCAGGACTATGGTATCGATCTGGTTGGCCCCACGCGCCCTGATGTCAAATGGCAAGCTCAGCAACAGATGGGTTTCGCGGCGAGCCAGTTTCACATCGATTGGCAAGCCGAGCAAGCCACCTGCCCTCAAGGCCACACCAGTATCAGCTGGACTCCGGCCATTGACAACCGCAAGAATGAGGTCATCAAGATCAAATTCTCCATCAAGGACTGTCAAAGCTGTCCCAGTCGTTCATTGTGTACGCACTCCGCGCGCTACCCACGTCGCACCATCACCGTGCGTCGTGTGCAGCAACATCAAGCGTTACAACGTGCCCGAGCGCGTGCCAAGACCGAGGAGTTCAAAACGCTCTACGCGCGGCGCGCTGGGGTGGAAGGCACCATTTCTCAAGGGGTCCGGGCGATGGGCCTACGACGTTCCCGTTACATTGGTCAAGAAAGGACGCATCTTCAGCACCTGGCTACCGCTGCTGCCATGAATATCGTTCGGCTGATGCGATGGCTCGATGGCGAGCCTCTTGCTCAAACCAGAACCTCGGCTTTCGTTCAATTACTTCGTCCGGTCGCTTAATCTCCTTGAGAGGGTTCGCCAGCAGTATCAAAGATGGTGATGGTTCGTACTGGATTGCGTTGTACCAACGGTGCGTTCACCTGGGCTGTACTATACCGTTTCGCGACGACTGTGTGAGTTTCAAATGTCCATGCCATGGTTCTCACTATCATGTTGACGGCGAATACCTGGACGGCCCGGCTCCGAGAAGCCTGGATCGCTTCGCGCTCTCCTTCGATGGAGAAAATGTGCTGGTTGACACGGGAACGCTCAACAACATGGTGCCGCATCCCGATGCCACTACTCTTTTGATCCAGGTACCAAATGTATCGTGCAGCGCGTAACCATAGCGTAATGCATTAACATCATTACGTCGTGTCCAGTTCTGTTCAAGGGATCAGACTGAGTGCTCCCCGGCATGAAATGACCGGGGCTTTCCCGCCGGATTTTCTGTAATCTTTTTCGCATAGCCAACGTATTACACTAAGTAGCCTCTAGCGAATATGTTTAGGTAGGCAGTGTTCTGCTGTTTTTCCCCTGCTAGTAATGAAAGGTGGGACGCCATAGTGGATACCTACTACAATCCTAAAGATCTCACGCGCTTCGCCGAGGTTGGCGAAGAAGCTCCTGAGCTCTGGAAAAAGTGGTTGGATTGGTATAATTCCGTATTTGCCGAAGGCGCACTAAGCGAGCGTGAGAAAGCACTCATTGCGCTGGCCGTTGCCCACACCGTCCAATGCCCCTATTGTATTGATGCCTATAGTTCTGCATGCCTTGAGAAAGGATCAGATCCTGAGCAAATGACCGAGGCGATCCATGTTGCTGCCGCTATTCGTAGCGGCTCATCTCTCGTACACGGTGTTCAGATGCGTAACCACGTACACAAGCTCTCCATGTAATTAAGGAGTGCCATTATGGCCAAAATCATCCCAACCCTGGTCAAGCAAGGCCATCGGCTCTCCAAAACAGAGGTACAGCGGCAGGTACTCGAGGACTTGCCGCTCCATGCGTTTGCGGAGGCAATGGCAAGCGCTGGCCACAGACCATTGAGAGCCAGTAGCATTGAAGTCTTGCAGATCAACGTCGGCAAGCGCTGTAATCAGACTTGCCAGCACTGTCATGTGGATGCCGGTCCTGATCGCAAGGAAGTGATGACTCGCGAAGTCTTGGAGACCTGTCTCAATTTTCTGGCCCAGACCGATATTCCCACGCTTGATATCACTGGTGGTGCGCCGGAGATGCATCCGGACTTTCGCGAAATCGTCGAGCGTGGCACGGCGCTGGGTCGTCACCTCATGGATCGATGCAACCTGACTATAACGCGTCTACCCAACTATGCCTACATCCCCGAATTTCTGGCGGGGCATCGCGTTGAGGTTGTTGCTTCGCTGCCTTCCTATGCTGCTAAGCTGACAGATACTCAGCGTGGTGAAGGTGTGTTCGAGGATTCGATTCTCGCGCTCCAGCGTTTCAATGAGCTGGGCTATGGTAAAGAGGGTACTGGACTGCTTCTCAACCTGGTGACGAACCCGGTTGGGGCTTTCCTTCCTGGCAACCAGAAATCGCTTGAGGCTGATTGGAAGCGCCAACTCAAGCGTCGTTATAACGTTGAGTTTAATAACCTCTACACGATTACCAATATGCCGATCAGTCGCTACCTGGATTATCTTATCAGGTCTGATAACCTTGAGACCTACATGGAGAAGCTGGTGAACGCCTTTAATCCGGCGACGGTAAATGGTCTGATGTGTCGTACCACACTATCGGTTGGTTGGGATGGTAAACTTTACGACTGTGACTTCAACCAGATGCTTGATCTTGGCCCTGGCCCGCAATCGCCTCAGACGATCTTCGATGCGAATGTAGAAAGCCTGGCGCATCGCGTTATTCAGATCGGGCAACACTGTTATGGTTGTACGGCTGGATCAGGCTCAAGCTGTGGAGGCGCGACCGTGTAGCAGTAGCTATCCATGAAAGCAAAGCAAGAACACCCTTTGCGGGTGCCCAGTTTTTTAAGACGGGAAAGGGGTATCAACTTGTTCGAAATCCTCAAGCAGACGCGCAGTATTTGTTCGATGTGCGGAGAGACTGTACCCGCAACATATGAAGTTCGTGACAACGAGCAGGTCTTTTTCTCTCGCACCTGTCCCTCGCACGGCGTCGCGGACACTGACCTGGGTTATCATGCTGCTTACTATCGTAAATCTTTTGATGTAGAAAAACTGATGATCGAGCGGTACGGCGATGGAGGGGATACGGATATTTCGCGGGGTCTTTCTCCTTTTCCTCTCCGTAAGCCCGCGGGCCTGGCTATTGTAGAGATCACCGAGCGCTGTAACCTCACCTGCCCCATGTGCTACGCCTACTCCAGTCCCTCAGAACGCGACTACTCGTTGGAGGAGATTGAAACCCGTCTCGATCAACTGATAGCAGTGGAGGGCAAGGGTATTTCACTTCAGATCTCCGGGGGCGAACCATCGGTGCGCAAGGATCTGGATACCATTGCCGCCATGGTGAAACGCAAGGGCTTTGGGCATCTGGAGATGGTCAGCAACGGCATTCGCCTGGCGCGCGAACCCGATTTTGCCGAGAAGCTGGTCGCATGGGGCTTCACCTCTGTTTACCTGCAATTCGATAGCACACGTCTACAAGATATCCTCAAGCTCCGCGGCGAAGATTTGTGGGACGTGCGTGTCAAAGCCATCGCCGCACTCGAGCGTGTCAAATTGCCCTCGACGCTCGCCGTCTCCCTCTATGATGGCCTCAACAGCGACCAGGTACAGCAGGTGATCCACTTTGCCTGGCAACACCCTGATACCGTCTGCGCTATCGCGTTCCAGGCGGCTACCCCTTTTGGCCGCTTCGAGGTCAATAATGCCGATACTACCGACAACGGCGGTGGCAACGGTCACACAGTTCAAGAGCAACCGCCTGCCCCACGTAAATTGCGCATGCCCGAAATCCTCAAACTGATTGAGGAGCAGACGGGCATTCCTGAAGATTTATTCTTTCCCGTTGGTGAAGGTTCACCATTGTGCAACACCTTTACGCTGCTCAAATATACCAGAGAGGGGTACAAACCAATAGCCCCCAACTTCACGCTCAAGGAGTTCATGGATATCATGGGTTCATGCCCCAATATGACTCTACGCATGCTCACGCGTGGCCGCGCCGCCGTACTTCCGCAGATCGTCACCAACATTGGTGGCAGCCTCAAGTTGATGAAAACGCTCTGGCCGCATATCGGCACCGACCCATCCTTCTGGACCAGCCGCAAGACGCTCACGCTCTTCGTCAAGCCTTTCATGGACGAAAGCGACATCGACATGAGCCGCATCGAGCGCTGCTGCTTCCATAACGCTTCGCCGCGAGGGATAATGTCTTTCTGTGCGCTGAATGCCAAAATGCGGCCTGCACAGCCGCATGCCAACGAGAGTGCTTTCATTCCGTTGCCCGCGCGGCGCTCTAAACAGTAGACGATACCAGCGAATTAGGGGACAGAAGATATTCATGCGCTTCTCGATCATCATGCCGGTGTTGAACGAAGAGTTGGTGTTGGATGCCCAACTCGCCCGGCTTACACGCCAATGCGCTCACCATGATTGTGAATTGCTCATCGTCGATGGAGGAAGTAGCGACCGCACAACTGCTGTTGCGCAATGCTACGGATGGGTCATGGCAGCTCCACGCGGTCGCGCAACGCAAATGAACGCTGGTGCCGCTGTGGCCAGTGGTGATGTCCTCATCTTCCTGCATGCCGATACCATACTCCCTGATGATGCATTCGGGGCTATCGAGAAAGCACTCGCGCTACCACAGGTCGTCGGTGGAGCATTTCGCATCTGTTTCAACTGCCAGCACTGGCCCTATCGACTCGTCGCATTGAGCACCAATGTGCGTTCGCATATGCGCAAAATCTTTACCGGCGACCAGGCCTACTTTATTCGCTCCGCCAGTTTCAAGGCCGTAGGGGGCTACCCCAACCAACCTCTGATGGAAGACCTGGAGATCATCACGCGCCTGCGAAAAATCGGCAAGGTTGTACTCTTACCCCAATATGTGACGACATCGGCACGACGGCACGAAAAGATCGGGTTAATACGCAGCGTGCTGTTGATGTGGTACCTGCGCATGCTGTACAAATTGGGTACCTCTCCAGAGCAATTGCAGCGCATGTACCTGGATGTGAGGTGATAACCAGAAAAATTGAGCCAGAGTCCTCTACTCTACCAGGAAACGCCTGGCGAAACGGTTCTGATATCTACCGCGTGCACCTGGCCCTTGTGTATCATGTTCAACACCTCATAGCCTCGTAAGGTTCGCCATGTGGTTTCGAATGAGAAAAACCCAGGCCCCGGTTTGACCAACCGTTTGATGAAGCGGTGGTCTTGTTCCTATCCGGGTCGGAGTTTCAGGCCACTCCCCATGACACTACTCATGACGCTTTCATGACGCCTCCTCTTTATACTAGATACCAGGACAGGTTAGTGGTGCGAAATGAGCCTGACAAGCCGCTTGAGAGCGAGCAAAGAGTGTGTATTTAGCATTGTTTCGTATCGACGCGTTAGTGACCTTGTCGGTCCTCTCCTAGAAAAAAGGTGCGAACATGACTGCTCGCGTGGGGCAGCAGTTGGGCAACTATCGTCTCATGCAGTTGCTGGAACGGGGGAACTTCGCTGAAGTTTACCTGGGTGCGCATATGTATTTGACCACCCAGGCCGCCATTAAAGTGCTCTATGGAGAGTTGGCCGATCAGGATGTGGAGGACTTCCTCACCGAGGCGCGCACGATTGCGCGCTTACGGCATCCCCATATCGTCCAGGTCCTGGAATTTGGAGTGGAGGATACGACCCCTTTTCTGGTCATGGACTATGCTCCGGGTGGCAATCTGCGTCAACACCACCCCAAGGGGACGCGGCTCTCGCTCGAGACCATCCTCTCCTACGTCAGGCAGATCGCAAACGCCTTGCAGTATGCGCACCAGGAACAGGTGATCCATCGTGACATCAAGCCGGAGAACTTGTTGCTGGGACGCAACAACGAGGTCTTGCTCAGTGACTTTGGCATTGCTGTCCTCGCCCAAAGTTTCAACTCGCGCACAACCCAGAATAACGCTGGCACCATCGCCTATATGGCCCCCGAGCAGATCCAGGCTCATCCGAGCTCTGCCAGCGACCAGTATGCCCTGGGCGTCGTGGTCTATGAATGGCTCAGCGGTGAGCGCCCCTTTTCCGGGACGTGGACGGAGGTCGCTGCCAAACATCTCCTTGTTCCTCCCCCGCCCTTGCATGAGAAGGTACCGATCATCTCGCTTGCGGTTGAGCAGGTGGTGTTGAAGGCACTCGCCAAGGATCCGAAGGAACGTTTTCGCAGCGTGCGCGATTTTGCTATGAGTCTGGAAGAGGCCTGGCTGTCGGAGGGTTCGGGACAAACACAACCGTTCCCTCCCCCGGTCCAACCGGCTGAAGCGGGGCCCGTGTTCAAACGCGAACAGCCTGCTCCACTCACCCCCCTGATCGGACGCCTGCAGGAGGTAGCAGCTGCTTGTGCCCTGCTGCAACAACCAGAGGTGCGCCTGGTCACCCTGACGGGTACGGGAGGCGTGGGCAAAACCCGGTTGGCGCTGCAGGTCGCTACTGAACTGCAGGAGCGCTTTGTCGACGGGATCTACTTCATCTCACTGGCCCTCGTCAGCGATTCCCGGTTGGTTGTACCCACCATCGCTCAAACACTTGGGATCGAAGAAGCCGGGGAGCGACCGCTGATGGATCTGCTGCCAGCCTGCTTACGAGACCAGCACTTGCTTCTGCTACTGGACAACTTTGAGCAGGTAATGGCGGCGGTACCAGCGCTATCGAACCTGCTGGCCGGCTGCCCTCACCTCAAAATCCTGGTGACCAGCCGCGCGGTACTACACATCCACGGTGAATACGAGTTTCCGGTGCCTCCACTCGAACTGCCCGACCTCAGCCACCTTCCAGAGAACGAAGCCCTCTCACGGAATGCATCTGTGGCCCTCTTCCTCCAGCGTGCCCGGGCGGTCATGCCCAACTTTCAGTTGACTTCCGTTAACGCCCGTGCCATTGCGGAAATCTGTGTGCGCCTGGATGGCTTGCCTCTCGCCATTGAGCTGGCAGCTGCCCGCATCAAGCTGCTTCCCCCGAAGACCCTGTTGGCGCAGCTGGAACACCGTTTTCAAGTGTTGACGAGAGGGGCACAAGATGTTCCTGCACGACAACAGACGCTTTATAACGCGCTTGCGTGGAGCTACCATTTGTTAGACGCCGGGGAGCAGCGACTCTTCAGGAGACTCTCTGCCTTTGCCTGTTGCTGCACGTTGACAGCGCTGGAGGCTGTTTATCGGGATCTCGGCGATGTGCCAGCGTATGTGCTGGATGGGGTGGCGTCGCTCATCGACAAGAGCATGGTGCAAACGGAGCAAGAAGAGGAGGAGCCTCACTTCGAGATGTTGCAGACCATCCGTGAGTTTGGGCTGGAGGTTCTGCACGTGAGTGGGGAAATGGAGCGTACCCGGCGGGCGCATGCTGCGTACTACCTGCGGCTTGCGGAGGAAGCAGAGCCAGAGCTCGTAGGCCCACAGCAGGCCGCGTGGTTGGAGCGGTTAGAGCAAGAGCATGAGAACCTGCGCGTGGCATTGCAATGGTTGCTCGAGTCGGCTGAAGATGAAGAGCATGGGTACCGCCAGGAGATGGCCTTGCGATTGGCGGTAGCGCTGTGGGGTTTCTGGAATATACGCGGTCGCTGGAGTGAAGGGCGGGCTTTCCTGGAGCAGGCATTGGCAGCAGGGAAGGGGGTTGAGGCAACCTTGCGGGCAAAGGCGCTCATCTGCAGCGCGAGATGGGCCTTCGTTCAGAGTGACTACGAGCGTGCTCAGGCCCTGTGTGAGGAGAGCCTGGCGCTGTACCGGGAACGTAGAAACCCATCAGGCATTGCAACCTCGCTCTATTATCTGGGCAACATCGCCTGGGCGAGGGGCGATATGACAGGTGCTCGCTCGCTGCTGGGGGAGTCTTTGACGCTCCTCAGGCAGGTGGGTGCCAAAGAGCGCCTCGCCTGGTCGCTCTTCACTATGGCCATGCTGGACAGCAGCCAGGGGAAATATGCCACGGCACGCACCCTCTTCGAGGAGAGCCTGGCGATCCACCGCAAGTTGGGAAACAAGAGGGGCATCGCTCACTCGCTCTCCCAATTGGCACAGATGCTGTTTCTTTCCCAGGACGACCAGGCGCGAGTGCGCTCGCTGCTGGAGGAATGCCTGGCACTCTCCAGGGAGATTGGCTTCAAAGAGGGCATTGCCGCCTCGTACTGCCTCTCGGCGCAGGTAGCTCTCAGTCAGGGCGACCCTGTCACGGCACACGCGCAGGCGGAGGAGAGTCTGATGCTCTACAGGGAGATGGGCCACCGGCATGGCACCGCCGAGGTGCTCTCCGTTTTAGGGAAGGTCGTTGCCGCCCAGGGCGACTACGCAACAGCACGCGCGTTGCATGAGGAGAGCTGTGCCATCTCCAGCACGCTGGGCGAACAGTGGATGATTGCTGGATGCCTGGTGGAATTGGGAGAAGTAATCGCGGCACAGCAGCAGTTCACCTGGGCAGCACAGCTCTGGGGAGCATCGGAGGTCCTACGCGAAGCCATCAGCGTCCCGCTCTTGCCTGTCGAACGTGCTGACTTTGAGGATGCCATCTCGGCAGCACGCGCTCACCTCGGGGAAAGAGCTTTCGCTGCCGCGTGGGCGCAGGGACGAACCAGGACGCCCGAGCAGGTCCTCGCCAGCCAGGGACAGGTGACCGGTCCATCGCCGACCACGCCCGCGGCTCCTCCAAGCTCCTATCCTGCTGGACTGACCGCACGCGAGGTAGAGGTGCTGCGCCTGGTGGTCAGAGGGCTGACTAACGCCCAGATTGCCCGGGAGTTAGTCCTCAGCGAGAAAACGGTCGCCACGCACCTTACCCATATCTTCAACAAGACGACCAGTGAGAACCGGGCCGCCGTGACGGCTTTTGCCATCCACCATGGCCTGGCTTAGCTTCCCCCCTCCTCCCGCTGTGGCCTTCCTCGCGGCAGCCTCAGTAATTCTTCCGATAGCGGTCATCCCGCTGTGACTCTCCCTGTCGGAGCATCAGTAGTTCTTTGTATTCCAGCCAAATCCTGCCCGGCCAAAAACCCTCGCACTTTTCGGAAGTTTTTCCGATGGCAGGGACGGCTCCGATCAAGTACACTTCTACCATGCATGAACGATCTGACTGTCCCTGCTATCTCCGCAGAAGGGGGTGCTGGGCGGAGCGTTAGATCTGAGCCTGCCGATAGAGCCGGGTGTACGGAGCCATATCGCCTCTGTCGTCAAACGTGTGGTATAAGTCAACAGGATTGAGCATCTTACCTCAATCCAAAATGCTTACCCGGTGGGTAAGAGGGTTAACTGAAAGGAGATACCTGTGGCAAAACTAATACAGAAGAAACATGTGGCAGAACCACTGCCAGTTGAAATGACAGCACTTGAGCCTCCGGTGCCCAAGGAGAATGGACTCTTGAAGATAGGCAGTATCGTGAGCGCATTCGGCCTGCTGATCATTGGCGTGGTCATGCTGGTGATGGCCCTCTTGACTCCGATCGAAGCGGGTCGCCGCATTGTCGAAATCGTTTTAAGTTCCGGAAACCTGGTGGGCGGGATGCTCCTCTTGCGAGATGCTACAAACAAGAAGCATGCGCAGGTCTCAATTAGCTTATGGCCTGGCGAGATTGCACTCCTCCCCACTTTCATCTACCTGGGGATAGCGATGTCGGCATTTCAGCTTGGCCTGACCTCCTACCATGACGCTGTCATTCAGCTCATCGCCGTACTGAGTGGCTTTGTCCTTGGTACTGTTGCCCTGGCCTTATCCGGTACAACCAGGGGCAAGAGCGCTCATCCAAAGAGGAAGATCGCCCCTGCTGCGTCACTGCGTGATGGCGTCATCTTGATAGTCGGGACAATTCTGCTAGCCATTGCGCTTGGGCAGATCTCAGGAGCGGCTCTCAAGCCAACCCACTGGAGCTGGATTAGCTTCCTGGGCATCACTATACCCGGCATGCTGCTGCTGATCGCCCGGGAGGGCATCAAAAGAGTGACTGAGAACTGGGGCCGTCGTAGTGAGTTCACC
>Ga0207684_10004114_pt1 | contig 13846 bp, 8 predicted proteins | sample KBSK5501metaG_FD_184342 | JGI IMG/M metagenome (GOLD analysis project Ga0207684, IMG submission 184342) | Corn, switchgrass and miscanthus rhizosphere microbial communities from Kellogg Biological Station, Michigan, USA - KBS K5-50-1 metaG... | ecosystem: Host-associated > Plants > Roots >...
CATTTCTGACGCTGGTCGTGACCCTCTTCCGAAGGCGCCGCAGGAAGCGTTTGCAGTCGTAGCCGGCGACGGCTGCTAAGTATGCAATTGACATTTGCTTAAGCGGGCTTGAAAATCCGCCCTACGGCCCGCGGTCGCAGCGGCCGTTGAGACGCCGGCCAACTCTGGGGGGAGGGAGGTCAGGAGCAGTTGACATGAGGAAACTAGCCCTGGCCATCACCGCCGCTGTGGCGCTGCTGGCCGCTTCATTCGTGAGTCCCATCAGTGCGTTCGGGGCGGGGTCGACCCGCGGCCCCAGTTCGCCAGGGCCTCATTCAGGCGCCAGGTCGTATCCAGTTCACGCCTTGTCGGGTTTGGCTCCAGCCACCGGTCCCAGAGTTGCAACCCTCACCTGCGACGCCGGATTCGACACCGTCGCCAGTCCCAACGGCGCCAACAACAACGAGCTTGTCGACGTGTCGGCGGTCTCCGCTAATGACATATGGGCGGTCGGCGACACCAGCCACATCAACTTCGTTTACGACCAGACGCTTGCCGAGCATTGGGATGGAAACAGCTGGACCATAGTCCCTACGTCGAACCCCGGCCCGTACCACAACGACCTCACTGCCGTAGATGCGATCTCGACCAACGATGTCTGGGTGGTGGGCATCTATACAACGGCCACGGACAACTCGACCTTTGCCTCGTATGCGCAGCACTGGAACGGAAGCAGCTGGAGCGGGTACGTCTTCAGCCCGACAAACATGACCCTTGTGTTTGACGTCACAGCCAGCTCCAGCACCGACGTTTGGGCCGTGGGCACGTACATCAGCGGCAACACCCCCTTCACTCTGATCGAACACTGGAACGGAAGTGCCTGGACCCAGATTGCCGGTGCAAACCCGACCAACTTCGACAACGAGCTGTTCGCGATTTCAGCCTTCAGCCCGACGGACGCCTGGGCGGTTGGAGAAATGACCTCGAGCAGCATCACTCCCGCCCAATCTCTTGCCGAGCACTGGGATGGCAGCGCATGGTCCCAGATCGGCACGCTCAACAGCAGCTTCGACAACGAGATCCTGTGGGTGCAAGCCCTCGAGGCGGGGCATGCAGTTGGGGTTGGGTTCGGAAACCACTCCGTTGACTCCTTCGGGAACACGGTCACACCGAGGATGTCGCAGGCCTGGGACCTCAACACGCTCGGCCCGGCCACCCCGGTCAACACCTCGCTGGGCACAGGACTGGGCACTGGCGACAACGCCCTGATCGGCGTTGCCATTTCGGGCGCGGCCGTATGGGCGGTTGGATACTCGCGCCCTACAATCCCGGCTCCCCGCGTGACACTGGCAATACCGGCGACCTGGAACGCCACTACGCACATCCTCAGCTGGGGCACTCCGGGAGCCAGCGCGAGCCCGGGCGCGGGCAACAGCGTCCTGGATGCGGTGACTGCCGTCTCGCCATACGGTTTCTGGGCGACCGGCTACCAGTGGGACGGCATAGGCTTCAACCAGACCCTCACCGAGTCGTACTGCGCACGTCACTTCAATGTGAGCGGCCCCGTCTCCTCCACCGCCGGCTCGCCGTTCTCGCTGACAGTCACGGAACAGAACGGGGACAGCACCACGTTCACCGGCTACCGCGGCACGGTCCACTTCAGCAGCAGCGACAACAGCGCCGTGCTGCCGGCCGACTACACCTTCCTTGCCGGCGACAACGGGACGCATACCTTCAGTGGGGTCGTTCTCAACACGCCCGGCAACCAGTCGATCACCGCGGCCGACCTTGTCATGCCTTTGACCATGCCCGGCTCGGCAACCGTCAAGGTGCTCTGCGTCGGCACGTGTCCATCGACCGGCGGAACGGCCGGAGGCCGGACGACGAATGGTGGTCCGTCTGGAACGGCGGCAGGTCGACTCGACACGAATCAATCGGGCTCGGGGACGGCGGGACCAAGGGTGCCGAGACTGGGCCCGGTTGCGCAGCGGAGCGACATCACGACCAGCATCTCCTCCACGGTTGGATCTGCGGCACCGGATGCCGCGGCGAGCGTGCCAGGTGCTGGCGCGAGCAGCAATTCGATCCGAGCGCCGGCGCACAGGGCGTTGTCTTTGGTCGCTCGGACTGAGGTAGTTTCGCAGCCGCGTGCGCAGTCGCTGTGGTACTTATTGCCTCTCGTTCCTCTGCTCATCTGCCTGCTGGCGCTGAGCGAGGTTCGCCGGCGCAGATTCAAGGAGACTTCGAATGCCCGCATCTGACCGTGACTCTGTGAATCAGTCGCACTCAAAGCCGTCGAGCCCACGGACGCATACCAGTCAGGTGCCGCAGCACCTTGTAGCCGCGAAGACCAACGCTGCGATCGGCCGCGATGCCGTTCGGCAGAGTCCGGAATCCAAGCCCACCAAGAGCTGAGGAGTCAAGAGATGGAACGTACGGAGGAACTCGAGGACCAGGTTCGACGCCTGACGGACACCGTCGACGAGATGCGGGCCCGAATGGCCGCGCTCGAGGCCGGTGAGCCAAAACACGCGAACGGCGCGGCGCCGAGTAGCCGCCGCGGATTCTTGAGGCTGGGAGCGGCCGCGGCGCTCGGCGCGATCGGCATGGCCGCCACAAAAGTCTTGCCGGCTGCCGCGGCCAACGGCGGGCCCACCCTCCTGGGTACTGCGAACCTGGCTGAGAGTCCGACCACAATACAAGGAGACGTCGTAGGCGCGACCGGCCCACCTGTCCAGGTTTTCGCGGCAGAGGATTCGACCTTCTCTTCGGCAGCGTTATCTGCAGCCGGTGGTTTCGCCGGCACTCTGCAGGGCTTGGGCAACGGAAATATTGCGGTGCCTCCAACAAATCCGATCGTCGAAGGCGTCGACGGGTGGGCGCAGGGAACCAGGGCCTTTGGGGTCTACGGACTCACCGACAAAGGTACGGGCGTCGTCGGCGAGAGCGCCACAGGCATTGGCCTCTACGCCCGGCGCACCGGCCGCATCCGGCAGGACGGCCTCGTTCCGGCCGGAACCACCCCCACGTACCCACCCAATGACTTCGAGATGGTTCGGGATACGAACGGTGTGCTCTGGATCTCCACAGCAGGCGGCGTGTGGAAGCGGGTGCTGACGAATGATTTCGGCATCCAACTGTTCCCCAACCCCCGCCGCATCTACAACGGATATGTTCAACCGACAGCGCCAGGCATCTACGGCCCAATTGACGCCACTTTGCAGTCCGACGGCACGACACCAAGCGGCGTCCCCGTGGGCGCAAAGTCTGCCTTTTGCGCCGTGCAGTCCTACAACGCTGGTGTGATGACCCTGTACCCGGACGGCGCGGCCGACCCGCTTCTCGCGAACTGGTCGGGGACGGCGAACGGGCCGCTCAACCTCCTGTACGTGTTCGTTCCCTTGTCTGCGGCCGGGAAGTTCACGATCCACACCTACTTCACCGGGCAGAAGTTCATCGACGTCTGGGGCTACCTGATCTAAGCAAAAAACGGCGCAAGGGAGCCCCTCATGGGCTCCCTTGCCTCGGAATCAGTCGTGAACCAAGTGAGGGGTCTCGCGAATACCGAGGACGACCAACCTTCCCCATCCGCGCCTCCTCAGCCGCCACAATGTCACCCTCGTGGATGGTTAGGCAGATGAGCACCTCAAAGCTTGAAATCCTTGAACGGGCAATCCCCGGCCGCTGGCGGTGGATGTTCCAGGAATGGTTCGACTCCACGCCGGCTCTGCGGAACCTGCGGAGACACAAGCACGCCGAACTCGACCGGATTGATGCTGAGCTGAGGCATCCGGGTCGGTGGATCGAACCGCACGGGGCCACGCTTGGCATGAGTGAGCGAGTGATTGAGATTCCGTGGGTATTGAGTCGTTATGGCGGAGAGCAGGCTGTTCTGGACATAGGCACATCGAACGCTTACACGACCTACGTGCGACATTTGCGGGCGTTAAGGCCCAACCGCCTACGGGCTCTTGACTTGGTTCACGTCGATCGCGGAATTCCCTGCGACCGCGGGGATATGCGTGCGATGCCTTATGACGACGCATCGTTTGACTTGGTCCTGTGTGTCTCGACGCTGGAGCACGTCGGCATGGACAACACCGGCTACGGGGCAGCTGAGTCTAACGATGGCGGGGATTTGATGGCTTTGCGGGAAGTAAAGCGGATCCTTAGGCCTGAAGGCCGGCTTCTCGTAACGGTTCCTTTCGGTTTGAGGCAGAACCACGGTTGGTTTCACCAGTACGACGACCCGGAGTGGACGGCACTGGTAGATTCCAGCGGCCTGTTGGAAACGGAACGACAGACTTATTCCTACCGTGAAGGCTGGTGTCTCGGGGTGCCGACACTCGGCTACGGCGAGAACCAAGCTCCTGGCGCCGCCGGCGTGTTATGCGCCGAACTTACTTGCCGAAAGGTGGACGCACGCGGTTAGCGAACACCGTGAATGAGATCGTTGTTCCGACAAATGGAGAGCAAGGGAGTCCGCCGGGGCTCCCTTGCCTCCTGTCGTTATTTGCCGAACCAGGAATTGCGCCTAACTAGACGACGTACCCCCACGCATCGACGTAGCAGTTGCCGCTGATGTACGAGTGGATCTTGAACTTCCCGGCGGCCGAAAGCGGGACCATCATGTAGACCATGTTCAGCCCGAAGCCCTGGGTGCCGGTTCCCGAGTAGTTCGCGATACCGGGGTCGATGGTGAGGTCGGGGAAGAGGGTGAGCACGCCGGGCGTGTAGGACTGCACTGCGCAGAACGCCGCTTTCGCTCCCACGGGGATTCCGGTCGGGGTCACAAGGTCGGACTTGAGCGTGGCGTCGTACGGCCCGGTGGTGGCGCCGTTGACAAACGGACCGCCATTGATGATGCGTCGGGGGTCGGGGAACAACGTCAGTCCGGGGTTGAGGGTCCAGCCGAGGCGGACTCCGAAGAGTTGGTGAGCCACGGAATTAAGCGTGCCGGGTATGTACACGATCGTGAAGATCGACTGTGAATTGTCGATCGGTATCGGCGCCGAAATCGTCACCGGCAAGTTCTGCTGTGAGGCGTTGGCGACGCCGTTGGTCAGGAGAGACGCTCGAACTGGTCCCGAATTCGCCCACGGGAAGATCTCACCGAGCTGAAAGAAGTCGGCGTTGGCGTCGTTGGCGATGATGGAGACCCACATTTCGGTGATGAGGGCGCCGGTCGGGAGGTCGGGGCGCGCCCACATCGTGCCGCCCGGGATGATGGAGTACTCCGCGCTCGTGTAGTTGTTGACCCAGGCCTGGGACGACGTTGAGTCCCGGAAGTCCGTCGGACCCCAGAGCCACAGGTAGTTCAGGCCTGGAGTGGTCGTGAACCTCACCTTCGGCGCTGCAACGCCTGTTCGCAGCCCGTTCGGGTTCGGGTTGGGCGTGCTGGCCGCAAGGGCCGACTCGACGCCGCTTCCCGAAACCGCTGCGCCGGCCGCTGTTGCGGCCAGCACCTTCAGCATGTCTCGCCGGACGATTCGTGACATTTGGCTCCCTCCTCAATGACGGCGCAAAACGGGACGGCCCAATCTAACTGTTTTCCACTCTCGGCGGAACAGAAGTGACACCTGCGTTCGGGGTTGACCGCTCGTGTTGCGGACGTGTAGAGTGCGAGCCCTCCAAGGCCCGCCTATGTCACAGCAACGATTGAAAAACCTCGTCCTCGCCATCGTGCCCGTAATGGCGCTGTCGATGGCTGCACCGAATATCGTTGCCGCCGCCCAGCCATCTCCAACACCCGACGCCACTCATCCGCTCGTCATGCAGCAGGCCGGCGATGAGGTTGCACGTGGCATGACCCTCCAACCACATTCGCATTCGGCAGCCAAGGCATCGGCTCCGCTGTCACCGCTTACCGCGGCGACGACCAACGTACGGCCGAATCGCGAGGTCTTCGGCTTCGCGCTCGCCAGCAGCCTGAACGACCCGACCGTCGGCTATCCGAGCTGGAACTTCTCGCTGCTGACGACGGTCGCGTTCTTCGGACTCCACGTCATGGACGATGGCAATTTCGCGAATGACTCCGGCGCGAGCGTCTGGAACTCGAGCCAGCTGACCGGGCTCGTCAGCACCGCCCACTCCCAGGGTGCGAAGGTCGTGCTGACGATCATTCTTCAGGACTTCAGCCCAGGCACGCCTCACATGTGCTCCGGACTTGCCCACGCCTTGACGACGGTGCCTAACGCCGTCGCCGAGGAAAAGGCCAAGGGGGTCGACGGCATCAATGTCGACTATGAGGGCCTGAACGGAAGCTGCGGCACCTCCGACCCGTCGTGGGCGCGTCATCAGTTCACCAATTTTGTGGCCGCACTGCGGTCCGCGATGCCCGCCGGGTCCTTTCTGTCGGTGGACACCTACGCAAGCTCAGCGGCAGATCCGGTGGGCTTCTTCGACATCGGCGGCCTGTCGCCGTTTGTCGACGCTTATTTCGTGATGGCTTACGACCTCGAATATTCGAACTACCACCACCCGCCGCTCAACTGCGCCAGCTTCTGTCTCGGCCCGACCGCCCCACTGTCCGGCTATTACTACAACGACACTTCTACCGCGCAGCAGTACCTGGCGGTCGTGCCGGCCACGAAAGTCATCCTCGGGGTGCCCTATTACGGGCGCAAGGCGTGTGTCACAAGCGTCGCGCCGAACCAGTACCCCGACCCGAACAACCCTGGCGTTGTCGCAGACACCTACCTCGACGCAAGTGGCGAGTCAAGCGCTCCGGGGGTTCAGTCGGGCAGCTACGCGACCCATCGCGATGCCAACGACCCGGCCGGCCAGGAACGCTGGGATACCTGGTTCAACACGACCCTCAACTGCACCCGCGAGCTCTACTGGGACGACACGGTATCCCTCGGAGCGAAGTACGACCTTGTCAACGCTGACAACCTCCGAGGCGTAGGCCTCTGGAACCTGAACTACGGCGGGGGCGCCTCCGAGCTGTGGCAGCTTCTTGCCACCAAGTTCACGTCACCGTGGACATCACTGGGCGCCGTTCTTACGGCAGGTCCGGATGCAGCGTCGTGGGGACCGGGACGGGTCGACGTGATCGTGCGCGGCGGTGGCAACAGCCTGTGGCAAGCTTCCTTAAACGGCGCGGCGCTGAGCAACTGGGCGCCTGTGGGTGGCGTACTCACTTCCGACCCTGGCGCCGTGTCATGGGGCCCCAACCGGATCGACGTCTTCGCGCGCGGTCAGGACAACGCCCTCTGGCACATCGCGTGGAACGGATACGCGTGGTCCGGGTGGTATCCGCTGGGTGGCGTTCTCACTTCTGGTCCTGAGGTGTCGTCCTGGGCAGTGAATCGGCTCGATGTCTTCGTGCGCGGGCTGGATAACGGGCTCTGGCACATGTCCTGGAACGGGTCCAGCTGGAGCGGCTGGCAATCTCTTGGCGGGGTGATCACCTCTGATCCGACGGCCGTCTCGTGGGGGCCGAACCGCATCGACATCTTCGCGCGCGGACAGGACAACGGCCTCTGGCACATGTCCTGGAACGGTTTTGGGTGGAGCGGCTGGGATTCGCTCGGCGGAATCCTGACCTCGGCGCCCGATGCGTCTTCTTGCGCCCCCGGCCACCTCGACGTGTTCGCCATCGGCGCCAACTCGTCTGTGTTCCAGCTCGGCTTCAACGGGGCGTGGGGGACGTGGGAGAGCCTGGGCGGACAGGGGACTTCGGACGTAGGTTCAGTCTGTCCGCAAGGATCCGGCGTGGTCGAGCTGTTTGTGCGTGGAGCAGACAACGCGGTGTGGCACAGCCGCGTCCTCGGTTCGTGAGCTCATTCTCGACTCGCGATCTCCAGCGGCGTGCCACGCGTTGAAACAGCAAGATGGGCGGCGCGCCACCGTCATGAGCCTTGCCTTGCGCTCACCGCGTGTCGCATTCCTGGCCTTGGCCATGCTGTCCACGGCGGTCGTCTTCGCCAATCCCTCGTCGGCACACCTGCCTGCGCGATCTGTGCTCGCAGCTTCGACCGGTTCCTGGACCAGCTACCACCGCGACGACGGCCACACCGGCAATGACCCGACCTTGCCCACCGCGACATCCGCGACGACCGGCTGGACGTCGGGGACGCTCGATGCCGACGTGTATGCCGAGCCGCTCATCTACAACGGCATCGTTTATGCCGCCACCCTCAACAACACCGTGTACGCGCTGCGGCAGGCCGATGGCGTCGAGGTCTGGCACAACAACCTCGGCGCGCCGGTGACGACCGGGTGGAGCTGCGGCAACGTCTCCCCGCAGGGCATCCTGGGCACGCCCGTCATCGACGCCACCGCCGGCCGCATCTACGTGACGACCCTGTTCGTCAGTGACCATCTGTATCGGGTCTTTGGGCTCAACCTGGCGACGGGGGCGATCCAGCTGCAGACGGTCATACCGACCACCATCGGTACGGGCTTCGACTGGACGATCCAGCAACAGCGTGGGGCGCTCGCCCTTCACAACGGCTACGTGTACGTGCCGTTCGGTGGGCGTGCCGGCGACTGTGGCGCCTATCACGGATTTGTGGTGGGAGTACCCACAAGCGGCTCGACGACGCTTCCCGTTTACCAAACGCCGAGCACGGGAAGCGGCATGTGGGCCGCAGGCGGCGTCGTCGTCGACGATGCCACTGGCAACGTATTTGCCGCGACAGGCAATGGGGTTTCCGGCGGTTGCAATGCCGTCAATCAAAACGACGCTGTCGTCCGCCTGTCACCGACGTTGGGATTCCAGGATTACTTCATGCCTCAGGACTGGCAGGCCAACTGGTGCAGCAACGACCAGGACCTCGGGTCCGCAGGACCGCTTCTGATCAGCCCGAACCTGCTTTTCCAGGCGGGCAAGTGGGGAGGAGGCTTCCTGCTCAATCCAAACAGCCTTGGAGGGGTCAACGGGCAGGTGTTCCCGGCCCCGTCCCCGTCGTACTCGCAGGCGGAGGTGTGCTTCGGCAACCACTCCGACGCCACATTCGGTTCCTTTGCCTACGCGGCGCCATTCGTCTATCTGGAGTGCGAGGGTCGGGGACTCGTCGCGCTCAATGTCAACACCGGGGCTCCCTCTTTCAGCCAGTGCGACGCAGCCTGTGCGGCACCCGACTGGCACTCCGGAGGCTCTGCGACCTTCGGGCCTCCTATCGTTGCCGGCGGCGCGGTCTGGGCCGCCACCAGCGGCGGCGGCCTGTACGGGTTCAACGCGATGACTGGTGCGCAGATATTTCACAGCGCAGGCTTCGGCATCAACCGCTTCGTGACTCCGGCTGAAGCCGGTGGTCAGGTCTTCGTTCCCTCGTACACCGTGATCCGGTCGTTCGACATGGTGTTCTCGAACACGTGGACCTCGCTCGGAGGTAGCTTGACGTCTGGGCCCGACCCGTCATCCTGGGGCGCCAACAGACTGGACGTGTTCCTGCGGGGCGCGAACAACGACCTCGTTCACACACCTTGGAATGGGAGCGCATGGAGCTCTCCGGTCTCGCTGGGTGGCGTCATCACGTCCGACCCTGGCGCCGCTTCGTGGGGGCCCAACCGGATTGATGTCTTCGCGCGGGGCCAGGACAACGGGCTTTGGCACATCGCGTGGAACGGATACTCCTGGTCTGGGTGGTACCCGCTTGGCGGAGTCCTCACGTCCGGCCCCGACGTTTCCTCGTGGGGTGCAGACCGCCTGGACATCTTCGCAAGGGGCCAGGACAATGGGCTTTGGCACATCGCGTGGGGCGGCTCTGGCTGGAGCGCCTGGCAATCTCTCGGGGGTGTGCTGACATCAGATCCGACGGCGGTATCGTGGGGTCCCGACCGAATCGATATATTCGCTCGGGGTCAGGACAACGGACTGTGGCACATGTCATGGAACGGGTCCAGCTGGAGCTCCTGGCAGTCCCTCGGCGGTGCACCACTGACCTCGGGCCCCGACGCCTCCTCGTGCGCCTTCGGCCACCTCGACATCTTCGCCACAACCACCGGTGGTGTCCTCATGCAGCTCGGCTTCAACGGCTCGGCGTGGACATCGTGGGTCAACTGGGGCAACTCGTGGACGTCTGATCCGGGCGCGGTTTGCCAGCCCGGCGCGGGCGCGACGGATGTGTTCGAACGTGGCACCGACAACGCGTTGTGGCACGCAGGGATCATCGCTTCCTGACCTGCCGGCAACGCTCGACCGGGTAGCCTAACCTCTTGATGCGCGTCGCATTCATCGGCACCAGAGGTGTGCCCGCCCGATACAGCGGCTTCGAAACGTGCGTTGAGCAGGTCGGCAGTCGAATGGTGGAGCAGGGTCACGAGGTGGTCGTGTACTGCCGCTCGATGCACTACACCGAACGGCTGAACGAGTACAGGGGGATGAAGCTTCGCTACCTCCCGGCCGTCAACCAGAAGCACCTCGAAACGCTGAGTCATACCGCGCTGAGCGCTCTGCGCCTTCCGCGAGGAACGGCGATCGTATGTATGGGGGTCGGCAACGCGCCCGTTGTTCGCTATCTCGAGCTGACCGGCCGGAGGGTGGTGTTCAACGTGGACGGCGCCGACTGGCAGCGCGAGAAATGGGGCCGATTCGCCAGGTGGTACCTGCGCACGTGCGAGCGTCTTGCCGCCAATGGCAGGAGCGTTGTGCTCGCTGACGCCGAAGCAGTTCAGAGCTACTACGCGCGAGAGTACGGCCGTGACTCGGAGATCGTCCGATACGGCGCCGACGCGCCCACCGAGCGTGGGACCGAAGTCTTGGAGAAATTCGGTCTGGAGCCGGGGGCCTACCTCCTGTTCGTGGGACGCCTGGTTCCAGAAAACGCGCCCGATGACTATCTCGAGGGAGTGCGCCAGGCCGGGCTCGACGCGCCTGCGGTCGTCGTCGGCGACGCCTCCTACGCCGGCAAGTACAAAGACTCGTTACGCGCAATGGCGCCTGCGAACGCCATCTTCACGGGTTACCAGTTCGGCTCCGCCTATCAACAGCTCAGCGCACATGCCGGCATGTTCGTCCTGGCGGCGACGGTGGGCGGCACCCATCCGGTCCTGGTCGAGCAGATGGCGGCCGGCAACGCCATCCTCGCCCGCGAGACCGACAGCAATCGGGAGGTGCTCGGCGACACCGCGCTCTTCTGGAGAACGCCCGAAGAGCTCGCCGAGCTGTTGAGGGAGGTGTGGCCCGATAGCGCTCGGCGGGTGAAGTTGGGGGATTGCGCCAGGGCTCGTGCGCATGAGCTCTACGACTGGGGGCAGGTCACCAGGCGATATCTCGAGCTGTGTGAGCGTTCGCTGTCGTGATCAATTGGAGACGAGCCTGCCGTTGACGGTGACGTTGTCGAAGGTGACCCCCACCACATTGCTGTAAGAATCGGCGGCGGCGGAGATGTTGGTGAAGGTGCTGTCGCGCAACTCGACGCCGTCAATCGGGTTGTCCTTCAGTCCGCTGAGGCTCAACACGATCGGGTCGGAATCTCCACTCACGTGTCTCAGATGCCAGTCGCCGAAGGCCGGAGGATGGCTGCCGGTCTGGCCGTTGTAGTCCATCTGCGCGAAGGCCCAGGCCCCGCTGAGGTGATCCGCATGGACGCTGTCGAAGTTGATGTTCTGCGCGAAGCCTCCGCGGCGGGTGTTGGACTTGACGTAGAGCATGTAGCGCACGCTCTTGCCATAGGTCGACACGTCGTGGGCATAGACGTTGCGAATGCCGCCGGTCATCTCGCTGCCGCAGGCGATCCCGCCGAGAGGACCCTGGAGCCTACAGCTCAGGATGACGATGTTCTGGCAGGGCGCGTTCACGCGCCGACCATCGGCGTCTCGACCGGACTTGATCGCGATGCAATCGTCGGCGGAGTCGAAAGTGCAGTTCTTGATGACGACGTGATCGCAGGACTCTGGGTTGCATGCGTCCGTGTTCAAGTGCGTCGTTTCTCCGGTCGTGACACCGTCGATGGTCACGCTGTGGCACAGGGTGGGATTGAGCTGCCAGAACTGCGCCTGCCGCAAAGTGACCCCCTGGATCAGCACCTTGCGGCAGAGATAGGGTTGGACGAACGCGGTGCGGAGGCTGCCGCGACCGGGGATGGTGCGTCGCTCGGGGGGCACGCCTTGGGCGACCAGAGGTTCGAGGATCCCGGTGTAATCCGAGCCGACATTCCATCTTCCGGTTCCCTCGGCATCCAGGACTCCATTTCCCGTCAGCGCGATGTTGGTCTGCCCGTAGGCATAGACCATGGGGGAGTAGTTCATGCATTCGATTCCTGCATGCCGCGTCAGCACAACGGGATAGTTGGCGACCTCGCCGTTGAATCGGATGACCGCGCCCGCTGCCAAATGGAAGTCGACGTTGTCCAGAAGATGGATCGCGCCCGTCGAGTAAACGCCGGCCGGAACGACCACGTGCCCGCCACCCCCGGCGCTGCAGGCGCGGATGGCTGCCCTGAAGCTGGCGGTGTTGTCCGTCCTGCCATCCGCAACCGCTCCAAAAGGAGAATCGAGGGCGTTCAAAGTCACGTCGGGAAAGGTTGGGATGGTGGTCGTCGCGACGATGTCATCCGCCTCCGGCCAGGGCAGGTGACTGCGGCGACGGGAGGAAAGCGAGGGCCGCGGTGACGCCGGCGCGCTGTGATGCCATCCGCATCCGCTGGCCGCCGCGATGCCGGCAGCTGAAACAAGGCCCAGTTTGAGGAGCTGCCGGCGAGTGATCCCCGAGATGGCTAGGAGGCCGGCACCTCGATGTGCCACAGAGCGTTGTCCGTGGGGCCTCGCTCGAACACATCAATTCCGTTGAAGACTCTGGAGCAGACCACACCGGGATCCGCTGTCCACTGATTGCCGAGGTTCCTCCACGAGGTCCACGCGGTGCCGGTGAAACCAAGTTGCATCAACGCTCCGCCCGCACCGGCGGCAAACACGTCGAGATGGCCGGCGGTGCACGATGCGGCGTCAGGGCCCGAAGTCAGGGTGCCGCCCAGGCCCTGCCAACTACTCCAGGCGGAGCCGTTCCAGGCCAGGTGCCAGAGCCCGTTGTCCTGGCCCCTGGCGAAGACGTCGATGCGGTTAGGTCCCCATGAAACGGCAGTCGGCTCCGATGTGAGCACGCCGCCCAGCGAGTCCCAGCCGCTCCAGGCAGAGCCGTTCCACGACATGTGCCACAGGCCGTTGTTCTGGCCGCGGGCGAAGACGTCTAGGCGGTTTGCGCCCCACGATGCGACATCGGGGCCGGAGGTGAGGACGCCGCCGAGCGGGTACCAACCAGACCACGAATACCCATTCCACGCCAGGTGCCACATCCCGTTGTCCTGGCCGCGCGCGAAGATATCGATTCGGTTCGGGCCCCATGAGACCGCTCCGGGGTCTGATGTGATGCCGCCGCCCAGCGAGACCCAGCTGCTCAGGACGGTGCCATTCCAGACTGCCTGTTCCAGACCGTTGTTGGCGTCGCGCGCGAAGACATCGGCCCGGTTGGGGCCCCAGCTCGAGGCGTCAGGGCCCGAGGTGAGCGTGCCGCCGAGCGAGCTCCAGGGGGTGGCGCCCGTGAATTTCACCGCCAGCTCGTTCCAGAGCTCGGTGCGGCCGGCGTCGTAGCCAAGGGTCCACATCCCGGTGCCGCGGAGATTGCTGGAGTTGACCAGGTCGTACTTGAAGCCGAGGGAGGTCGCGTTGTCGAAGTACATCTCGCGGGGGGAACCAAGGTTGTCGCCGCACGGGTCATTCGCGGGCGGGCTCCACCAAGCAGCCCAGGGAGACTGCCCGAGCGCATCCCAGCCGATGGTCTGGGCGACGCCGCCACACGTGATGTTGCCGATGGCGCCCGTGTACGAGATGGCCTGGCCCCCATTCGTGGTCACCGAGTAAGGCGAGCCGTCTCTCGTCGACCAGACATAGCCGTAGTACGGCACGCCGAGGATGATCTTGG
>Ga0207684_10004115_pt1 | contig 13845 bp, 14 predicted proteins | sample KBSK5501metaG_FD_184342 | JGI IMG/M metagenome (GOLD analysis project Ga0207684, IMG submission 184342) | Corn, switchgrass and miscanthus rhizosphere microbial communities from Kellogg Biological Station, Michigan, USA - KBS K5-50-1 metaG... | ecosystem: Host-associated > Plants > Roots >...
AGCTCGTAGGTTTTGAATCCGGCTACGAAGACTAACAGCAGCGCAAGACGTTTCATGTTTCGAGACCTCTACGCTGAGTCTGATCCAATCCACGCTGCTCAAGCCAGATTACACAGGTATCGCACCTGCCGGAGTGGCAGTATCAGCCTGGTTTGGAGGGGGGTGCACTTTTGAACCTCCCTATCTCCTATCCCGTCAAACCGGCCGGGGGAGAAGGGAACTGAGTGACCTTAGAGCGCCCCCTGCTGGATGTGCAAATAAAAGTGGAAGCTCATTTCTGTGTGAGCGAGAGTGTGCGTGGATTAACCGTGCCGGAGGCGGCGCTGGGTGCGCGCGAGTGAGCGAGTAAACGGTGCGGGCTCGCCAAAGCGGAGCGTGTTGCCATCGGCGTCACGTAAAACTCGCGGATGCTCCATGTCTGATTCACGGGCCCACGATGCACTGGCGAATCTTCATGCCCTGTGGTATCCAGGCCGCGCTCCACATATTTCCTGAAGAGACCGTCCACATCCTTCACACGAAGATCGATCGCGCCTCCAAATGCCCCGTCCCCCCGCATGCTGGTTAACCGTCGTTCTATAAGGCCAGCACTCAATCCAGGATGCCGGCCGCCGATGCAAAACGACCTCTCGCAAAATGCAAAAGAGCGTCGGACGGTCGAATTCGCCCCTGTCGTAGAAGAACTAGCTGCCGAAAGCAGCTATCGCCGCGGCCTCGTCGTCCCTTACGTCGAGAACTGTGTACAGCTTCGTATTTTGCAGCATGTCGTGGACCTTCTTGGTCGGGTGCAGCAGCTTCAACTCGCCGCCCCGGTTGCTAACAGAATTAAAGGCCCTTAGCAGGGCTCCGGCGCCCGAACTGTCAATGTGGTTGATGTCGCCCAGGTTCAGCAGGATTTTTTTCTGTCCCTTGCCGAGCAGGTCTTCGATAGTGTCGCGCAACACCGTAATGTCTTTGCCCTGTTTGATACATCCACTCAAGTCAACGACGGTGACGCCATCAACCTGCCGGGTGCTTGCTTTCATGCTCACGTGGAAGCTTCCTAGCGGTCCGGGTAAGTGCGTTGGAGCCGCTTGATCAAAGTAATTTTAGTTCCATTTTAGGGATGCCGGAAAAGATCAAATACCTTTACTTCGCCTTTCGTCTAGTCTCCCTAAGTATCGCCGCTGCGAGCATGCTCAAAACGTAGCTGATAGGATTTTCTAATCCACCTTGACAACGACCGAGGTGAGGTCGTCGAGCTGGTGCTCACCACCTGCAAAACACCGAGCGGCCTGACAAATCCCTTCAGCAATCTGCTGAGCAGAATCTTGGCGGTGCGCGCGCACGTAGTCGAGTACTCTGTCAGGACCGAATTGCACGTCCTCAGAAGTGGTGGTCTCAGTGATCCCGTCAGTCAGCAGCAGCAACAACTGGTGCGCCTTAACCGGAAGGACGGTGCTAACAAACTTAACGTGGCCAAACAAACCCAAGGGAGGGCCGATGCTCCTCATTACAGCGTCGACCTCTCCAGAGCCGTCCAGGAGGAAAGCCGGGACATGGCCAGCGCTCGCATAAGCCAACGAACCATTGCTCGTATCGAGGCGAATAAACAACAGAGTTACAAATCGTTCGTCGCGGAGGTCTGCCACGAGCATGCGGTTGACCTTGGTCAGAATCTCACCAACGTCAGATTCCACTTCGGCGAATGAGCGCACGTAAGCTCGGGTGAGCGCCATCACCAGCGCAGAGTCGAACCCATGCCCGCTGACATCACCGATGCCCACACATACAGAGCTGTCCCGCATGGTGAAGAAGTCAAAGTAGTCACCACCTGTCTCTTTCATTGGATATGCAGCCGCAGCGATATCAAGGCCGGGCACAGAAGTTACTGTTGCGTAGAGTCGTTGCTGCACTTCGCGCGCCAGACGCAGTTGCACTTCCTGCTCCTGGTTCTCGCGCAATTGGGTGACATCTTTGAGCACGGAGACGAAATGGGTGATATTCCCAGCGTGATCCTTTATCGGGGTTATCGTTTGTTCGGCCCAGTAGAGTTCACCCGTTTTCTTCCGGTTCAGGAGTGTTCCTCGGAACGGCTGTCCTTCCAGGATGCGGTCCCAGAGCATCTTGTAGAAATCCCTATCATGCCTGCCAGACTTGAGAATCCGTGGCGTCTTGCCTAATGCTTCCTCGCGACTGTAACCGGTAGTCGCCTCGAACGCGGGATTCACGTACTCGATCAGTCCCTCCCTGTCTGTGATCACAACGCTATCGGCTGTCTGCTCCATCGCGCGGGACAGCAACATAACCGTCTCCAGCGCGCTCTCCCGTCCGGTTTCAGCGCGCTTCTGGTCAGTCATGTCGCTTACCATTTGGAGGGCCCCCGAGAATGTTCCGTCATCATCGAAGATTGGACTCGCTGATACCTTTGTCCACAACTCCGCCCCGTCCTTCTTGCGGTAGCGCCTTTCGAGTTGCTCACTCACGCCCGTTCGTCGGCGCTGCAGATCGGCTCTTTTCTGCTCGACGTCGCCTTCGAAGATAAAATCGAATAGAGGCTTCCCAAGCATCTCATCGACGGTATATCCCAATAGCTCAGCCATACGTCGACTGACGAAACATGTGATGAACTCCGCGTCCAACTTCCACATGCCCTCGCTTGCGGTCTCTACGATTCCGCGATAGCGTTTTTCACTCTGCTCGACTCCCTCGCGTGCCGTGCGTTCACGAATCAGTTGTGCTCTTTCGGCGGTTAATGCAGCCAGCGTCATTCCAGACATTGAAATCACGGCAAGAAACGACTGCAGGAGGGTCGCGTTTTGCAGAGAGCCGCTTTTCACGAACGGCCCGAACCCGTGGGCTGTTTCCCACACAGCAACGATGGAAATCAAGAAGCTTACCACTGCCGCCCCGGTCGCCTCGAATTGGATTGCACCCCAGACCACAAATGGAAAGACGCCGAATGCGAATACGTCTCCTCCGGCCTGGAATCCAAGCCGCCGATCGAAGATCAGCAAGCAGCTGATTACCGTACCGAGCAGGGTACCTGCCAATTTGAGCATTTGGCGGGATTGGCGGATCGACAGCAACCCTGGGGCGGTCAGTACCAGTGGAGTTATGATCAAGACTCCCGTGGCATCGCCAAGCCACCAAATTCGCCAAGCCGCCCCGAAATTCAACCACGCATTTACGTGCGCGAGATATAAAATGGAAGTCCCGAGCGTGGCACTTATCGCCGTCCCCCCGAGCGCAGCAAAGACGATCAATCCGAATACATCACGGAGACGAGTAAGAGAGGGGTGAAACCGCGGAATTCGTCGCAGCAACCAAATACCAGCCAAAGGGCCTACTGTATTACCCACTGCAATGCCGAGCGCGGACACGTGGGGAATCGGAGTGAAGAAATTCACGAGAAAAGCAGCGATCGCAACGGCTGGCCAGATACGATAGCCAACCACAAGCACGGCGGCCATCGCGATTCCCGCAGGTGGCCACACGGGAGATACATTTCCACTCGTGAACGGAATGGCGAGCCCGACCTTGCCCCCAAGGAAGCAAGCGACAAGAACTAACACCAACTCTACAAGGTAATGAGCCGTTTGATGAGCCTGAACCGGAGGTTTAAGGGGAGCCTTGTTGATCTGGCCATCCACGGGCTTCTTAGCGGGCGAAGTAGTTTTCTCCTGCATAACGACCGCCGGGGCAGACACTGTCTTTAGGCAGATTGGGACAGCTAGCTCCAGCCGGTTTTTTCCGTCCACTGGCACTCCGAACTTTCTTGGAAGGGGTCTACTGCACTTCGGAAAATGTCTCTGAAGGGGTTGACTTCACTTCAGGGTCAGCCTTTAACTGATAACACATTAGAACACAATTCAGAGACTCTGGATACAGGGAAATCCGGTGGAAAACACAAAACCGAAAGTCCATGCACTTCCGATGAAAGTTCCCAAGTTTCTCGACTTGCTGTTGGGGCAGAATCGCATTCTCAAACTGATCGCGGAAGGCAAACCCCTGTATGAGACTCTCGATACGCTGATTCACATTGTCGAGCAGCAAAGCCCCGGCATGCTCGCGTCCATCTTGCTGCTGGATGTTGACGGTATCCATCTGCGCCACGTAGCCGCGCCGAGTCTGCCGAAGGCCTATGCCAAAGCGATCGATGGTCAACCGATCGGGCCGGTCGCCGGCGCCTGTGGCACCGCGGCCTTTCGAGGCGAGCCGGTCATTGTGGAAGATGTCGCGACCGATCCCCTGTTTGCCGGCTACTGCCGGTTGGCCCTCGAGCACGGTCTGCAAGCCTGCTGGTCAACGCCCATCTTCGACGAGACGCATCGGGTGCTCGGAACCTTCGCCATGTATTTCCGCAGACCGGGACGACCGAATCGGAAGCACCGGATGCAAATCGGTATCGTCACGAACAGCGCGGCTGTCGCGATTCTCAAAAAGAAAAGGGACGATGAACTCCGCGTGCGCGAAACTCAGCTCGCTGATGCCCAGAAGATCGCGCACTTCGGTAGCTTTGAATGGCTGCCAGAGACTGACACCGTGCGTTGGACAGAAGAACTTTTCCGCATCTTCGGCTTGGAGCCCGGAGCCTTTCAACCCTCGTTTGAGCACTATCTCGAGCGCGTTCACCCCGAAGACCGCGAGGCGATCCGAGATATGATCCACCAAACCGTCATCCGTGGCACGCCCTTCGAAGGGAAAGAACGCATCCTGCGCCCGGATGGCTCCATCCGCGTGCTCTACACCCGCGGCCAGTGGCTCTTCGATGAAAGCCGGCAAACCCGGAAGCTGGTCGGAGCCTGCCAGGACATTACCCCCTAATACACTGTGCGGCGGAAATGTGAAAGTGGGACGCGCAGGAGAACATAACATTATCAAATTCGTGTTTGGTTCGATGGAATGTTGCTTGGCGGAGTTGCGGGTGGACTAATTCATTTCTCTCATTGGCTTCTTTCGTCTGCGATGATGAGTTCTGTTCCTCTCTAAAGCGTTAAATCCGTCTGGGCCACATCGCTGCTTCACTTTCATTCATCTCAACCGTAGGGAACGTAGAACTGCTTAATTAGTACTAACTAACCCTATTTGACCGTTGATGCCGGGGCGATGTTCTGCTCCAACCACCAAAAAAGCAATTCGCCTTCATAGCCGCATCGTCTGCCTTGGTCCGTGAGTCGTATTCGGCTTTGAACTCGAATCGAATCTCAGCAGCCCAGTGGCGTTGAGCCTAGATCAGTATCCAGCAATCGCACAACACCCAGAAGTAGTCGAAACCAACCTCGTTTTAGCGAGCGCACCGAGAAGCATTGCGGCGTGGGCTCGCCATGGGAGCCTATACTGCCTTTACGTACCGGGCCGACGCGCCAGTAGTATTAGGCTCATAATCAGCGCAGGAGTGCACATGCCAGCGCCAAACCATGCTCTCAGAGACCGTCTTTCCCGATCTCGCGAAATCAACATCACTGTGACCGGCAGAAAGTCTGGACGCGCCATCTCGATCCCGGTTTGGTTCGTTCTGAAAGACGACACGCTGTACCTCCTGCCGGTCCAGGGGTCGGATACACAGTGGTACAAGAACGTGCTTAAAAAACCGTCGATTCGGATCGAAGCAGGCGGCGCAGAAGCTGAAGTTCGTGCCGTTCCTGTCAAGGACGCGAGACAGGTGAAGTCTGTGGTCGAGAAATTCCGCGACAAGTACGGGACCAATGACGTGAAGAAGTACTATTCAAAGTTCGATGTTGCCGTTCTCGCTCACATGCGCTAAACGTTGCGCCCTCACCCTGCCGGTTCTCGATTCGTTTTGAAAAGTGCGAAACATTTCTGCCTCTTCTTCGCCAGATCAGACCAAATTGCTCAGGCGTTGTGCTCTTCGAGCCTCATTGCGTTCTTCGCGATGTCCTCTCTCCCGCTGGCGCTTACGGGCCCGGAATCTCCGTTCCAGTTTGCGATAACTCCTGTCCGCTCTTGCCCGCAATGAATGAGCTTTGTTTTCAATTTTCCAGGTACCTGTTTTGCAGATCATGGATTGCCATTATCAGCTTTCGGAGAGAACGAGGTCTGATGGTATTTTTCCCGCGCTTAAAGTTTCTTATTGCGCACTCGGCAAGTCTCGACCGGCGAGAGAGAAGCTTAGTGGAAAATCGTTTTGTTTCTGCCCGTATTTGTTCCAAATATTTCGGATCAACAACTCTTTCGTACTCGCGGAAGGTTTCATCCACAGGGTCTATGGCTCCGGCTTCGGCCATCATTGATAAGTCGGGACCGGTCGCCCAGCGCGTAGATGCCTCTTTGCCGACGTAATGAAACTCACCTGCAACGATGTGCCTACGCACGAGCAGTCCAATTGTGTTGCTATTGCATCGGCTCCCGTTCGGAGTGCAAAACTTACTTTCGGTTCTGGCCAGAAGATGATTAATTTCGTCTTCCATCGTCTTCAGAGAAGCCCAGCCGGGAGACTTAGATGAGGTCGATGACTTCTTGTCGTAAATGTAGAACGTTGCGCCACTCACAACATTGACCATCGGACGACCATGCAAGTCGTTGAGTTTTTCTGTATAGGGCATGATGAAATACCCGGTCCACAGCTGGTTCGTTTCTTTCTTTGGGAATGGAACATTGACAACAGTGAATGGGCGGAGATCATTCTTCAAACGGCCTAGGCGGTTCAATACTTGAGGCGTCGTAATGGGTACAGTCATGACCGCTGGCTGCTTTAACCAGAATGGCGGCTCGTGTGGGAGGCCCAGCTCTCGCGAGAGAATAAAATGCCACGCTTCAAAGATCCAAGGCGGGAGGTCTTCTTCCCATCTCACTTCTCTTCTTCGCTGCCAGTCAGCAATGCTGTACGGGGCCTGTAGAAATCCCAGACCGTGGCCAGAAGGCTTGCGGACGAGTAGTCTGTTTCCCTCAAGATTAAACAGACAGTACAACTTCGCTGAAATACAGTACGCGTAAAGTTGGCGGCGCTCGCCGTTCGAGTCGAAGTTCTCTTTTTCCAACTTAAGAAACGGAGTTTTGAGCGTATCGCGCCACGGATTTAGCGGTTCAAACTGCTCACGGATACGATCCAGTCTGCGAAAGACAGCGCGCGGATGGCAGAGTGTCCGCTCGGCATCGTATAGTTTTTAAGTCTGTCAGGACCGCCCGCGCATGGAATAAATCCACCATTTTTAGTTGAAACGATCATCGCGCTATCGGTGTCCATCGCCGCGATGTGACCTCCCATGTCTCGTACCGTGCGCTCCAACGTCGCGCAGAACAAATGCGAGCCACCTGCAACGAGTGAAGCGATTACAGGGCAATAGAAGTCGGAGGGCTGCTCCCAAACCTTAACAGGACGAGTGCGGTAGTTCGCCTCACCAGAAAAGACCTGCAAAGCAGAGGGCGAATTAAATCCTTGACGTTGAACTGGCAGAGTATGCCGAACGCCGCACTGTTGGCCGCGACCTTTAATCCGCCCGCCAAACTTGGCAACATGCGGCTTGAGCAGATCGTAGAGCCAGGCAGCCCACGTGCCTTCTTCGAAAGTGACCCACAAAGTTCCGCGCAGCCCCGCGAAGAACTCCAGGATGGTTGCTGCTTGCGTTTCCAGGATGGATTCCATGACAACCTTGCCCTTGGAATCCATCACCGCCACGGAGATCGTTGCTCGATGAACATCGAGCCCAATATACTTTTCACCGATCATTGAGGGTGCTCCTTTCGTAGGTGATCATCTGAACCATGACAACCTACTCCAAAAGGGGCGCCCTCTTATAATGCGATTGCGACATCTGACCCTTAACTTTCTACAGCTTCGACAAGAACTCAGTTGACCTTCCGGCTGACGAATTTCCAGCGAAGCACATCCGTGCGGTCAATATCGTACGCGTTGGGCTACCGTGGGTTGCCGTAACAGATTACTGTCCCAACAACGGCTTTTGGCTTAAAGCTCGATGCACTGTCGTTACCTGTCTGCGGCACGGGCTTCGGCATACTCTTTCCGAGCGACACATGTCCAACAATGGATTCCCCTCAGCGGGCAGAACGACGCGATATTCGCTACCCTCTGCACCTGCCTGTCTCGCTCAAGGTTGCCGGCAAGGAATTGCACACACGTTCGGAAAACATCAGTCTCGGGGGCATTTTGCTTTCTAGTGCATTTCTGATTCCCGAGGGTTCCACGGTAGAGGTGGCGTTTGGAGTTGCTTCTCTCCCCGACACCATCACACAATCCAGCGTTCGCGGCAAGGTTCTTCGAGTGCGACCGAAAGCAACCGGAGATTTCGAAGTGGCCATCGCATTCGAGCATCCGTTCGAGATGGACTCCAAAGTCTAGACTCACGTTCCCACAGGTAAGCGAAGACGACTGAGTTTGTAAGCCAAAAACGTGACTGGCACGGCGATCAGGAATGCGATAAGGTGTTCACCCGATAGGTAGGACCTCGTGGAGATGAGTACACTCGGGAGCACTTGGGGCGCTTATGTCGTCATTGGATGCTTGGGCGAATCCGAGCTACTGCTGGGTGGTGATATGCAAGAATGCCAAGACTCATCACAGCGCGAACATGATGTTCGGACACAAAATTCCACTTGCCGAGACCGATCCCTTCGAACCTCTGCCCCGTCAGTGGACCCTTCTTGGTTCAATGTGATGAGTGCGGCGAAGAACACTCATACGATCCAGCGGAAGTCCTGAGGCTCGAATTCGAACTTCCCAATGGCTTCACAACCCACCCGCGATTCCGATAAAAAAAGCGCAAGCGCAGCGTTGCTGAAAATCAGGATTCTCGTAACTGTTGAAAAATCGCCGTCTGTTGGCCGTGGCGATCCGATGCGTAGACGCGAACGTTGACATTGTTGCTGGCGATTTGGATTTCTGGCGAACCCTGAGTCCATTTCAAAAAGTATTTCGCTATCAAATCGCCTTTCTCGAGAACGATGCCCCAACCATGGAACGGCTTGCCCGCGAAACCCCAGCGGATGATACGTCCTGGCGCAATTTACAAATGCGGCTCGCATTCTTTCACGGCGAATTCGGCAAACTCCGTTCGCTGAGCGAAACCGCGGTGGAACAACAGAGACATGCGAGACGAATGGAAAACGCTGCTTCCGGGCTTGCTTGGCATGCCTGGGTTGAATCCTATGCAGGAAACCATGCCATGGCGCGCAAACTCTGCCGCCAAGCTGGAGAGGCGATTGAAGACAGCGCTCTAGGCCTCGTGCATTGTGCGTGGGCACTGGGGGATGCGGGTGAAGGGACCCAGGCTGAAGGGTTAGCAGCAAAACTGGATCGGCTGCGTCCTGAGGACACGTTCATGCAGAAGATCAGTCTGCCTCAAATTCGTTCCGTCATCGAGCGCGAGCGAGGAGATGCCGTTAAAGCCGCGGATTTGCTCACTCCGGCGACGCAATTCCCAAGTGGAATGGTTCTTTATCATCGTGCGCAAGCTTACTTAGCTGCAGGAGAGTACGCCAAGGCTGAAGCCGATTTCGAAAGGGCCATTGCTCATCGCGGATGGCCCGAGTGGGAATTGTTTGCCCCGCTGGCGCAGCTTGGTCTCGCGCGGACGTATGCTATGCAAGGGGAGCGTGAAAAGAGCCGCAAAGCCTACGATGATTTCTTCACCACTTGGAAAGACGCGGACCCGGATATCCCAATACTCCGTCAAGCTAAAGCCGAATACAAGAAACTCATTGCAACTCCATCCGCCGCCGCTTCAGCATCTGGGAAAAAGCAATAGCCCCGTTTTTTTTCTCTCAGGTCCTCGTCTCTGATGGAATCGCCGGAAGCTCCAGCTCCCCTCCAGCTCATCATCCAGCTCCAGCTCCCAGCAGCAGCAGCAGCAACAGCAGCATGTACACAGCGCGATTTCAGCACATTTCAAGTGTGTACACATTAACAGCGCATACACACTATCCCGTCAAACCGGCCGGGGAGAAGGGAACTGAGCATCCTTAGAGCGCCCCCCTGCCGAATGAGTAAATAAAAGTGGAAGCTCTGTTTGTTGAGCGAGTGCGGGTGAGTGGCAGGCGTGGCGTGCTGCTTTGTTGCCGGACCAATCTTCAGCCACTCGCTACGCCTTCACCAATCCGTTCTTCAACCTCAAGAGCTGAACGATAATGCGCGAGCGCACAAACAAAAACCCGAACCAGGAATGCTCCGGCTCGGGTTATTTTGTTCGCTTTTAGGAATTACTTCCCGCTTACTTCCCGCTTAGTCCTAGATCGCTTCCCACACCGGTGACGAAGTCATATCCCGCTTTGGCGCTGAAGCTTCCCGCAGTTCCCGAGAGGATGTCCCTGAAATCGGCAGTGTTCGTGCGGTTTGCGTAAATCGTACCCAATTCGCTGACAGTGTTAGCCGCGAAGTTTCCCGCCAGATTCACGATTCCAGCCAGCGACGGCGAAGAGACGCTAGTTCCACCGAAAACTAACCAGCCGCTCAGGCCTTGGCATCGGGTGCTGTCATAGACCGATACACCCGAACTCGGATCGGCATCAAAGGAAAAATCTGGAGCCGAACGCTGGGTGGGATCAGTACCGGCAACGTTGTTCTGGTATGACAGCTTGGTCTCGTACTTGCTAGGGCCACCGCCGCTGCCACTCCATCCGGTCTCGCTGGTGAAATTACCGAAACCATCGCGATGAATCGTAGTTCCGCCGGCTGAAAGAACGTAAGGTGAAACCGAAGGATAGCCGTTCACCCCGCCAGTATCTCCGCTGGAAGCAAAGTACACGACATTGTTGTTCTGGAAATGCCCATCATTGCTGGATTCAGTCGAAAACTCGCTGCCGCTCCAGCTCATCGAGACTTCGCCCTTTCCGCCACCGGTTGTGACCTGACTGGTGGCTACATCGACCGCCGAAAAGAGGTTGGCGAAGCTGTTGCTGCCAGCTTCAACCAGAATGATCTTGGCATTGGGCGACATGGCATGTGCCCATTCAATATCTAACGCTGCTTCCTGCGCCCATCCACAGTTCGCTCGGGGTTTCGTGCCATTTGCATAAACCTTCTTGAAACAGCCATTTGCTGTCGTGCATGCAGGCAGGCCAAATTGGGTCGAGAAAACGTTTAGATCACTTTCGGCAGTCGGGTAATCGAAGGCATCGACAATGGCGATGGTTTGTGACCCGCCCGTCGAAGGCAGGTTGTACACGGGCCGAATCGTCTGCGGTGTTTCCCCGGAGGGCGAGAGGGCATTGGGTGTGGGGTTTGCCTGGAGTCGAATCAGGTGATTGGTATGAGCACGGATACCTTTATCTTGTGCATGCTCAACCGTGCTCTCAGGCACCAGCACAGCGGCGTGTTGCGGGCCCTGGCTCTGGGCAAGCACGCCGGAACTAACGACTGTTACAAAAACGAGGGTTGCATTAACCAAGAAAATAGACCAATACCATTTCCGCATAGGGGAATCCTCCATGAATGTGGGAGTTAACAACGGATTGGACGACAAGGCTTACCAACACGCTCCCGCGCACCCGTACGGAGGGATTATTTCCCGCGTGAGATCGCTCTGTCAAGCCAAAACCCGCCAGAGTAGAGGCTTTTGGTGAAAATAAAGGCAGCCTTTGAGCGGGAGCTGTTTGCCCTTCCGAGTTTGACAGTCGCTCTCGCCCTTACTAAAACCGTGTGCAACTTTGCCATTCACTTCGTCTGCGCTTCGTGCTTGCACGCGTGAAACGCGTAATTCCTGGCTAGTCTGAATCTCAAAACAATGTGAGGAGTAGATTGATGAGCACAAAACTCGCAAAACTATTGGTACTAGCGGTTCTTCTTGGTGGCTTTTTTGCTTCCACCAGTTTCGCCGCAACCGTCGCAACAGCCGCAGTCACGCCGTCGATCACAGTGCCGGGCGGAAAGGTATTCATTCATACTGCGGTGAGCAATCTCACGCTCAGTAATCAGGCAGTGAGCGTGACGCTCAACATCACGAATCCTGGAACGTGCGTGACAGGACACTGCCTTCACCAACAGGCACTTTCGCGTTCGGCCTGAAGCGCAGTGAGACTCGTCTCGCCGATCTCTCGCTGGACATACCTGCTTCCGCGTGTTCCGGCACCTATGGTGTGACCGTTGTGGTGAAGAACAGTGCCGGAACGCTTTTGGCGACTCACACCGCGAAATTTACCGTGACAATTCCGACGCCGTAAGGTGGACAGTAAAACAACAAAGCAGAAAGGTGAAAAAAGAGAGAAGGCCGGGAAATCAATTCCCGGCCTTTCCCGTTAACCCAATGGTGGAAAATAGCCTTGTTTGGTGGGCACTGTGGCTGTAACTTGCGTGGCTGAGTTAAATCGTAAACGTGGTTGCCGCCACCCTCCCCAAAGGTACTTCGCTTGTCTGCGTCAGTCCAGTCGGCGATGATCGCCTGCGACCCGACATTGCCGAATCGTTGGGTTGAAGCTCGAAATGATGGGTAGGCCCACGAGATCAGCAGGTTGAACGTGCTCTGGATGTCTGCTAGAGTCGCGACCGGTAAGCCGAGGCGATATCGCGCGGCTTAGAGGAGAGCCGGTTTTAACAAAGAAGAGGGAGTATGAAGGGACAGTCCGTTCGGTTGGGCTCGCGCGAAACACAAATCGTGAAACTACTCATGCGAGGTTGTGATAACGCAGAAATTGCACGTCAACTAAAGATAGCGCGCAGAACCGTGAAGGCACACCTCGAGCGTTTATTTCGTCGTTTCCGAATTACCGGCGGAATCAAGCGAGTCAAACTGGCGACTCTGGTTGTATCGGACACCAAGATGCCAGCAAATGAAAGTTATCGGCGCCTTATTTCCAGCAAACGTGAACAGCAAGTTATCCAGCTTGTGGCTGAAGGGCTCAAGAACCGTGAGGTCGCGGACGCAATCGGCATCGAAGAGCATGTCGTGAAAAACTACCTTCGAGTTATCTACGACAAGCTTGGTCTTTGGAACCGGGTCGAGCTTGCGCTATGGTATCGGTCACGAAGGCTCGGACCCTCTTGGTCGATGCGGTAATACTTTTCGTTTCCAGTTTCCGAAAGATTCCATCCGCAAACACCTTTAGCGTCTTAGATTCGTTTTCCAGAGTGCAGCCAACGCATTGGCTGCGTCGCGTATGGATCGTGCCTCGCGAGTATCTCGAGAGAGTCGTTTGTAGTGCATCCTAACGCGATTTTATTTTCATGAATTTTGCGGGAAGGAGTTTTTCAACAGCCACGAGTATTATCAACAACCGTCCGCGAATTTCGAGAGGTGGCGTGTTACACAATTGTGAATTGGTGTGGCAGCGTTGTAAAAAAGTAGGAAAATCGAGGTTCTGGGCGGGTTTTCAAAAGCTGCTGCTTAGTGAGGAAGATTCATGATACTCGGTCCAATTTTCAGTTTGCCGACAATCATCATTATCGCAATTGTTGTCTTTTGGTGGATTGCCTATGATAAAGGATGGGTGAAGGAGAGCCTAGGCATGCTGCAAGCACAAGGTATCGTTATCATCGGCATTATTTGTGCTCTGCTACTAATGGCTTTGTCGATGTGGAACTTTGCTCACAGACATTAACCGTACTCCATTTCGCCGTGCATGTTTCCTAACTATTTTGCCGTGAGTTCTCTACCAGCACAGCGGGTAACCGTCACGATTTGTACATGCCAAGAGATTAGATTCCGCGTGGTATTCGTACTCACGTACGACCTCGCCATAAGTCTTAACCCGTGCCGTGTGTCTATCGCCGTGAAAACTGGTCGTGGTGATGCGATATGTTTTGCCGGAATACTGGTCGATCCAATTTGTTTGAAGCCAATGTCGCGGGTCTGAGTCGTATGGCGCAATCAGGTGAAATTGTTCAGGGTGGATTCCGGGCGGGTACCCAAGCGGTTTAAGATGGCACGTCAAAATAAAATTGAAGGGCTTAATCTG
>Ga0207684_10004116_pt1 | contig 13845 bp, 14 predicted proteins | sample KBSK5501metaG_FD_184342 | JGI IMG/M metagenome (GOLD analysis project Ga0207684, IMG submission 184342) | Corn, switchgrass and miscanthus rhizosphere microbial communities from Kellogg Biological Station, Michigan, USA - KBS K5-50-1 metaG... | ecosystem: Host-associated > Plants > Roots >...
CCGCATCGTCGGCCTGACGTGATCGAAGAGGGTAGGGGCGAAGAAATGCCCCTTGGCGTACTCTCCACCGGAGAGCACCTTGCCCCCGGTCACGAGCCGCGCCCCTTCCTGCTGCCCCACCTGTATGTACTGCTGCACTTTTTCCAGCTGCGCGTGATTGACGAGCGGTCCGATATCGGTGCCGGGTTTCAGCCCGTTTCCCACGCAGAGCTTGCCCATCCGGTTGAGCAGCATTCGACTCAGTCTTTCCTTCACATCCTTGTGGACGATGAGCCGGCTGCAGGCCGTGCAACGCTGGCCCGTCGTCCCAAAGGCGCTCCACGTAATCCCGTCCACGGCCAGCTCGAGGTCGGCGTCCTCCACGACCACAATGGCGTTCTTGCCACCCATCTCCAACGCGACCCGCTTGTGACGCGACGCCGCTTCCACCGCCACCTTGCCTCCGGTGACCGTGGAGCCCGTGAACGAAATGAGCGTGACGTTTGGATGGCGCACCAGCGCTTCTCCCAGTTCAGGGCCGCTCCCAAGAACCAGGTTCACCACTCCCGCCGGCACGCCACAATCCTCAAGGACTTTGACGAAGAGCGCGGCCGTGACCGGCGTCTCCGGCGAAGGCTTCAGCACCACGGTATTGCCCAGGATCAGCGCCGGAAAAGTCTTCCAGGACGGAATCGCGATCGGAAAATTCCAGGGGGTGATCAGGCCGACGACTCCCACCGGTTCCCGCACACACTGGGCCGATTTGTCCGGAAGCTCGGAGGGCATGACCTGGCCGAACTGACGTCGCCCTTCGGCCGCCATGTAATATGCCATGTCAATGGCCTCCTGGACATCCCCTTTGCCTTCGGCCAGCACCTTGCCCATCTCGCGGGTCACCGTGCGGGCCAATGTCTCCTTGTCCCGCAGCAACCGCTCGGCCACGCGAAACAGAATTTCGCCGCGTCTGGGCGCGGGCATGCGCCGCCACCTTTCAAAGGTCGCGGTCGCGGCCTTTACCGCGTTATCGATATCTTCCGGCCCCGAGTCCACGCACCGTCCCACCACTTCGCCTGTCGCCGGATCGCGGCTCTCGAAGGTTCGACCAGCATGAGCGCCGACCCATTTCCCTCCGATAAAGTTCTTGACCAATGTTTTCATGGCAACACCTCTTCCAGGACCGCCAGCCCTTCGTCCACCTCGTGACGAGTGATGCTCAACGGCGGGCTGATCCTGAACGCATTTCTCCCGCACGGAAGCAGCAGAAGGCCCCGCTGGAACGCCTTCAGCACGACGGCGTCACGTTCGGCCTCAGCCCGTTCCTTGGTCCGTTGGTTGCGCACCAGCTCAACGCCGATCATCAGGCCGCGACCTCGAATGTCGCCGATCATGCGATACCGTCGCTGCAGACGGCGTAATCGCTCTTGGATATAAGCCCCCTGCTCGGCGGCGTTCCGCAGTAAGCCCTCTTTCTCGATCACTTCAATCGTGGCAAGCCCGGCCTCGCACGCCACGGGGTTCCCTCCGAACGTCGACGTGTGGGACCCCTTCTCCCACGACATCACGCGCTTCCGGGCAATGATAGCGCCCAGCGGCAAGCCCCCGCCCAAGGCTTTCGCCATGCAGATGATGTCTGGCACAACCCCCACATGCTCGATCGCGAAGAACTTGCCGGTCCGCCCCATGCCGGCCTGCACTTCATCGTCCACCAGCAATATTCCATATCGATCGCACAGACGACGGAGTCCCGTGAGAAAACGATCAGGCGGCACGATCACGCCCCCTTCCCCCTGGATTGGCTCGATAAAGACGGCGGCCGTCTCCTCCGGCGGAAGCACAGTGCGGAACAGGACGTCTTCAATGTGGTGCAGGCATTCACCGGCCGGATTGTCCGTGCGGCTCCGGTACGGATCGGGATACGGCGCGTGGAAGACTCCCGGAAGAAGCGGCGCAAAACCCCGGCGCTGAACCGCTTTGCTGGCGGTCAGTGAGACGGCCCCCAGCGTCCGACCGTGGAACGCGTTGTAGAATGCCAGGACGTACGGACGTCGGGTCGCGTGGCGAGCAAGCTTAATGGCCGCCTCCGTCGCCTCCGTCCCCGAGTTGCAGAAATAGACCTGCTTCGGATCGCGCCCAGGAGCGAGGCCGGCCAAGCGTTCGGCCAGACGGACATACGAGGGGTAAAAGAAGTCCGCGAAGGAAAAGTGGACGAGGCGGTCTGTCTGGGTCGTGATGGCCCCGACCACGTGCTTGTGACCATGCCCGGTAGCACTGACAGCGACTCCCGCCGTGAAGTCGAGATAGCAGTTGCCGTCCACATCCCAGACATGACAGCCGGCAGCGCGATCCACGACCAGGGGGTAGGCCTGCGTGGCGGAGGGGGCGACGTACCGGCTGCTCCGGCGCAGGAGGGCGCGAGCCAGAGGACCAGGAGGGGTAACACGGATGTGTAGTGTCGACATGGGGACGCCTCGCACGCGATGCGCCCATAATGACAAACCGTAGATTCTATATTATAGCGTACTGCCCGTTCGGCCGGAGCGCAAGGAGGGGCTTGCTAAGGGCCTCAGCGCTTCACGGGAGCCTTGGTATAGCCGGCCGGCAGCTCGAACAGATGGGCTGGCTGCAGGCCCAAGGTGACATGGTTGTATACGATCTCCCAACTTCCGTCGGCGCTGGCCGTTTTCATGGAGAAGTTGATGTCGGGGGCAACCCATTGGTACCGCACTTCTTTCCGGCCTTTCACATCCACCGTGACCTCATATTTCTCGGTCTTGCGTCCCCCCACCTGCTCGAACCCCACGCGTTTCCGGCTGACTTCTCCCTCAATCTTTGGAGCGACCTGGGGTATCTGATTATACTGGAAAGGCAATTCCACATACGTCTGGTTCGGCATCAACAGCCAGGTCACTACTTTGTCCAGACGATGAATGGCAATCTTCGGACCCTCCGGGCTCACCATCTCCACGCGCCACCGATCAGACTGGAAATAAATCTTGCCCGTCGCCAGCTGTGCTCCCATCCTGGTCGTCTGCTCCGCCGAGAACTCAAGTCCCCAGGCTTGGTGCCAAGGAAACAGCAGGATCCAGCAAACGGTGAGAGCCGACCACGTGTGCTTCATCATTAGCATCATACCAAACGTCCGCCGACGATCCAGTGACGGTCATCCAGGACATCGATCAGGAGCCGGCTCAGATTCATCTCGGTCAATTGGGCCGCCACTTCATCCTCCGTGTAGGAAGCCAGCAGGGAATTGTAGAAATCCCGCCGGAGAATCGCCGGTTCATCGGCGGCGTACTTCTCCACGATGGCCTTGGCAGCTTCAGGCGACTCGGGACGGAGAAGATCCATCACCAGTACCACGGCTCCGGGCTGGGCTAATTTCTTGACCGCGTACCAGAACTGCAATGCGTTAGGGACGTGATGTAGGAGGCTGTTGGAGATCACGGCATCGGCCCGCTCTTCGAGGACCGTCTCCTGGAACCGCTCGCACCGCAGCGTGATGCGATTGGCCAGGCCGGCCGCCCGGATCGCCTCTACGCCAAGGGCAATCATGGGAGCGGACCCGTCCACTCCAGTCATCCGACAGTCCGGCAGCGCGCGGGCCAGTCTTATGGGAATATCGGCCGGACCGCAGCCCAGGTCCAATACGTGCCCAGATGTGAACTCCGGATAGAATTCCAAGAAACGATCAACAAAACCCTGGTTCTCCTCTTCGAAGTCAGCCTTCGCGTAAGCCAGTGCCTGTTCCTGATCGTCCATCAACTCCGGCTCAACAACGCGGTTCATCGCCGTTCCTCCACCGTTACGGAATCGCCGGGACGCACCACGCCCTCAGCCAGCACGCGCGCGTAGAGCCGGCTCCAGCCCGGATGCTTCTTCTGGTTGATGCGGTTGAAGTCCTCCTCAAGGAACCACTGCGCGTTGAACCTGCACGGTTCGGTGTATTTCACGATCTCCAACCGGACACCGTCGCCTATGAGCAACCGGTCGCCCGGCTGCAGTCGAGTCCAATTCAATCCCGCAAGCGTGAGATTCTCGCCGCTCGCGCCAGGCTTGATCGAGTGTCCCTCGGCCTGCAGGGCTTCGATCACTTCCAGGGAGAACAGGCAGACCGCCCGGTCGGGCCCGCCATGGATCTCTTGACTGCGTTGGCGGTCTCCCGCCACGCCATCAACCGTGATGCGGCCTTCCCGTATCGGCAGCTTGGGCACGCCGCCGTCCGAGACGCTGATCTGGTGGAGATGAGGCTGTACCTTATCCATAACGGGGCCGCATTGTACCAGAATTCAGACCGCCCGTTGTGTTGACACTGCAAGCAGGCAAGTCTAGTCTAAACGGCGAGAGTTCAGCGGAATGATCCTTATCCTTACGCTCTGGTTTTCTTTCTTCGGACCTGCGCCTGCTCAAGCAGCGGATCGCGGCTCAGCGTTACAGGCGCCGGAAGAACCCCAAGGCCCTTCCCAAGCGTATCACTCAATCACGCTCCGCATGACCAAGGAAGAAGTCCGCCGATTGATGGGAAAGCCGAAACAGTCAACTGACACGCTTTGGCTTTATACCTACGAAGATGGGACGACCGTGGAGGTCATCTTTTCGAAGAAGAGGCGCGTGACCCAGGTCGTCCATTATAAGAAGCAGCGGCAGTTTCCGTCGAAAGGGAAGTAACAGGTGAGGCGAGTCAGTTCGCCGCCTTGAGATCGAACCGGATCGGCAGGCGCACCGCGCTCTGGATGGGAAAGTTGCCGTCCATAGCCGGGAAGAACCGCCAGCTCTTCACGGCGGAGAGGGCTGCCTCGTCCAGGATGGAATGACCGGACGTTTTATGTAGCGTGACCGACCCTGCTCTGCCGTCCGGCAAAACCAAGACTTGTAAGACAACTGTCCCCTCCCATCCGGCCTCACGAGCCGCACGGGGATACTCAGGTCGCGGGTTATTCCCGGCCCGTACTTTTGATCGCACGGAGCTCGCTTCCGCCGCTGAGTCCCGCAATAGTTTCGTCCCACCGGCGGAAGCGCCCGGAAGCGGGCGACTGACGTGCACCGCCCCCACACTCACGTTCAGCAACACCGGCGGTTCTATCGACTCCGGAACGGAAAAGATCGCCGCGCCGGCGAATGCCATGGCAGGAGGCGAGGCAGGAGCCGGAACCCGCGGGAGATCCTTGAAACCTGGCTGCGACGCGGACGTCGCTGAGACCGACTCTCTCGCCACAGCTGCAACAGTCGACGGCGCGACAGGAGTCGTAACGGATGGGACACGCGTGAGAACCGGTACAGCCGGCCGCGGCAAGACCCGTTTCACCGCCTTATGGTGAACCTTCTGAACGGAAACCTTTTTGATTGCCGGTTTGGGCGGCTTGGGCATGGGACTGACGACAGGTTCTACGACAGGCGCCACGACAGGCTCCGGCGGGAGTGTCACGAGGTCCACCGTGGTTCTCTGGTTCTGCGCAGGCAGGACCGGTGGCGAGAGCTGGAACGTGCCCAACGCCACCACCGCCAGACCATGAAGGGCCACGGACAAGACGACCGGCAGGCTGAATTGCCGGCGCAGCGCCGATGTCTCTGCTGGGCGCGTCATTTCTTCACTTCCCGAACGATGCGCTGGACCCGTTCATCCGTTCCGCCCAGATCGAGATATTTCTTGTACACCACAAGCGCCCGCACAGGATCACGCATATGGAATTCGTAAAATACCCCGAGGTTGTAATAGGCCTCGGCCATCGTCGGCTTCAGACGTATGGCTTCTTCGTAGGCCTGCTCCGCATCATTGAATTTCCGCTGGAGGGCGTAGACGACCCCCAGGTTCATGTAGGCATCGGCATAGTCCGGCCTGAGCTTGATCGTTGTCCTGAACTCCTGAGCGGCCGCTTCGAGCTCTCCTTTCGACTTCAGGATGAACCCGAGGTTGTAATGCGAATCCGCAAAGTCCGGGCGGGCCGCAATGGCTTTCTTGTAGGCCTGCTCGGCCTCGACCATGTTATTCGCCTTTTCCGCGATCGTCCCCAAAAGATAGTGCGCATCGGCATGGTCCGGCTTGAGCTTCACCAGCCGCGTCAGAAGCCCTTTGGCTTCCTGGCTCTGTCCCTGGGATTCATACAGATAGCCGAGCGCGTAGAGTGCCTCGAGGTGATCCGGCTTTAATACCAGCACCTGGCTGTAGGCCATCACCGCCTTGGCGGAGGCTTGCTGCCGCTCGTACAACTGCGCGAGCGCGACCAGCGCCTCCTCGTACTTCGGATGGATGGCCAATGCCCTTTTGAATTCCTGTTCGGCTTCGGCCTGCTTGCCCTGGACCTGGTACACCAACCCGAGGTTATAGAAGGCTTCGGCGAAATTCGGATTGAGGTCGATCGCTCTTTGGAAAGCCTCGGCCGCGTCGGGCAGGCGACGCTGGCCGTTCGCATAGACGATCCCCAAAAGATGGTACGCCTCGGGAAACTTCGGCCGGATCTCGATCGCCCTGCGAAGAGACTCGGCAGCCGCCTCGTACCTGCCCTGGGAGGCTTGGGCCATCCCCTGGTTGTAATAGTTCTTGGCTTCATCGACGGCAGAAGCAGCTTCCCCGCCCCACAGCGTTCCCAGGGTCAGGGCGATAAACAGCACCACGGCACGGCTCTCCATCGTCATGATCCCTGCCTCTCGTCGTGCAGTTCCCCGTATTCCTTGAGATCGAACCGGACCGGGACATCTACCACAGCCGAGAACGTGAACGCTCCATCGGTCGGAGGCGCAAACCGCCACCCCTTCACCGCCGTCAAGGCCGCCTCATCCAAGACGGGATATCCGGATGCTTGGTGGACAGCGATCCCTCCCACAATGCCGTCCGGATTGATCTCGACTCTCAGCACGACGGTGCCCTCCCATCCCATTTCACGCGCCCGTCGAGGATAGGGGGGACGCATCGCCTCCAGATAGCGCGCGCGTGTCCGAACTCCTTTAGTCACCGCTGTTTCATCACGAAGCAAATGCTGAGGCCGCGGCAAAACGAGAGAGGGCTTCGGCAGCATCCGAACCGCCACGCTTTCTGAGGGAAGGAGCATTGCGGCGGACACATCGGGGAGCCGCAAGGGAATGGCGCGCCGGGGAGAAGCAATCCGCGAGGCCGTGACTTCGACCTGGTCCAACTGCTCCACCGCTTCCGCCTCCTTCGCCGACGGCTTCCCGGACCCATTCGCGGGCGAGACCAGCAGGCATACGGCCACCGCAGCAGCAGGCAGATATGAGTGGATACGTGTCTTACACATGTCGAGGCGTCCTTGCCGATACACGTCAAAACGTCTCATACCATAGCGTAAGCCGGTCACACGTTCAACACTTGCTTGATTTCAGCGCTGAACAGCCTGGCTGGGTTCCCCATACTGATGGAACAGCTCGGCAATGCGCTGCTCGGTTAGCAGGCTGCCGAAGATGCGCTCCCGGACGATGCCCTGGCGATCGATGAGAAAGCTGGCGGGAAGGCCGACGACCCCGTAGCGATTGGCCACATGGTTGTCGTGATCCATCACCACCGGAAACGTATGACCGTACGTCCGGATATGCTCGATGACTTTTTCCGTATCTTCCAGTTCGTTGACGGCCAAGACGACAAGCCCTTGCCCGCGCAGTTTATCGTAGCTGGCCTGCATGGCCGGCATTTCCTCTTTGCACGGCTTGCACCAGGTCGCCCAGAAATTCATCAACACGATCTTGCCCTGCAGGTCCGAAAGCTTGACCTCGTGACCCTGGAGGTCCTTGAGCGCGATCTCGGGCGCGGGGCCGCCCACCAAGGGAGGACGCCCCGCCATGCCGAGCAGGCTGAGCAGAACAACGCTTGCAAGACCAAGAATGAGAGACCGTTTCATAACCCAACCTCGCATATCAGTTTACGGGCATCGACAGACCGAATAGATAACCCACATCCGGGATCAACCCTCCATTAAAATCCCGCACGACCGGGACCTGGACGAAGAAATAAGCCCTGAGTCTCCCGAGCACCTGAACGGAAACGCCCGGCGAGAACGCCAGCATGGTCGAGCCGGTCGTCGGCACCGGCCGGCGCTTCATTTCAGGATCGATCACGAGCGGATCCCCGGGGAAGGTCGGATCAACTGGTGTCTGAGCCCTAGCCAGCGTCCCGGTAAACTCATCATGCACCGCGTACCGCCAGTTGAACTGACCCGTCAGAGTAAGGCGCTCGAGAGCCTTCCAGTTCACGCCTCCGCTCAGAACATACACGTCCCCAAACCGGTACGAATTAGGGCCCGTAAACGCATGTTGGTACGAAGCACTGGCAAACTGATCCAGCACATGCGGAATGATCTCATAGGACTGGTAGATCGAGGGTACAATCCCCCATGAGCGACGCCCAAGCTGCAGCGTGGGCTCCTGCAGCTTGGTGGGATCGACATTGGAGGTCGCGTGGGAGTCCCCCGTCGGGAGGTCCACGCCGAACCCCAACACCATCAGGCTTCGTAGCGATGGAATGTAGGCGTATTTCCCGTTGAGGCGAATGTCTCCAAGTCCGGCATTCGAGAACTTCTCGTAGTCCCCGGCGCCGCCGTTATCGTTCCCGAGTTCAACCGTATGGGTGTGCTCCAATCTCTTGTGGGGAACGAGAACTTCCAGCGTAAAGTTGTTGGTCAGCCCGTAGTTTATATCCAGCGTGGTAATCTCGCTGATCGTCCGGTTCTCGAAATGCTCGTTCAACACGAGTTGTCTCGCTTCCTGATCCACCGATGTGACCAGGCCGATGGTGCCCGGCGCGATCTTGGAAATGGTATACGCATATGAGAGCCCCACCGACAGTTTGCCTTCGCCTTGCACTGCTCCTTCCTCGCCCGTAACCATAAAACATGCAGCAGATCCGCAGCTGGCTTGAGCCTTCTGTACTCCACCCATCGAGAAAGCCATCGCCACCCAAAAGCCAATTCCGGCTGCCGACAGCCGGAGACATTTCGTGACCATCGCGTCCTCCTCTTCATGCCGTCAATGGATACACGCTGAGCGCCGACCCCTGCGGCGAGGACGCCACAGACGGTTCGGACTCAGGATCTATTGGAACGGAATTAGAGAAGAGTAGGAGGAGCGCGGGCCTGGAGCTGCGAGAAACAATCGAACGAGCGCAGGCTGCTGACGAACGGCCGCGCTTCATCTGCACTGACCGTCACCGCTTCGACCTGGACGACCGCCGTCGTCACCGTACCGGACGCGGCGCACATCCACGCGCAGATGCCCGTGGCATGCATGCCCGCCGTGTGGTGGGCCGCGTGCTTGACTTCATGCGCAAAGGCGCTGCCGGTCGCGGCCCCCAGCATCACGAGGATGGCCACCGCCAGCGTGAACGCAATCGGTCTGAGAATCGAACGGGTCATCAATGCCCCTTACTGAGAGACGTTGAGTCCATCATACCGGCCTCACGGGATGCTGTCAATTCCAGAACCCTTTCTCTGCCCGTCATCGGTGCGCACGGTATCACGCGTGCGTTGGGGCTTGGCTGAAGCGGGATTTCTCGGTGGCCTTCATGTAGGCCTCTTCAGCGGTGATCTTCTGCTCGCTCAGGTACTTCTGGATCGCATCGTCCATGAGCTGCATCCCCTGGTTCTTGCCGCCTTGGATGATGTTCCGAATGTTGGTCGTCTTGCCCTCGCGGATGGAGTTCGACAGCGCGGAGTTCGACAGCAGGATTTCGTTGCAGGCGATCCGGCCACTCCCGTCCGCTGTGCGGAGCAGAATCTGGGCGCAGACACCCTTAAGCGAATCGGCTAGCATGGATCGAATCTGGGATTGCTGCGCGGGTGGAAACACGTCGATGATCCGGTCCACCGTCTTGACGGCCGAATTGGTGTGCAAGGTTCCGAACACCAGCGATCCCATCGTTGCCGCGCTGACCGCGAGCGAGATGGTTTCATAATCACGCATCTCACCGACCAGGACCACGTCGCAATCCTGACGCCCCGCCGTTCTCAATCCGTCCGCAAACGAATTTACATCGATGCCGACCTCGCGTTGGCAGATGATCGATTTCTTGGTCGAGTGGACGAACTCGATGGGCTCCTCGATCGTTAGGATGTGACGCGCGCTGGTCTCGTTGATCAAGTCGATGATCGCCGCCAGCGTGGTGGATTTGCCGGACCCGGTCGGGCCGGTCACCAGCACCAGTCCCGAACGTAGCAGGCTCATGGTCTTGAGCACCGGTGGCAAGTTCAGCTCATCGAGTGTATTGATCTTGGTGGGAATGTTGCGGAACAAGGCCCCCATGCCGTGTGATTGTTTAAAGTAGTTCGATCGGAAGCGCGCGACGGTCCCAAGGGCATACGCGAAATCGAGATCGCCGGTTTCGAGGAAATGCCCCCAGCGTTCCGCGGGGCAGATTTCCTGAAGGTAGCCGCGCATCGTCTCCGCGGTCAGAATCGGGTAGTCGAGCGCGACCAGCCGGCCATGGCGGCGGATCTTGGGGGGTTGCCCTTCGGCGAGGTGCAAGTCCGAGCCACCCTTGCTTAACATGTCGGTGAACAACCGATCGATCAGCGCCATCGCTCAAGCCCCGAGCGCGATACCGTCAATGCGTGGCGCCCACTTCAGGAACGGCTCCTTCTTGTCGGCGGCATAGTACGCTTCGCTACCGTCTATGACCCCACGGTTCACGAGATCCATCAACGAGTTGTCGAGCAGCATCATCCCCTGCTGGCGCGACGTCTGAATGATCGAGGGGATCTGGAACAGCCTGCGCTCGCGAATGAGGTTGCTGACCGCCGGCGTATTCAGCAAGATTTCCATCGCCAGGGCGCGTCCGCTGCCGTCTTTGCGCGGGATGAGCTGTTGGCACAGAATCCCTCTGATGGACTCCGAGATCATGCTGCGTATCTGGGGCTGCTCGTCAGGCGGGAATGCATCGAGGATCCGATCGATCGTGCGCGCCGCCGAGGTCGTATGGATCGTGCCGAACACCAGGTGTCCGGTCTCAGCCGCGGTAATGGCCAGCGACACGGTCTCGTGATCGCGCAGCTCGCCGATCATGATCACGTCCGGGTCTTCGCGCAGCGTGGCTCGCAGCGCCACCGAGAAGCTCTTGGTGTGCGAGCCGACCTCGCGCTGGTTGATTTGAGATTTGGCCGGCACGAAGTTGAACTCGACCGGATCTTCAATCGTGATGATGTGTTCTTCGCGGTGCTGATTCACCAGCTCCACCATGGCGGCCAGGGTGGTGGACTTGCCGCAGCCGTTCGGTCCCGTGACCAGGACAAGCCCCTGATTGAATTCGGTGAGGCGCTGCAACTGCTCGGGGAGGCCCAACTCTTCGAAAGACGGAACGCGGGACTGCACCACCCGGAAGGAACCGTCCCATCCCATCCGCTGCTTGACGATACAGCTACGGTACCCGCCCTGGCCTGGGACGATATAGCGAAAGTCGAGTGCCAGCACGGCGTCGCCGTGGATGCGCTGCCGTTGTTCTTCGGTCAGAATCTCAAACAGGAGAGCTTCGGTCTCTGCGGCGGTGAACGGCGGACGCGGAAGCGGCACGAGCCTACCGTACTTCCGGATGAGGGGAGGAGCCGCCACATTGATGTGCAGGTCCGAGCCCCCGATCTCGCGGACATAGATCAAATAGTCGTGCAAGTGGGTGAACGCGGCGATTTTCGGTGCGTCCGACTCAGGGACCAGCGGAGTGGGCGCGGGAGCTACCGCGGGTGCCGGAGCGGGGTGCGGGACGGGCGCCGGCCGTTCGGCGGCCGGCGGCGCGGCCTGCGCCGCTTTCTCGACGGACGCGTTCTGTGGATCTTTGCTTTCCATTTCTCGCCGTGATACTGCGGCGTTTTTCTTGCCGTGTCAACCGGCGATGCGTTCCAGGGCCTCTTTGGCCCGTCCGCGCGCGTTGGCGTCCCAGTCGTCCTCGACCATCTCGCGCAGCCGCTTCTCGGCCTGCGTCGCCTTCAGTTTGCCCAGCGCCAGAGCCGCCTCGGCGCGCACGAAAGCATATTCGTCGTTCGTGGCCGCCAGCAACGGCCCGATCGCCCGCGGATCGCCCAGCACACCCAATCCATTGGCCGCACGGGTCCGATCCAGCTTCTCCGCATCCGTCTTCATGATCCGCAGCAGGACATCAAACAACCCCGGGCCGGCATCGGCCAACCGCTCGGGATTGGTTCGGTCATGCTCGACGAGCCAGAGGGCGGCCTTCTTTTGAAGCGCCGGATCGGTCGTTTCCCGGAAAACTTTTGCAACCCTGTCGTGGGCATTCTTGTGCTCGCGGCGCCGCAGCGTGCCTCTGACGATCGAGACCACAACGATGGCGCCAACCATGAGTGCGGCCACGATCCCCCAGGGTCCGCCTTTCAGGAAGTCTTTCCACGCCGGCGGGAAGATGCTCCAGAGAAGAAAACACACCAGAATCGCGACCAGGAGATGGGTCAGGATGAAGATCCCGATATTGCCGCGCTGGCCGTGCATAGCTGCATTTTCCCCCAGTTTTCCTGGCCGGTCAACTACGTGGAATTGCTATTTCTTTGTTGGAGGTATTCCAGTATACTTGGAGGGTTACGGACAGCAAGGGGATATGATCGACATCCTGCTCAACAAAATCTTCGGGAGCAAGAACGAGCGCGAGCTCAAGCGCATGCGCCCGCTAGTCGGCGAGATCGGCGCCAGAGAGCCGGCCCTGACTCGCCTCTCCGACCAGGAACTCAGCGCCAAGACGGAGGAATTCAAGAAACGCCTGGCCGACGGCGCCACGCTGGACATGCTCTTGCCTGATGCCTTCGCGGTTTGCCGGGAGATGTCGAAACGCAAGCTGGCGATGCGCCACTTCGACGTCCAGCTCATCGGCGGCATGATCCTGCACGAGGGCAAGATCGCGGAGATGAAGACCGGGGAAGGCAAGACCCTGGTCGCCACGCTGGCCCTCTACCTCAACGCCCTCGAAGGCAAGGGCGCGCACCTGGTCACAGTCAATGACTACCTCGCCAAGCGCGATGCCCAGTGGATGGGCCCCCTCTACCACAGCCTTGGACTGTCCGTCGGCATCATCCAGCATGAGGCCTCGTTCTTCTTTGACCTGACCTACGAGGCGGAAGACAAGCGCCTCCAGCACCTCCGTCCTTGCACGCGGTCAGAGGCCTACCGCGCCGACATCACGTACGGCACCAACAACGAATTCGGGTTCGACTACCTGCGCGACAATATGGTGGGCGAGTTGGCGGACTGCGTCCAACGCGAACAGAATTTCGCCATCGTGGACGAAGTGGACAGCATCCTCATCGACGAGGCCCGCACGCCGCTGATCATCTCGGGGCCGACCGAGGACTCGACCGACCTCTATTACCGCATCGACCGCATCATCCCGTCGCTCAAGCGGGAGCTGGACTACACGATCGAGGAAAAGACCCGGACCGCATCGCTCACCGAAGAGGGCAACGAGAAGGTGGAGCGGGCGCTGGGTGTGACGAACCTCTACGACCTGGCCAACATGGACCTGGTGCATCACGTCGTCCAGGGGCTGCGGGCGCATGCGCTTTACCATCGTGACGTCGACTATGTCGTCAAAGACGGCGAAGTCATCATTGTGGACGAATTCACGGGCCGGCTGATGCCAGGACGCCGCTGGTCGGACGGCCTCCATCAGGCGGTCGAGGCGAAGGAAGGCGTCAAGATCGCCAACGAGAACCAGACGCTGGCTTCGATCACCTTCCAAAACCTGTTCCGGATGTATAAGAAGCTGGCCGGCATGACGGGGACGGCCGACACCGAAGCTGGCGAGTTCGCCAAGATCTACAACCTCGACGTGGTCGTCGCTCCGACCAACCGGCCCAACATCCGGAAGGACTTTCCCGACGTCGTGTACCGGACCGAGAAAGAGAAGTTCAACGCGATCGTGGAAGAGAGCATGGA
>Ga0207684_10004119_pt1 | contig 13841 bp, 14 predicted proteins | sample KBSK5501metaG_FD_184342 | JGI IMG/M metagenome (GOLD analysis project Ga0207684, IMG submission 184342) | Corn, switchgrass and miscanthus rhizosphere microbial communities from Kellogg Biological Station, Michigan, USA - KBS K5-50-1 metaG... | ecosystem: Host-associated > Plants > Roots >...
GCCGGCGGCGGGCTGGCGGGCGACGAAGAGCGGCCGCGCAGGATCGCCACCGCCGCCGCGACGACGACCACCAGCGCGGCGGCGCCTGCGATCGCCGTGAGCGTCCGCCGCGCCGTCGGCTCCGGCGGCAACACGGTCGGCTGCATCACGGTCTCCGGCTGCACGCGGGTGGCCGCGGGAAAATACGTCGCCGCGTCGGGCCGATACGTGGCGTCGAGCTCCGGGAAGTCGTCCTCCGCCGGGGCCGCCGGCGAATCCTGCCGGCGTTGCATCTCGCGCGTGGCCGCGCGCAGCGCGCGGCGGACCTCGAGCGAGTGCGGGTGGCTCTCGTGGATCTCCCGCAGACGGCGCACGCTCTCCTCGACGCGTCCCTCCCGGAGGAGATGGCGCGAGAGGGCCACCGTTTCCCGGGTCTCGGGCGACGTCTCGGCGGCCAGCGAGCCGAGGTGCGCGGCCAGTATCCTCGACAGCTCGTCCGCGAAGACGGCCGCGCTCGCCGGCCGCTGCTCGCGGTCCTTGGCCAGGACCCGGCGCAACGTCTCCCGCAGCCCCGCGGCCTCCGTGCCGAGATCCCCCAGCTCCGGCTCCGGCGGCTCGTCGTGGATGATCTTGTAGAGGACGTCGGTCACGCCCGCCCCGGCGAAGGGCCGCCGGCCGGCGAGCAGCTCGTACAGGATGACGCCGACCGAGAACAGGTCGCTGCGGCCGTCGAGCGTCTCGCCGCGGATCTGCTCGGGGCTCATGCAGTGGACGGTGCCCACCATCATCCCGGTCTTGGTCACGCCCGTCCCGCCCAGCTTGGCGATGCCGAAGTCCATGATCTTGACGGACCCGTCCTCGAGCACGCGGACGTTCGACGGCTTGATGTCCCGGTGGACGACCTTGTGGTCGTGGGCGTAGGCGAGGCCGCGGCACACCTGGATGACGAGGTCGAGCTTCTCCTGGAGCATGAGGGGCTCGCCGGAGCGCATCAGCGCCTCGAGGTCGGTGCCCGGGAGCAGCTCCATGGCGATGAAGGGCAGGCCGCGGTCCTCCCCCAGCTCGTATACGGTGATGATGTTGGGGTGCTGCAGCCGCGCGGCGGCCTTGGCCTCGATCTGGAACCGCCGCCGGCTCTCCTCGTCGAGGCTGCCCTCGAGGGTCAGGGTCTTGACCGCCACCTCGCGCTCGAGGACCTCGTCGTACCCGCGGTAGACCATGCCCATGCCGCCCCGCCCGATGCGGCCGGTGACGGCGTACTTTCCGATGCGCTTGCGATAGCGGCCTTGCGCCTGGTCCGCGGTGCCCATCTCACTCCTCGAAGCGCAGCATCACCACCGTGATGTTGTCTTCGCCGCCCCGCGCGTTCGCCGCGGCCACCAGGGCGCGGGCCGCCGTCTCCACGTCGCCCTTCGCCTCCCCCACCACCTTGGCGATCTCGTCGTCCGGCATCATCGTGGTCAGGCCGTCGGAGCACAGCAGGAGCATGTCCCCGGGCTCGATCTGGTGGACCTTCATGTCCACCTGCAGGTCGCTCTTGCCCCCCAGGGCCCGCGTCACGACGTTGCGCAGGGGGTGGCTGCGCGCCTGGTCGGGCGAGATCATCCCGCCCACGATCTGCTCGTTCACCCATGAGTGGTCGGTGGTGAGCTGCGTGATCTGTCCGCTGCGCAGGAGGTAGATGCGGCTGTCGCCCACGTGGCCCAGGTTGGCCACGTCGCCGTCGACGAGGACCGCGGCGACCGTCGTGGCCATCCCCTCGTACTCGCTCTTCTCCTTGGTCGCCTCCAGCACCTTGCGGTTGGCGAACCGGATGGCGGTCTTGAGGCGGTTGCCGTCGTAGGAGATCGTCTCGTCGAGGCCGTACGGCCAGGTGATCTCCTCGTCGTCCCCGGTCAGGCACACGAACTCGTTGATGGCGTCGACGGCCAGGCGCGAGGCGACCTCCCCCGCGGCGTGGCCGCCCATGCCGTCGGCGACGACGAAGAGGTTCTCATCGGCGTTGACGAAGAGGCTGTCCTCGTTGCCCTTGCGCTTGCGGCCGACGTCGGTGACCGCCTGGTAGGAGATCTTCACGCGCGGCGCCAGTAGACAATGAAAGCGCCGGGCGGGCAAGCGTTGCCGGAGGACCGGCCCTCACCCCGGGGAGCGGTCATGGCTTCTTGCGCAGGAGGCCGCGCAGCCCTCCCTCGGGCGGGGGCTCGTTCCCCGGCCCGAGGCCGAGCTCGGCCAGGAGCTGCTGCACCCGGGGGTCGTGGGGGGCGAGGCGGGCCGCCGTCTCGGCCGGATGTCGGGCCCGCAGCTTGAGGCCCTGGCCGAGGAGCAGCTCCGCCAGCTCCACGTAGAAGGCCGCATTCGTGGGGGCGAGCTGCGTCGCCTTCTCCGCCGACTGGATGGCCTCGCGCACCCAGTGCGGGTTCTTGGCCAGGGCCATGCCGAGCGCGGCATGGTAGCGGGCATCGTCCGGGACGTGGTGCACGGCGGTGCGCAGCAGCTCCACCGCCTGGTGGTAGTCCTTCTTCTCGTAGCGCTGCATGGCCTCGGCGAAGGCCTGCTTGGCGATCTCCGCCGGCGGCGCGTCCTTGGGGCGGCTCAAGCTCACGTCGTACTCGGCGCGGCCGCGCTCGTTGCCGAGCGTGTTGTAGGCCGCGGTCAGCTCCTTGAAGAAGGCCTCGGCCCGCGCGCGCTCGGCGGGGTCCGGAAAGCGGTCGGGATGACGCTCCTTCGCGAGGCGCACGTAGGCCTGGCGGATCTCGCTCGCCGAGGCGGTGCGGCCGACGCCGAGGATCTCGTAGTAGTTCGTCATGCGACTACTTCTTCTCCGACGGGCCCTTGAGGAACTTCTGGGCCTGCTTGCGGACGACCTCGGGCACGTTGCGGTCCACGGTGAGGCTCTTGATGTCGCGCGGGTTGAGACGCGACACCAGCCCGAGCGATATGGCGAGCGGCGTGCGCGGGTTCTTGACGAGGTTCGAGACCACCCCGTACCGCTTCATCCATTCCTTGTGGTTGCCGATCCGGCGCAGGACCTCGTCGGACAGGCTCTTCATGCCCGCGAAGGCCTCGATCTCGACGTCGGTGAGCTTCGGGCTGCCCAGCACCGCCGCCGACACCAGCCGGTTCGGGTCCCGCACCAGCACGGCCCGCTCCTCGCGCGATCCCTTGAGCGCGGTCACCAGTTTCTCGGCGGTGTTGAGCCGGTAGATGCGCTGCACGGCGCTGATCTTCTCCTTGTCCTGCTGTTCCTCGGCACCGAGGTAGCGGGCGACCGCCTCCGCATCCGTGGCCGGCGGCGGCGGCTCCTCCTCCGGTTCCTCGGCCACCGGCGGCGGCGGCGGAGCGGCCGGAGGCGGGGGGGCCGGCGCCGGCTCCGGCTGCTCGCCGATGTGGAAGCTCTCCCTCAGCTCCCGCAACCGGCGGCGCTGGTCCTTGCTGAGGTTCTGGTTCTGCTCGAGCGCCTCGAGGAGCGTCGTGCGCCGAAGGAGGCGCACCTGGTTGATCACCACCAGCTCGGCGAGCTCCTCCGGCAGACCCGCGACCCGGCCCTCGATGGCGTCGTCCGGCAGCGAGGTGTTCTGGAGCACGACCTCCTGGAGCTCGCGCTCCTCGCGGTGGATGAAGATCCACGCCAGCAACCCGGGGGGAGAGGCGCGGTCCCGGGCGAGCGGCCGCATCTCGTCGGCGGAAACCGCGAGCAGGCTGGCGGAGGCGCTGCCGCGGATCTCCTCGTCCACGTCGTGGAGCAGGAACTCCAGCAGGTCGGCGAGGTCCGCCGGCCCCAGCGGGAGCGCTCCCTGCGCGGCCATGAGGCGCAGGTCGCGAGGCACCCGTCCCTGTCGGAACTGCTCGACCAGGGGATTGACGGCGCGCGCCTCGGCCATAGTCGTCGCCGCGACTACCGCGGCGGAGGAGTCTCCTGCAGGAGGGAGGCCATGGATTCCCGAGTGACCACGATGTTCCGGCGGACCTCGCCCTCGCGGCCGAGCGGGACCCCGGGCCGGCCGTTGAGGGTGTACGTCACTCCCCCGGCGTTGCCGACGCTGAGGGCGATCTCGTTCTTCGAGGTGACGGTCACGGTCTCCCCCGTCTTGAGGATGCGGTCGATCACCTTCGCCCCGTCGGCCTGCACGGCGATCCAGCAGTCCTCGGTCGCCGTGAGCTTGAGCGCCAGGCCTTTGACCTCGCCCGCTGAGGGAGCCGCGTTCGGGGTCGGCGTGGGAGGAGGATAGACCCGATCCGGCGGGAATGATGTGGGCGGGGGCACCATCGCCGAGGGCTCGGCGTTGGCGCCCCGCGCCTCGGGCCGCGAGGTCTTCCAGGCGAGGAAACCGACGCCGGCGAGGAGGAGCAGGCCGACGAAGACGAGCAGCGGCCGCGCGTCCGAGCGGTTGCGCGGAGAGCTGGCCGTCTTGGGAACGACCGGCTCCGGACCGTAGACATGGTCGAACTCGGTGACCATGCGGTCCGGGTCGAGGCCGAGGTGCTTGGCGTACTGCCGCACGAAAGACCGCGGGAAGATGCCTCCCGGAAGGACGTCCACGCGGTCCTGCTCGAGCGCCTGGAGGAAGCGGACGCTGATCTTGGTCGCATCCGCGATGTCTCGCAGCTCGACGCCGCGCAGCTCGCGTTCACGGCGGAGGTTCTCACCGAAAGAGGCCATGTCCGAGGGCTCAGCGATCCAGCGACTTCGCGGGGAAAGCAGCGACGGATGAGCAAGGATTGTAGCGACGGCCTCGTCTGAGTGTCAAATCTATCTGACGAGCGGGCAATGGTTTGCAGGCTCAGGCGGGCTCCCGTCCGGCAACCCTCTCGGCCGTGATCTGCACGAGCGGAGGGATCCCCGGCGCGCCCGCCACGCGGACGAGATCGGCGGGAAGCAGCGAGCTGATCTGGGCGAGCGAGACGCCGAGCGGCGTCCGGGGCTGGAGGACGAGAGCCAGCCGTACGGCGTAGCTGTCGCGCCAGCGCCACGACTCCGGCGCCCCCTCCAGGAGCGCGCGCGGCGCCATCTCCTGGCGGATGGCGGTCACGAGGTCCTCCTCGCGAAGCCGGGGGTTCTGCAGGGAGGCACGGATCACCTTCGCCTCGGGGTCGGCGAGAAGGAACGCGAGCACCGCCGGGGTGGCGATCTTGCCCAGCGTCACCTTCTCCCCCACGCGCAGCTCGGGCACCCGTTCCCTCAGGACGCCCTCGGCCCGCAAGCGCACCGCCCCCGCCACCCGCGGCCCTGCCGCCACGTCCGCCAGGTCGCGCCAGAAGAGCGAGGGGACGAGCCGAAGGGCCAGGTGGCGGGGCACCCGCGGGTTGAGGACGACGGCGGCCAGCACGCGCGCGTCGTCGGAGAACGGCAGCGTCGCCGAGACCAGCTCGAGGAACCGGATGGGCACCGCCCGCCGCAGCAGCGAGATCATCGCCGGAGAGTCGAGGGCGCAGGCCGCGAGGGCGGCCCGCAGACGGGCGTCGTTCTCGCCGGCCCGCATCAGCTCGCCGAAGACCGCGTCGACGTCGGGCCCGACCTCGGGAGGCATCACACCCCGAAGTAGCTGCGGATGCGGTCGAGGATCCGCTGCTTCAGCTCGGCCGGGTTGGCCTGGGTGTCGAACCGGTGGGTCACGTCGCCCTGGGCCTGGCTCAGCGCCTCGCGGCGCTCGGCCAGGATGCTCGACATGTCGACGGCGATCTCCGGATTGGCGGCGATGATGTCCTGGAAGCCGTTCTTGTCGAGGACGAACAGGTCGACGTCGCTGGCCGCCACCACCGTGGCCGCGCGCGGCTCGCCGGTGAGCAGCGCCATCTCGCCGAAGAACTGGCCCTCCATGAGCCGGGCCAGCTCGCGCGAGAAGCCGCCCATCTTCTTGGAGACCTGCACCTCGCCGTTGTCGATGAGGAAGAAGCTGTCCCCGGGCGCTCCCTCCTCGATGATCTTCTCCCCGCCGGAGTAGTGGAGCGTGCGGAAGCGCCCGGCGGCCGAGCGCAGCTCGTCGTCGCTCAACGGGCGGAAGAGGTCGACGCCGCGCAGCGCGCGCTCGAGGCGGGTGGTGGGCGATTCCGCGCCCTCGACGGTGCCCGCCTGGTGGAGGTAGACGTTGCGCGACGGGAACGGGATCTCGATGCCGTGCCGCCGGAAGTGATACCAGACGAGACGGTGGATCTCACCTTCGATCCGCCGATAGTCGTCGTAGGCGGGTATCCAGTAGCGCACCTCGTAGTGGATCGCGGACTCCGCGTACCCGACGACGCGCACGATGGGCGCGGGATCCGGAACGAGGCCCTGGACCTGGGCGAGCAGCCCCTCGATGACCAGGACGACCTTGTTGGGCGGCGTGTGGTAGCTGACGCCGATGCCGAGCACGCGGGAGTGCGGCGCCCGGGGCAGGCTGTAGTTCAGGATGCCGTGGCGCGCCACCTCGTTGTTGGGCACGGTGAGGGTGTCGCCGTCCCACGTGCGCAGCCGCGTCGCCCGCCAGGAGATCTGCTCCACCTTGCCGTCGCGGTCCCCGACCTTCACCCAATCCCCCACCCGGAAAGGCGCCTCGGTGTGGAGGGCGATGCCCGCGAAGAGGTTCCCGAGGCTGTCCTGCAGCGCGAGGCCGACCACCGCGCCCACGACGGCCGACGTCCCGAGGAAGAGCGTCAGCTCGATGCCGAACCAGCGGTTGGCCACCAGCGCCGCCCCGAGTCCGTAGAGCAGGACCGCGATCAGGCTGTCGAGGAGCGCCGGCGGAGCCGCCCCTTGCCGGTGGCGGAAGAGGGCGTCGAACGCGAGCCCGATGGCCCGCACGAAGAAGACCAGGAGCGGGAAGAGGATGAGGAGCAGGACCCAGTTGGAAGCCGCGAGGCGGCCCTCCAGGACGAGCACCCAGGCGCCGAGCGCAAGGGTCGAGAACGCGAACGGGCCCACCAGCGGGCGGAACGAAGGACGCAGCCGGGACAGCCGCGCGAGCGCCAGCGTGAGGACCAGGCCGACGGGGAGCACGAGCCACAGGTAGCTCACGCGGAAGGCGGCCTCCCGTCGCCCGCGGCCGCGCCGGCGCGCAGCGCGTGCACGGCCCGCACGACGTCTGCCTCGAGGAACGGTCGGATGGCGGCCAGGCCGCGCGCCCCCGCGGCCCGGATCGGACCGGCCGTCTCCGCGCTGACGCCGCCGATGGCGTGAACGGGCACACGCAGCGCGCGGGCGGCCTCCGCGAGCACGCTCAAGCCCAGCGGCTGCTCCTTGCCGGGAGTCGCGAAGACGGGGCCGAGGAGCACGAAGCCGGCGCCCTCGGCCTCGGCCCGCCGCGCACCCTCCAGCGAGTGCCGAGAGGCCCCGACGATCAGGCCCGGAAAGGCGCGCCGCACGTCTGCCACCGGCAGGCCGTCCTCGGGAAGCTGCACGCCATATGCGCCGGCGAGTGCGGCCACGTCGGGACGGCCGTTGACCAGCACCCGCGTGCGCGTGCCCGCGACCGCCTGAACGACGGCCCGGACGAGCCGGGCCAGCGCCCCGTCGGGCAGGTCCTTCTCCCGCACCTGGATGAGGTCCACGCCGGCCCTGGCCGCCGCCGCGGCCACCGCCACGAGGTCGCCGCCGGCCAGGCGGCGGCGATCGCTCACGAGCGTGAGCGACGGCTCAGACGCCGTCGCCATTGGCCAGGTGCTGCCGGGCCTCGTGGAGCGCGAGGACGATGTTGACGAGGCCGAGCCCGCTCACCGTCCCGCGCGTGAAGGCGCTCAGCAGCAACGCGCGCAGGAGGGGATGGGGGCCCAGGAGATAGTTCGCGTCCCAGAGCGACGTCCACGGAGCGATGGCGAGGATGACGCCGACGAGGAACGTGCTCAGCACGGAGAGGAAGACGGCCACCGCAGCGCGGCCAGAAGCCCGGTCCTAGCCCACGGCGCCGCGCAGCTCCCGCACCTTGGCCGCCACGTCGCGGAAGTTCGCGTCCTGGCCATAGAGGTCGGTGAACAGGCTGAGGGCCTTCTTCGTTTCCCCGTCGGCCTCGTAGGCCATCGCCAGGTCGTAACGAAGTCCGGCGTACTCCTCCTCGGAGCGGCCGGGGGCGTGGAGGCCCTTCTCGAACCACTTCACCGCCAGCTTCGGCATGCCCTTCTCCATGAAGCAGATCCCGAGCATGCTGCTGCACTCGAGGAGGCGGGCCTCGTCCTTGGCCGCGAGCTGGAACTCTGCGATGGCCTCGTCGAGCAGGCCCATCTCCTTGTAGGCGATCCCGAGGTTGTAGCGGGTGTCGTAGTCCTCCTTGCCGAGTTGCTTGTCGACGCCCTTCTTGAACTCCTTGAAGATGTCCGCCAGGCCGGCGTCGCCGAGGTCCGTGCCCCCGGGGGCGGGCCCCTCCTCGACCGCGGCCTGGGCTCCGAACAGCTCGCCGAGCTCGTCGCTCAGGTCGAGGCCCGAATCGCCGGCGCCCGAGAAGTCGGGAGGGGCTTGGCCCCGGGGCTCGGGGAGAAGGTCCGCGGTCGGGGACGGTGGCTCCTGCGCGCGCATGCCGCTCAGCGGATCCTCGAACGACTCTTCCGCGGGAGCCGCCTCGGGCTCCTCGGCGAGGTCCAGGCCGAGCTGCGCGAGCTGGGCCTGGATCGCCGGGTGCCCGGGATGGCGCGCGCTCACCTCGCGCAGCGCCTCCTTCGCATCGTCGATGAATCCCAGCGAGACGTACTGCTCCACCTCTTCCAGTACCCTCTGCAGGTCCGCCGGCACCGCGGGGCCCACCGGGGCGGCCTTGGCGGGGGCGGCCCTGGCCGGCGCTCTCGGCGCGGGCGGAGCGGCCACGGGCTTCGGCCGTGCGGCCTTGAGGGGCGGGGGCGGAGGAGGAGGCGCCGGCTCCTCCTCGAGGACGAGATCGTCGGCGGGGGACGATTCGATCGCGATCTCTTCGTGGACCGCCGGCGCGGCGCCGGCTCCCGCCTCGTCCTCGAAGAAGCGCGCCGGCAGCTCTTCGTCGCCGCCGACCTCGACCCCGAGGTCGATGCTGGCGTCGTCAACGGGTGCGGGCGCGGTGGCCGTCTCCGGCTGCTCTTCGACGTCGAGGGAGATCTCCTCCTCGTCGCTGGTGGCCAGCGGCGCCGCCTGCTCGTCGAGCACCAGCTCGCCCTCGTCGACCGGCGGCGCCTTGGCGGCCGGGGCGGGGGGCGCGGCCGGCCTGGCCGGCGCCTTCACCGCGGGCGCCGCCGCGGGCGCGGGGGCCTTGGCGGGAGCGGGGGCGGGCGCCGCCTCGGGCGTGAGGCGCAGGGCTTCGGCTTCGTGGCTCTCGGCGGCGGACACGTCGCCCTTGAGCCGGAAGATCTCGGCCAGCGCCAGGGATTGCTCGGCGACCTTCGCCGTCACCCCCTTCTCCTTGTAGACGTCGAGCAGCTCCTTGCGCGCGTCCACGCTGTCCGGGAAGCGGGCGATCACCGCCTCGAACTGGTCGGCCGCCTTGTCGATGAGGCCGTACTTGCGGAACACCCGCCCTTCCCCGAGGTGCTCCTCGATGAACTCCTTGTCCTCGTCGCTCAGTGGACCGCTGGCTTCGATGGTGGGGCGGGCCACCGGCCGGGTCGACCGGCCCGGCGCGCTCACCACCCGCGGCGGCGGGGGCTCCGCGACGGCGAGATCGAAGTTTTCGGCCGGTGCGGCCTGCAATAGGTCGAACTCCTCCTCGATCAGCTCGGGCAAGGGCTCCGCCGAGGGCGGCGGCGGGGCCGCCGGCGCGGCCGTGGGCCGCCCTCCGACCTTGCTCTTCACGAAGTCCAGCTTGGTCCGGTGCTGCTGGTTCTGAGGCTCTCGCTGCACGAGGGCCTCGAGCGCGGTGGCCGCCTGGGCGAAGTCCTTCTGGTTGATGTGGGCCTCGGCGAGCTGCGAGTACGTGGTCACCAGGGCGGTCTCGTTCTGGCCGGCGCGGTACACGTCCACGAGCTTCTGGAGGCTCCTCGCGTGGGAGGGATTCTTCTGGACGATCTGATGCAGGAGCGTGGCGGCCTTGGCGGCGTCGCGGCGCTCGAGCAGGCGGTCCACGACCGGCTGGAGCTGCTCGAACGCCTGGTCGAGCTGTCCCTGCTGGAGGTACACGCGCGCCAATCCGGCCCGCGTGTCGTCGTCGGCGGGGTTGAGGGCGAGAAGTCGCTTGAAGATCGCCTCCGCCTCGTGGATCTTCTTCGCCCCGAGGTGCGCCTCGCCGAGGCGCGCGAGGACCTGGGCATCGTTCGGCGAGCTCTTGAGCGCCTCCTCGAGGTAGTGGCCCGCCTTGTCGTAGTTGCGCTGGACGAGGTGGATGCGGGCCAGCTCCGAGCGCAGCCGTCCGCTCGACGGATCCAGCTTGAGCCCCTTCTCCAGGACCTGCAGCGCCTCGGCCAGGTGCCCCTTCTTGTGCAGCTCCTCGGCGATGGCGATGTGCTCGTCGACCGCCTTGCCGGCGCTGCCCTCGCGGGTGTAAAGGTCGGCGAGCTTGCTGCGGACCTTGAGATCGCCGGGATCGATCTCGGCCATCTTCTTGAGGACGTCGCCGGCCTCGCGGGCCTTGCCCCGCTTGATGTACTCGTCGACGACGATCTGGTAGTGGCTCTTGGCCTCGGACATGAGGCCCTGCTTGGCGTAGAGCTCGGCCAGGCTCAGGTACGGCTCGGGCGCGGACGTGTCGAGCTTGTTGATCTTCCGCCAGATGGCGATCGCCTTGAGGAGGAAGCCGTCCCTCGCGTAGAAGTCGGCGACCTTGGCGTACTCCTGGCTCGCCTCCCGGACCTTGTTCATCTTGGCGTAGAGGTCGCCGATCTTGTTGATGGTGTTCCAGTCGCGCGGGTTGTCCTCGACGACCTGGCGGTAGAGGACGATGGCCTGGTCGAGGCGGCCGGCCTTCTCCAGCTTGTCGGCGTCCTGCTTGACCTTGACGGGGTTGATCTTGGCCACTCGCCCTCTTCAGCTCAACAGAACAGCCACCGCTGGGTCCCGTGGAAGGACCGACGGTGGATCTCGGAGGGCCCCATCCGCCTTATGGCCTCCCGGTGATCCTCGCTCGCGTATCCCATGTTGTGCGCCAGGCCGTAGCCGGGATAGCGCTCGTCCCACACCCGCATCATAGCGTCCCGCGCCACCTTGGCGACGATGGAGGCCGCCGCGATCGAGTAGGACCGGGCGTCGCCTTTCACGATCGCCCGCTGCACGAGGGTCAGGCCGGGTACGCTCAGCGCGTCGACGAGGAGCAGGTCCGGGGCGTCCGACAGGGCGGCCACGGCCCGCTGCATGGCCAGGTAGGTCGCGCGGAGGATGTTGAAGCGGTCGATCTCCTGCGGCTCCGCGCAGCCCAGGCCGCACGCCCGCGCGGTCAAGCGGATCCGGGCGGCGAGGGTCTCGCGCTGCCGCTCCGTGAGCCGCTTCGAGTCGTCGATCCCGGCCGGATCGAAACCGTCGCCGAGGATCACTGCCGCCGCCACCACCGGACCGCAGAGCGCACCTCGTCCCACCTCGTCGCAGCCCGCCACCCGCCGCCGGCCCTCGGCGCGAGCCTCCTCCTCGAACACCCACGAGCAGCGCAGCTCCTGTCCCCGGTGGACCAGGGGCCGGCGGCCACGAGCGGGACGGACGGGGTCCGGCGCCATGGGCTCGGGCGGCGGTCGGCCTCAGGCCTCGGTCATCGCCGCCGCGCGCTTCTCCTTCATGCGCCCGGCCTTGCCCTTCCTCTCGCGCAGGTAGTAGAGCTTCGCCCGGCGGACCCGGGCCTGCTTCACCACCTCGATCTTCTCGATCGTCCGGGCGTGGAGAGGGAAGATCCGTTCCACGCCGTGGCCGAACGAGATCTTGCGCACGGTCATGGTGGCCCGGGCGCCCGCGCCCTTCAGCCCTATGACCACGCCCTCGAAGACCTGGACGCGCTCGCGCTCGGTCTCCTTGGGCTTGCCCTTGATCTCCTCCTTCACCGCCGTCTCCTTGACCCGCACGTGCACGCGCACGGTGTCCCCGGCGGTGATGCGGGGCAGGCTCTTCTTCAGGTCGCCGGCCTCGATGCTATCGATGGGGTTCATTTCTTCCTCATATCGGGGGGGTGAAGGGCGCGACGGCACCCCCCCGCGCGCATACGCGCTCCCCCCCAAGTCGCTCGCTCGGGAGTGAATCCCTCGCTCGCTGCCTTCTTCATCGTTTCACCGCGACGTCAGCGGCGTGCACGTTTGTTTCTTCGTCTTCCAGCTCCCGAAGGAGCGAACGGTCCTCTGCGCTCAGGGGGGCGGCCCGGAGCAGATCCGGGCGCCGCTGCCGAGTAGCCCGCAGCGCCTCCTTGCGGCGCCAGCGTCGGATCCGGCCGTGGTCGCCCGACAGCAGCGCGTCGGGGACGCTGCGGCCGCGCACCACCGCCGGCCTCGTGTAGTGCGGGAAGTCCAGCACGCCGTCGGCGAAGGAGTCGGCCCCGGCCGAGCCCTCGTCGCCCAGCGCCCCGGGGATCAGCCGGACGGCGGCCTCGATCACGGCCAGCGCCGCGACCTCGCCTCCCGTCAGCACGAAGTCGCCGAGGCTCACCTCTTCGCTCGCGACGCCCTCCCTCACGCGCTCGTCGATCCCCTCGTAGCGCCCGCAGAGCAGCACCAGCCGGTCGAGCCGCGCGTAGCGCTCCGCGATGGCCTGGTCGAAGGGGACGCCGCGGGGCGACAACAGCACGACGGCGACCCGGGGCCCCGGCCCCTCGGGCAGCACGGCCTCGCGGGCGCGGAAGAACGGCTCCGCCTTCATGACCATGCCCGGTCCCCCGCCGAACGGCGCGTCGTCCACCGTGCGGTGCCGGTCCTCGGTGAACGCGCGCAGGTCGTGGACGTCGATGCGCGCGAGGCCCGCCTCCACCGCCCGGCCGACGATGCCGTCGCGGATGGGGCCCTTCACCATGGCCGGAAAGATCGTCACCACGTCGATGCGCAGCATCAGTCCCTCGCGTCCATCAGCTCGGGCACCCGCACCACGACGCGCCCTCCGGGCAGGTCCACGTCGCGCACGAACGCGTCCGCGAGCGGGATCAGGGTCTCTCCGTCCGGGCCGCGCACGACGAGCACGGCGGCCTCGCCTCCCGTCTCCATCACGTCCGCCACCCGGCCGACCTCGCGGCCGTCGGCGTCTTCCACCCGAAGCCCTCGAAGCTGGTGATGGTAGTAGGAGCCCGGCGGCAGCGCGGAGAGGTCCTCTTCCGGGATGCGCAGATCGAGACCGCGGTAGCGTTCGGCGTCGTCGATCGAGTCGACGCCTTCCAGCTTCAGCACGAAGCGGCCCTTGTGCGGCCACGCGTCGCGGATCTGCACCGGCCGCGCGGAGCCGGCCTCGCCGGCCACGAACGCCTGCCGCAGGGAGGGGAAGCGGTCGGGGCGGTCGCTGAGCGGCTGCACCACCACCTCGCCCTTCCGTCCCTGGGGCCGGACGATGCGGCCGATCGTGACCATGTCCGCGAAGGCCTGGGTCAATCCAGGATCTCCACGTCGCAAGGCGTGCCTCGGCGGCGGCCCACCGCCTCCAGGACGGCCCGCAGCGCGTCGGCGGTCGCGCCCCGCCGGCCGATCACGCGGCCGCGGTCCGAAGGCGCCACCTCGAGGTCGAGATGGGTCATGTCGCCCTCGGTCCACTCCGTGACCGACACGCGGGAGGGATCGTCGACCAGCTCGCGCGCGAGCATGGCCAGCAGCTCCTTCACCTCAGCTTCCCGCCTTCTCCCCTGACGACTTCTTCCGGTCGCGCGGGAGTGAATCCCGCGCTCCCTCAGTCAATCCGGGGGGGTGAAGTCCTGAATGTACCCCCCCGCGCGCATTCGCGCTCCCCCCCATGTCGCTCGCTCGCGAGTGAATCGCTCGCTCGCTGCTCATGTGCGCGACCCTCCGGCCCCCCCCGAGCCCCCTTTCTTCAACAGGCTGCGCACGGT
>Ga0207684_10004120_pt1 | contig 13840 bp, 10 predicted proteins | sample KBSK5501metaG_FD_184342 | JGI IMG/M metagenome (GOLD analysis project Ga0207684, IMG submission 184342) | Corn, switchgrass and miscanthus rhizosphere microbial communities from Kellogg Biological Station, Michigan, USA - KBS K5-50-1 metaG... | ecosystem: Host-associated > Plants > Roots >...
CTTCGTCGGTTTCCGGCCGGCCAGGAGCGACCGGACGCGCTCGCTCGCGAGGACCGCAGCGTCGAGGTCGGCGTCGCTCGCATCGGACGGGACGACCACCTTGTCACGGAGCTTGCCGTTGATCTGGACCGGGACCTCGCGGGTCGCCTCGACGACCGCCGTCGGGTCGACCTCCGGCCAGGACTCCTGGTGGATCGACCGCCACGCGGACTTGGCCGCAGCCAGGCGGCGCGACCAGAGCTCCTCGGTGATGTGGGGCGCGGCCGGCGCCAGCATGAGCAGCGCGAGCCGCACGGCCTCGTCCCACTCGGTCGTCCCTGCGACCGGCGAACCGCGATATCGCATCAGGAGGTTCGTCAGCTCCATCAGCTTCGCGATCATCGTGTTGAAGTGGAACGCCTCGTAGTCGGCCGTCACGTCGCGCAAGGTTCGATGGGCTGCCTGGCGGAGCGCCAGCCGCGCATCGGCCTCGGACTCGCCGCGCGGCAGCGAGCCGCTGTCGGGATCGCCCGGCTCCCGACCGTGCGGGTCGAGGGAGACTGTCCAGAGGCGGTTCAGGAACCGGTGGACCCCGCCGATCCCGTTCGGGCTCCATGGTCCGCCCTGGTCCCAAGGGCCCATGAACATCAGGAACAGGCGGATCGTGTCGGCTCCGTAGCGGGCCACGAGCGCGTCCGGGTCCTCGGTGTTGCCCCGCGACTTCGACATCCGCTCGCCGTCCATGCCCAGGATCTGGCCCTGGTTGAACAACCGCTTGAACGGCTCGTCCTGGTCGACGAGACCGAGGTCGCGCATCATCTTCGTCCACTCGCGGGCGTAGAGCAGGTGCATGACCGCGTGCTCCGAGCCGCCGGTGTACTGCTCGACGGGCGTCCAGCGGGCGACCATCGCACGATCGATCGGGCCGCCAGCCTTCTCGGGCGACAGGTAGCGGAACCAGTACCAGGACGAGTCGACGAACGTGTCCATGGTGTCCGTCTCGCGACGCGCCGGTTCGTTGCAGACCGGACATTTGACGTTGAGGAATGCCTCGTCCTTGGCTAGGGGGTTCTCGCCGCTGCCGCGGTAGTCGACGGTATCCGGTAGCCGGACCGGGAGGTCATCCTCGGGCACCGGCACGATGCCGTCGCGCTCGCAGTAGATGACCGGGATCGGCGTGCCCCAGTAGCGCTGGCGACTCACGAGCCAGTCGCGCAGCCGGTAGGTGACCGCCGCTCGCCCCTTGCCCTGGCCCTCGAGCCACGTGACGATCGCCTGCCCGCCCTCGTCAGCGGGCAGACCGCTGTACGGCCCGCTGTCGACGAGGCGCTCGCCGGCGGCATGGGCGATGTATGCGCCGTCGATCTCGCGCTCCTCGTCACCCGGCGCCGCGACGACCCGCCGGATCGGCAGGCCGTACTTGACCGCAAAGGCGTAGTCGCGCTCGTCGTGGGCCGGAACGCCCATGATCGCGCCGGTCCCGTAACCGCCGAGGACGTAGTCGGCGACGAAGATCGGGATCCGCTCGTCGTTGACGGGGTTGATCGCATCGGCGCCGATCGCCACGCCGGTCTTCTCGCGATCGGTCGAGAGCCGTTCGATCTCGGTCCGGTCCGCGGCCTGGGCGAGGTACGCCTCCACCTCGGCCCGCCGGTCCGGGGCGGTCAGCTCGGCAACGAGCGGATGCTCCGGGGCGAGGACCATGAACGTCGCCCCGAAGAGCGTGTCCGGTCGGGTCGTGAACACCGGCAGCTGCGCACCGCCGGCATGGGATGGCGACGGCGCGGTCTCGAACACGATCTCGCCGCCTTCGCTCCGTCCGATCCAGTTCGTCTGCTGGGTCTTGATCGGCTCGGGCCAGTCGAGCCCGGTGAAGTCGAGCAGCTCGTCGGCGTACTTCGTGACCTTGAGATACCACTGGGCCAGGTCGCGCTTCTCGACCTTCGCGCCACAGCGCCAGCAGTGGCGATCGGCCCCCTCGACCTGCTCGCGCGCGAGGGTTCCGTCATTCGGGCACCAGTCGACCGTCGACGTCGCCCGGTAGGCGAGCCCGGCCTTCAGGAACTGGAGGAAGAACCACTGGTTCCAGCGGTAGTAGTCCGGATCCGCGGTGACGACCTCCGACTCCCAGTCGAACGTCGCGCCCATCGACCGCAGCTGGCGGCGCATGTTGTCGATGTTGCGCATCGTCCAGTCGCGGGGATTGATCCGGTTCTTGATCGCTGCGTTCTCGGCCGGGAGCCCGAACGCATCGAACCCGATCGGCAGGAACACGTTCTCGCCGTGCATCCGGTGGAACCGGGCCACCGCGTCGGTGGGCGTGATGATGTACCAGTGACCGATGTGGATATCGCCCGACGGGTACGGGTACATCGTCAGCAGGTAGAACTTCGGCCGCGACGTGTCGTGGAGATCGGTCCGGTGGAGGCCGAGCTCGGCCCAGCGCTGCTGCCAGCGGGGCTCGATCTCGGTCGGGTCGAAGCGCTCGACCCGGGTCCGGTCGGACGGCTCGGGCTTCGTGGTGCTCGTGGTCTCGGTCGCGTCGCTCACGTCGCTCTCGTCGGTGGATGCTCGTCGGGTGATACCAAGAGACCCCCCGCCGCCGGCGAGGGGTCGTGCGATGGTCGGCGTTGTGCGCCGAGTATAGCGCAGGGGCCTGCGCTCCCAGCGCAAGCCCCTGCCCGTTCCGCGTCCGATTTCCGGTCGACGACTCAGCCGCCGATCGGCAGGAAGGCGTGGTCGAGGACCCAGTTCGCCGACTTCTGGCCCATCTTCACCCCGTCGACATCAGCCGCGCGGAAGTGGATGCCGAGCCAGATCCGGGCGTTGATGACCGCCGCGTTGAGATCACCGGCCTTGGCGAACTGGCGTGTGCCGGCGGCGGACGTCGACGCGAGCGTCAGGTTCAGCTGGCCCGTGCCGAGCGTCTTCTGCAGGGATCGAGTGAAGGCGCCGGTCACGCCCGAGTAGCCGCTCACGTAATCGGGATACGGTGGCGTCGTCAGGAGCGGGACCCAGGTGGCGTTGACGGCCGTGTCCGGATTCCCGTCCGTGTCGGCCAGGTTGATCGCCGTGATCGGGCGCCAGAAGCCGTACTTCAGCTTCGCGTGCCAGACCGCGATGAGTCCGTCTGCGATGCTGGTGTTGACCGCCGCGAACATTCGGGCGCTGTCGACGATGTCGAGGTCCCGGGTGTCGGCCTGGTCGATCAACGCGCCGGTGTACTGGACCTGGGCGTTGCCGGAGAAGAAGATCGCCGTCGCGGTCTGCGCCGCCGTCCGGTTCGACCCGGTCGCGGCGTTGCCGCCCATCGACTTGACCTCGTTGAACTCGGTCGTGTACTGCTTCGAGGTCAGCGAGTAGGGCAGGCCCGGTTCACCGAACTGCGCGCCGCTCTTGACGACCAGGGGTGTCACCGCGCCCATCCACGGGACGAACATCGGGAGGTTGGCCGGCGGCGTGGGCCGCCAGACGCCGGGTGCCGGCGCCTTGTTGTAGGTGATGTTCGCGTTGCGGCCGTCATTCGTCCGTTGGGCGATGAGGTGATTGGCCGAGAGGATCCCGAACGCGATGCCGTCGGTCTTGGCCTGGCTGTCGGGGATCGCAGCGAGCGACGTCGCATACGCGGCGTCGAGCGTCAACTGGGCGTACGGGGAGTACGTCTCGAGGACGTGATGCGCGGCAGCGACCGCGGCGGCCTGATCCGATGCGCCGGCAGCCGGACTCGTGTGCAGGCCGTACGGCTGGTACCGGCCATCGATCCCGACGACGGCGTCGTAGATCGCGATGTTCATGAAGGCCAGGTACAGGAAGTGCTCCTGTGGCCGCTTCGTCGTGTCGCCGAGGAGCGTCGACTGGGCGATCAGGTTCCACTGCGAGATCACGCCCGGATCGCCGAGCGGCGAGCTTGCCGCGACGCTCGTTGCGAGGCCGGCGGACGGCCCGAGGAGCATCAGCGCAAATGCCGCGACGAGCCACGGCCGGGCTCGCCCGCGCGCTCGATCCCGCGGCGCATGAGTGGACGGAACGACGACGGCCATGATTCCCACCTCCGCATTGCCTGAGGGACCGGGACGGAAGGGTCTCGGGTCCTCAGAGGGGGCAGCTCCTGGCTCGCGCGCTTCTTCGCGTCGGGCGGTGACGGGAGCCGCCGTAGACGTGCCTGCGGGTTCCTCGACCCGGTGTGCGGAACGTTTGCCGAGGGAGCATCTGGGGCGGGCGTCTTTGCGGCGTCTCGGAATTGTGGGCAATACACGAGGTTCGCCGCGTCCCGATCACGACGCGTGCAAGACCTGCACAGGCCCCCGAGTCTGCCCAATCGACTGCGTATCGATCAGACGAGTTGTCGACGAGACGCTGCACGGCCATAGTCGAATTTCCGGGGCATGTACGTCGCCCGATCGAGGGCGCAGGAGGAACCATGCGCAAGGCGATTCGCAGTCCAATTCTCGCGTTGGCCCTGGTCATCGCCCTCACGGGCTCGGCAGTCGCGACAGCCTCGAGCGGCTTCCATCCGACGATCGTGTCGCGCGCCACGCTCAGCACGTCCGTGCACTACAACACCGGCGCGGTCAAGTTCCAGACCAAGGGTCCCGTGGACTTCGTCACGGCCACGCTCACGATCGACCCATCGGGCTCCTCGGGCTGGCACCACCACCCGGGTGTGGTCCTCGTTTCGGTGACATCGGGCAGCATCGTCGAATATGACTCGAGCTGCGTCGGCACCGTTCACACCGCTGGTACGCCGAGCGCGGCCTTCACCGAGTCGGGCAACGAGCCGGGCCTGGTTCGGAACGAGAGCACGACGACCCCTGAAACGGCGTACGTCACGTACCTCGTTCCGGCCGGAACGACAGCTCTCCGGATCGATGACGCCAACCCCGGCTGCCCGCAGAACTAGCGGCGCGCAGCAGCCCTGATCGACTCCTGCCACCGTCCGACTCCCAGCGATACCGAGCGAACGCCGCGAGGCGACCACCCGGTGTCGGGCATGCACGAAGACGACCTCTCGCCCGCGGCGAGAGGTCGTTCGGTGATCGGGGTTAGGGGCGGGGTGGTGGAGCTAAGGGGATTCGAACCCCTGACCTTCTGAATGCCATTCAGACGCTCTCCCAGCTGAGCTATAGCCCCACGCCGGAGCGCGGAGTATACCAGCGGACCCGTCTCCCGGGCCCATGCCCGAGGCTGGTCCGCGGCGCTTCGCGACCCCTCCCTCGTGCCCGCGGGCAACGCATCCGCGGCCTGTCGGTGCGCCCATGCAACGAAGTACTAGGACAAGAGGGCTATTCTCACCAGGACCTGAGCCGGCGGGGCGCCACCGGCACAGGGCCGAGGTCCCGGCACCTCGCATCACGGCAAAGATCCACGGGAGTCCAGGTCATGTCGTTGCTCCAACGGGTCGAGCGCGCACAACAGGGAGCAAACGGCGAGAACGTTGTCGCCGTCGTCCCGGTCGCGCCGCCACCGCCGACACCTTCGTCCACCGCGGGCCGCGACGACATGTTGCGGAACGTCCGGCTCCGCCTCCAGGCCGAGGTCATCAGCTCCTTCGACTCGCTCCTCGAGGGCCCGGACACCGCCATCCGCGCCAAGGTCGAGGCGATGATCGACCGGGTCATCAGCCTGCACGGCTTCGCGGTCACGCGCGACGAACGGTTGCGCCTGATCGAGGACATGGCCAACGACGTCACCGGCTTCGGGCCACTCGAGCCGCTGCTGAACGACGAGACGATCACCGAGGTGATGGTCAACGGCCCGTCACACGTCTACATCGAGCGGAACGGCAAGATCGAGCGCATCGACAGCGTGTTCCTGAACGACGAGCACGTCCTCCGGGTCATCGACCGGATCATCACCCCCATGGGCCGACGTATCGACGAGATGAGCCCGCGGGTCGACGCTCGCCTCCCCGACGGCTCGCGGGTCAACGCGATCGTCGAGCCGCTCTCCCTCGTCGGGCCGGTCATCACCGTTCGGAAGTTCTCGGCCAAGCCCTACACGGTCGACGACCTGATCCGGTTCGGGACCTCGACCCCGGACATGTTCGAGTTCCTCCAGGCCTGCATCGAGGCCCGTCTCAACCTGTTCGTCTCGGGTGGCACCGGCTCCGGCAAGACGACGACCCTGAACGTGCTGTCGTCCTTCATCCCGAACGACGAGCGGATCGTCACGATCGAGGATGCAGCCGAGCTGCAGCTCCGCCAGGAACACGTGATCACGCTCGAGTCCCGCCCCCCGAACCTCGAGGGCGAGGGCGAGATCACGATCCGCCACCTCCTGAAGAACGCGATGCACATGCGGCCCGACCGGATCATCGTCGGCGAGTGCCGCTCCGGCGAGGCCCTCGACATGCTCCAAGCGATGACGACCGGCCACGACGGCTCCCTCTCGACCGGCCACGCGAACAGCCCGAAGGACATGCTCCGCCGCCTCGAGACGATGGTGCTGATGACCGGCTATCAGCTCCCGCTGCGGGCGATTCGCGAGCAGATCGCCTCGGCCGTCGACCTGATCGTCCACACCGCCCGGCTCAAGGACGGGACCCGGAAGATCGTCAACATCACCGAGATCTACGGGATCGAGGACGACGAGATCCTCACCCAGGACATCTTCGCGTTCAAGCAGACCGGCATCGAGGAGGGCAAGATCCAGGGCCGGCTCGAGGCAACGGGCGTCCGGCCGACGTTCATGTCCCAGTTCCAGAAGGCCGGCGTGCTGCTGCCGCCGGGCGAGTTCGGGATCCCGCCGGAGGATCCGGCGAACCCGTCGCACTCGTCGAAGAGCCGCTGGGGCGGCGGCAACGCCCAGGTCGTGCCCGACGCCAAGATCCTCGCGCTCGGCAAGGGCAAGGCCGTGACCGCGGGCGGCATGGTCTACGTGTCGTCGATCGGCCCGATCGATCCCGAGACCGAGAAGATCGTCGGCGGCGGGATCAAGGACCAGACGCGCCAGTGCCTGCAGAACCTCCTCGCGAAGCTCGAGGGCGCGGGCAGCTCGCTCGAGAAGGTCGTCTGGGCGAACTGGTCGTTGCGCGACCCCACGGACTTCGACAGCTTCAACGAGGAATGGGTCCGCTGGTTCCCGGGTGATGCGCCGATCGGCCAGGGCACGCTGATGCCGCCGCTCCAGCGCCGGGCCGGATTCCGGATCTCGATCGGCGTCATCGCCGAGGCGTAGCGTCGGCCGACGATCCCGAAGATCGAGGCGGATCGCCGAGCGCGGCCGTCGCGCCGCCCTCGATGTGTCACCATCGAGACCGATGCCGTTCGGACTCCGACCGTCGCCACCGTACGTCCTGCGCCGATCGGCGCGGTCGCGGCGCCTCCGGATCACGATCGATCCCGATCACGGGCTCGTCGTCACGGTGCCGCCGGCGACGCGCCGAGGCTGGGCCCATCCCGAGGCCCAGATCGACGAGTTCCTCCGGAGCCGCGACGCATGGATCCGCCGCCACCTCGAGCGACAGGCCGGGCAGCGGGCCGAGCTCGCCGCTCGCGGCGGACTGGCCGACGGCGCGACGCTCCGCTACCGGGGCGAGCTCCATCGTCTCCGGGTCCTGCCCGGGCATGGCCGTCGCTCGACCGTCGCCCGAATCGGCGGGGAGTCCGGCGACGAGCTCCACGTGGCCCTGCTCGTCCGCGACCGCGAGCGCATCGATCGCGTGCTCGAGACGTGGTTCCGGGAGCGCGCCCGCGTCGCCATCGACACCGAGCTCGCCCGCCACACGGCCGCGCTCGGCGTCACGGCCCGCAGCGTCGCCCTCCGGGACCCGCGCAGCCGATGGGGGAGCGCGTCGCGGGAGGGCCGGCTGATGTTCAGCTGGCGACTCGTCCTTGCCCCGCCCGAGGCGCTCGAGACGGTCGTCGTCCACGAGCTCGCCCACCTCCGGGTGTTCGGCCACGGGCCGCGATTCTGGGAAGTCGTCGCCGCACGCCGCCCCGATCACCTGGTGTGGCGGCGCTGGCTGCGGGCGCACTCGCTCGAGCTCCACGCGGCGTTGTCCGCCGCCGATGGACGAGGCACGCCGCAGGCGTCAGCCGGCTGATCCCGCCCCGACCGCCTCAAGGATCCGTCGGGCGACCTCGAGAGGTCGGACGTTGTCGACGTTGATCACCTGGTCGGCGACCTGGCGGTAGAGCGGCTCGCGCTCGGCGGCACGCGCCCGAAGCCACGCGACATCCGTCGCCTCCGGCCGGCGCCGGCGCCCCCGACCGATTCGTCGGCGGAGTGTCTCCGGCGTCGCGCGAAGCCACACGACATGGCCGCTGCCCCGAATGGCCTCCCGCATGTCGAGCCGCTCGACCATCGCTCCTGCGACGCCGACGATCAGGGGCGCCGGCCGCCGGAGCGCTGCGGCGAGCGCCGCGGCTTCGGCGTCATGGAGCACGTCCTCACCATCCTCGGTCGCGATCGCCGCCGGCTGCCGGCCGGTGAGCGCGCGGACGAGCTCGTCGTTGTCGAGGGCGGGCCAGCCGGTCAGGCGCGCCAGCTCGCGGGCGACCGTCGTCTTGCCCGAGCCCATCATCCCGATCAGGACGATGCGGGTCGGAGCTCCGGCTGGCATCGCCCAACGGTAGCGGCTCTCAGCTCTGCGTCGACGGCCGGTCCGCGGTTTCGGCGAGCGGGATCGTCAGCAGGCCGCCGGCGAGACCGGCGAACAACAGGATCAGTCGCAGTTCGATCGGGAGGCTGAAGCCGGCCGCCCCATCGAGGCTCGCTGCGCCCGGCCCGACGAACCCGATGACGAACGTCGTCGTGGCGAGGGCCAGCGGGAACTCGATCCCGCCGCGCGTATTGAAGAAGCCCTTCGGCGCGTGGACCTTGACGACGATCACGGCCGACTGCGCCAGGAGCGCCGCCGCCGCGAGCGGGGTCAACAGGCCGAGGGCCAGGCAGAGCCCGCCGAGCAGCTCCACGCCGGTCGAGATGACCGCGAAGAGCCGTGACGGGCGGAAGCCCATCGACGCCACGGCCCCATGCCAGCGTTCCCAGCCCGGGCCGCCCCACCAGCCGAACGCCTTCTGGGCCCCGTGCGCAGCGAACGTCAGGCCGACCACCAGCCGCAGCAATACGAGACCGGCATCGACGGGTTCCATCGGGCGCGCCTCCTTCCCGCCGACCGGGACGAGGCGATCAGCAGCCCGGATCGATCGGCGATGGACGCACGATGCAAGCCAGATCGTTGCTGACGCAACAACCTGCGGTCCGGGCGGGTTTCAGCCGCCTTGCAACGAGACCTGCAGGCGTGACGTCGACGTCACCGGCGGCCGCGCACCGACCGGGCGAAGGGAAGTGGTGGAGATGAGGGGACTCGAACCCCTGACCCCCGCGATGCGAACGCGGTGCTCTCCCAGCTGAGCTACATCCCCACGGCCGATCGGGCGGCGCGCACACGTGCGGCGGGGCCGACGGGTCCCGAAGTGTAGCACGGGGCCTCGCGCCCACCGCCCGCCCGGATACCCTCCGGCGATGTCGCTGGGACTCGAGCTGGGGCTCATCGCCGCGCTCTGCTGGGGCTCGACGGACGTCTCCGCCGCGCTCGCCGGGCGGCGTCTCGGGAGCCTGGGCGTGGCCGCGATCGTCCAGGGGACGAGCCTCATCGCGGTCATCGCGCTCGCCCTTGTCCGGGGCGCCGGCCTGCCGGCTCGGCCCGAGGACACCGTCGCTGCCCTCGTCAACGGCGTCCTCGCGTCGATCGCGTACCTGTCGTTCTTCACCGCACTCCGGATCGGTCCCGTCTCGGTTGTCAGCCCGGTCGTCGCGGCCTATGGCGGCCTCACGGTCGTCCTCGCGGTCGTGCTCCGCGGCGAGACACTCGCCCCGTTGCAGGCGCTCGGGGCGGCGATCGCGACGGCGGGCGTCGTTCTGACCGGTCTCGTCTCCGACAGCGGCTGGCGGGGGACGCGACTCGTCGGGCGCGGGGTCGTCTTCGCCCTCGTCGCGATGGCCTGCTTCGCGATCCTGACGGTGGGCCTGGCCGGCCCGATCCGGAGCGCCGGCTGGCTGCCGGTTCTTCTTGTGTCGCGGACCGCCAACGGCGCGACGATCTGGATCATCCTGGCCGTGGTCGTCCTCACCCGGCCACGTTGGGCGGAGACCCTCGTCCGGACCGACCCGCGACCGGGAGCGCGGCTCCGGAGCGCGGTCGGGGCGGCCCTCGTCGGCGGGATCCTCGACATCGCGGGCTTCGTGGCGTTCGCGGTCGGGCTGGAGCAGGCTCCGACCTGGATCGTCGGTCTCGCGAGCTCGTTCGGGCCGGTCGTGACGGTCATCGTCGCCGTCGCGCTGTGGGGCGAACGCCTCCGGCCGACGCAATGGGCCGGGCTGGCCGGCATCGGCGTCGGCCTCGTGGCGGTCGCCCTGCCCTGAGGCGTCTCGGGCCGAGGCGACTCAGGCCGGGAGGCTGAACCAGAAGCGCGTCTGGCCGCCGCCTGATTCGGCGCCGACCCGGCCGCCGGCCGCCTCGACCAGTTGCTTCACGATCGCGAGGCCGATGCCGGCACCGCCGCGTCCGCGGTCGCGCGACTTCTCGACCCGGTAGAAGCGCTCGAAGACGCGGTCGAGATCGTCGGCCGGGATCGGGTCGCCGCTGTTCGCAACGGAGACGAGCAGGTCTCCGGACCGCCGCTCGGCGCGAACGCTGACCGAGCCGCCGGCCGGCGTGTATCGCACGGCGTTCGAGAGGAGGTTGCCGAGCACCTGGGCGAGGTGGTCCGGATTGGCCCGGGCGGGCAGGGAGTCGGGGACGGCGACCGAGAGGCTGAGCGCGGCCCGATCGATCGACGGCTGGGCGAGCTCGACGGCGGCCCGGATCGCCGCCGCCAGATCGATCGGCTCGAGGGCGGACGGTCCGGCGGCCGCGTCGCCCTCGGCCAGGGCGTCGAGCGAGCGCGACAGGCGGACGAGCCGCTCGGCCTCGTCCCAGAGCGATTCGTAGGTGGAGCGATCGGCGACGATCACCCCGTCGCGAAGCGCTTCGAGATAGCCCTGCAGGTTCGTCAGGGGCGTCCGCAGCTCGTGGGCCGCGTTCGCGATGAAGTCCCGCCGCATCCGCTCCTGCTCCTCGAGGCTTGCGGCCATCTGGTTGAACGAATCCGCGAGGCTGGCGATCTCCTCCGGACCCTCGCGCGGGACCCGAGCCGCGTAGTCTCCGTCCGCGATCCGGCGCGCCGCGGCCCCGACCTCGCGCAGCGGCCGGGCGAGCATCCGGGCCATGACGATCGCCAGGCCGACGCTCGCGAGGACGGCCACGAGCACCGCCGCGATCACGACCGTCGACACCGACTGGTCGTACATCGCCCGGGCGTGCTGGGCGGTGTCGCCGGCTTTCATCATCAGGTCGGTGAACACCTGGCCACCGACGACGGTGACCCCGAGGGCGAGGATCAGCAGGCCGAGGGCGGCCGAGGCGAGGGCGGCGAGGGCGATCCGGGTGGCGATCCCGCGGCTGCGCATGGTCGTCGGCCGCGCCGTCGTCAGCCGCCGACCGGCGCCGAGCGGTAGCCCGCTCCGCGGACCGTCGCGACGTAGCGCGGCGCATCGGGATCGTCGCCGAGCTTGTCACGCAGCCGCCGGACGTGGACGTCGATGGTCCGATCGAGGACCTCCGATTGGTCGGAGCCCCAGACCGCGTCGAGGAGCTGGTCGCGGCTGAGGACCCGGCCGTCGGCCTCGAGCAGGGTCTGCAGGAGCCGGAACTCGACATGGGTCAGGGCGACCGGCGCGCCGCCGATCCGGACCTCGTGGCGGGCGGGATCGAGGACGAGATCGCCGTGGGTGATCGGGCCGCGCTCGGCGCGGCGGAGGCCCGCGGCCGACGGCGGGCCGGGCGTCGGGTCCGCACCGGGAACAGGGACCGCCCGACGGAGGATCGCCCTGACCCGGACGACGAGCTCGGCCGGCGAGAACGGCTTCGGCAGGTAGTCGTCGGCGCCGTCCTCGAGACCGGCGATCCGGTCGAGGGTCGTGCCCCGCGCCGACAGGACGAGGATCGGGGTCGCCGCGGCTTCCTCGTCGCGCCGGACCGCTCGGATGACCGCCCGTCCGTCGAGCTCGGGCAGCATCAGGTCGAGGACCACGAGCGCCGGCTGGTGTCGCTCGATCGCATCGAGCGCTGCGGGCCCATCGGCCGCGGTCACGACGCGGAAGCCGTCCCGCTCCAGGTACGTCCGAACGAGGCGCACGATCTTCGCGTCGTCGTCGACGACGAGGATCGGCCGATCGGGCAACGCGGGGGTCGGCATGGCCATCGACATCATCGCCGACGGTAGCCCGGCGCGATGACGCGCCGGTGACGCTGGGTCGTTACTTGATGTCGAAGTCGCCGGCGATGGCGCGAGCCGTATCCGGAGCGGCTTCGAAACGGTAGTGACCGGCGACGAGGGCGTGCTGCGACACCAGCCCGTGGATGCATCGTGTCGAAACGTCGTACCTCGGCGAGACGGGATAGCCGTCGACGACCTCGCCGTTCCGGGTCAAGGTGATGGTCACGACCGTTCCCTTCACGAGCGACGGCGACCAGGTGGCGACCATCCGGACCGGATCTGTCGTCGTGAAGGTGCGCTGCGGGGTCTTGATCGAGCAGTCCGCATCGGATCCGCCGATCCCGAACCCGATCGTCTCGATGTCGGTGTCCTGGTCGCACGTGAAGACGAAGTCCGCACGGGCCGACGCAACGGCGTCCGAGAGCGTGCTCGGCGGCCCGAGGATCTCGATCGACGACCAACCGGCGTGGGTCGGCAGGCTGACCGGATCGACCGTCCAGTCCGACGAGACGTCCATCACCGCCGACTTGCCGAAGTCGATCGTCTTGACGGGCGAGCGGTCGCCGTCGCTGCTGACCCACTGGAACGAGACGGTTCCGGTGCCGCCCACGGTCGTGACCTCGCCCGAGAACGCGATCTTCAGGGGACAGGCGCCGCTGTGGTCGGCCGGGCTGGCCTTGAGGGTGAGCCCGACGACGTGGAAGGCCGTGGACGAATCGCCGGCGCTCGGAGCCGCGCTCTGACTGGCGCTCGGGGAGGCGCTGGCGCCAAGTGACGGGCTGGGTGGCGCGAGGGTCGCCAGCGGGCCGCCCGTGGCGGCGGGGGCCGGGGAGCCGCACGCGGTGGCGGCGATCGAGATGGTGGCGATCAGGAGTGCGACGACGCGACGGACGATCATGGTCTCCCCCTCAGAGATCGGGCAGGATCGGCCCGTGCGATGACCAGACGCCTCGAACCGCCAGGTGTGACTCGCCGGCGGATTCGGGCATTGACCAATGAGAACAGATGTTCGATACTGGCGGTCCGATGGCCAGCCTCTCCCCGGACGTGTCGGCGGCTCTGGCGTCCCTCCAGACGCGATGGGGTGCGGCAGCTCCGCGGGTCGTCGGAGCGCTGGCCACGGTGCCGCTGCCGGCCGAGCAGCCGGACGTCGACGACGACTCGAGCCCGAGCCCGGCCCTGCCGGCGGCCGAGCCGCGGACCGGCGTCGAGCGGGTCGTCCGGACCGGCTTCCCGGCCCTCGACGCGATCGTCGGTCCGGGCGGGCTGCCGCGCAACGCCAGCGTCGCCCTTCGCGGCGCGCCCTCGTCCGGTGCCACGACACTCGCCCTGCGGGTCGCGGCCGAGGCCCAGGCCCACGGCGCGATCGTCGCCTGGCTGGATCTCGCCCGCGCCCTCGATCCGGTCGAGGCCGTCGCCCGCGGCGTCCGGCTCGACTGGCTCGTCGTCCTGACACCCGAGACCCTCGACGAGGGCCTGTCGATCGCCGGCATGCTCCTCGCCGGTCGCTCGGTCGACGTCCTCGTCCTCGACCTCCCGCCGCATCCGTCGGTCGGGACGACCCCGGCGAAGGTCGCCGACCGGATCCGCCGGCTCGC
>Ga0207684_10004121_pt1 | contig 13839 bp, 12 predicted proteins | sample KBSK5501metaG_FD_184342 | JGI IMG/M metagenome (GOLD analysis project Ga0207684, IMG submission 184342) | Corn, switchgrass and miscanthus rhizosphere microbial communities from Kellogg Biological Station, Michigan, USA - KBS K5-50-1 metaG... | ecosystem: Host-associated > Plants > Roots >...
ACATCGGCACCGTGACCAGCGGCACTCATTCTTTCTTCCTCGGGCACCCCATCGCGCTGGCGATGGTGGAAGTCGCATCATTGCGAGTCGGGGAAACGGCTGCCGTGGACGTTCGCGGGCGCGAAGCCTCAGCCGAGGTCGTGCAGCTGCCTTTCTACCGCGGATCGGCGCGCTCGGCCGCCGCGCCGGCGAAGTCCTGAGCCACGGCAGCGTTCACGAAGAGGGAGGATTGGAATGGCGGGCCGGCTGTACACCAAGAGCCATGAGTGGCTCACCGTCGAAGGCAAGAGCGCCACGGTCGGCATCACCGACTTTGCACAATCCCAGCTCGGCGACGTCGTCTTTCTCGAGCTGCCGAATCCAGGCCGGAAGCTCGAGGCAAATGAAAGCTTTGGCGTCGTCGAGTCTGTCAAGGCCGCCAGCGATCTCTACGCTCCGGTCTCCGGCCGCGTCGCGGCGGTCAACGACAAGCTGGCCGGTAAGCCAGAGCTCATCAACTCCGATCCCTACGGCGACGGCTGGATCCTGAAGCTGGACCTGACCGGTGAGCTGTCCAAGGAACTGATGGACGAGGACGCCTACAAGAAGTTCACGGAGACCGGCGCTTAGATTGCCGTACCTCGTCCACTCCCCAGAAGATCGCGCCGCGATGCTGGCTGCGATCGGGGTCGATTCCATGGAAGGTCTTCTAGTGGACATCCCGGAGTCGCTGCGCATCCCCAGGCTGGAGCTCCCGAACGGGCTCTCTGAGTTCGAGACGATGGCTCAGATCGCGTCGTTGGCGGCGCGCAATCGTGCCTACCCCGACCGCCTCACGTTTCGCGGCGGCGGCGTGTATCGCCGCTTCATACCAGCAGCGGTCGCGGCGGTGACGTCCAAGCCCGAGTTCTACACCGCCTACACGCCCTACCAACCAGAGGCGAGCCAGGGCACCTTGCAGGCGATCTATGAATTTCAAACTCTCATCGCCGAGCTCACCGCGCTCGACGTCGCCAACGCTTCGCTGTACGACGGGGCGACCGCCGTTGCTGAGGCGGCCATGATGGCGCACGTCCATACCGGCCGGAACGAGGTCCTCGTCGCGGGTTACTTGCATCCCGAGTACGTCGAAGTGTTGCGGGGCTTCGGCGAAGGTCGCGGCATCAAGGTCAAGAAGGGTTTCGAACCGACCGCCAAAACGGCGGCGGTCGTCTTTCAGCAACCCGACTTCCTTGGCCTGCTCGTCGATGCACCTGACCTGACGCGGCGTGCGCACGATGTCGGCGCGCTTGCGATCGCATGCGTCGACCCGATCAGCCTGGCGATCCTCGCACCGCCCGGCCAGTACGGCGCCGACATCGCGGTCGGTGAGGGGCAGCAGCTCGGCCTCAGCCCGAGCTACGGCGGACCCCACGTCGGTTTCGTCGCCTGCCGCAAAGACCTGGTGCGTCGCCTCCCCGGCCGGCTGATCGGTACGTCGCACGACGCCGAGGGGCGGCGTGGGTTCGTTCTCACGCTCACCGCCCGTGAGCAGCACATCCGCCGAGAGAAAGCGACCTCCAACATCTGCACCAACCACTCGCTTTGCGCGCTGGCCGCAAGCGTCTACATGACGTACATGGGCGCCGAGGGCATGCGACATATCGCCGAGGTCAGCTTCAAGCGCGCCCACGCCCTCGCGGACAGGCTGGCCAGATTGCCGGGATGGGAGCTCGCCTTTCCCGATCGGCAGTTCCTGAACGAGTTTCCGATTCGAGTCCCGAAAGCCGCTGTTGTGAACCGGAAGCTGGCGCGCAAGGGAATCCTGGGCGGGTTGGACGTGCATCGCTGGTTTCGCGAGCTGAACGGCGTGCTCACCTTCACCTGCACAGAGGTCAACGATCCCGGCGCGCTCGACGAGCTCGTCGAGGCGGTGAGCCGATGACCGAGCCACTGAGCTTCGAAAAAAGCCGGCCCAACGCCTATGCGCCACGTCTGCCCGACGCGGACGTGACCGCTCCTGCAGCTGAAGAGGTGCTCCCAAAAGAGCTCTTGCGCTCGCGGCCGCCGACGCTTCCGAGGCTGAGCGAGCCCGAGGTCATGCGCCACTACAGCAAGCTCGCCTCCATGAACTACTCGATCAGCGAGCAGTTCTATCCCCTCGGCAGCTGCACCATGAAGTACAACCCGGTCGCCAACGAAGTTGCGGCGGCACTGCCTGGGTTCTCGGCGCTCCACCCCTACCAGGACGAGGAAACCGTCCAGGGCGCGCTCGAGCTGATGTGGAGGCTCGAGCAGGCACTCTGCGCCGTGGTCGGCGTCGACCGAGTCACGCTGCAACCCGCCGCCGGAGCTCACGGCGAGTGGACCGCCCTGCGCATGATCCAGGCCTTTCATCGCTCCCGCGGCGAGGCCCGGACCGAGGTCCTCGTCCCCGACTCAGCCCACGGGACCAACCCGGCGAGCGCTGCACTCAGCGGTTTTCAGGTGGTGGAGGTGGGTTCAGCCCCCAATGGGCGCATCAGCCTTGCCGACCTGGAGTCGAAGCTTTCCAGCAAGGTCGCGGCTCTCATGCTCACAAACCCCAACACTTTGGGGTTATTCGAGCGAGACATACTGGATATAGCCGAGCTGGTGCACAACACCGGCGCGATGCTCTACTACGACGGCGCCAATCTCAATGCTTTCATGGGCGTCTGCCGGCCCGGCGACATGGGTTTCGACGCCGTCCACATGAACCTTCACAAGACGTTCACGACACCCCATGGCGGAGGCGGCCCCGGCGCCGGTCCGGTGGGGGTGAAGGCAGACCTCGTGCCCTTCCTCCCGACGCCGACCGTGGAACGCATGAACGGCCACCTGAAGCTCGACTTCAAGCGGCCGCAGTCGATCGGCAGGGTGCGCAGCTTCTACGGCAACTTCGGCATGCTCGTGCGGGCGTACACCTACATCGTCGCGATGGGCGGTGACGGGCTGACCCAGGCGTCGCTTGACGCTGTGCTGTCGGCCAACTATCTGCGCAAGCGTGTCGAGGGCCTGCTCGACATGCCGCACGAGGGTCCATGCATGCACGAGTTCGTCGCCAGCGCCCGCAACCTCGCCCCAGACGGCATCAAGGCGTTGGACGTGGCCAAAGGCCTCCTGGAGCGCGACTTTTACGCGCCCACGATCTACTTCCCGCTGGTCGTTCCGGAGGCGATCATGGTCGAGCCCACGGAGACTGAAAGCAAGCCGACCCTCGATGCCTTCGCCGCCGCGATCGCGGACATCGTCCGCGAGGCCAAAGAAGAGCCGGAAAACCTGCATCGCGCGCCCCACGGCCTGGCTGTCGGGCGGTTGGATGAGGTGGCCACGGCGCGCCGGATCAACGCCTATTTGCAAGGCCAGAGCGAGGACCCCATCCTGCGCTGGAAACCAGATCGAAACTAGGCTTGTTAAGGGCCTTCCAGAGGCCATTTTCGAACTCGAAATCCGGTAAAATTAAGGGCCTGAGACTCTGCCCAGTTGATCCCTACAAGTTCTCCGGGCTGGGAGGGCTGAAATACCGGTGAGCAAGGCCCAAGAGCCGCTCTCCGTGCGTAGTCGCAGGCCCCAGCCTTTAGGCGCCGACGTGGCGTACACCGCCGAGCAGATCCAGGTCCTCGAGGGCCGGGAGCATGTCCGGCGGCGTCCGAGCATGTACATCGGATCGACCACCGCCGAAGGCCTCCATCACCTGGTCTACGAGGTGGTCGACAACGCCGTGGACGAGGCGCTGGCCGGCTATGCCACCCGAATCGTCGTCACGCTCTTCGCCGACGGCAGCGTCCAGGTCGAGGACAACGGGCGCGGTATCCCCGTCGACATCCACAAGAAGGAAGGCCTTTCCGCGCTGGAGCTGGTCCTCACGCGCCTCAACGCCGGCGGCAAGTTCGGCGGGGGCGGCTACAAGGTTTCCTCCGGCCTCCATGGAGTCGGCGTGTCGGCGGTCAACTTCCTCAGCGAGCGCCTCCAGGTCTGGGTGCATCGGAACGGAAAGATTCACCACCAGGAGTTTGCCCGCGGCGTCCCCAAGGGCGGGGTCAAGGTCGTCGGCAAGACCGACCACACCGGCACCATCGTCCGCTTCTGGCCCGACCCGCAGATCTTCCCCGACACCAGGTTCGACCGCGAGGTCATCCAGCACCGGCTGCGCGAGATGGCGTACCTCAACAAGCGGCTGGAGATCGCCCTGGCGGACGAGCGCCTCGGATTCACCAACACCTTCTATTTCGAGGGCGGCATCGTCTCGTTCGTCCGCGCGCTCAACCGTGACAAGGCGGTGGTCAACCACATGCCGTTTTACGTCGACCGCGAGGTCGAAGGGACGCAGGTCGAGATCGCGCTGCAGTACAACGAGACTTTCGTTGAGAACGTCCTCGCCTTCGCCAACACCATCCATACCATCGAGGGCGGGAGCCACCTGACCGGATTTCGGTCCGCGCTGACGAACGTCCTCAACCGGTACGCGCGCAAGGCCGGCATCCTCAAGGAGTCCGATCCCAACCTCAGCGGCGAGGACGTCCGCGAAGGCCTCACCGCCGTGATCAGCGTCAAGGTACTCGAGCCTCAGTTCGAAGGGCAGACCAAGGGCAAGCTCGGCAATGCCGAGGTGCAGGGCCATGTGTCGATCGCCCTCACCGAGGGCCTGACCCAGTACCTGGAGGAAAACCCCTCAGAGGGGCGACGCATCGTGGAGAAGTCGCTGACCGCTGCACGCGCTCGCGAGGCCGCGCGCAAGGCCCGCGACCTGGTCCAAAGGAAGAGCCTTCTCGAGTCGAGCACCCTGCCCGGCAAGCTGGCCGACTGCTCAGAGCGGGACCCGGCCCTGTGCGAGCTCTACATCGTCGAGGGCGATTCCGCCGGCGGCACCGCCAAAGGCGGGCGCGATCGGCGGACGCAGGCGATCCTTCCTTTGCGGGGCAAGATCCTCAACGTCGAGAAGGCCCGCCTGGACAAGGTGCTCACGTTCGAGGAGATCCGCAACCTCATCACCGCGATGGGCGCGGGCGTCGGCGACAACTTCAACATCGACAAGCTCCGCTACCACAAGATCGTGACCATGACCGACGCGGACGTGGACGGAAGCCACATCCGCACGCTGCTGCTCACCTTCTTCTTCCGGTACTTCCCGGACGTCATCGAGAAGGGTTACCTCTACATGGCGCAGCCACCCCTCTACAAAGTCTTCAAGGGCAAACAGATCGTCTGGTGTCATTCGGATGCCGAGAGGGACAAGGCGCTCCGGCAGCTCGGCAAGAATGCGGAAGTCGCGCGCATGAAAGGCCTCGGCGAGATGAACGCCGACGAGCTGTGGGAGACGACCATGAACCCGCAGACCCGGGTGCTGCTAAGGGTCCACGTCGAAGACGCCGCGGCGGTCAATGAAACCTTCGAGAAGTTGATGGGCCCGGATGTCGAGCCGCGCAAGAAGTTCATTCAGGCGCACGCCAAGAGCGTCGTCAACCTCGACATCTGACGAGGGCGGTCGACAATGCGAATAGCAGTCGACGCCATGGGCGGCGACCTTGCGCCCGAGCAGGTGCTGGAGGGCGCCTCGCAAGCGATTGCGGAGTACGGCATCGAGATCGCGGTCGCCGGTTCGCCTGCGATCGTTCAGCCGCTATTGGACAAACACCCGCGATTGACGCTGTGCCCTTCGACGCAGGTCATCGCAATGGACGAGCATCCCGCTCAGGCCGTGCGCTCCAAGCCCGACTCTTCGATGGCTGTGTGCGCGCGACTCTGCAAAGAGGGCCGGGCTGATGGCTGGATCTCCGCGGGCAACTCGGGAGCCATCATGGCGACGGCGCTTTTCATCCAGGGCCGCATCAGAGGTGTCGAGCGTCCGGCGTTGGGTTCGATCGTGCCCATCAAAAATGGGTTCGCCTACTTTCTGGACGTCGGCGCCAACGTCGACTCCAAGCCCGAGTACATGGTCCAGTTCGCAGCCATGGGCGCCGTTTATGCGCGCGAGATGATGGGACTGTCAGATCCGCGCGTCGGCCTCCTCAGCAATGGCGAGGAGGAGGGCAAGGGCGACGAGCTCGTCAAAGAAACGGCGCGCCGACTGAAAGATTCGATGCCTGGCTTTATCGGCAACATCGAACCGAAGGATCTCTACAGCGGCAAGGCCGACGTGGTCGTCGCCGACGGGTTCGTCGGCAATATCGCCATCAAGATGGCCGAGGCGACGGCGGAGTTCCTCTTCCGGAGCCTCCGCGAGGAGATTCCACGGACGCTCCAGGGCAGGGTCGGCGGCGCTCTCATCAGTGACGGCGTCCGGCGGCTGCGTGGCAGCATCGACTGGCGCGAGTTCGGCGGCGCGCCCCTGCTCGGCATCGATGGCGTGGCGGTGGTGGCGCACGGACGGTCCGACGCACGCGCGATCAAGAACGCCATCCGCGTGACCAAGGAAGCCGTCGAGAATCAACTCGTGCGTAAGATTCGCGCTGAGGTGGGGAAGTGAATAGGAATAACGGGCGCGTTCGCGTCGTCGTGACCGGGATGGGGACTGTGAATCCGCTCGGCAAATCCCTCGATGAGTACTGGGACGGTCTCATCGAAGGCCGCAGCACCGCCCGCATGGTCGAGGGCTCGTACTCGACTGAGAAGCTGACGACGAAGTTCGCCTGCGAGGTGCATGGATTCGATCCGACCCAGTACATGGAACGTAAAGCCGCCCAGCGCATGGCGCGCTTCTCACAGATGGCGGTGGCGGCATCGTCGATGGCCCTCGCGGACTCCGGCCTGGACCTTTCCAAAGAAGACGACTTTCGCGTCGGAGTCGATATGGGGACGGGAATCGGCGGGTTCATCGAGATGACCGGCGGCGCCATCTCGTACGCGACCAAGGGCCGGCTGAATCCGCTCTACGCGCCGATGATCATCCCTAACATGGCGGCGGCATCGGTCGCGATGGCCTTCCACCTTCGCGGCCCGAACACGACCGTGACCACGGCGTGCGCGGCCTCCACCCACACACTGGGCGATGCGACCAGGATCATCCAGCATGGCGATGCAGACGTCATGCTGGCGGGAGGAACCGAGGCCTCGCTGTGCGAGGTGGGCATCTCGTCGTTCAACTCGATTCGCGCCCTCTCCACGCGCAACGACGCGCCCGAAAAGGCCAGCCGGCCTTTCGACCGCGACCGCGACGGTTTCGTGCCCGGCGAAGGCGCCGGCACGCTGGTGCTGGAATCGCTCGATCACGCCATCAATCGCGGCGCGCGGATCTACGGCGAGGTGTCTGGCTTCGCGCTAACCTGCGATGCCTATCATCAGGTGGCCCCGGACGAGACCGGGGAAGCACCGGCCCAGGCGATCAAGCTCGCACTGAAGGACGCGAGGATCGAGCCGAAGGACCTCGACTACGTCAACGCCCACGGCACCTCGACCCAGCTCAACGATGCGGGCGAGACCAAAGCGCTGAAGCTCGCGCTGGGCGACGACGCTTACAGAGTGGCGATCAGCAGCACCAAGTCGATGATCGGCCACCTGCTCGGCGCTGCCGGCGCGGTGGAGGCGATCGCGACGCTGCTCACCATCAATCGTGGTCTCATCCACCCGACGATCAATTACGAGAACCCAGACCCGCAATGCGACCTCGACTACGTGCCTAATGTCGCCCGCCGCAAGGATGTGCGCGTCGCCATCTCCAACGGTTTCGGCTTCGGCGGGCACAACGCTGTCGTGGTCCTGAAGAAGTACGAGGAATAGATTGACCGACGAAAACTCTGCCGGAACCATTCTCACCCGCAGCCTCCAGGAGGAGATGCAGACCTCCTACATGGAGTACGCGATGTCCGTCATCATCGCGCGGGCGCTGCCCGATGTACGTGATGGGCTGAAGCCGGTGCAGCGCCGGATTCTGTACGCCATGCACCGCGCCGGCGCCACCTCCGGCAGCCGTCACCGCAAGTCCGCGGCCTTCGTCGGAGACGTGATGAAGCTGTACCACCCTCATGGGGACGCGGCGGTGTACGACGCACTCGTCCGCATGGCCCAGCCGTTCTCGCTCCGCTACCCGCTGATCGACGGCCAGGGCAACTTCGGCAGCGTCGACGGTGACCCCGCCGCGGCGATGCGGTACACGGAGGCACGGCTGTCCGCCGTCACCGGGGAGCTGATGGCCGACATCGAGAAGCAGACCGTGGACATGGTCCCGAACTACGACGGCACCGAAGAGCAGCCCTCGGTGCTACCGGCTCGGATCCCCAACCTGCTGGTCAACGGTGCGACCGGCATCGCGGTCGGCATGACGACCAACATCCCGCCCCACAACCTGCGCGAAATCGCCGCCGCCCTCAAGCACCTCATCGACAATCCCGAGGCGACGGGGGAGGATCTTCTGGCTTTTGTCAAGGGGCCGGACTTTCCTACCGGCGGACTGGTCATGGGCACGGCCGGAATCAAGGCGGCGTACTCGACCGGGCACGGCCGCATCATCGTCCGCGCACGTCACACCTTCGAGCAGGCGCCGAACGGCCGCGAGCGGATCATCATCGACGAGCTCCCGTACATGGTCAACAAGGCGAGCCTTGTCGCGAAGATCGCAGAGCTGGCACAGGAACGACGCATCGAAGGGATCGCCGACCTGCGCGACGAATCCGACCGGAGCGGTATGCGCATCGTCATCGAGTTGAAGCGCGAAGCGCAGGCGTTCGCGGTCCTCAACAACCTCTACAAGCACACGCCGCTGCAGCAGACGTTCGGCGTGATCATGCTCGCCATCGTCGACGGCCGGCCGGTGGTGCTGAGCCTGAAGCAGGCGCTGCAGCTTTTCATCGACCACCGTCGCGAAGTCATCCTCCGCCGAACGCGATTCGACCTCGAGAAGGCGCAGGATCGCGCGCACATCCTCGAAGGCCTGAAGATCTGCCTCGACCACCTGGACGAGGTGATCAAGACCATTCGCGCGGCCGCGGACACCGAGGTTGCGGCGACGCAGCTGCAGACGAAGTTCGGGCTTTCCGACCGCCAGGCGAGAGCCGTGCTGGCTCTCACGCTGGGGCGCCTGACCAAGCTCGAGCGCGGCAAGATCGACGAGGAGTACGAGCAGGTCATCAAGACCATCGCCTACCTCGAGAGCATCCTCGCCAGCGACCAGAAGGTCCGGATGCTCATCAAGGAGGAGATGGACGATCTCACCAAGAAGTACGGCGATGACCGCCGCACCGAGATCACAGACCAGGAACCGAACGAGCTGTCGGCGGAAGACCTCGTCCCCAAGGAGGAGGTTGTCGTCACGCTCACTCACCGTGGTTACGTGAAGCGCCAGCCCCTGCGCGTCTTTCGGGCACAGAAGCGGGGAGGCGTTGGACTGAAGGGTGCGCGTCCGACCGCGGGCAGCGACGCGCCCAGCGGCACGCGCGAGGAGGACTACGCGGAACACCTTCTCACCACCCATACGCATGCATCGATGCTTTTCTTCACGCAGAGCGGACGCGTGTTTCAGCTGCGCGTGCACGAGGTGCCCGAGCGCGAGCGGCAGGCGAAAGGCATGCCGGTCAACAACCTCATCGACATCGGGCCGAACGAGCGCATCAGCGCGGTGTTCGTGCGCCCCGAGTCGGAGACCGAGGCGCACTACATGTTGATGGTGACCAAGAACGGATATATAAAGAAGACGGCGCTGGCGGAATATGCGAACGTCCGCCGCAACGGTCTTATCGCGATCAACCTTCAGGAGGGCGACGAGCTCAACTGGGTGACACCGACCACCGGTTCCGACGACATCCTCATCGCCACCGCCCTCGGCAAGGCGATCCGCTTCAGCGAGAAGGAAGTTCGCGCGATGGGACGCGATACTCAGGGCGTGATCGGCATCAAGCTGGGCAAAGGCGACGCTGTGGTCGGAAGCGCGACAGCCACGCCTGGTGGCGATGTCCTCGTGGTCACGGGACGTGGCTACGGCAAGCGCACGCCGGTGGCCGAGTATCCGATGCACCATCGGGCCGGCCAGGGTGTATTCACGCTCAAGGTGACCGACCGGGTCGGAAAGCTGGCGGCGATGCGCGTGGTCAGCGATCCGGAGGAGGAGGTGCTGATCATCAGCGCGAGCGGCATGGTGCTGCGCACGCGGGTCGGAGCCATCTCGCGCATCGGCCGGCAGACCCAGGGCGTGACCGTCATGCGCGTGGCGCCAGACGATCCGGTGGTGGCGATCTCCCCGGTGGCGGCGCTCGAGGAGGGCGATTCCAAAGAGTGACGCCGACCACGCTGAGCGCTATCGGCATCTGGCTACTCGTGGCCGCTGCGCTCGCGATCGTGGTCGAGCTGGTGCTGATGGCGGTGTGGGGATTGGCGATGGGCCGGCGGATGCAGGCGCTCAGCCGGGGCCTGTCGAGCCGGCGCGCTGAGATCCAAGCCGATGTGGACAAGCTCAAGCGGGCAATCGAGGAAACGCGGGCCCTGTGGCAGCCCTACAGGCGGGCCCTGCGGTGGCTTCGCCATCCGCTGGTCCTCGCGCTGCTGGGCTCTTACAGGCGCAGGATGGCGATGCGATGAAAGAGACGCGCTCGCTGGAAGGACCCTCTCCTGAATCGGCGGCGCCCGACGCCCACACGGCCGCCCGGCAGGCGGCCGAGGATGCGGTCGCCAGAGAGCGTTCACGCATAGCAAGGGAGCTTCACGACGGCATCGCAACAGACCTGGCGGGGGCCATTTCGCTGTTCAAGACGTACATCGAGTCGCACCCCGGTTTTGGCAAGGCTGGCACGCCAGACGAGATGCTCAGCAACGTATTCGGGATTCTCGAACGGATGCTGAAGCAGGTCCGCGAAACGCTGGCCGAGCTGAGGCCTCGACCCATCGGACCTGAGGGGTTGATGCGGGACCTGCGGATGCAGGCTGATGAGTTCGCCCGCCTGTACTCGATCCGGGTCGAGATTTCGAGCAACGGAACGGAGGACATGCTGCCGGCTCAGCAGCGAGAGGTGGTGTACCAGGTGGTACGCGAGGCCCTGACCAATGTGAGGCGCCACTCCGGCTCAAAGATCTGCAGGGTGAAGATGGCGTTTGCGGCCCGGCCTTTCATGATCGAGGTGGCGGACGAAGGTCGCGGATTCAAGTCGACGCCGTTGGGCGGCTATGGTCTGGTCGGGATGCGAGAGCGAGCGGCGGGCATCGGCGGCCGGCTGGAAGTCGTGAGCACCGAAGGTCGCGGAACCACCGTCTTCCTTTTCGGCCCGACCTGAGCCGCTACCAGGTCACAGGCGCACCTCCCGGTGGCGAATCGGCACCTCTGGGAATGACAGTGCGACCTCGAGGCTGACGATTCGCAGCTTGCGTGCGACCTCGTCCGCGATCACCCTGGCTCGGCGCTCGGGAACTTTGATCGCACGCGCGATCTCGGGCTCGGACAGCCCGTAGCTCAGCAGCTGCATGACATAGGTCTCGAGGTCGCTGAGACGCCCCATCGGACGGCGGAGCGCATCGACCATCGGCGCGAGCGTGGCACCGAGGGTTTCCGCGTAACGAATATCGGAATCCGTGTACCAATGGTCGCGACGGCAGCCGACCGTGAGCAAACCGACAGGCCGGTGACCGATCTCGGCAACCGGCGCATACAGGACCGCCGGCCAGTCGAGCTCCCAGTCGTATCCGTTGGACGGATTCGGATTCTCGATGACGGAGTTCACGACCACGGGCCTCTTTTCGTACAGCGCGCGTCGCGACAGGGGCACCAGCGGGCGGCTCTGCAAGAAGCGAGGCACGATCTCCGAGGCCGCGATCGGCTGCAGCGATCCACCGCGCAGGTACCCGAGGACCCAGCGATCGTGGGGGAGGGCTTCTAGGGCCAGTCCCAGCCGGCGCCTGGCTTCTTGGAGGTCTGGAAGCTGGCCCATGCCGAGAGGATATGGACGCCTCTCGAGCGGCGCCTCAGCGCAGGTTCAGCATTTCCTCAAGAAACGCTGAACTATCGATAATGGCGATTGGGGATGGCGGCGTGACCGCGAAACTGCTTGTCGTGGACGACGAGCCTCGCACGGCGGAGCTCACGGCCGAGCTGCTGCGCCGCGCCGGGTACGCGGTCGAGGTCGCGAGCAGCGGCACGGAAGCGATTGCGCGAGCGAGGTCGAATGCGCCTGACCTCATGCTGCTCGACTATGAGATGCCCGACATGCAGGCGCCGGAGGTCCTGGATGAGCTCCGGTCCGGAGCGGATCGCGTTGCGTTTCCGGTGATCATCCTCACGGGTGCGCGGCATTCATCAAGCGACCAGGTGATCGGGATCGAGCGCGGCGCGACCGACTACATCGTGAAGGGCACGGATCGCGAAGTTCTGCTGGCGCGGGTGCGCGGCGCACTGCGCGAGCGCGCGACGGGCGATCGGGTCATGGTGCGTGGCCGCCTGCGAATCGATTCCGCCAAAGGTCTGGCGTTTCTCGAATCGAAGGCGCTGAAGCTGGAGCGGAGGCCGATGCTCATGCTGGAGCTGCTTGCTGCACATGACGGCGACGTGGTGACCCGCGCTCAGCTCCTCGAGCACGTCTGGGGCAACAATTTCAAGGGCTTCGACCACAGCGTCGAGCAGGCTGCCTACGAGCTGCGCCGCGCATTGAACGAACCCGGTTGGATCGAAACCGTACGTGGCATCGGATACAGGTTCGTCACCAAAACCTGAGCTGCCGGCCGCGCTGCACCGGCTGCGATCGACGCTGGCCCGGTTGAAAGCCGAGCTGGAGCTGGCGATGGCGGATGGAGTGGCGCCTCCGATGGAAAGCCTGCTTGAAGACGTTCGTGAAGCGCTGTCTCACCTCAGCGCGGTCGAAGACGCCAGCCACCTGCGTGGCGCGGTCCTGGTTGTGGACGACGACGCGCGTCTGGCCGAGATCACGGCCCGCGGCTTGCGCCGGCTCGGTTTCGATGCCGACTCGAGCAACAATCTGCGCGCACTGAGGAGCCATGAGGTCCTGGTCTTCGACCTCAGCTTGCTTGAAGGTCTTGACGGCACCGCCCACCAGGACCTTCGTGCGAGCAGGCCGATCATTGTCACGGGTGCTACCGATCCAGCGTCGCGAGCCCTGGCCTCCAGCCTGGATGCGAGCGACTATCTGGTCAAGCCGATCGAGCTGGCAGAGCTGGCTGCTGCGATCAACCGCCGAATGGCGGAAGGGTGAAGTCGCTGAATACCGAAGGACTCAAGACCGGAGTCGCTGGTAAAACGGTTCGGTATTCTCCAGAAGCCACATCGATGTGCCGTCGTTACCGATCGGCGCGAAGTCGACCGGGCCCCGTGCTAACTCGTTGACGGCTGCCATCAGCGGCCGCATTACCGTTTCCATGTCAGTTCCCTCAGATAGACGAAGCCCAACGATGGGGTGTGGTGGCTCGCCTGTCGATGGAACCTCGATCAACGCAACATGAGCCGCCTGGACCTCGCTCAGTTGCCTCAATGGTTTCATTAGTGCGACGATCAGCCACTCGAGGCTCTGCTCGCTCTGTCCAAGTCGTATTTCGGTGCCGCTCGGTATGACACTCGGCGTGGGATCTACCTGGGCGAGAAGTGCCTTGATCTCGTCAGGCTGGAAGGCGACTCCATCCCAGACACCTTGATTGATGACCAACTTTTGATCGAACGGCAGGTTGCGAAGGATGTCAAGGGTCGGGAGCTGGACGAACGGCTGGCGGCCGTTGGTGGCCTCCAGAATTCGCTCTTTTGCGGTGTACGCCGGCATCACCAGCTGGCCGCCCACCATAGCCGGCACGAGCCGTACCACACGTCGTTGGTCATCCAGCTCGCAGACGACATAAAGGTGGCCACGAAGCAATTCGCGCTGAAACGCAACTCGGTCAGCGGGGTTGCGCGCGCCTTGCCGGAGGAGCTCCTCGAGGCGATTCAGGGGCTCAGCTGACACG
>Ga0207684_10004125_pt1 | contig 13829 bp, 11 predicted proteins | sample KBSK5501metaG_FD_184342 | JGI IMG/M metagenome (GOLD analysis project Ga0207684, IMG submission 184342) | Corn, switchgrass and miscanthus rhizosphere microbial communities from Kellogg Biological Station, Michigan, USA - KBS K5-50-1 metaG... | ecosystem: Host-associated > Plants > Roots >...
CAAGCCGGTCACGGCCAGCGGCTGGACACAGAACTACGTGCCGGCCAACGCCGTCGACGGCAACACCAGCACCTACTGGGAAAGCACCGACAACGCCTTCCCGCAATGGCTCCAGGTCGACCTCGGCTCAGCCGTCAGCATCAGCAAGATCGTCATGGACCTGCCCCCGCTGTCCTCCTGGGGCACCCGCACCCAGACCATCACCATCCAGGGCAGCACCGACGGCACCAACTACACCACCCTGGCCAGCTCGGCTGGCTACACGTTCAATTCGCCGACTAACACCGTGACAGTGACATTCACCCCGGCAACCATCCGCTACCTGAAGCTGACCTTCACCGCCAACACTGCCTGGCCCGCCGGCCAGCTGTCCGAACTCCAGGCCTACGCGAGCTAGGGAGAACCGGATGAGAATCCTTGCCAGGCCGTCGAGGCTCATCGCCTGCGCCGCCGCCGTGGCGACCGCCGTGTGGGGCTTCGGGCTGATGAGCCCGCTGACGGCCTCCGCCGCGACGGCTGCCTACCAGCCGCCGGGGACTCCGGATCCCAGCGTGGCCGGGGCCACGACGCCGTTCGCCACCTACTGGGCCCCGGCCGGTACCCTCGGCGGCGGCGCCAGCGTGGTGTCACTGACCTCGGCGCCCACCAGCCAGTACGACAGCCCGGAGGGCGAGGCGGCCGGCCACGCCTACGTTCAGCTGACCGGCACCGGCCAGTCCGTGCAGTGGACCAATGACACCGGGCAGCCGATCAGTTTCATCAACATGCGGGCGTCCATCCCCGACTCCGCCGCCGGCGGCGGGATCACCGCCACGCTGGATCTGTACGTCAACGGGACGTTCCGGCAGGCGCTGAACCTGAACTCGATCCAGAGCTGGCAGTACGAGGGGAACAACAACTACAGCGGGAATGACCAGAATCCCGCCGACGGCAACCCGCGGGATTTCTGGGACGAGCTCCACGCCTTCGTCAGCGGCTCGCCAATCCCGGCCGGGGCCACGTTCAGCCTGCAGAAGGACTCGTCCAACACGGCGTCGTTCTACTGGATCAACTCGGTTGACCTGTGGAACGCGCCAGCCCCGCTGGCGCAGCCGGCCAACTCGATCTCGATCACCAGCTGCGGGGCGGTGGCCGACAACACGCCGACCAACGGCACTGCCGCGCCCGGCGCCACCGACAGCACCGCCGCGATCCAGAACTGCGTCAACCAGGCGCAGTCGCAGGGCAAGATCCTGTGGATCCCGCAGGGGACGTTCTACCTGGTCGGCACAGCCGGGATCGTGGTGAACAACGTGACGGTCGAAGGGGCGGGCTACCCGTACAGCGAGATCTACCGGGACGTCCCGCTGCCCAACAACACGCCGCTGGGCGCCGCGTTCCAGTGCTATTCCTGCCAGTTGCAGAACTTCCACATCGACTCCGACGCCATGAGCCGCGCCGAGGTGGACGGCGGCGGCGGAGCCGAGGACACGACAGGCACCAACTGGCTCATCCAGGGCATGTGGGTGCAGCACGTCGAATCCAGCGTGTGGGCCTCCGGCAGCGGCGGGACCGTGCAGAACAACTTCTTCACGTCGATCTGGGCCGACGGGTGCAACCTGAACAACGTCGCGCTGACCGGCACCTCGGGCAGCAACCTGACCGCGACCAACAACTTCATCCGCGGCACCGGCGACGACGGGATGGCGATTAACTCCGTCGCGAACAACGGAAGCCAGACTTACACCGCGATGACCAACATCACGATGACTCACAACACCGTCATCGCGCCGTGGAGCGGGAAAGGCATCGGGATCTACGGCGGCAGCGGCCACCACGTCGAGAACAACTACCTCGCCGACACGGCACGTTACATCGGGCTCGGCGTCGGCAGGTTCGGCGTCAACGGCAGCGACATGACCGGCGCCACCGTGTCCGGCAACGTGATCGTCCGGTCGGGCGGGAACGGGTACAGCCAGGGGCAGCCGGCCCTCCAGATCGGCAACGGCGGCGACGGGCAGAACACCGGGGTGGTCAGCAACGCCACGGTTACCGGCAACACGATCATCCAGTCCGTCTACGACTCGATCGGCTTCTCCACCTCGACGAACACCACCCTGTCCAACAACACGATCACCAACCCGTGGCGCAACGGCATCGTGATAGCGCCGCCGTTCTACCCGGCTCCGTCCGGCAACGCCTCGATCACCGGCAACACGGTGACCGGGGTAACCGCCGGGCACTCCGCGTTCATCAACAACTCCAGCGGCTTCACCGCCACGCTCAGCGGCAATAGCTGGCAAACCGGCAGCACCGAGGGCCCCTACGGCGGCACGCCCGCCGCTGTCCCGGGAACGGTACAGGCCGCCAACTACGACACCGGCGGTCAGGGAGTGGCCTACAACGTCACCTCTGTCAACGGCACTGCCAACAGCTACCGCCCGGACGGGGTCGACCTGGAGAACTGCTCCGACACCGGCTGCGGTCTTGACCTCGGCTGGACCGCCCAGGGCCAGTGGTTCCGGTACACGGTCATCGCCGCCTCGGCCGGGAACTACACGGTCAGCTTCCGGGTCGCCTCACCTAACGGCGTGACCGATGCCTTCCACATCGCGAACACCTCGGGCACCAGCTTGACCGGGCCGGTCAACGTCCCCGCCACCGGGGGCTGGCAGAACTGGACGACCGTGACCGCCACCGTCACGCTCCCCGCAGGCCAGCAGATCCTGGTGCACGACCAGGACAACGGCGGCTGGAACATCCGGTACATGTCCTTCGCCAGTTCCTCGGGCGGCCCGGCTCCCTTGACGGCGTCGCCGTCGGGTGTGTCGTTCGGCAATGTGACGGTGGGCCAGACCAGCGCCGCGCAGACCGTGACGGTATCCAACCCCGGCTCCACCTCAGCCTCGATCTCGCAACTGTCAGTCAGCGGCCCGTTCAGCCAGACCAGCACCTGCGGGGCAACACTCAGCGCCGGCGCCTCCTGCACAGTCAGCGTGAAATTCGCGCCCACCGCGGCCGGCGCAGCCAGCGGCACACTCACCGTCGCCTCCAGCGCGCCGAACAGCCCGCTGTCGGTGCCGCTGTCCGGCACCGGGGTCACATCGAACACCAACCTGGCGCTGAACAAGCCGGTCACGGCCAGCGGCTGGACACAGAACTACGTGCCGGCCAACGCCGTCGACGGCAACACCAGCACCTACTGGGAAAGCACCGACAACGCCTTCCCGCAATGGTTCCAGGTCGACCTCGGCTCAGCGGTCAGCGTCAGCAAGATCGTGATGGACCTGCCCCCGCTGTCCTCCTGGGGCACCCGCACCCAGACCATCACCATCCAGGGCAGCACCGACGGCACCAGCTACACCACCCTGGCCGGCTCAGCCGGCTACACCTTCAACTCCCCCGCCAACACCGTCACCGTCACCTTCCCCGCCGCCAGCATCCGCTACCTGAAGCTGACCTTCACCGCCAACACCGGCTGGCCCGCCGGCCAGCTCTCCGAACTACAGGCCTACACCAGTTAACCCAGCCAATCACTTCGCACGGCTCCTGCTCTTGCCGGGCGACGAGGTAGTTGATCCAGATCAAGCTGCTGGCCGACGGTAAGCAAGTCCATGTCCAGCACAAGCAGATAGCGCTGCACGTCCATCACTTCCCTCGGGGGCTAATGACGGCCCTACAACGCGGTCTACCCGGGGTCACCGCTCGAAACCTGCGGCGGACACCTGGCTGCCCAGTGAACCGCCGGCTGGCGCCAGGCGTCATACTCCATGAGGAAGGTGATCAGTGATGGGTAGCACCGCGACCGCGCGGACCGACTTGGAGCAGGCCCCCGGAGATCTGTTTCTCACGGAGCGCACCACGTCCGGCCTGCGTGCGGCCCGCCGCGGCCGGCCCGGTAAGCGCCTGGTGCGGCGTGACGTCGCCCGCACATTCCTCCAGATCCTCAGGAGCGCGCTGAAGCCCTCGTGACGGCTTCGGATGCGCGTCGGGCGAGGGTTACTCCGCGACCGCCGGTGACGACTGGATGCGGCCGGCGCTCTGCCAGGAAGCCCTTCGCCTCGGCCGGATCCTGGCCGAGCTCGCGGCGACGGAGCCGGAGGCCCGCGGCCTGGCCCTCGCCGACGCGCTGACTACTGAGCCGACGCTCAAGGACTATCACCTGCTACCCAGCGTGCGCGGCGACCTGCTCGCCAAGCTCGGCCGCTGCGACGAGGCCCGCGAGGAATTCTCCCGCGCGGCGTCGCTCACTCGGAACGCTCGCGAACGCACGCTGCTCCTCCAGCGCGCCGCCGCCTGCACCCGCGAACCGGAACCGCCGACCGCGCCGCCTGGGGACGTACCCGGATGATCAGCTCTGGGCGACCGCTCCCGCAGCGCCCCGGGAGGCGCTCGGGCCGACCGCGAGGATATCGATGCTCAAGGCCAGGACCCACAGCGGAAACAGCAGCTCCACCCAGGCGGAGATGCCCACGCCGAACAGCAGCACCACAGCGGTCACGACCCCCGCCGCCACCAGCCATCTGGAAACGATCGCGGTGCGGCGTGCGATGGTGACAGTCGTGAGCGTGAAGACAGCCGCCATCCGCATGGCGTAGACGTTCAGCAGGATCGAGGTCGCGTTGCGGCCCAGGGCCAAGATGTCCGCACCCGGCACGCCGGACGAACGAGACGCCGACGCCGACGCCATGATAATCCCGCCCGCCACCGCCGCCGCCACGAAGAGCATGCCGACGAACAAGAGACCGCTGCCCAGAAACACCGTCGCGAAGAAGCGATCCTCACGCCCGCCGATCCGGTCCCTAATCACCCCGATGAACCACAGGAAGGCGATTCCGGCGAACGGGACAAGGTTCAGTGCGATCGACACGGCCGCTCTTCGCCCCGAATCGGTCAACCAGGTCCCGGCGTTGCCGGGATTGGCCGGTGTTGAGACTCTGAGCAGCACAAGCGATGAGATGAGCAGCACAGAAAAAACGATCCCCGCGAAGGCGGCCGCGCGAGGCGTTCTCAGTGCGGCGCGCCCGGCTCGCTGACGATCGTGGTCAATCGGTTCCCCGGTCATGGGCCCCCCTCACTCGCCACATGAATGGCCGACAGTCTGCCAGCGATCGCGGCGGCCCGCCTATGTGCGCGCCGAGGCGCGCGATTTCCCGCACGTGGCTTCACGCGCACGGAAGATCCGGCTGGGATCTTTGGCACAGTGTGACAGCACGTCGCGTGGGGGTTGAAGAGGAGCTGCTCGTAACCCCTCCAGAGGGCAGCCCCGCGCGGTGGCCGGCGCGGTGATGCGGGCCGCGAAAAAACAGACCACCAGCCCGAACGAAGGTCGGCTCGGACTGTCGGATGTGCTTGAGTTCGAGCGCAAGCTGAAGCAGCTTGAGACGGGTACCCAGCCCGGCCCTTTATATGGTGGACCAACCGGCCGCACGCTGGATCGCGTCCGCACCTGGCCCCGCACCCGAAGCCGAGGGGGATCCATGATCTTCATCGTCGTCAAGTGGACGATCAGGCCCGAGCGGAGCGGCGAGTGGCTCACGCTGGTCGATGACTTCACCCAGTCCACCCGGAATGAGCCGGGCAACATTTTCTTCGAGTGGTCCAAGAGCGTCGACCACCCGGACCAGTTCGTGCTGGTCGAGGCGTTCCAGGACGACGCCGCCGCGGCGCACGTGAACTCCGATCACTTCAAGGCGGCCATGGCCTGGATGCCCGACGTGGTCGCGGAGACACCGGACATCATCAACGTGCAGGTACCCGGGGACAACTGGTCGAAGATGGCCGAAGTCACGCCGTCCCGCGGCTAGCCGGAAGCCCGAAGCAGCGGCCGCCTGCGAGACACGGCCTAGTCGCCCGTCACGCCGTCGATCTGCTCGCGGAGGATGTCGGCGTGGCCGTTGTGGCGGGCGTACTCCTCGATCATGTGCAGATAGACCCAGCGCAGGTTGGCAGGAGTCCCACGGCGGGGCAGCGTGAACGTGTCGTCCAGCGATCTCTTCACGACCGCCTCGTCAGCCCGGGCGCACTCGTCCGCGTAGGTGGCGAAGTCCGCCTCGGCGGCGCTGCTCTCGGCCAGGTCAAACTCCCCGTCGGGGAACTCCTCGCTGCAGAACAGGTCACCCAGCTCGGACTGCCCGGCGAACTGGCGCCGGAACCACCAGCGCTCCACCTCGGCCATGTGCCGGACCAGCCCGAGCAGCGACAGCGTGGACGGCGCCACGGCCCGCGTAGTGAGCTGCTCACCCGTCAGCCCCTGGCATTTGGTCAGCAACGTCGCGCGGTGGAAGTTCAGCCAGCCCTCAAGCGATTCCCGCTCCGCGGCGACCTCGGGCGGATCTGCGCGCGGCACTTCCGGTGCGGTCCATGTCACCGGGACATCGTGCTAGCCGGTCGGCCCGCCCGCAACACCTTTCTCGGGGAACAGGTTCCACCGGGCCGCGCCGGCGAAGTCCCTGGCCCGCTCGAAGACGGTGTAATCCAGCCTGGCCTCGCTGTCGGCGATGGCCCGGTCCAAGTCGTGATCGCATAGCTCCAGGACGGTGTCGAAGTCACGGCGCACCGGCTGGAGGAGGTCGTAGCCCAGCGAGCGGTGCAGCCGCGGGTAGAGCGGCTTGTACAGCCGGGCCCGCTCGTGCAGGCCCGAGGAGTACGACATCATGTCCTTGGGTCGCCGCCGGACATAGTCCGGCAGCAGGTCGGCGAACGCCTCACGGATGATCCACTTCTCCTGCCCGTCGCGCATCTTGAAGTCAAGCGGCAGCCGCATCGCCAGCTCGACGAGGGAACTGTCCAGGAACGGCACCCGGAGTTCCGCGCCGTGGCCCATGCTGGCCCGGTCGAGGCGCTGGAGCTCGGTCCGGCAGAGGTTGCGGATCTTGTGCAGGAACAGCCGGCGCGCCTCGGCGGGGCCGATGCGGTAATACATCGGGTAGCCGCCGAACAGCTCATCAGAACCGTCGCCGGAGAGCACCACCTTGACCCCCAGCTCGTGGATCCGGCGGAAGAGCGGCACCGACACCACCGCATTGATGATGTCGCCGTACTCGGTGAGCTCCGAGATACGGATGGCCTCGCGGATGTCGCGCAGCCGGATGTCCCGCGGCCGCAGCTCGATGACCTCGTGCGGCACCCCCAGCTCGGCGGTCAGCCTGCGCGCGTAGGCGAGGTCCTCGCTGCCCGGCGCGCCGATGGTGAACGCCACGCAGTCGGGGTGCATCTCGCGCACGTGCAGCAACGCCAGCGAGCTGTCCACCCCGCCGGAGAGAATCACCCCGACGGTCAGGTCGGTGTCCACCCGCACCCGGATGCTGTCCTCAAGCGCGGCCCGGACAAGCTTGGCCGCCTCGTCAGGATCCTCGATCGGTGCCTGGTCACCGCCGAGCCGCAGCAAGTCGAAGTACGGCGTCAGGCTAGGCCCGGTGACGGCGTCCGCCCAGCCGTGCTGACCTGGTGGCACCTCAGTGACCCGGGCCCCCAACGGCACCAGGGCCTTCACCTCCGACGCCAGGTGCAGGCCGCCGCGCCGCGACCAGTACAGCGGCTTCACCCCGAGCGGGTCACGGGCCAGGTAGACCCGTCCGGTGAGCCTTTCCACGATCGCGAACGCGAACTCGCCACGCAGGCGGCTGACCGCGTCCTCGCCCCACTGAAGAAATGCCTCCAGGACGACCTCGGTGTCGCTGTCGGTGCGCAGCCGCCGGCCGAGGCCTGCGAGCTCCGCCCGCAGCTCGCGGTAGTTGAAGATCTCGCCGTTGTAGCAGAGCACCCACCGGCCATCGGCGGACACCCAAGGCTGAACAGCCCGCTCCCGGTCCACGATCCGCAGCCGCTGCACCCCGGCCAGCAGGCCGCCTTCGCACAAGACCTCTTCCAGCTCACCGCGCGGGGCCAGGGACTCGATCATCCGGCGGAACGTGGGCAGGCACGGATCCGGGCCGACGATGAGGGCGATGCCGCACACCGGGATCAGCCGCCGGATCCGGTGTAGGGCCAGTCCCGCAGCACGGCGGCCGCGGCCGGGCCGATGCACACGTGCCAGGCCTGGCCCTCGTCGATGACGTTGATGTCGCCGACTCGCTGGCAGCCCAGCAGGAGCGCCTTCAGCACGCTATCCGCGCCGAACTGGCGGAACCAGGTCATCTCGACATCCACGGCGTAGCCTACGCAGTGTGAGCTGGGCAGCGAGGCGGCGTACCCCAGGGCGCGCAGCCGGTGCTGGTGCTCGACACTGCGGGCGAGGCTGGTGACCCACAGCTGCGGCGTTCCCGGCGGCGCGGCGACGGCGAACTCCGTTGACAGCTGATTGAGCAGCGCCGCCACCTCGGGGCGGGTCCGGGCGTGGCGCAGCCCGGCGGTGCGTGGGACCCGGTCCGGACTGGCCCGCCGCTCCACTGCTCGTACCGCCCGGGCCAGGAATGCCTGCGCCTGACGGCGGTACTGGAAACGCAGTTGCCCGCGCCGGCGGAGCGGTTCGAGGTCGACGAGGTCAGCGCAGCTGAGCAGGTCCGCATCCGTGCGGTAGCCGGGCGAGCGCCCCCACCACATGACCTCGATCTGGGCGAACATGTGAATCCGGATGTGGGCGGCAAGGTCGCCGGCCGAGTTGCGGGTACCTGGCTGGTAGTTCCGGACCTCGCGCAGCAGCCGCTCAGCCGCCTCGTCCATCCCGTTCGGCGTCGCGGACAGGACCGCGGCGAACTCCGGATCGGCGATCCGTTCAGCAACGACCCGCTCCGCCTGGGCGACGTCATCCGGGCCGGCATGACCGCCGATCTCGACCAGCAGGTCGGCGACTGCCTCCCGGTACCCGGTCAGGTCGGGAGAGGGCAGCGTTAGGTCATGAATGGCATGGGTATTCCTGGTTGGCATGTGTGATCCATGACGTGGGAGCCGGGGAAAGTCCGAAACGGAGAGTAACACAACGGATACTTGGCGTGACTGTACTTTCAGCAGTCCGACGCCCTGGCCGAGCCCGTGGCGGCCAGGCTGGTTTGCGGGAACACTGGGAGCTGGAGCCGGGAGTCGCAGGCTGACTGACATATCGGGGCGCGAAGCCGCAACGGAAGGAGCTGCCGGTGCGAGTTCATGAGCGCGCAGGCCAGCCGGCCACGCCGGCCGATCTTGTCGATGTGGCCAAGCTGGTCACCGCCTACTATGCCGAGCATCCCGATCCGTCGGTACCAGAGCAGCGGGTCGCGTTCGGCACGTCGGGCCATCGCGGCTCGGCGTTCCGGCTCGCCTTCAACGACGATCACATCGCCGCGACGACGCAGGCGATCTGCGAGTACCGGGCCCAGGCCGGCATCGTGGGCCCGCTCTACATGGGCCGCGACACCCATGCGCTCTCCGAGCCGGCCTTCGTCACGGCGCTTGAAGTGCTCGCCGCCAACGACATACAGGTCCGGGTGGACAGCCGGGGCGGCTACACCCCCACGCCCGCGGTGTCCCGCGCCATCCTGGCCCACAACGAGGCACGAACGGGCGGCCTGGCCGATGGGATCGTCGTCACGCCGTCACACAACCCGCCGGAGGACGGCGGCTTTAAGTACAACCCGCCCGACGGCGGCCCGGCCGGATCGCAGATCACGTCGGTCATCCAGGACCGGGCCAACGAACTGCTCGGCGGCGGGCTGCGGCAGGTCCGCCGGATCAGCTACGCGCGGGCCCGCGCCGCCACCAGCGCCGATGCATTCGACTTCGTTGAGGAGTACCTGGCCGGGCTGCCGGAGGTCGTGGACCTCGACGCGGTACGGGAGGCCGGGCTGCGGATCGGCGCCGACCCGCTCGGCGGGGCCAGCGTCGCCTACTGGGGCGAGATCGCCGGCCGGTTCGGGCTCAACCTGACCGTGGTCAACCCGGTGGTCGACGCCACCTTCCGGTTCATGACCCTGGACTGGGACGGCCGGATCCGGATGGACTGCTCGTCACGGTACGCGATGGCCTCGCTGATCGGCCGCCGGGCCGAGTTCGCCATCGCGACCGGCAACGACACCGACTCCGACCGGCACGGCATCGTCACGCCGGACGGCGGCCTGCTCGACCCCAACCACTACCTCGCCGTGGCGATCGACTACCTGTACACCCACCGCGAGGACTGGCCCGCCGCCGCCGCCGTCGGCAAGACCATGGTCAGCTCGTCTATCATCGACCGGGTGGCCGAGGCGGCCGGCCGCCGGCTGACCGAAGTGCCGGTCGGGTTCAAGTGGTTCGTGCCTGGCCTGCTCGACGGGAGCATCGCCTTCGGCGGCGAGGAGAGCGCCGGGGCGTCCTTCCTGTGCCGCGACGGCCGGGTATGGACCACCGACAAGGACGGCATCATCCTGGCGCTGCTCGCCTCCGAGATCACCGCGGTGACCGGCCGAACCCCCAGCGAGCACTACTGCGACCTCACAACCCGGCTGGGTGACCCGGCCTACGCGCGCATCGACGCCCCGGCCACCAGGGCGCAGAAGGCTATCCTCGGGCGGTTGTCCGCGGATCAGGTCGACGTGGCGGAACTCGCCGGTGAGCCGGTGCTCGACCGGCTCACCTCCGCGCCGGGCAACGGCGAGCCGCTCGGCGGGCTGAAGGTGATCACCAGATCGGGCTGGTTCGCGGCCCGGCCATCGGGTACCGAGGACGTCTACAAGCTGTACGCAGAGTCGTTCCTGGGTGCCGATCACCTCGCTCGCATCCAGCAGGAGGCGCAGCACATCCTCGACCGGGTGCTCAAAGACAGCGTTGTCAGGGAGGCATGAGATGGCCGAACCGCGAGTACTGGGGATCGTGCTGGCCGGCGGCGCGGGTAAGCGGCTGGCGCCGCTCACGGCGGACCGGGCCAAGCCCGCCGTGCCGTTCGGCGGCCTTTACCGGCTGGTGGACTTCGCATTGTCCAACCTGGTCAACGCGGGCATCGTGCGGGTCTGCGTGCTGACCCAGTACAAGAGCCACAGCCTGGACCGGCACATCACCACCACCTGGCGGATGAGCGACCTGCTCGGTAACTACGTGACGCCGGTGCCGGCCCAGCAGCGGCTGGGCCCGCACTGGTTCACCGGCTCGGCGGATGCCATCTACCAGTCGCTGAACCTGATCTACGACGAGCGGCCCGACCTGGTGATCGTCTTCGGTGCTGACCACGTGTACCGGATGGACCCAGGCCAGATGATCAGCCAGCACGTGGAGCGCGGAGCGGGTGTCACCGTGGCCGCGATTCCGGTACCCCGGACCGAGGCCACCGCGTTCGGCGTGATCCAGACCGGGACGGACGATCGGTCGATCGAGGCGTTCTTGGAGAAGCCGGCCGACCCGCCCGCGCGACCGGGCCATCCGGACGAGGCCTACGCCTCGATGGGCAACTACGTGTTCACCACGGATGTCCTGGTCGAGACGCTGCGCAAGGACGCGGCCGACCGGGCGAGCCGCCATGACATGGGCGGGGACATCGTCCCGATGCTGGTCAGCGAGCGCAGTGCGGATGTGTACGACTTCCTGACCAACGAGGTGCCTGGCGCGAACGAGCGCGATGCCGGGTACTGGCGCGATGTCGGCACGCTCGACTCCTACTTCGACGCGCACATGGACCTGTGCGCCGTCCTCCCGGTGTTCAACCTGTACAACGACCAGTGGCCGATCCTGACGCGGGTGGCGTCGCAGCCGCCGGCCAAGTTCGTGCATGACTCGGGCGATCGCATCGGGCGTGCGATCGACAGCATGGTCAGCAACGGGGTCATCGTCTCGGGTGGCCTCGTGCGCGAGTCCGTGCTCTCCCCGGGAGTCAGGGTGAACAGCTGGGCGCGGGTGGAGCGGGCCGTGGTGCTGGACAACACCATCATCGGCCGGCGCGCCGTGATCGAGAACGCCATCCTCGACAAGAACGTCGTCGTTCCCGAGGGCGTCGTCATCGGCGTCGACAAGGAGCACGACCGGGAGCGCGGTTTCGTGGTGTCCGATGGCGGCATCACCGTGGTGGGCAAGAGCCAGCTGGTGACCGCGTGACGGCCGGCCCCGTGGTGGCAGGCCCCGTGGTGGCAGGCCCCGTGGTGGCAGGCACTGGAAGCAAGCTGCGGGTCGCGCTGCTGACCCGTGAGTACCCGCCCGAGGTGTACGGCGGCGCCGGAGTGCACGTCACCTACCTGGCCAGGGAACTCGGCGGTCTCGTCGACCTGACGGTGCACTGCCAGGGCGCGGACCGGGCCGGAGCCGTGGCGCACCGGCCCTGGGAACTGCTTGACGGCACGAACCAGGCACTGCAGACGATCTCCGCTGACCTGTCGATGACCGCCGCGGTCGCCTCCGCCGATCTGGTGCACTCGCACACCTGGTACGCCAATCTCGCGGGCCACCTGGCGGCTCTCCTGTACGGCGTGCCGCATATCGTCACGACGCACTCACTTGAGCCGCTGCGGCCGTGGAAGGCTGAGCAGCTGGGCGGCGGGTACGCACTCTCCTCCTGGTGCGAGAGGGTCGCCGTCGAGTCCGCGGCCGCCGTGGTGGCCGTGTCCGAGGGCATGAGGGCGGACGTCATGGCCGCCTACCCAGCGGTGTCACCCGAGCGCGTCCGGGTCATCCGGAACGGCATCGACACCACCGAGTACGCCCCCGACCCCGGAACCGATGTGATCGACCGCTTCGGCATCGACCCGGCCCGGCCGACCGTGGTATTCGTCGGCCGGATCACTAGGCAGAAGGGACTGCCCGTGCTGCTGCGGGCGGCCGGCGGCCTCGATCCGGGAACCCAGCTCGTGATCGCCGCCGGCCAGCCGGACACCCCGGAACTCGCCGCCGAGGTGACCACGCTGGTCGAGCAGCTGCAGGCAGCCAGATCCGGGGTGATCTGGCTGTCGGGCATGCTCGCCAAGCGGGAGGTCATCCAGCTGCTGTCGCACGCGACCGCGTTCGCCTGCCCGTCCCTTTACGAACCACTGGGCATCGTGAACCTCGAGGCGATGGCGTGCGGCACGGCTGTCGTCGCCTCGCGCGTCGGCGGCATCCCTGAGGTCGTCGCCGACGGCGAAACCGGGCTCCTCGTGCCGCCAGGCGACCCGGCAGCGCTAGCCGACGCCCTCGACACGCTCGCGCGGGACACCGGCCGTGCCGCCGCCATGGGCCAGCTGGGGCGTAAGCGGGCGATCGCCGAGTTCGGCTGGCAGGCGATCGCGGCCCAGACCGTGGCACTGTACACCGAGTTCGCCCGGTGAGGACCCCGGCCGACGGCTCTCAGGGGCGCCCCAGGACCCGGACCGACCAGCCGGCCGCCCGCCAGGAATCCACGTCAAGCGCGCACCGCCCGTCCACGATGTTGCGCTGGGCCACCACGCCGCCGAGCGCCGCCGGATCGATGGCCCGGTAGTCGGCCCACTCAGTGAGGTGCATGACAAGATCAGCGTCAGCCGCGGCGTCGGTCACGCTTTCCGCGTACAGCAGGTCGGGCTTGACGCGGGCCGCGTTCTTCATGGCGACCGGATCGTGCACGCTGACCAGCGCCCCTTCCCGGGTCAGCCGGTCGCACACGTCAAGGCTGGGCGAGTCCCGGACATCGTCGCTGCCCGGCTTGAACGCGACGCCCAGCACCGCGACCCGCCGTCCGGCGAGTGTGCCGCCCACAGCCTCCCTGGCCAGGTCGGTCACCCGGGCCCGGCGGCTCATGTTGATGGCATCCACCTCGCCGAGCAAGCCGACGATCGATCCGACGCCCAGGTCCCTCGCGGTCGCCCGGAAGGCCCGGATGTCCTTGGGCAGGCAGCCGCCGCCGAAGCCGAGGCCGGCGGAAAGGAACTGGCCGCCGATGCGCTCGTCGTAGGCCAGCGCCGCGGCGAGCCGGGTGACGTCGGCGCCCGCGGTCTCGCAGACTTCGGCCATGGCGTTGATGA
>Ga0207684_10004126_pt1 | contig 13829 bp, 11 predicted proteins | sample KBSK5501metaG_FD_184342 | JGI IMG/M metagenome (GOLD analysis project Ga0207684, IMG submission 184342) | Corn, switchgrass and miscanthus rhizosphere microbial communities from Kellogg Biological Station, Michigan, USA - KBS K5-50-1 metaG... | ecosystem: Host-associated > Plants > Roots >...
GACCGCCGGCAGCTTGCCGGCCGCGGCATCGGCGAGGAAGCTCGCGTCGAAGTCCTTCAGGTGCGCGGCGCGCGCCGGGCCGTTCTTCGCGGGGTCGAAGTTCGCGTAGTAGTTGAACGGCTGGTGATGCGGCTGGAAGTTGATCTTGCCGCTGTAGATCTGCTTGCGGCCGTCGGGCGTGCCGGAGGAGACGATGTCCCAGCCGCCGGCGTACCAGGCCCAGCTCACGCCTTTGGCGTCCAGCGTGTCGGCGATCGTCGGCTGGGTCTGCGGCGGCAGCGTCGTCGGCTTGGCCGGGTCGGCATAACGTGCATCGGCGCCGGCCGCGGCCTGCACGAAGCTCGGCTGGTACGGCGGCTGCATCGTGTTGATCGCGTAGAACATGCCGCTCGCGTCCTTGGGCGTCAGCGTGCTGTCGCGCTTGTGGCGCGGCGCGCCGGCGAGCACCGAGGCCGGCATGTTGTCGGCCGGGATGAAGCGCTTGAAGCGGCCCTGCGCATCGGTCTCGATCTGCGTGATCGAGTCCTTCGCCGGCGAGTCGGGCGCGTCGGCATTCGGGTAGGTCGGCGCGCAGCCGCAGACCAGGTACTGGTGGTTCAGGAACGAGCCGCCGAACGCGCCCATGAAGAAGTTGTCGGCCAGCACGTACTGTTGCGCGATCTTCCACAGCTTCATGCTGCTGCCGTCGTAGTAGCCCATGCTCAGGCCGCCGGCGTCGGACCAGGCCGCGAAGCCGTCGTTGCGGCCGCCGGCGATCTGCAGCATGTTGTTGTAGTAGCGGTGCACCAGGTCACGCGTGATGATCTGCTGGCCGACGGCGCTGCCGCTCGTGCCGATGCCCTTCGGGTCGTCGATCTGGAACGGCGCGTTCGGCAGGTTGGCCGACTGGGCCTGCGTCAGCGTCACCGGCTGGCCGCCGGCGGTCAGCCCGCCCCAGGCCGGCGGCAGCACCGGCAGCACCGAGCCGTCGAAATCCTTCTGCGGGTAGACCGGGCCGGTCGAGCTCGGGTTGCGCCCGGGCACGCCGTTCGCGCCGGGGAACAGGCCGTACATGTTGTCGAAGCTGCGGTTCTCGGCGTAGATCACGACGATCGTGTCGATCGCGTCCAGCGCGAGCCGGTTGCGCAGCGCCGCCGCACGGTCGCCGCCTGCGCCCGCCGCCGCGACGGCCTGGGCGATGCGCGGCACGAGCTGCGCATTCTCCCGCTCGACCGCGGCGCGCGCCGCGGCCGACGAGGGTGCGAGCAGCTGGTCTTCGGCGACGCCGAGGCGCTTTGCGAGCGTCGCGCGCGCGCTCGCGTACGAGCCGGTCGTGTCGACCAGCGCCGCGAGCTCGGTCGTCAGCGGGCTCAGCACGCCGCCCGCGCCCAGCGGCGAGCGCAGCACCAGCGGGCCGGATGGGCCCGTCGCCTCCGCGACCACGGCGCCTTGCGCGGGCAGCTCGAACGCGCCGCTCGCGTCGCTGGTCGTGCGCGGCTCGTCGGCATCGCAGCGCGCGTTCGCGTTGCGGTCGACGCAGACCGTCGCGTTCGGAAATCCACCTGCGACGCCGCGCAGCGGGCCGGCAGCGCCGGCGTTGTCGGGCGGTGCCGCACAGGCGGCGATCAGCGAAGCGAACAGGGCGCTGGGCAAAGCGTGGTGTTTCATCGGTGGGCGGCGTGTGGGGTGTGGGAGGAGGCCGAAGAGATCGAGGCGAAGCGCCTCGATCAAGCTCGACGGCTCGGGTATTGTGCGGGCGCTGCGCGACAATTTCGTTGCGCCTCGCCATCGTTGCCGCATGCGCCTGCCGCCCGCCTTCGTGCTTGCTGTTCTGCTGGTCCCGGCGCTGCCGTCGGCCGCGCCGCCGAAGCCGCCGGCGCACGTCGATGCGCCTTATGCGCCGCGCCCGGGGCGCACGCCGCCGAGCGTCCAGCAACTCACGACGCTCGGCCGCGCGATGTTCTTCGACAAGGCGCTGTCGGCCAACGGCCGCGTCGCCTGCGCCAGCTGCCACGACCCGGCATTCGCGTACGGCCCGCCGAACGGCGCGTCGGTGCAGCCCGGTGTCGGCCCCCGCCTGTCGGCGCTGGCGTTTCGCGCGACGCCGTCGCTGCGTTATCTGCACAGCCTGCCGGCGTTCACCGAGCATCACTTCGACAACGAAGGCGACGACAGCACCGACATGGGCCCGACCGGCGGCCACACCTGGGATGGCCGCGCCGGCTCGGCGCACGAGCAGGCGCGGCTGCCGCTGCTGTCGCCGGCCGAGATGGGCAATGCCGACGAAGCCGCGGTCGTGCGCAAGCTCCAACGCGCGCCGTACGCGCCGCAGATGCGCGCCGCGTTCGGCGACGATGTCTTCGCCGACGCGGCGCAGGCGTTCGCGGCTGCGACGATGGCGCTCGAGGTGTTCCAGCAATCGCCGCGCGAGTTCTATCCGTACAGCAGCCGTTACGACGCGGTGCTGCGCGGCCAGGCGACGCTGTCGCCGCGCGAGGCGCGCGGCCTCGCGCTGTTCGACGACCCGGCCAAGGGCAACTGCGCGGCGTGCCACCTGAGCGCGCCTACGCAGGACGGCGCCTTCCCGCTGTTCACCGACTTCGGCCACATCGCGATCGGCGTGCCGCGCAACGAGGGGCTGCGCGCGAATGACGACCCGCGCTTCTTCGACCTCGGGCTGTGCGGACCCTTGCGCACCGACTTGCGCCCCGACTCGCGCCCCGATGCCGCCGGCAAGCCCGAGGCCGCGGCCTATTGCGGGCGCTTTCGCACGCCGAGCCTGCGCAATGTCGCGCTGCGCAAGGCGTTCTTCCACAACGGTGTGATGCACACGCTGGACGAGGCGGTGCGCTTCTACGCGACGCGCGACACCGATCCCGCGCACTGGTACGGCCACGACCGGCGCGGCCGGCCGCGCCACTTCGACGACCTGCCGGCGCGCTATCACGCCAACGTCAACACCGAGCCGCCGTTCGGCGGCCGGACCGACGGCCGACCGGCGCTGAGCGAGACGGAAATCAGCGATATCGTCGAGTTCCTGAAGACCCTGACCGACGCCGACCTGCAGCCCTCGCGCTGAACCGCCCGCGCACCCCATGCTCTAATCCGCGCCGCCTCATTCGGGGCGCCTTTCAGCGAATCCTCAGCGAGCCCCACCATGCCCCACATGCTGTTGATCATCGAACACCCGGACCAGCGCGGCACGCGCACCGAAGCCGAAGGCCGCGCGGTCTACGAACGCATGCTGCAGTTCGGCGCCGGCCTGAAGGAGCGCGGCCTGCTGATCGCGAGCGAGTCGCTGAAGTCGCAGAAGGACGCGGCCCGGCTGCAGGTGCGCGGCGGCCGTACGCAAGTCGTCGACGGGCCGTTCTCGGAAACGAAAGAGATGGTCGGCGGCTTCTTCCTCGTCGACTGCGACACGCGCGACGAAGCGCTGGCGATCGCCGCGCAGTGCCCGGCAGCCGAGTGGTGCACCGTCGAAGTCCGCGCGCTCGCGCCCTGCTACGAGTAGCGCCGCCGCGCTACGCCCGACTGCCGAGACCCCTGCGATGCAACCCGTCATCAACAGCCTGCTCGACACCGACCTGTACAAGTTCACGATGTGGCAGGCGATGCTGCATCGGCACCCGGCGACGCAGGCCGAATACACCTTCGTGTGCCGCAATGTGCCGGGCTACCCGCTGGCCGAGCTGGTCGACGGCGTCAACCAGCAGCTGGACCATCTGTGCTCGCTGAAGTTCGAGGCCGACGAGCTCGCCTACCTCGGCGCGCTGCGCTTCATGCGCTCGGACTTCGTCGACTTCCTGCGCATCTTCCATTTCCAGCGCGAGTTCATCACGGCCCGCGCGAATGGCGAGCAGCTCGAGATCGTCGCCGATGGCCCGCAGGTGCACGTGATGGCGTTCGAGATCTACGTGCTGGCGATCGTCAACGAGCTGTACTTCCGCCGCTTCGACCAGACCGCCGCGCTCGCCGAGGGGCGGCGCCGGCTGAAGGCCAAGATCGAGCGGCTGAAGGCGTTCGCCGACGAGCCGCCGCGCGCGCACCCGTTCGAGTTCTTCGACTTCGGCGTGCGCCGGCGCTTCTCGGGCGACTGGCAGCGCGAGGTCGTCGCGACCTTCAAGCGCGAGGTGCCGCAGTACTTCAAGGGCGCGTCCAACGTGCTGTTCGCGCGCGACCTCGGCCTGGTGCCGATCGGCACGATGGCGCACGAGTACCTGCAGACGTTCCAGACGCTGGGCGTGCGGCTGCGCGACTTCCAGCGCGCCGCGCTCGAGGCCTGGGTGCAGGAATACCGCGGCGACCTCGGCGTCGCGCTGACCGACGTGGTCGGCATGGACGCGTTCCTCGCCGACTTCGACCTGTACTTCGCGAAGCTCTTCGACGGCCTGCGCCACGATTCGGGCGACGCGATCGTCTGGGGCGAGAAGGCGCTCGCGCACTACGCGAAGCTGCGCATCGACCCGCACACCAAGCGCCTGGTGTTCTCCGACGGGCTGGACTTCGACCGCGCGATCGCGCTGCACCACCACTTCTCGGATCGCACGCAGTGCGGCTTCGGCATCGGCACCAACCTCACCAACGACATGGGGTTGAAGACGTTGCACATCGTGATGAAGCTGACCCATGCGAACCGCCAGCCGGTCGCGAAGCTGTCCGACAGCCCGGGCAAGCTCCTGTGCGACGACGAAACCTTCCTCGCCTACCTGCGGCAGGTGTTCAGGGTCAATAGTTAACCTCTGTAGTTGACAGTTCTGGGTCGATAGTTCACAGATAGTTGACACGCAACCGAGGGCTTGTAATCGACCGGCGACCGGAGTACATCGTCATGAGGCTCGCTCTTGCATTGAAAGGAGGAGCGCCATGCGCAGACGCATCTATTGGCTGTTGCCCGACTTGGCCAGCGCCAGGCGGACCATGGACGACCTGCTGCTCGCCCGCATCTCGGAGCGGCACATCCACTTCGTCGGGCGGGAAGACGCCGATCTTTCCGGCCTGCACGCAGCCAACATCCTGCAAACCTCGGACGTGATCCGTTCGGCGCAGACCGGCCTGATCGTCGGCGGCCTGGTTGGTGCCGTGCTCGGCGTGATCATCGCCTGGTTCTTCCCGATCTTCGGCGCGGCGCCCGACGTCGGCATGATTGCCGTGCTCGCGATCCTCGGCGGCGCGTTCGGCGCCTGGTCGTCGAGCATGATCGGCGTCTCGGTGCCCAGCCATCGGCTCGCCCGGTTCGAGCCGGCCATCCGCGACGGCCAGATCCTGCTGATGGTCGACGTGCCGCACGCGCGCGTCGACGAGATCGAGGCACGCCTCCAAGCGCTGCATCCCGAAGCACACCTGGAAGGCGTCGAGCCGAACATCCCGGCGTTTCCCTGACGCGTGTGCCGCGGCGCAAGAGCCGTCGCATCGATGGAGGTGGCCATGGAGCTTCATCTGCAATCGCACCACTGGGAGCGGCGCGCACCGGACTGGCTGGCCGCGGCGGTCGCCGGCTTCGCCGCGGGTGCCCTGCTGATGGTGTTCGAATTGGTCTGGTCGGTGCTGGTGCAGGGCGCGGGCGCGGCCACCTGGGCCGTGCCGCGCATGATCGCCGCGATCGCGCTGGGCCCCGACTCTCTGCAGTCCACGGAGTCCGGCTACCGGGTGCTGGTGACCGCGCTGGTCATCCACTACGTGCTGGGCATCGCGTTCGGCATGGCGCTGGCCGTGGTCGTCGCGCCGTTCCATCTCGATTCGAGCATGGCGCTGGTGCTGCTCGTCGGCGGGCTGTTCGGCGTCGCGCTGTACCTGTTCAATTTCTACGGGATGGTTCGCTATTTCGCGTGGTTCGCGGACCTGCGCGGCAGCGCGATGCTGCTCCAGCACGTTGTTTTCGGCATGGCCGCGGCCGGGCTGTATCGGTGGCTAGAGCGGCGTGGGGAGTTGCGGGCTCGCGCCTGAGCACACGCAAGGGCGAAAGCCGAGCATGGCCATCGCGATCGCCCTGATCCTGATCGTCGCCGGCTCGGTGCTGTTCCACCTCGTCAGCCCGTGGTGGACCACGCCGCTCGCGTCCGACTGGGGCGCGATGGACGACATGCTGCACCTGACGCTGCTGATCACCGGCGGCTTCTTCGTCGTGCTCAACCTGTTCCTGGTGTGGACGCTGCTGCGCTTCCGGCACCGTCCGAATCACCGCGCCGCGTACCGGCCCGACAACCGGCGGCTCGAGCGCGGGCTGATCGTCGGCACCGCGGTGGGCATTGCCGCGCTGCTCGCGCCCGGCCTGGTCGTCTACGCCAAATACGTGAGCCCGCCGGCCGAGACCATCGTGATGGAAGTGCTCGGCCAGCAGTGGAAGTGGAGCTACCGCTTCGCCGGCGCCGACGAGAAGTTCGGCTTCGTCGACCCGCGTTTCGTGACCGCGAGCAACCCGTTCGGCCTCGACCCCTCGGACCCGAAAGGCGCCGACGACGTTCTCGTGCCCGGCAACGAAGTGCACCTGCCGCTGGGCAAGGCGGTCAAGGTGCTGCTGCGCTCGAACGACGTGCTGCACGACTTCTATGTGCCGCCGTTCCGCGCCCGCATGAACATCGTGCCCGGCACCGTGACGTCGTTCTGGTTCACGCCGACCCAGACCGGGCGCTTCGAGGTGCTGTGCGCGCAGCTGTGCGGCGTGGGCCACTACAACATGCGCGGCTTCGTCGTGGTCGAGCCGCCCGCGGCGTTCCACGACTGGCTGGCGGCGCGGCAGACCTTCGCGGTGGCGATGAAGGCCGCGGAAAGCGGCGGCGTGAACAGCAGCGACCCGCTGGTTGCGCGCGGCCGGGCGCTGGCGCAAGCCAAGGGCTGCGTCGCCTGCCACTCGATCGACGGCAACGCCGGTGTCGGGCCGAGCTGGAAGGGCCTGTTCGGCAAGACCGAACACTACGCCGACGGATCGAGCGCGCAGATCGACGACGCGGGGCTGCGCCGCGACATCAAGGAGCCGCAGGCGCGCGTCGTCCAGGGCTTCGCCCCGGTGATGCCCAAGTCCGAGCTGAGCGATGCCGAGCTCGACGCGCTGGTCGCCTACATCCACGCGCTCGGCGGCACGGGCGCGCCGCAGCAGGTGCAACGTTGACGAGGTGAGCACACGATGAGCACCCCCGTGGACAAGATCCTGCCGGCCGACGCCGCCGTCGACCACGGCCACGCGCCGCAGAGCTTCCTGACCCGCTACGTCTGGAGCCAGGACCACAAGGTCATCGCGGTGCAGTACAGCTGCATCGCGATCTTCACCGGCCTGGTCGGGCTGGTGCTGTCCGACCTGATGCGGCTGCAGCTCGGCTTCCCGGGCCGCTTCGCATTCATCGACGCCGCGCACTACTACCAGTTCGTCACGATGCACGGGATGATCATGGTGATCTACCTGCTCACCGCGCTCTTCCTCGGCGGCTTCGGCAACTACCTGATCCCGCTGATGGTCGGCGCGCGCGACATGGCGTTCCCGTACCTGAACATGCTCAGCGTGTGGGTCTTCCTGGTCGCGGTGATCGTGCTGATGGCGAGCTTCTTCGCGCCGGGCGGCCCGACCGGCGGCGGCTGGACGCTGTACCCGCCGCAGGTGATCACCTCCGGCACGCCGGGTTTCGAGTGGGGCATCATCCTGATGCTGGTGTCGCTGCTGATCTTCATCGTCGCGACGACGATGGGCGGCCTGAACTACGTCACCACCGTGCTGCAGCTGCGCTGCGAGGGCATGACGCTGATGCGCATGCCGCTGAGCGTCTGGGGCATCTTCGTGGCGACCATCCTCGCGCTGCTCGCGTTCCCGGCGCTGTTCGTCAGCGGCGTGATGCTGCTGCTCGACAAGACGCTGGGCAGCAGCTTCTTCATGCCGGCGATGATCTCGATGGGCCAAGCCACGAACTACAAGGGCGGCAGCCCGCTGCTGTTCCAGCACCTGTTCTGGTTCTTCGGCCACCCCGAGGTCTACATCATCGCGCTGCCGGCGTTCGGCGTCGTCTCCGACCTGATCAGCGTGCACGCGCGCAAGAGCATCTTCGGCTACCGCATGATGGTCTGGGCGATCCTCGCGATCGGCGTGCTCAGCGTCGTCGTCTGGGCGCACCACATGTTCGTCAGCGGCATGAACCTGTACTTCGGCTTCTTCTTCGCGACGACGACGCTGATCATCGCGGTGCCGACCGCGATCAAGGTCTACAACTGGCTGCTGACGCTGTGGCGCGGCGACATACACCTGTCGGTGCCGATGCTGTTTGCGCTGGCCTTCATCTGCACCTTCATCAACGGCGGGCTGACCGGGCTGTTCCTCGGCAACGTCAGCGTCGACGTGCCGCTGTCGGGCACCTACTTCGTCGTCGCGCACTTCCACATGGTGATGGCGGTGTCGCCGATCCTGGTCGTGTTCGGCGGCATCTACCACTGGTACCCGCTGGTCACCGGCCGCCTGCTCGACGACCGCATCGGCAAGCTGCACTTCTGGATCACCTTCATCGGCACGTATGCGATCTATTTCCCGATGCACTACCTGGGCATCCTCGGCATGCCGCGGCGCTACTACGCCTACGAGGGCTACCAGTTCATCCCGGCGTCGGCGCAGTCGCTGAACACCTTCATCACGATCGTCGCGCTGATCGTCGGCGTCGGGCAGCTGCTGTTCATCGCGAACCTGATCTGGAGCTACTTCCACGGCGAACGGGCCGACAGCAACCCGTGGCGCGCCGCGTCGCTCGAATGGCAGACCGGGCACACGCCGCCGGTGCACCTGAACTGGGGCGCCAAGCTGCCGGTCGTGCACCGTTGGGCCTACGCCTACAGCGTGCCGGGTGCGCCGCAGGACTTCATCGCGCAGAACGCGCCGCCGCAAGCCGGGGGCGACGAGCCTGAGCAGGGCGCACTGCGCAAGGAGCACGCGAGATGAGCACCCATGCGCTGCGGCGACCCGGACGGTCTGCCGTCAAAACCCGGCACACCGACGGCAGCGTCGGCCTGTGGGTGTTCATCGGCGTCGCGACCTCGCTGTTCTCGCTGTTCATCCTCGCCTACGGGATGCGCATGACCGGCGCCGACTGGGCCTCGATCGCGCTGCCGTGGCAGCTGTGGCTCAGCACCGCGTTGCTGGTCGCCGGCAGCGTCGCGCTGCAGGCCGCCGCCTCGGCCGCGCGCGGCGATCGCTGGGATCGTGCGCGCCGCTGGCTGCTCGTCGGCGGCGCGGCCGCGTCGGCCTTTCTGGGTGTCCAGCTGTGGGCGTGGCAGGTGCTGCAGGCGGCGCAGGTGCTGCCGTCGGGCAACCCGTCGGCGAGCTTCTTCTACCTGCTCACCGCGATGCACGGCCTGCACGTGATGGGCGGCCTGCTCGGCTGGAGCCTGACCGCGCACGGCGCCTGGCCGCTCGCCGAGCCGGCACGCGCGGCGCAGCGCATCCGGCTGTGCGCGCGCTACTGGCACTTCCTGCTCGCCGTCTGGCTCGTGCTGTTCGCGACCTTCGCCGGGCTGACGCCGACCGTCGTCGCCTGGGTCTGCGGGCCGTTGGGGATCACGCGATGAGCGCCGTCACGCTGCCGGGCCGCGCGGTGCCCGAACCGCGCGAACCGCGCCCCACCCACGTCGCCGCCACGACAGGCAGCGGCGCACCGGCCGGCTGGCGCGGTCTGGTCGCCGACTGGTCGTCGGACCAGCAGGCGTTCAAGGTCTCGTGGGGCAAGGCGATGATGTGGATCTTCCTGCTCAGCGACACCTTCGTCTTCAGCTGCTTCCTGACCGGCTACATGACGGTGCGCACCGGCTCCGCGGTGCCGTGGCCGAACGCGAGCCACGTGTTCGCGCTGAACATCGGCGGCAACGAGGTGCCGCTGATCCTGATCGCGATCATGACCTTCGTGCTGATCAGCAGCAGCGGCACGATGGCGATGGCCGTCAACTGCGCGTATCGGCGCGACCGCATCAACGCCGCGGCGCTGATGATCGTGACCGCCGGGTTCGGCGAGACCTTCGTCGGCATGCAGGCCTTCGAGTGGACCAAGCTGATCCTCGAAGGCGTGCGCCCCTGGGGCAACCCGATGGGCGCGCCGCAGTTCGGCTCGAGCTTCTTCATGATCACCGGCTTTCACGGCCTGCACGTGACGATCGGCGTGATCTACCTGCTGACGGTCGCGGTGCGGCTGCTGCGCGGGCGCTACGAGAAAGCGGGCAACTACCAGATCGTCGAGATCGCGGGCCTGTACTGGCACTTCGTCGACCTCGTGTGGGTCTTCATCTTCGCGCTGTTCTATCTCTGGTGAGGCAAGCCATGCAAGCACAGACACCGGCCCCCGGCCAGCCGCAGCAGCACGCACAGCAGCACCCGATCGGCCTGTACCTGAAGGTCTGGGGCCTGCTGTTCGTGCTCAGCACGCTGTCGTACCTGGTCGACTACTTCCACTTCCACGGCCTGCTGCGCTGGGGTTTGATCATCGTGTTCATGCTGCTGAAGGCGGGGCTGATCGTCGCGGTGTTCATGCACATGGCGTGGGAGCGGCTCGCGCTGGCCTGCGCGATCCTGCTGCCGCCGTTGTGCCTGCTGGTGCTGGTGGCGCTGATGGCGATCGAAGCCGATCAAAAGCTGCTGACGAACCTGACGGTGTTCCGCTGACCGCGCGCGGGGCAGGATCATCGGCACCGTCCTCGCCCCTGCCAGCGCCGCCGCGGCGCCGCCGCGCTGGCGCGCGTATGTCGAGCTGACCAAGCCCAGGGTCGTCGCGCTGATGCTGTTCACCGCGATCGCCGGCATGCTGCTCGCGACGCCGGCGATGCCGCCGTGGCGGGTGCTCTTGTTCGGCACGCTGGGCATCGCGCTGGTTGCGGGCGCCGCGGCCGCGCTGAACCACCTGGTCGATCGGCGTGCCGATGCCCTGATGGCGCGCACCCGGGCGCGCCCGCTGCCGCGCGGCGCGCTGCGGCCGGCCGAGGTCGGCGTGTTCGCGGCGCTGTGCGGCGCGGCCGGCATGCTGCTGCTGATCGTGTTCACGAATGCGCTGTGCACGGCGCTGACGGCGGCGTCGCTGGTCGGCTATGCGCTCGTCTACAGCATCGTGCTGAAGCCGCGCACGCCGCAGAACATCGTGATCGGCGGCGCTGCCGGCGCGACGCCGCCGATGCTCGGCTGGGTCGCGGTCAGCGGGCAGGTCGAGGCCGGCGCGGTGCTGCTGTTCCTGATCATCCTGATCTGGACGCCGCCGCATTTCTGGGCCCTGGCGATCCACCGCCGCGACGACTACGCCCGTGCCGGCGTCCCGATGCTGCCGGTCACCCACGGCGTTGCGTACACGGCGCGGCGCATCGTCGCCTACACCGCGCTGCTGTGGGCCGTGAGCCTGCTGCCGGCCGCGTTCGGCGTGGCCGGCGCGCCGTACCTCGCCGGCGCCGCGCTGCTCGGTGCGCGCTTCTTCGTGCTGGCGTGGCGGCTGCAACGCGACGTGCGCCGCGCGATGCCGACCTTCCGCTACTCGATCGTCTACCTCGGCGCCTTGTTCGCGCTGCTGCTGGTCGACCACGGCGTCCGGGTCGCAAGCGCTGCCGGACCGCTGCTGCGCTGACGCCGACCCAACGGGTTGTGCTGTGGGGCTACAGTGCGCATGGCCCGGCCCGGGCCGCCGCTCGCCCGACGATGAAAACACGACTGCCGCCAGGATCGCCCGTGCCCGCGCCGGCCGCCTACCGCCTCGTGCGGCTGGTCCGCCGGGGCCCGCGCCATCGCGTGAGCCTGGCCGAGGCGCCCGACGGGACGACGGTCGTGCTCAAGCAGGTGTGTGCCGAACAGGCCAGCACCGCGGCCCGGCTGCGCTTGCGGCGCGAGTTCGGGCTGCTGCGCGGCATCAGCAGCCGCTTCGTGCCATGGCCGATCGGTCTGCAGCCGGACGCGCCGGAACCGACGCTGGTGCTGCCCCAGCACGACGGCAGCCCGCTGGACGAGCTGAGCGCGCCGCCGTCGACGCCGGCCGACTTCCTCGAGATCGCGCACCAGGCCGCGCTTGCGCTGCAGGACGTGCACCGCGCCGGCGTGCTGCACCTCGCCGTGAACCCGACCCATCTGGTGTGGAGCGCCGCGCGCCGGCAGCTCACGCTGGTCGGCTTCAGCTCCGCCGTGCGCGGCTCGCCTGGCGAAGAAACGAACAGCGCCGATGCCGAGCGCGTCGCTGCCGAAGGCGCGCTGCCGTTCCTGTCGCCCGAGCAGGCCGGCGTGCTGAGCCGGCCGGTCGACAACCGCTGCGACCTGTACTCGCTGGGCATCACGCTGTACCGGCTGGCCGCGGGCGTGCTGCCGTTCAGCGCCGACGATGCGCTGGGCTGGGCGCATGCGCACCTGACGGCTCGGCCCGAGCCGCTCGCGCAGCGCCGCCCCGACCTGCCGGCGGCCGTCGGCGCGATCGTGCACCGGCTGATCGCGAAGTCGCCCGACGAGCGCTACCAGACCGCCTGGGGCCTGGCCCACGATCTCGCACGCTGCCGTGACGCGCTGGCCGCCGGCACCCACCAGGACGACGGTTTCGCGCTCGGCGAGCGCGACCTCTGCGACCGCCTGAATCCCACGCCTGCGCTGCAGGGCCGCGCGCCCGAACAAGCGGCGCTGCGCTCGGCGTGGCAGCGCAGCGCGAACGGTGCCGCCGAGGTGCTGCTGATCGCCGGCGACGCCGGCCTCGGCAAGACGGCGCTGGTGCACGAGCTGCGGCCCGAGGTGCTGCTGCGCGACGGCGTCTTCCTCCACGGCAGGTTCGCTGCGCTGCAGCGCGATGTGCCGTATGCCGCGTTGAGAGCGGCGCTGGGCGGCTGGCTCGAGCAGCGGTTCACCGATCCGCCGGCGCTGCGGGAGCGCTGGGTCGCGGCGATCGGCACGGCGCTGGCCGGCGAAGCCGGGGCCTTGCTCGAGTTGCTGCCGCGTCTGCCAGCGCTGCTCGGCGAACTGCCCGAGCCGACCGCTCTCGATGCCGCCGGCACGCGTCGCCGCCTGGGGCGGGCCGTTGCGGCGTTGCTCGCTGTGATGTGCGGCGCACGGCACCCGGTGTTGTGGGCCATCGACAATCTGCAGTGGGCCGACGCCGCCTCGATCGCACTGCTGCAGGAGCTGTGCGCCGCGGGGCTGCCGCGCCATCTGCTGCTGGTCGTGGCGCACCGGTCGACCGAGCCCGAATCGTCGGCACAGCCGGTGCTGCAGGTGCTGCGCGACGCGTGCGGCGCCGGCGGCACGGCGCTGCAGACCTTGAGCCTGCGGCCACTGGCCGAGACCGCGTCCGCAGCCCTGGTGCGTGACATGCTGCGCGCGCCGGCCGATGCCGAAGCGGCGCTGGCGCAGGCGTTGCATGCCCGCGCGGCCGGCAATCCGCAGGCGCTCGTCGGCCTGCTCGCGCAACTGCGCGCCGCCGGGGTGCTGCGTCTTGACCCGCAGCGCCTGCGCTGGACCTGGGACGCGGGCGCGCTGCAGGAGTTGCTGCCCGGCGAACCCGCCGTCGACCCGCTGCTGCGCGACGCCCGGCTGCCGCCGGGCGCCTGGCAGACGCTCGCGCTGGCGGCCAGCATCGGTCGCGAATTCAACTGGGCGCAGCTTGCCGAGCTGGTGCTGGCCGAGCACGGTGCCGATCTGCCGATGACCTGGCGCGTGCGCGGCACGCCGATGATCCAGCGCGGCGATCCGGACCATCCCGGCGCCGTGGCCCCGATCGGCTTCGATCTGCTGGCCGCGCTCGGCGTGCCGGTCGACCCCGACCGCAGCGAGGCGCATCGGCGCGCGCTCTATGCCGAATACCGCGACGCCTGGCGCCGCGGCGCGTTCGAGCGGTTGCGCGAGGCGCGGCCAGCTACTGGCGATCCGCTGCTGATCGCGGCGGCGC
>Ga0207684_10004127_pt1 | contig 13827 bp, 11 predicted proteins | sample KBSK5501metaG_FD_184342 | JGI IMG/M metagenome (GOLD analysis project Ga0207684, IMG submission 184342) | Corn, switchgrass and miscanthus rhizosphere microbial communities from Kellogg Biological Station, Michigan, USA - KBS K5-50-1 metaG... | ecosystem: Host-associated > Plants > Roots >...
CACGGGCGTTCTGATGGGGATCGGCGCCGGTGGCCTCGGTCTGGCGACGGGCTCGGTGATCGCGGCGCGATGGTTCGAGGCCCGTCGCGGCCTGGCCATCGGGATCGCCGCGGGCGGGATGTCGGCGGGTCAGCTCGTGGTCATTCCCGTGGCCACGGCGCTGCTGGTGTGGTTCGGCTGGCGTACGAGCTTCTTCTGGCTCGGCCTCGGCGTGCTCCTGATCGTCGTGCCGCTGGGCGCGTGGCTGATCCGCAATGACCCGATCGATCGCGGCGTCCGGCCGTATGGCGCCACGGGACCCACGCTGACCGCGGCACAGGCCGCGGACGTGCGCAGCGCCGGCCGTGTCGGCCTCGTCGAGGCCGCGCAGTATCCGCAGTTCTGGCTCCTGGTGGCGACGTTCTTCGTCTGCGGCTACACCACGAACGGCATGGTCCTCACCCACTTCATGCCCCACGCGCTGGACCACAGCTTCACCGAGTTCCAGGCCTCGACCGCGCTCGGGATCATGGGGGCCATGAACGTGCTGGGCACGATCGCGTCGGGCTGGATCTGTGATCGCTTCGGCCGCCGGGGTCCGCTCGCGACGTATTACTTCCTGCGCGGCGTCTCCCTGATCTTCCTCGTCTACGTCTGGAACACGCAGTCGCTCCACCTGTGGGCGGCGATCTACGGCCTCAACTACATCTCGACGGTGCCTCCCACGACGACGCTGACCGCGTCGATCTTCGGGCGCTACTCCGTGGGCGAGCTGTCGGGCTGGATCTTCTTCGGGCACCAGGCAGGAGCCGCGCTCGGCGCCGCCATCGCGGGCTGGGTCTTCGAGACGTCCGGCAGCTATACGCCGGCCTTCGTCTCCGCCGGGCTTCTCGCCATGCTCGCCGCCGCCCTCACGCTGCTGATCCGCGAGGAGCCCGTGATCAACCGCATGGGGGGCCCTGAAATGGCCCCCCAAACCCCCCAACTCGCGTCGCGATCGAGCTGAGGCTCGATCGCCTCTGCCGGCAACCGTCGGCCCTCAACGCGTCCGTCAGGATCGATTATCCTGGCGGCATGGCTCCTTCTCCGAAGTCGGCTAGACGGGTGCATCCTGCGTGGATCGTTCTCACCGCGATCACGGTCTGCATGGGGGCCTCGTCGGGGCTGCGCGCGGTCTTCGGGATCTATATCAAGCCGATCGAGGCGGAGCTCGGCTGGACACGTGGCGCGCTCTCGGGTGTGGCGGCGCTCTCCCTGTTGCTGCTGGGCGCCATCGGCCCGCTGGCGGGCCGCCTCGCCGACCGTTGGGGGGCGCGCCGGGTGACGGTCGTCGCGCTGATGCTGCTGGGGGCGGGCGCCATCGGCGCCTCCGCGGTCCACGCGCTGTGGCAAGCCTATCTCACGACCGGCGTGCTCATCGGCATCGGCTCCGGCGGAATCGGCCTGGCGACCGGCTCCGTGATCGCCGCTCGCTGGTTCGAGACGCGCCGAGGGCTTGCCATCGGGATCGCCGCCGGCGGGATGTCGGCCGGACAGCTGATCATCATTCCGCTGGCGACACTCCTGATGGTGTGGCTCGGCTGGCGCGCGAGCTTCTCCTGGCTCGGGCTCGGGCTGCTCGGGATCGTCCTGCCGCTCGCGTTGTGGCGCATCCACAACGACCCGGCCGACCGAGGCGAGCGCGCCTATGGCGCCACCGGGCCGGCGCTCACGGCGGCGCAGATGGCGGCGGAGCGGAGCGCCGGTCGGGTCGGCATCTTCGAAGCCGCCCAGCATCCGCAGTTCTGGCTCCTCGCGGTGACGTCCTTCGTCTGCGGCTACACGTCCGTCGGCCTGATCCTCACGCACTTCGTGCCCCATGCCCTCGAGCACAACTTCTCGCAGCTCGAGGCATCGACGGCGCTGGCGATCATGGGCTCGATGAACGTCGCGGGCACGCTGGCCTCCGGCTGGCTCTGCGATCGGTTCGGACGCCGAGGTCCGCTGGCCACGTACTACCTCATCCGCGGCTTCTCGCTCGTCTTTCTCCTGTACGTCTGGAACGCGTCGTCCTTGCACCTGTGGGCAGCGATCTTCGGGCTGAACTGGGTGTCGACGGTGCCGCCGACGACGACGCTCACGGCCTCGATCTTCGGGCGCTACTCGGTGGGCGAGCTGTCGGGCTGGATCTTCTTCGCGCATCAGGTCGGCGCGGCGCTCAGCGCCGCCACCGCGGGGTGGATCTACGAGGTCTCCGGCAGCTACGGCCCGGCCTTCCTCTCCGCGGCGCTCCTGGCCCTGCTCGCCGCCGCCCTCACGCTGTTGATCCGCGACGAGCCCATCACCACCCGCCCGATGGCCGCCGCCCCCGCCTCCGCCGTCTAGCAGCAGGCTGCGGAAAAAGGCCCATCTGCTTCGTTGGCGCCCTCGGCCGCACGCTCAACGTACAGGCAGTACGCCTCGCGTGCGGCGGTCGGGCGCCGCCTCGCATCTGGACCTTTTTGCGCAGCCTGCGGGTTTTCCCGCACCGTGCCGGGCCTACGGAAGACGGAAGCGGCGAATCCGGGACTGGACGTCGTGCACGCGGTCGCCTTCCAGCTCGATCACGACCTCGTGCTCCTCGGCGTTCCAGCCGTTCACGGTCGCGACCCAGCCGAGGTTCAGTCGCCGTTGCGGGATCGTCCGCCGCCCGCGATAGACGAGGCGCCGGCGCGGCGGCGTTTGGAGCTGCTCGGTCTCTTCTTCCGGGTGACCACAGAGGCGCAGGACGTCTGTGTACGTGCTCTCTCCGGCCCGGATCGCCGACAGCGTCTCGGGCGCGAGCATGACACCGGTCTGCCGTGCCGTGCCGTCGGCGCGCGCGCGGCCGATGTGCAGCCGCCCGCGGAGCGCACGACTGAACTGCTGGCCGAACATGAGGACGCCCGCGAGGTTGCCGAGGAGCAGGAACAGCGCGGACACGACGATGGGCCGCCAGGCGATGCGACCCGAGAAATAGTTGAACTGGACTTTCAGCACCTGGGGGACGACACCCTCACTGGGCGCGAGCGTGAGCGACACGACCTCCGTCCCCGCGCGCACGCGGCTTCCACGTCGCGTGGCCGTGGCCGGGGTGATCTCCTCGATCCTCAGGTGGTCGGCGTCGGCGAAGTTCGCCAGCAACAGCGAGACGTCGGGGGCGAGGCGCACCACGCGGTCGCGATGCTCGAAGTACAGGGAATAAAGCGCGAGCGAGCCAACGCTGCCGGAGCTGAGCGTCAGCACCCACCGTCGACCCCAGAACAGCTCCTCCACCCAGTTGGCGGCCCGCGGGGTGAGGAGGTCCTTGATGGGCATCGTCAGGTTCGTCAGCAGGAGCGGGTCGGCGAACTCGGGCGCCCAGGGAATCTTGATGAACGTCCCGACGCCGGACTGGGTCGGGTTGGTGCCCCGCTTGAAGAAGGTCGCGAACGACGCGAACGTTCCGACCGGGTCGCTCTCCGCGCCGGTGCCGAGCTTCGCGCGATCGCGCTTGCGCAGGACCAGTCGTCCCTGGGCGAGGATCGCGAAGCCGCGCGCCTCGAGGTAGCGCGGGACTTCTTGATCGGCCGGGCCCGGCGCCGTCGCCGCGGCAACCTCCGCGGGCCACAGGAGATAGAGGTCCTGCCGCCCCACGTCCGGCTCGCTCTTCGGGGGCCGCACGATGCTCCACGAGACGCTGACGGTGACGGGGCCGAGGCCGGGGCGGACAACCGCCCCGATGAACAGGGGCCCGATCGAGAATTCGGGATGGGGCGCCGAGGCGAGGAAGACCTGGGCGCAGACCAGTCCGGGCAGGAGCGTCAGGGCTCCCACCGTGAGGACCGCGAGCACGCCGCGCGTGACCACCCGGGTTAGACGGCGCTCGCTCTCCGCGACGTTGACGCGCTACCGCGCGATGGAGTGCGCGCCGCGCCGCGGATCCGCCCCGCCCCAGCGCGCGCCGTCGTCGGCGACGCGTACGGCGCAGACGGCGCCCGCCCGCCATTCCCACTCCGGCCACAGGGCGACGTCGTGGCCGAGCGCGCCCAGCGCCTCACGGGTCTCGCGCGGGATGCGAGATTCCACCTCGAGCTTGCCCGGTGAGTACGCGTGCGGCCAGAACGAGTCCGGAAAGCTCCGGGACGCGACACGCGGGGCCTCGATGGCCGCCTGCAGCGGCATGTCGAAGACGGTCGCGTTCAGGAACACCTGCAGCATCGCCTGCTGCTGCACGTCGCCGCCCGGCGTCCCGAACGGCATGACGACACGGCCGTCCAGGAACGCCATCGCGGGGGCCGGCGTGAGCCGCGGACGCTTGCCGGGCGCCACCACGCTGGGATGCGCGGGGTCGAGCCAGCCCTGGGAGCCGCGCGGCGACACGACGCATCCCACGCCCGGGACCGCGGGCGAATCCACGCTGGGATCGCTCGGCGTCGCCGAGAAGCCATTGCCCTCCTCGTCGATGACGGCGACGTAGCTCGTGTCGAGCGTATCGCTCGAGCCGCCGGCCACGGGCAGCGCCGACTCGCGCCGGCGCGCGGCGGCCAGCGTGTCGGGATCGCCGGCCGGCGGCATCTCGCCCCACGCGCGCTCGCGGAAGAGCTCACGTCGCCGGTGGGCATAGGCCTTGGACAGCAGCGCCTCGGGGACCGCGACGAATCGGGGATCGCCGAAATACGCATCGCGGTCGGCAAACGCGAGCTTGATGGTCTCGACCAGACGATGCAGATACGCGGGCGAGTTGTGTCCGAGCGCCTCGAGATCGACGCCCTCGAGCATGTTGAAGATCTCGAGCAGCACGGGACCCTGGCACCAGAACCCGCACGACGCGATCTCGTAGCGGCCGAACGTCGTCGTCAACGGCCGCTCGACCTCCACGGAGAAGTCCGCGAGATCGGCGAGGCTCAGCGGGCCACCCTCCGACCGGTGGAACTCGGCGATACGCTTCGCGGTCTCTCCCCGGTAGAACTCGTCGCGCGCGGCGCGGATCCCGGCGGCGCGAGACCCGCCCGTGCGCCGCTCGGCCGCGATCATCCGGCGCAGCGTCTCTCCCAGCTCGCGCTGGACGAGGCGCTCGCCCATGCGATAGGCGCGCCCCTCGCGGAGGTAGAGCGCTTCGGAGCTTGGCCACCGCCGGTACTTGTCGGCGTTGGCGCCCATCTGGTACGCGGAGAAGCTCGAGAGCGGAAAGCCGCGCTCGGCGTGCTCGAGCGCCGGCCCCACCGCGTCGGCGAAGGACATCGTGCCCCATCGCTCGAGGGCCGTGAGCCACGCGTCGGGCGCCGCCGGCACGACCGTGCGCCCGAGCCCGGGCGGGATCTGACCGCCGTGGCGCGAGTGGAAGTACTCCGGCGTCGAGACGGCCGGGTATGGCCCGACACCCGAGACCTGCCACGTCTCGCGGCTGCGCGCCAGGTGCACGAGGATCGGCGCCACGCCGGCGACACTGACCATGTCGACGTGGACGACGCCCAGACAGATTCCCGCCGCCACCCCGGCATCGACGGCGTTGCCGCCGCCGTTGAGCATCCGCGCCCCCGCCTCGGCCGCCAGCGGATGGCCCGCGGCGACGGCCCAGCGGGAGCCGATCGTCTGGACGGTGTGGGTCGGCGTGTACGACGTACGCTGCGCGGGGAACGAGACGTGGTCGGACGCGGAGTCGAGTGACATAGTGCGGTCATCATACGCCAAACCCGTGTGCTACGCTGCCGACATGACGCGCTCGCCACTGATCGGTGTGACCATGTCGGCGACCGCCGACGGTGCGCCGGACAAGACGCCACCCCGCGCGTGGCTCAACAACGCCTACCTGCTGGCCGTGCAGCAAGGCGGTGGGATACCCGTCCTCCTGCCTCCGCACCTCGAGGGCCGCGCCCTCGACGCGCTCTGGTCGCGCCTCGACGGGGTCCTGCTGACCGGAGGCGGTGACGTCGCTCCCGCGCGCTTCACCGAGGACCCGCCCCACCCGACCGTGGACGGGGTGTCGACGGCGCGCGACCGGCTCGAGATCGAAGTCACCGAGCGCGCGCTCCACGACGGACGGCCGCTACTCGCGATCTGCCGCGGCATCCAGGTGCTGAACGTGGCGCTGGGCGGCTCCCTCTACCAGGACATCGCGAGCGAGACAGGCAGCACTCTCGTCCACAGTCAACCCGACCCGCGCGATCACGCCACGCACCCCGTCAAGGTGATGGGCGAGGGCACACGACTCGGCGCGACGCTCGGAGCGCCGGAGGTCGACGTGAACAGCTTTCACCATCAGGCGATCAAGCGGGTGGGACGGGGGCTGCGTGAGGTCGCCTGGGCCCCGGACGACGTTATCGAGGGGGTCGAGCTGCCGGACGCGCGCGCTCTCGTCCTCGGCGTGCAGTGGCATCCCGAAGAGCTCGTCGGTCACGACGCCGCGGCGCGCAACCTCTTCCGTGCTCTCGTCACCGCCGCCGAATCACACCCACGCTGACGATACGCGTCCTCGCGCTCGTCGCCCTGCTCGCGGTGCTGGCCGGGTGCCGCACCGCCGTCCCCGCGGTCTCCTGGCAGTCGTCCGTGGGGCGCGAGCATCCCCTTGTCGGAAAGATCTGGGACGTCGCGGCGGGCCGCTTCGTCGACGAGACCACGCTGGTCCGGCGGATCGCACAGGCGCGCTATGCGCTGCTCGGAGAAAAGCACGATAACCCCGATCACCATACGCTCCAGGCGCGCCTGCTCCGCGCTCTCACCGCCGGCGGTCGCCGTCCGGCCGTCGCCTTCGAGATGCTCACGCCGGCGCAGGCGGCGCCGCTCGCCCGTCACCTCGCCGCGCGGCCCCGCGACGCCGCGGGCATCGGCGCGGCCGTGGCCTGGGGCGCGTCGGGCTGGCCCGAGTGGTCGATGTACGAGCCGATCGCCGAGGCCGCGCTGGCGGCCGGCCTGCCGATCGTCGTCGCGAACCTCGATACCGAGCGGGTCCGGGCGGCAAGCCGGCAGGGCGTAAGAGCGCTCGACGCCGCGCTCGTCCAGCGTCACGGCCTCGATACGACCCTCCCCGAGAGCGTGCGACTCTCCATGGTCGAGGAGATCCGCGACGCGCACTGCGGGCATGCTCTCGACAACGTCGTCGACGCGATGCTCGTCGTGCAGCGCGCGCGAGACGCGCAGATGGCGGACGCGCTTGCGACCGCGCCGGGAACGGGCGGCGCCGTCCTGATCGCCGGCGCCGGCCACGTGAGAAACGATCGCGGAGTGCCCGCCTATCTGCGGCGGATCGCTCCCACGGCGCGAATCACGAGCATCGCGTTCCTGGAGGTCGACCCGAAACGTACAGACCCTGAGAGCTATGGCGCGCGCTTCGGCGACCGGCTGCCCTTCGACTACGTCTGGTTCACCCCGGCGGTCGACGACGAGGACCCGTGCGAGAAGTTCCGGAAGTCCCTCGAGCGCCTACGCCGCTGACTCGTAAGTCCGCGGACGCGAGCGAGCGCCAGCTCGCTCGAGACGCGAACCAGGGGGGCTTGGGGGGTGCGTCCCGCACCCCCCATCTACATAGTCGGGCTGGAGAAGTCGCCGCCGAGGATGACGAGACCCCAGGGCGCGCCCTGCGCGTCCCAGCTGAAGCCGATGTGGGCGGCGAGCGCGTGCTGATCGCGGAAGAGACGCTGGATGGGATAGCGATCGTAGATTCCGTTGGCGCCGGCCAGCGCGTGAAGCGTGTCGACGGCCTCGGTGCAGAGCGCCATCGCGTAGGCCACGTTCCGCTTGAACCGGAGCTTCTCCTCGATCGTCGGCACGCGGCCGTCCTTGGCGATGCGCTCGGCTTCGAAGCAGTCGGTGCGAATGACGAGCCGGGCCGCGTCAACCTTCACGCCCGCCTCGGCGACTCTGAGCTGCACCGCCTGGAAGTCGCGCATGCGCATGGCGGTATAGGTCGTGCTGCGCTCCTCGATGGCCTCGATCGTCAGCTCGAGCGCGGCCTGCGCGTTGCCGACACCCGCGCCGGCCAGGCAGTGCGACCCGAGTGCGGCGAGGGGCACGCGGTAGAGCGGATTGGGATTGACTCGCGCCCCCGGGAACTCGCTGCCGCCGCGCGCCAAGTACATCGAGAGGGCCCGGTGCTCGGGGACGAAGACCTCGGTCGCGCGCACGGACTTGGATCCGGTGCTCCGCATGCCGAGCGTGTGCCAGTCGTCGACGATCTCGTAGTCGGACTTCGGCACGAGACACATGCGATGATCGACCACGCGCTCGCCGTCGCGCACCATCACGGCCAGCATGTTCCAGTCGCCGTGATCGACGCCGCTCGAGAAGTTCCAGAAGCCGCTGATCAGGAAGCCGCCGTCCACCCGTCGCCCACGCCCCTGCGGATACGCGATCCCGGAAGGGATCACGACGTCGGGGTTCGGCCCCCAGACGTCTTCCTGGGCCCGCTCGTCATAGAGCGCGAGCATCCAGTGATGCACGCCCAGGTTGGCGACGTTCCATCCCGTCGACCCGCACCCACGCGAGATCTCCGCGGGAACGTCGAACAGCGCCACGAACGGCAGCTCCATGCCGCCCCACCGCAGGGGCTGGTGGAAGCGCAGCAGCCCCGTCCGGTGGAGGTCGTCGAGCGTCTCCTTCTGCATCTGCCGCCCGACCTCGGCGGTCTCCGCGCGCTCGCGAAGCACGGGCACGAGCGCGCGGGCCCGACGCATCGCCTCGTCGTAGTCGACGCCGGCGAAGCCGCGGGCTTCCGTCACGCCCGCATCCCGGCGGCCTGCGGCATCTTCGAGTAGTTCTCGCCACCCCAGTCCGTGACGTCCTTCATCCCGAAGAAGTTCAGCTCGATGGTGAGTCCGTTCGGGTCCTTGATGAAGATCTGGTAGAGATCGAACTCGGGCAGGGAGCGAGGTTGGAACTCGATGCCGCGCTCCTTGAAGCGGCGGATGAAGCCGCCGGGCTCGCTGGCCAGGAAGGCGATGTGGTCGACGACACCGGCGTGGTCGGTGACCGCGCCCTTGGGGGTCCCGAGGTAATACATGTCGGCGTTGTCGATGCCGTCCGGCCCCATGTGGACCTGGATCTTGCCGTTCACCCCGAGCCAGTAGCCCGGGAACGGGAAGGTCGGACGCTGCATCACCTCGAAGCCGAGCACGTCGCAGTAGAAATTCTTCGTTTCCTCGAGATTGTTGGCCCGGACGAAGTAGTGATTGAGCTCTGTCAGCGGCATGGCCGTCCTCCTCCTGGTGGTGGGCGATAGTATATGCTCAGCCGCGCTCACAGGAGGAGGACCCCATGGACCCCAATGCCAAGAAAACCACCCTCCGGATGATTCCCTACGGCCTGTTCGTGCTCACCGCTGCGCACCCCGACGGTCGCGTCGCCGCGGCGACGATCAACTGGGTGACCCAAGCCTCGTTCGAGCCGCCGCTCGTGGCGATCGGCGTCAAGGCCGATTCTCACGGACACGCCCTCATCAAGGACACGAAAGCCTTCGCGCTGAACGTCCTCGGCAAGGGGCAACAGGCCCTGGCCTTCACGTTCTTCAAGCCGGCCGAGCGGCAGGGCCAGACGATCTCCGGCGAACCCTTCCGTGCGGGCACGACGGGCGCGCCGATCCTCACGAATGCGCCGGCGTACATCGAATGCACGCTCGAGTCGACCGTCGAGATCGGTGATCATTCCGTCTTCGTGGGGAAGGTCGTCGACGTCGGGCTCAGCAAGCCGCTCGAGGGGCGGTTCGAGGACGCCACGCTGTGGCTGAAGGAGCTGGGCGACAAGGTGTACTACGGAGGGTGATCCCTCAGCGTCTGTCGAGCCGGGCAGGGCGGCGGTTGGAGATACGATTCGGCAAGGCACACCACTCTACCTGTGGTGACCGTGGCGTCTCAGAATGGGTTTTCACCGGTACGCTGAATGGTCAGCGCATCGAAGTGAGCGGATGCGACATCTTCACGTTCCGCGGTGGCAAGATCGCCGTCAAGAGCGCTTTCCGTAACAATCGAACGACCACGTAATAGGAACGTTGCGCAATAGCTCGCCGAACAAGCGCATGCAGCCGACGGCGAGCAGCGCGCTCGGCAGCGCGCTCGCCGTAGCTGATGCGCAACGTTCGCCGCCTGTATCTGAAGCGATACGGTAAAGCTGTCGCGACCGAAGACGTGCACCGGGCGTCTGCCGACCAAACGATCCAGAGACGAGATCCTCCGCCGCAGAATTGCTCGCGTCGCCGAGGTGATCGGCTGCGCCAGGCGAGCCACGCGAAATTTTGCTTGACACGTTCGCGGAGCGGCATTCGTCGCATGTCCGGGGCCTGCGGAAATTCCGGTGTCAGCGACACGCAGAGACGCGCGAGGACAATCTGATGGCCCTCATGTCGAAAAATGATGGATCGGTGGCTCGTCGTGCGTCCAACGGCCTCGGAGATGGGCCCGAAATCCAGGTGTAGAGTCGCCCCATCAGCAAGGGGGGCTTCACTCATGGAGATCGGCCCGCTCCACACCGTCGCAACGCCGGAACGCATTTCCCAGATCGACCAGCTCGGCAATCAGATCGCCGAACTGTCGGCACACCTCGAAGCCGCCACCGCCCGCCTGCTCGACCTCATCCGCGAGTTCGACGCGCGCGCCGGCTGGAACAACGGCTTCCGCTCGTGCGCGCACTGGCTGGCCTGGCGCGCTTCGATGGACATCGGCGCCGCGCGCGAGCGTGTCCGCGCGGCCCGTGCGCTCGGCACGCTGCCGAGGCTCGCTGAGGCGTTTGCTCGCGGCGAGCTCTCGTACGCCAAAGTCCGCGCGCTGACCCGCGTGGCCACACCCGAGACCGAGGAGCGGCTACTGGCGGTGGGCCGGGCCGGCAGTGCCGACCAGGTCGAGCGGATTGTCCGCGGCTGGCGCCGGGTCGACCAGATCGCCGAGGCGCGTGAGACGACGCGCCGGCACAAGAGCCGTGCCCTGTACGTGTATCAAGACGAAGACGGCATGGTCGTCATCCGCGGGCGGCTGACGCCCGAGGCGGGCGCTGTGCTTATTCAGGCGCTGGCAGCGGCGCGCGAGACGCTGTATCAGCAGGGTCGCGGCACGGAAGACGTTCCCGCGGAAACGCCGTCGATGGCCCAGCAGCAGGCGGACGCGCTCGGCCTGCTCGCCGAGTCCGCGCTCCACCACGACATCGATCCCGGAGCTCCAGGCGACCGATACCAGGTCATCGTCCACGTCGACGCCCCCGTGTTGACGGATGCCGATGCACCCGGCCAGTCCGTCCTCGAGGGCGGCACGCACGTTTCCTCGGAGACGTCTCGCCGCCTGGCGTGCGACGCGAGTCGGGTGGTAATGCAGCACGATGCGGACGGGCGGATCATCGAAGTCGGCGCCCGGACGCGCACGATTCCGCCCGCGCTACGCCGCGCCCTCCACCACCGCAACCGCGGCTGTCGCTTCCCGGGCTGTGAAGTCCAGTTCGGTCAGGGCCATCACATCCGCCACTGGGCCCACGGCGGGCCGACGACGCTCTCGAACCTCGCGATGCTGTGTCGGCGCCATCACCGCGCTGTGCACGAAGAGGGATATCAGGTGGATCGACTGTCAGACGGCGCGCTGCGGTTTCGGAGACCGGATGGACGACTTCTACCCGACGTCCCACCTCCGCCCGCAATCCCCGAAAATCCCGTTCAGACGCTCCGAATCAGGAACGCCGCCGCCGGGCTTCGCCTGGACGGGCGGACACTGTGCCCGACCTCGCCCTCGGAGCGTCTCGATGTGGGTTACGCGATCGACGTCTTGCACCCGCCGGCGCTGACACCGCTCGTGATCTAAGCGGTCAGAGCAGCTCCCACCGCGAGGGGGCGTTCGTCTCGACATTTTCGCGGACGCGGCCGTCGCGGGCGAGTTTTCTCAGGTGTGACTCCACGGACATCGCCGCCACCTTGTGGAGCTTCGGGGAGACGTCGGCGTAGATCCGGCTCACCATGTCGGGAATGGTCTTGAGCCCGTCGCCGAGCGCCTCGAGGATCTGCCGCTCGCGTGCGAGCCGGTGGTCGATGTACTCCTGGATCTTTCCGGGGCCGTCCTCGATCACCGGGCCGTGGGCGGAATAGATGCGACGGATGTCGAGCCCTTGCAGCCGGCGGAGCGAGGCCATGTAGTCGGCGAGGTCGCCGTCGCCGGCCGGGATGACGCTCGTGGACCCGCTGAGGATGACGTCGCCGCTGAACAGCGCCTTCTCCTCGACGAGGTAGTAGCACAGGTGATCGGACGCGTGGCCGGGCGTGTGGATCGGCACGAGCGTCACGCCGTCGCCCTCGATCGTCTGGCCGTCGCGGAGATCCTCGATCCCTTCCGGCAGCCCGGCGTCGCGATGGATCATCTTGGCGACGGGCAACCCGGCGTAACGCTCGCGGAGATGCGGGACGCCCCCGAGATGGTCCACGTGGCGATGGGTGAGGAGCACGCGCGCGGGGCGATCGACGCCGCGGCTCTTGAGATAGCCGTCGAGGAGCGCGGGATAGTCTTCGATGCCGGCGCCCGTGTCGATGAGGATTGGATGACGCCGGCCGACGAGATACGTGTTCGTCCCCGATCCCGTCATCATGCCGGGGTTGAGCCCGAGCACGCGCCCCACGAGATCGCTCGGCGTGGCGGTCTTCGGAAAGTCGGGATCGATCCAGGTCACTGACTCACCTCCGTGCTCGAGTCACACTCCAAGATAGCGGTGTTGCACGTCTTCGTGCGACGCCAATTCAGTGGACGAGCCCGTCCACACGATGCGTCCCTTCTCGAGGATGTAGTGGGTGTCGGCCAGGCGCGTGAGCGCGCGTACGTTCTTGTCGATGACCAGGATCGACTGGCCCGCGGCCTTGACGCGCTCGAGGCAGCGCCAGATCTCGGCGCGAACGAGCGGGGCGAGCCCTTCCGTGGCCTCGTCGAGAATGAGCAGGCGTGGATTGGTCATGAGGGCCCGGCCGATCGCGAGCATCTGCTGCTCGCCCCCCGAGAGCAGCGCGCCCATGGCGCCCTGTCGGCCGACCAGCTGCGGAAAGAGCTCGAGCACCCGCTCGAGGGTCCACGGGTCCGGCAGGCGCCGGCGGTTCGCCGCGGTGGCCACGAGGTTCTCGCGCACGGTGAGATTCGGAAAGATCTGTCGACCTTCCGGCACCAGCCCGAGCCCCGCCTGGGCGACGCGATAGGATGGCAGCCGCTGGATCGGCCGTCCTTCGAAGCGGATCTGTCCGGCGCGCGGCGGCAGCAGCCCCACGATGGAGCGCACCGTGGTGGTCTTGCCCATGCCGTTGCGGCCGAGCAGCGTCACCACCTGGCCCGCCCGGATGGCGAACGAGACGCCGAAGAGCACCTGGCTCTCGCCGTACGCGGCCTCCAGCGACTCGACCTCGAGCATCAGTCGAAACCCTCGCCGAGGTAGGCCTGGCGCACCTCGGCGTTGGCGCGGATCTCCTCGGGCGTTCCTGTCGCGATCAGTCGCCCGTAGAGCATCACCGAGATCCGGTCGGCCAGGGCCCAGACGGCGTCCATGTCGTGCTCGACCAGCAGCATCGTGTGGCGCGATTTCAGCGCGTCGAGGAAGCGGATCATCCGCTGCGACTCGTCCGGACCCATGCCGGCCATCGGCTCGTCCAGCAGCAGCAGCCGCGGCCCCGTGGCCAGCGCCATCGCGATCTCGAGCTGGCGCTGCTCGCCGTGGGCCAGCGTCCCGGCGACCACGTCGGCCCGCTCGCCGAGCCCTACCGTGTCGAGCATGGCCCGGGCCGGCTCGCGCAGCGCCCGCTCGCGCCGCGCCGGCCGCCAGAACCGGAAGCTGTGCCCGGCGTGCGCCTGCACGGCGAGGGCGACGTTGTCCAGCGCGCTGAACTCACGGAAGACGCTCGTGATCTGGAACGAGCGCGCCAGCCCGAGCCGCGAG
>Ga0207684_10004128_pt1 | contig 13825 bp, 19 predicted proteins | sample KBSK5501metaG_FD_184342 | JGI IMG/M metagenome (GOLD analysis project Ga0207684, IMG submission 184342) | Corn, switchgrass and miscanthus rhizosphere microbial communities from Kellogg Biological Station, Michigan, USA - KBS K5-50-1 metaG... | ecosystem: Host-associated > Plants > Roots >...
CGTTCCACCGTGAAGGTGGAACGGTAGAGCTGCCGCCGCGTGGCGGTGAGGTCGATGCGCTCGCCCTCGCATTTGGACGGGTCCTCGCGCTCGCCACGCGCCAGCGCGAGGAGGACATCGTCGCCCCAGGCGAGCGCTACTCGGTGGAGCAGCGCACCGTCGAGATCGAAGCGCTCGTGGCGGAACAGGAGCGGGTGAGCTTCACTACGCTTCTCGGCGACGCGCCCACCGTCGGATTCGCGGTCGTCACGTTCATCGCGCTGCTCGATCTGTATCGCCGCGGCGTGATCGATCTGGCGCAGGACGAGCTCTTCGCGGACATCGTGATTACGAGGAGGGAAGCCACATCCGCTCAGAGATAAGCAACGCGATCGAAGCCATCCTCTTCGTCGCGGAGAAGCCGGTAACGAGGAACGAGCTCGGGCGGATCGCGGGCGGCACGCCGCGCGCGGTCGAGAACGCCCTCGCGGAGCTCGCCGCCGCGTACGAGGGCACAGGCCTACGGCTGCAACGGTCGGGCGACGAGTGGCAGATCGTGACGGCGCCGCAGCATGCGCCTCAGGTCGCGGCATACCTCGGCGCCGACCGCCTCCGGCTTTCCCCGGCGTCCCTCGAGACTCTCTCAGTTGTGGCGTACCGGCAACCGGTGACCCGGGCCGAGGTCGAGGCGATCCGCGGCGTGAATTGCGACCAGACCTTCTACACCCTCGCCTCGCGGCGGCTCATCGAGGAGCGGGGTCGCAGAGAAGCCCCCGGTCGGCCCATCCTGTACGGGACCACATGGGAGTTCCTCGAATGCTTCGGCCTGCAAAGCCTCGACGAGCTGCCGCGCGCGCTGAGCCCCGAGGGCGCGCTCGTTCTGGAAGAGAGCGGCAGGGGCAGGGGTCTCTGAGCGCGGAGCGCAACGAGCGAGCTGGGACGATCCGGCTGCAGAAGGTGCTCGCCGATCGCGGGGTGGCATCGCGGCGCGCGGCGGAGGAGCTCATGCGCGAAGGCCGCGTGCGTGTCGCCGGCGAGGTCGTGCGCGAGATGGGCAGCAAGGTCGCGCCCGACGCGCGCATCGAGGTTGACGGTCACGCGGTGGCGCCTCGCGCGCCGCACCGCTACGTAGTGCTCAACAAGCCGCGCGGGATCGTCTCCACGGCGCGCGATGAGCGCGGGCGTTCGACGGTCGTCGAGCTGATCGGCGCGCGCGAGCGCATCTACCCGGTCGGCCGGCTCGACGAAGACTCCGAGGGCCTCGTGCTTCTCACGAATGACGGCGCCTGGGCCGAGCGCGTGCTGCACCCGCGTTATGGACATGAACGCGAGTACGAGGTGAGCATCGCCGGGCCGGTGCCGCCCGCCTCGATCGCCGCGCTCCGGCGCGGGATCGCGCTGGAGGAAGGAGTGGCTCGTGCGGCGCGGGTGTCGGTGGCGGGTGGAGCGCGCGGCTCGATCGTACGCATGGTCCTCAACACCGGTTGGAAGCGACAGGTGCGCCGCATGTGTGCCGCGGTCGGGCTCCGCGTCCTGCGACTTCGACGCGTGCGGCTCGGCCCGCTCGAGCTCGGACGGCTCCGTCCGGGCACCTGGCGCGAGCTCACGTCGCGCGAGGTTCGCGCGCTCGGAGGGACGTGATGGCGACGCCGCGCTCCGTAGCCATCGACGGGCCGGCCGGGGCGGGAAAGAGCACGATCGGGGCGCTCGTCGCTGAGCGCATGGGCTACCTCTTCCTCGACACAGGCGCGATGTACCGCGCCGTCGCCCTCGCCGCACTGCGTCGGAAGATCGATCCCGACGACGCCGAGCGTCTCGCCGCGCTCGCCAAGGAGATCCGTATCGCCATCGGACCGCCAACCGTCCGTGACGGCCGTGCCTACACGGTCCTGCTCGATGGCGCGGACGTGACGTGGGCGCTTCGCGGTGACGACGTCGACGGCATCGTGTCGCAGGTCGCGCGCATCCCGAAGGTCCGCGACGCGATGGTCGAGCAGCAGCGCGAGATCGCGAAACGAGGGCGGATCGTGATGGTCGGCCGCGACATCGGCACGGTCGTGCTGCCCGAGGCGGACCGCAAGGTGTTCCTCACGGCGTCCGCAGCGGAGCGCGCGCGTCGACGAGAAGAGGAGCTCGCGGCACACGGTGAGAAACGGTCGCGCCAAGACCTGCTCACCGAGATCCTTCGCCGCGACGAGCTCGACAGCACTCGCACGGTCGCGCCTCTGAAGGCCGCGAGCGACGCCATCCTTGTTGAGACGGACGGCCTCTCGGTCGGGGAAGCGCTGGACCGCGTGCTTGGGGTCACGCGCTCGTGACGGTCTTCGCGGGATCGCCGGTGCTCCCGGAGGAAAAGCTCTGGGTCTGGCGCCTCGGTTTTCCGCCCGTCCGCGCGCTCGCGGCATTCCTCGCGCCGTGGCGTCTCGAGGGCGCGGAGAACATTCCACGAAGCGGCGGCTACATCCTCGTCGCGAATCACATCAATTGGAAAGATCCCCCGTGGATCGAGTTCGCGTTCGGTCGCGCCATCCGCTACATGGGGAAGCGCGAGCTCTTCGAGACGCCCGTTATTGGCTTTCTGTTACGCGGCATCGGCGCGTTCCCTGTCCGGCGGGGCGAGGCCGACCGCGGTGCGCTGCAGATGGCGCTGAACGTCGTCGCCGCGGGGCAGCCCGTCGGTTTCTTTGCGGAGGGACACCGCAGCGAGTCGGGCCAGCTCATTCGCGGGCGGCCGGGAATCGCGTACGTCGCCCAGCATTCGGGCGCCCCGATCGTTCCGCTCGCAATCAGCGGGACACGTGGCGCGCGCCTCGGACAGTTCTGGCGCCGCGACATCGTCATCAGGGTGGGGACGCCATTTCATGCCGCCGACCTCGGGGCAAAGGCCGACGATCAGCAGGCTCTCACTGACGCGATCATGCGTCGCGTCGCGGCGCTCATGCCTCCCGAGCAACGGGGTGTGTACCGTTAAACGACCCGTACACTTGATGTTGTGGAAGTGCTCCTCGCGCGCGAGAACGGGTTCTGTTTCGGGGTCAAGAAAGCGGTCGAGCTGACCGAGGCCGCGGCCGAGACCGGCCGCCTCGTCCACAACCTGGGGCAGGTCGTGCACAACCCGAAGATCAGCGAGCGACTCGGTGCGCTCGGCGTGAAAGTCATAAAGGATCCCTCGGAGGCCACGGAGGGCATCGTCGTCATCCGCGCGCATGGCGTCCCACCGGAGATGCGGGCGAAGATCGAAGCGCAGGGCCTCGAGTGCATCGACGCGACGTGCTCTCTCGTGCTGCGCGCGCAGCGCTTCACGAAACAGCTCGCGGACGAGGGCTACAAGGTGATCATCCTGGGCACGCCGGAGCACCCCGAGGTCATCGGCCTTCTCGGCTTCGCCCCAGAAGCGACGGTGGTCGAGACCAAGGAGGAGTGGGAGAAGCTCCCGCGCATGAAGAAGGCGGGGGTGGTCTCGCAATCGACCCAGCCGCCCTGGGCGTTCAAGGACCTCGTCTCCCACGTCTCCGAGATCTCGCAGGAGACCAAGGTCTTCAACACAGTCTGCCCGGTCACCGTGAAGCGGCAGCACGCCGCGAGCGAGCTCGCCGAGCAGGTGAACACGATCATCGTCGTCGGCGGCAAGAACTCGGCGAACACGCGCGAGCTCGTCAACCTCGCGAAGATGCAGGGCCGCAACGCGTATCACATCGAAAACGCGGACGAGCTTCGCTCGGAGTGGGTCCGCGGCGAGGCGCGCGTCGGCCTGATCGGTGGATGCTCCACGCCGATGGACACACTTCTCGAAGTCAAGGAGCGGGCGGAGAAGCTCGCAGCCTAGGCTTACGCCGTGAGCCGCGGTCTCGTCGCCGTCGTCGGCCGCCCGAACGTCGGCAAGTCAACTCTCTTCAACCGATTGGTCGGTGACCGCGTCGCCATCGTCGAGGACGAGCCCGGCACCACCCGAGATCGCGTCTACGCGACCGTCGAGTGGCGCGGACGCGAGTTCACTCTGGTCGATACCGGCGGTCTCGACGACGGTAAGGGCGAGGTCGAGGAAGGCGTTCGCCGGCAGGCCGAGGCCGCGATCGACGAGGCCGACGTCGTCATGTTCGTCGTAGACGCGCAGGCGGGGATCCTTCCGGTCGAGCACGACGTCGCGGACCGGCTCCGCCGTAGCCGCAAGCCGGTCGTGATGGCCGCGAACAAATCCGAGTCCTGGAAGACCGAAGCGCAGGCCGCCGAGTTCTACGAGCTCGGCCTCGGGGAGCTCCACACAGTCTCCGCGCTCCAGGGCATCGGGACGGGAGATCTCCTCGACGCCGTGGTCGCGAAGCTTCCGCCGCCGAGCGACGACGAGCCCGATACGGGCGAGGCGCGCATCGCCATCGTCGGCCGTCCGAACGTCGGGAAGTCGAGCTTCTTGAACCGCCTCGCCGGCGAGGAACGTGCCGTCGTCAGCGAGATCCCGGGCACCACGCGCGACGCCATCGACACGGTCATCGAGCGCGAAGGCCGGCGCATCCGCCTGATCGACACCGCTGGGATCAGGCGCCGCGGCCACATCGATGAGGGCATAGAGAAGTTCGCGTTGCTGCGGACGGTGCGCGCGATAGAGAGGGCCGATGCCGCGATCCTCATCACCGACGCGACGGAGGGGATCACCGCCCAGGATCTCCACATTGCGGGGTATGCCCTCGAGGCGTATATCGGCCTCGTGCTCGCGGTCAACAAATGGGATCTCGTCGCGCGCAGCCCGGAGACGACGGCCGCCGTTGAGAGCGAAATTTCGCGAGAGTTCCAGTTCGCGCCGTGGATGGACCACCGGCTTGTTTCCGCCAAGACCGGCCGCGGCGTGGAGGACGCGCTCAACGCGGCGGTCGCGGTCGTCGACGAACGCCAGAAGCGGATCCTCACCGCCGACCTCCATCGCCTCCTGACCGAGGCCGTGGCAGCGCATCCACCTCCGAGTGATCGGAATGGCAAGGAGGTACGTTTTCATCACGTGACCCAGGCGAAGGGCCCGGCGCCGACGTTCGTGTTCTTCGTGGATCGGCCCGCGGCGGTTCACTTCTCGTACACGCGCTACCTGGAGAATCAGATCCGCGCGCGCTATGACTTCCACGGGACGCCGCTCAAGATCGAGCTGCGCGGAGCACGCGATTGATCGATTCACCGGCATCTGCCATCGCCCTGCTCATCGTGGGTCTGGTCGGATACCTCGTCGGCTCGATCTCGAGCGGGTACATCGTCGGTCGCATCTACCGCAACGTCGACCTGCGAAAGGTCGGGTCCGGTTCCACCGGCGCGACGAACACGTTCCGCACGCTCGGCACGGGGGCGGGGTTGCTCGTCGCGATCTTCGACATCCTGAAGGGATCTCTTGCGGTGGTGTTCGCGCAGCTCGTCTTCCCCGAAGGGAATGCGGGACGTCCCCTGGCCGAAGCGGTCGCGGCCGTCTTCGTGGTCAGCGGTCATTGCTGGCCGGTCACGTTGCGCGGACGCGGCGGTCGCGGCGTGGCGACGGGATTCGGCGCGCTCCTGTTTGTGGCGACCCCGGCGTGGGCGTCGGCGGTCGCGTTCTTTGCGATCGCCCTCGCGTTGACGCGGATGGTCTCGGTCAGCTCGCTGGCCTCGGTCGTCGGAGCGCTCCTCGGCTATCTGCTCTTCTGCGCCACCGGGTGGCTCCACTTCAACTGGTGGACCTTGGCATTCATCGTCATTGCGGGCACCGTCGTCTTCATCCGCCACAAGGCGAACATCGAGCGGATCGTTCGCGGGGTCGAGCCGCGCGTCGGCACCTCGTGACGGTGAGCGTGCTCCAGGCCGGGTCCTGGGGCACGACGCTGGCGACCATCCTCGCGCGCGACGGCGGGAAGGACGTCGTCCTCTGGGTCCGAGACGCGGCGCAGGCGAAAGAGATCGCGGCGCGGCGCGAGAACCGCAAGTACCTCGCCGGGATCCGCGTTCCCGACCGCGTCGAGGTCACGTCCGACCTCGAGCGCGCGATGGCGTCCGACGACCTGATCGTCGCGGCGCCTAGCCGAGGCGTCCGCGAGCTCCGCGACCGCGTGTCGGCACAGCTCCGCAGGGAGCATCGCATTCTCTCGGCGACGAAAGGGCTTGCCGATGACGGCCGACGTATGAGCCAGCTCTGGGCCGAGGCGCTCGCCCCGGAGCGGATCGCGGTCCTCTCGGGCCCGAACATCAGCCGAGAGATCGCGGCCGGTCTCCCCGCACCCACGGTCATCGCGTCGGTCGATGCGGCGACGGCCCAGCATTTCCAATCGCTCGTCGGTACGCCGATGTTCCGCGTGTACACGAACGCCGACGTTGTCGGGGTCGAGCTCTGCGGTGCGCTGAAGAACATCATCGCGCTCGGGGCGGGCGCGATCGACGGGATGGGGTACGGCGAGAACGCCAAAGCCGGGTTCGTCACGCGCGGGCTCGCGGAGATCGCCCGCTACGGGTTCGCCGAGGGGGCAAATCCGCTGACCGTCGCCGGTCTGGCGGGCTTCGGGGACCTCATCGCCACCTGCACGAGCAAGTTCTCGCGCAACCGCACGGTCGGCGAAATGCTTGCCAAAGGCGTCCCCGTCGGTGAGATCACCCAGCGCCTCGGTGGCCAGGTCGCCGAGGGCATGTCGACCGCCGAGGCCACCTATCGCGCGGCGGGAAAGCGCGGCGTCGTGATGCCGATCACCGAGCAGACGCACCTCGTGCTGAGCGAGGGCAAGCCCATCCGCGAGGCGATGCGCGACCTCATGGACCGGGAGCAGGGCGAGGAGATCGCGGGTCCGCTCGCCGAAATCTCCCACCTCCTTGCAACCTTCGCGGCGGCCCAACGGGAGGAGTCGGCCACCGGCACTGGGCGAACATAGGAGGGTGAAGCGCTTTCCCCTCGCGCTCATTGCCGCGATCATCGTCGCCTGCCAGGTGAGCGCGCCCCCGGCAGCGGTGGCGCCGACCGTCCCCGGGGCGATCCGGACGCTCGCGGTCGTCGTGACGATGGCTGCCGGGGCGCCGGTCGTCGGCGCCAACGTCTGCGCCTTCACGGTCGCCGGGGCGCAGGAGCGCTGTGGCGAAACGAGCGCGTCGGGAACGGCGCGGCTCGGTGTTCGGCCGGGCGCGTATTCCGTTGTCGTCACCCCACATTCCCCGACGCGCCTCGCCGAGGGCCGGACGTGGGCGGACGTGCTCGATGCCGATGCGACGAGCGTCGTTCAGCTCGATCCCCATTCGAAGATCACCGGCACCATCAAAGACGAGCGTGGCACGGCCGTCACCGACGCCGAGGTGTGCGCGCACCCGCCGCAAGCACTCGTGTCGCCGACCTGCGCGCGCAGCGCCGGGGAAGGCAAGTTCTCGATCGACGTTCGCTCGGACGTCTACAAGCTGGACGTCACCGGGCCGCCTGGCGGAAAGCTCATCGCGCAGTGGGCGAGCGGACGGCTTTCGAGCGGCGACGCCGACCTCGTCGACGTCCGCTCCGCCGACGTGGACGGCATCGGCGTCACGATGGTGCGGGGCGTACTGCTCACCGGTGTGGTCCGCGGGCCGACCGGTCCGATCGAGGACGCGCAGGTCTGCACGAGGACCCTCGCGGCCCCGCTCCCGTGGGACTGCGTCCGTACGAACAAGAAGGGCTCGTACCTCGCGCTGATGGAGCCGGGCCGCTACTTCATGTGGACCGTCCCACCCGACAACGTTCGACTCGTCGCTCAGTGGTACGACGATGTTCTCGAGGGCGTCGACACCACCGACATCGCGATGGATCGCGACCGGCAGATCGACGTCGCGCTCGAACCGGGCCCACAACTGCGCGGCAGAGTCACCACGACCGACGGCGCGCCGGTCAGCGGCGCTTTCGTGTGCGTCGACACGCGTTTTCCGACGAGCCGGATCTGCCGGGCGACCTTGGGCGACGGCTCGTACGCGGTCACGACCCGGCCTCAGATCTACACGGTCCAGGTGCTCGCTCCCTCCGACAGCGATCTCATCAGCGAGTTCTGGCTTCGCAAGCGCACGTGGGTCGATGCGAACGACGTCTCGCTCGGCACCGCGGATCGGACGCTCGATCTCACGCTGCGCAAAGGTGTGCGGGTATCGGGTGTGATCCGCGACACACGAGGCGTGCCGCTCGAAGGCGCGACGATCAACCTCAATGACGCCGATGGTCCGCTCGTCGGCACCGACACGGATATCAGCGGCAGCTACCAGATCGTCGTTCCGCCGGGTACCTACCAGATAGAAGTGTTCGCGCCGCGTCGCGGCGAGCGCGGCGATCTTCTCTCGCAGCCGGCGCGTGAGCTCATCGTCGATGGCTACATCAATTACGACGCGGTGCTCGAGGATGCCAATCCCTGAGTCGTGATACAACGGACACGCACTCAACGAATGGGGGAAACCGTCATGTTCCTGACCCGTCTTCTGAAGCCGACCGTCACGGCGTCCGCACACTGCGACCTACCGTGCGGCGTCTATGACCCCGAGCAGGCGCGTATCGAGGCGGAGTCCTGTTACAAGATCATCGAGAAGTACAACGCGTCGAGCGACGACCAGTTCAAGACCAGAGCCATCGTCATCAAAGAGAAGCAGGCCGAACTCGCCAAGCACCACATCGACGTCCTGTGGAGCGATTACTTCAAGCCCGAGCACGTCCAGAAGTACCCCGAGATCACCGAGCTCTGCTGGAAGGCCGCGAAGCAGTGCTCGAAGGTCAAGGGTTCGCTCGATCTCGCCGAAGCAAAGACGCTCCTCGACATGATCGACAAGATCGCGGACGTCTGGACCAAGGCCGGGGGTCCCCAGGCGACGCGAGTCGCGAAGGCGGCCGCAGCCAAGGCGTAGCCCGTCGTGCTTCAGCGCTTTGCGGTGACCGGTCGGAGCATGGAACCCGCGCTCCGCGCCGGCGACTGGATCGTGGTTACGTCGCTCTCCCGGCCGCCCAGGGTCGGGGAGATCGTCCTCGTCCGCGACCCGCGGGATGCCGGGAACCTGATGCTGAAGCGGGTCGCAGCCGTGGCCGACGGCGCGTGCATGATCGTCGGCGACCGCCCGGAAGCGAGCACCGACAGCCGGACGTTCGGTCCGGTGCCGCTCACGAACGTTCTCGCCCGTGCCGTTTTCCGGTATGGACCGATCCGGCGAATCGGCTGGCTTTGGTGATGTCGTTCTCTAACATGACCGTATGGCGGTCGTTGTTTGCGCGCGGTGCGGACAAGAGCGCGAGGGTGCCGGGAAGGTAGGGCTTCCCGGCTCGCTCGGCGCGGACATAGAGGCGCGTATCTGTGGCGAGTGCTGGACCGAGTGGCTCAGCACGCAAATACGAGTCATCAATCACTATGGCCTGCGCCCCGCTCAACGTGAGGATCGAGAGAAGCTCTACGAGCTCACGCGTGAGTTCCTGCAGCTCGGCGTCCCAGCGTCGGAGGTCTAGTGGAGACGACGATCACGACGACGCCAACCGGCGAACCGAGGGGTTCGAGCGGTGTGTACGTGTACTGCATCATCGAGTGCGACGAGCCGCGCACCTTTGGCAAGATCGGAATTGGCGGCCGCGGCGATGACGTCTTCACCGTCCACTACCGCGACCTCGCGGCTGTCGTGAGCCGAGCCGCGCTCCAGGTCTACGACCCGACCCGCGAGAACGCGCTTACCCACGAGCACGTGAACGAGGTCGTCATGATCGACAACGGCTTTACGCCGGTGCCGATGAGCTTCGGCACGCTCTTCAAGACCGAAGAGGACACCACGGAGTTCCTGAAGGACACGTACGACGCGCTCCGCGACGTCCTCCTGAAGATGAAGGACAAGCTCGAGTTCGGGATCAAGGTGAACTGGGACCGCGAGTCGGTCCTCGGTGAGATCGAGCAGGAGAACGAGGAGCTTCGGCGCCTCAAGGCTGAGATCGAATCAAACCAGCAGACATCCACCTACTTCGCGCGCATGCAGCTCGGTCGGCTCGTCGAGCAGGCGCTCGCCGACAAAGCGGACTCGTACGTGCGTGACATCTACGACGTGCTCCAGGGCGCGGCCATCGCGTCGCGATCGAACAAAGTGATCGGCGACAAGATGATCATGAATGCCGCGTTCCTGGTCGGGCGCGACAAGCAGGATCAGTTCGACCAGCAGGTCCACGAGATCGGCAAGCGCTACGAGGGCAAGCTCAACTTCAAATACACGGGTCCATGGCCGCCTTACAACTTCGTCACGATCCGTCTCCAGCTCGAGCGCTCGGCGAGCGTGTAGGTCTGATGATCCTGTTCAAGCTCCTCGCGCTTCCGATCACCGCCCCGGCGGCGGGCATCCGCTTTTGCATCGAGAAGGTCGTCGAATACGCGGAGCACGAGCTCACCGACGACGAGCCCGTGCGCGAGCAGCTGCTCGAGCTGCAGATCTTGCTCGAGGACGGTCGCGTCACCGAGGAGGAATACGTGGAGCGCGAGGCGGTGCTCCTGGCGCGCTTGCGTGAGATCCGGGAGCAACGCCAGCAGCTTTCGCGCGAGGCAGCCGTGGCGTCGGCTCCCGCGGGCGGCGAGAAGCGCACAGTCGTCATCGAGGTGCCCGAGGAGCTCAAGTGACCGGCGACCTCCGCTACCTGTACGCGGTCGCGAGCGCGAACGCGGAAGGCGCAATCGCCACGGCGAACCTGCACGGCATCGAGAGTGGCCGGGTCGAAGGGATCGTCGAAGGTCGTCTCCTCGGCGTGACGAGCGCCGTGCCCGCGGCCTCTTACGAAGAGGAGCCGCTCAACGAGCGGCTGCAAGACCTGGAGTGGCTCGCGCCGCGAGCCGCATCGCATCAGGAGGTCAACGGCAAGCTCCTCGAGCTCGCCGACGCCGTCGTCCCTCTGGCGTTCGGCGCGATCTATCGAGACGTCGCGGGTGTGCGAGCGCTCTTGCGCACACGCGCTGACGAGTTCGCGGACCGGCTCCGCGCCGTCGAAGGTCGCGCGGAGTGGATCGTGTCGATCGAACGCGATGGATCAGGCGCGCCGACCGGCGGCGCGGTGAGCGCGCTCGACGCCGAGATCGCCACGGCTGCCCCGGGGCGAGCGTTCCTCCTCGGCAAGCGGCGCGACGAGGTAATCCGCGAAGAGCGACGGACCCGTGACGCGGCGGTGGCCGAGGAGACGTGGGCGACGATCGAGGCCGTCGCCGAACGCGTCTACCGAGAACCGCTGATCGAGGACCCCACGGTCGCGGCGATCGCTCGCTTTAGCGTGCTCCTTCGTCGCGATCGCGACGCTGACCTTGGCGACGTCGTGCGACGTCTCGGCGCGTCCGGGGCCTCGGATGGGTATCGGCTGCGGCTCTCGGGTCCGTGGCCGGCCTATCGCTTCGGCGGACTTCCCAACGAGCGCGTCGCCTCCGCGTGAAGGAGCTCACTGCCGAAGACGCCTCGCTCCTGGAGCTCGTCGACCGCCTTTTGAATAAAGGCGTCGTCCTGGCGGGCGAGGCGACGATCTCCGTCGCCGGGATCGACCTCATCTATCTGGGCCTCAACCTTGTCCTCGCGGCCGTCGAGACGATCGACAAAGCCCAGGATCGCCGCGCATCGTGACTCTGCTCGCACACGCGATCGCGGCGTCGCCCCCAGCGGCGCTGGCTGCGGATGGACTTCGCGGCCGGCCGTTGGCGTGGTCCGAGGTAGGCGGTCTCGGCCTCTGGAGCACCGAGTGGGAGCCGGGCGTCAAGCTCGAGCGTCCCGATGCGCTCGAGCATCACCGCCTCGTCGAACGGATCTGCGAGGCCCAGCCGTGCCTGCCCGTCCGTTTCGGGACAGCGTTCGCGACGGCGGATGAGGCGCGGGCCTCGCTGGACAAGCGTGCCGATGTCTTGCATGCGGCGCTTGCGCGTGTCGCGGGTAAGAGCGAGCTGGCGCTGACGCTCCTCTGGCGGGAGCCGTGGGCGCCGCCCGCGATCGAATCGGCTGGCGGACCAGGGCGCCACTACATGGAGGCGCGTCGCGCCGAGTTCGTGGCGCGAGAAGCCCGCCGCGCACGAGCGGAATCCCTGGTGGAAGAGCTCATCACCGAGCTTGCGATCGAGCGCCAACTTGTCTGGCACGAGACGTGCACAAGCGAGAACGTGGCCGTTTCGCTGGCTGTTCTGGTGCCGACCGAACGGGCGGGCGAGCTGAAGGCGGAGCTCGCGCAGGTCGCAGCAAGATTTCCTGACGTCATCCCGGTCCTGAACGGGCCCTGGCCGCCGTACACGTTCGCGAGAACGGAATGAGCATCGACGCGGAACTCGACGATCTGCGCCGCGAGGTGGACCGACTTCGTGGCATCCTGCCCGAACGTGTGGATGTGGATCCCGAGGGCGTGGAACATGGGCTCGCCAATCTCGTCCTCGCGCTCGTTGAGTTCCTGCGACAGCTGCTCGAACGGCAAGCCGTGCGGCGTATGGAAGGAGGCACGTTGACCGACGAAGAGGTCGAGCGGATGGGCCTCGCCCTCATGCGGCTCGAACAGAAGGTCCACGAGATGGCGCGGGCCTTTGGGCTCGACCCATCCGAGCTGAATCTCGGACTCGGCCCGTTGGGGAGGCTCTTATGAGCATGCAGGCGAGGGGAGTCGCCGTCCCGCGCGAGACGACGACGCTGGCGGATCTTCTCGATCGCGTTCTCGACAAGGGCCTCGTCGTAGCGGGGGACATCTCCGTATCGCTGGCGAACGTCGAGCTCCTCACCATCCGGATTCGTTTGCTCGTTTGCTCGATCGACAAGGCCGAGCAGATCGGATTGAACTGGTGGAAGTACGACCGCTCGCTCACTGGACGGGACGGCGATGACCAGACGGCGATCGGCCGCCTGGAAAAACGCATCGCCGAGCTCGAGCGCGAGCTCGACCGATCACGTAAGCCCGGGAGGTAACACATGCCAGTTGAACGCGCACCAGGCGGTTCAAGCCTCATCGATGTCCTCGACCGGATCCTCGATAAGGGCATCGTCATCGACGCCTGGGTCCGGATCTCTCTCGTGGGCATCGACCTTGTGACGGTCGAGGCGCGAGTCGTCGTTGCCTCCATCGACACGTACCTCCGCTACGCCGACGCGCTGGGCCTCATGCCTGCGCAACGCGCCGCGGGCCTCGGCGCAGGGGGCGGGGCGGTAGAGACGACCACCCGTTCACGGTCATCGGAGCGCGCCTAACGGGCGGATTGGTCCTCCATCATGGCTGATCTCCTCGAGCGTCCACAGCGGAGGTCCGCGCCGCCGCCGCGCGACCCGCGCGAGACACTCGAGCCCCTGCTCGACGAGCTGATGCGGAACCTCAGATTTGAGCGGGCCGTCGTCCTCCTGTACGACGAGGACCGCGCGGCCCTCGCAGGACGTTTCGGCATCGGCGTCCCCGACGCGATCGCTCGGGAGCTTGTCCTGCCACTGGCGAATCCGGACGATCCGATCGTCGGAGTGCTGCGCGCGGGCCTCCCGCAGCGGATCCGAGATGCCGCGACCGACGAGCGGATCTTCTCTGGTGTTCGCGAGGTCCTCGGAAGAGCGAAATTTGGACCGCTCGTTGCTGCCCCTCTTCGGGCCACCTCACGAGACGCCTTGACCGCAAAGGATGGCCTCGGCACCACCATGGCAGGCTGGGAGCACCGCGGAGAGTGGGCAGGGGTCGTCCTGCTCTCTCGTGCGGCGGGGGTCACGCAGAGCGACGTCGACGCGCTGGTTCCGTTCGCGCGGCAGGCGCAGGAAGCGCTCAGCCTGCAACGCGACGTGGATCTCCTTCGCGACACGAGCGAGGCGTACGCGATCGAGAAGGAATGGCTCTGGTGGATGGTCAACGGCGTCGGCGATGCGGTCCTCGTCACCGACTCGAACAACGACATCGTGGTTCAGAACCGTCGGG
>Ga0207684_10004130_pt1 | contig 13824 bp, 14 predicted proteins | sample KBSK5501metaG_FD_184342 | JGI IMG/M metagenome (GOLD analysis project Ga0207684, IMG submission 184342) | Corn, switchgrass and miscanthus rhizosphere microbial communities from Kellogg Biological Station, Michigan, USA - KBS K5-50-1 metaG... | ecosystem: Host-associated > Plants > Roots >...
GAACGCAAATATCTCGTCTTGGCTTCTGGAATGGCTTGCCAGGGCGAAACAACTCATCAATGCAACCTGGCTCCAGAAGGCTTTTCGTACAGCCTCTAAAGCTAAAGAGGTGTTCTTGGTAGGCAATGCCCACCTCATTGCGCAGAGAGATAGGGTGATCCCCGCCAGGCAGCCAGAGCCGAGAAGCAACAAGGGTCGTGTTGACGTGAGCGGTCGCTTCCCCTGCCTGCCATGCCTGGTAGGAAAGAAACGGTAAGGGATCGTGTCCGGACCGGTCTGGAAGCTGCTGAAAGGCTGCAAGTGAGAGGGGCGAGAGCAGGTCGTAGCAACAGCCAAAGAGCACGTCATAGATAGTGAGGCGGTGATAGCGTTCGGCCAGCCGCCGATTTCGCGCCAGAACCGGTTGCACCCGCTGCCCCTGGTACTGCAGAAATAACAAAAAGGTGCGCGCCCACTCCCACACGGCATCAGGCAGACCGGCAATCTGCTCATACTGCCGGAAGGCCCTCAGGCGAAGAGGATAGAGCGCCGCGAGCATTTCAATGTCGGATGAGCGTGTCTCCCCGTTGCCCAGGGTGACCCGCAGCGGAGAGTCGGTCACCACGGGCTCAAGCAGGTAGCGTAACAGGTCTGGATTTGGGTCCTTCTGAAAGGCCCAGATGTCGGTCAGTTCGTTGATGAGGGCCAGTTTTCCAGAGGCCCCTCGCCCCTGCAGCTTCTCCACCCCTTTGCGCACCTCCTTGTGCTCACGCTCGGTGCTCGTGCTTTTGACGGAAGCAACCCAGGTCTCCATGGCACGCTTGACTTGAGGAAGTGCCACGCCTCCAAGCTCCCTCCAGTAGACCCATCTCCATGCTGGAAACGCGCATAACTGGCCAATCCGGAGCTTCCCGAGCTTTCGGGCTTGTAAACATTCGACAAACAACGTCAATTGCGTGGAGGACCACCAGGAAACAGAACCGCGCCCGCGCCCAAGCCCGGCTCGTTCGGCATGCCCGACCAACCCTTTCTTGATCCAATCGTCCAAAAGCGCCTCCGCCGCCTCATAGCCAAGGGCCCGGGCGGCCTCGACCATCTCCTGTTTCTCATACCAGGGTTGAACAGGAATGGCCGAAAACTGCGGAGTGTTCACATAGGGCTCCATCTCGTCTCCCTCCTCTTTCTCTCGCGTCGATGAGACAAGCATAGCTGAAATGGCTGCGGGAATCGAGAGAAAACATGGCGAAATTTTTCCGTGTTCTATTGATCGCTGGTTCTCTGTTCAAAGTCTCTCATGGTCAGGACTTGTGTGCTCTTCGCAGCCCTTCCTGCTGTCGTTGTTCGTTGTAGCGATGGAGAGATATTGTCGATGAAGCAAAGCAAGCGAAGGAAATGGGAATGAGCAAACAGAAGCAACGAGACAGAGGGAAGCAAGGCCTCACGGTCAAAAAGCGAGCTGGGCGGCGGACATTCGGCTACCAGGTCCCGCCAGAAGTGGCCGACCGGCTGCCGCCCGGAACCACGGTGACGGTGGTTGCTTTGACCAAAGCCGAGATTTACTCGCTTGCCCGACGAGTAGAGCCGGAGGTGACGCGTTGGCTTGCCGAAAAGCCCGCGAAGAACGCGCTGGAAGCACTGCTCTTGATGGTGCAGGCGATCTATGCCCTCTTGCAGCCGCCAGAACTCCCCATTCCACACAAAGAGATGCTCGAGTTGGCACAGACGCTGGCGCAGGGCTACGATTTCGCGGCGAGCTGGCCATACACGCGTGAGCAGCTCCTGGCGGCCATGACCCCTGGTCATCCCGACCTACGCCCGGACGTCCCAGACGAGCATATCCTCTTTGTTGCCGAAGAAGTGGAAAAACGGCTCCTCGTGCAGATGGCGCAAGAGGGAGTCGTGCTTCGAGATCCGACCCAGGCCGGGATGCTGGTGGTGACCATGACGCATAAGATGCTGTTTGACGAATCAAGTATTTTTGGCGCGGATGAGCATGAAATGTATCACATCGCCCGTGTCCTGGTGGCGGCTCATACCTTTCACTCGGACTGGCCCTACCGGGACCAGGTCAAAGGGGCGCTGGTGAAGGTCTTTCATTTGCCGTGAGAAGCGAGGTTTCCCGCTCGTTTCCTGTGTGGCCATTCGTTCATTGAGGAAGGAGTAGCATGCACGTTTGCAGGGGCGAGAGGAAACCGTCCTGCAACCACTTGCGTGAGAACGAAGGAGGCGCGTCTGTTATGCACGAGGGGAGATGTCTGCAAGCGTTTCAGCTGGAGGCCCATCACAAAGGAGGCGAGATCAGACAGGCGCACACGCGGACGCACTGCGTGCTCCAGGGGGTTGAACTGCTGGCCCTGGCAGGGGATTACGCCCATCTGCTGCTCTTCAAAGAAGAGCAGCGCTCCTGGGAGATGACGGACCTGCATGAGCGCGCAGGACTCCGCATGCAGGCTTTCAAGCAGGGCTATGAGGGCGAATTACCAGGCAGCACCCAGGAGCGTTCAAGGATGGCCGTGCATGTTGTGCGGCGCCGCCGTCCGAAGAGGCGAGCAAAGAACCGGCTTGCCCTTTCTCAAAGCATCTGACCGGCCAGTGCTGTGTTGATGTGACATTCCGCCTCTGGCAGGCTATAATAGAACAGATGCACCAGAGCAGGAGGAACCTCCCCAGGAACCAGGAGGCTCCCTGAAAGCTGAAGTGCACTGACTGAACGCTCTTGCGCAGCGTATCAATGCGCGCGGAAAGAAGGAGGACGATCTCGTGGAGTTTGCCAGGCTCGCACACACCTTTGAAGAACTGGAACGCACCAGCTCCCGGCTGGCATTGGTCGGACTGCTCACGGAGCTATTTCGCTTAGTCGAAGGGCCAGAGGAGATCGAACAGGTCTGTTACCTGGTTCAGGGGAGGGTGGCACCGTTTTACGTCGCGCTGGAGATGGGGATGGCCGAAAAAACCGTGGCCAGGTCCATTGCCATTGCCTCACACACCACCTCAGAACACGTCCTGGAACGCTATAACGCCCTCGGAGACATGGGACTGGTGGCAGAGCAGGTCCGGCAAGAAGCGGAGGCAGTGTCCGATACGCTGAGTGTTGGCGAGGTCTTTCTTGGCTTGAAAGCGATTGCACAGACGTCCGGGAAAGGAGCGATCGAGCAAAAGATCGCGAAGCTCTCCGACTTGCTCAGCCGCGTAGACAGCCTCTCGGGAAATTTGTGGTGCGCATCCTGCTGGGCCACCTGCGGCTGGGTATCGGCGACGCAACCGTACTCGATGCGTTAGCGAAGGCCAGGTGGAACGATGTGAAGAAGCGCAAGCTGTTGGAGGAAGCCTACCATAAGACCTCCGATCTCGGCCTCATTGGCAGGATCATCTTCGAGCATCCCAACGAGGAAGAGGCCGAGCGCGCGGTGGCACAGCTTTCCATCCAGGTCAGCAAACCGATCCACTCCCAGCTCGCCGAACGGCTCCCGACCGCCGAAGCCATCATCGCCAGGATGGGGACCGTGGAAGCACAGTACAAGTACGATGGCCTGCGCGCGCAGATCCATAAGAATGGCCAGCAGGTGACGATCTTCTCACGCAACCTGGAAGACCAGTCGCAAATGTTCCCCGAACTCATCGCGGGCACGCTCTCGCAGGTGCGGGCCGAGAGCGCCATCCTGGATGCGGAGACCCTGGCGTACAACGCCACCTCTGAGGAGTTCCTGCCTTTCCAGGAAACGACGCGCCGGCGGCGCAAACACGGCATCGAGGCGATGGCCGAGCAACTGCCGCTCAAAGCCTTCGTCTTTGATATGCTCTATAAAGACGGGGTTTCGCTCCTCGATACGCCGCTCGCCGAACGCCTGAAGATCCTCGCAGAGACGCTTCACCCGGCCGACGACACCCTCATGCTTACTGCGAGTCACACTGTGAGCGATGCCCATACGCTCACCCTCCTCTTTGACGAGGCTATCAGCAAGGGCCTGGAGGGCTTGGTGGTGAAAAAGCAGGAGAGCCGCTACGAGGCGGGTGCGCGCAATTTCAATTGGGTCAAGCTCAAGCGGCACTCAGCCGGAGCCCTCAACGACACCATCGACTGCGTCCTGCTGGGCTATCTGTATGGCCGTGGCAAGCGTGCTGCGCTCGGAGCTGGTTCCCTGCTGGTTGGGCTGTACGACCCCGAGCAGGACCTCTTCGTCACCGTGACCAAAATTGGCACCGGGCTGAGCGACGAGCAGTGGCGCAGCATCCGCGAGCTTACCCGTGGGCTGGAAGTTGATCACAAGCCGGCCCGTGTCTCCTCGCTCATCGAGCCGAGTGTCTGGGTCGAGCCGCAGCTCGTCCTCGAGGTACTGGCCGACGAGATCACGCGTTCGCCGATGCACACGGCGGGCAAAGTTGGAGACGAGCCGGGATACGCGCTGCGCTTTCCCCGCCTGATCTCCTTCCGAGAGGCAGACAAACAGCCGGAGGATGCGACGACGGTGCAGGAGCTGATCGAACTGTACCAAAACCAGGGCAAGCGATAACCAGTCGAAGCGAGCGCTCCATCTCCTTCCGGTCTGACGCACCCTCCTGTCACTCTCTCGTGGTTGCCTTCTGTCCGCGTCTCTGCTACGATGCAGGAGAGACAGCCAGGCACGAGCAGGCGAAAGAACACCTATGGAAGAGACTCAGCGAAAACGGCGCGTTGTCCTGCATCTCGACCTCGATGCCTATTACGCGTCAATCGAGCAGCGCGATCATCCTGAACTGCGCGGCAAGCCGGTGGTGGTCGGTGGTTCGCCCCAGAGCAGAGGCGTGGTGGCGACCTGCTCCTATGAGGCGCGCGCCTTCGGAGTCAGAAGTACCATGCCGGCGAAGACGGCGTACCAGCTCTGCCCGCAGGCTATCTTTCTCCCCCCGCGCTTCGAGGTGTACCGCGCCGTTTCTTCCCAGGTCATGGCGATCTTCAAGAGTGTCACCGCTCTCGTGGAACCGCTCAGCCTTGATGAAGCGTTTTTGGATGTCAGCTCGTGTGTGAGCGGCTTCCCGGGGGCAGTGCAGCTGGCTTGCACCATCAAAGAGCGCATCCGCGAGGAAACGGGATTAACGGCCTCGGCGGGCGTCAGCTTCAATAAGCTGCTCGCCAAGCTCGCCTCCGATGCCCACAAGCCCGACGGGCTGACGCTCATCACGCCGGAGCAGGCCTCGGCATTCCTCGACGCGCTACCCGTTGAGCAATTCTTCGGAGTGGGCAAAGTGACCGCGGCAACCCTCAGAAAGCATGGTATCCTGACCGGGGCTGATCTTCGGCAGATGAGCGAGGAACACCTGCGGGGACTCCTGGGATCGCGCGGCAGTCTGCTCTATCGGCACGTGCGCGCACAGGACGAGCGGCCAGTCGAGCCGGTGCGCGCACGCAAATCTGTCGGCAAAGAGGTCACCCTCGAGCGAGATATCGCCGATCGCACTCAGATGGAAGCGGTCCTGACGAACCTGGCCGAACAGGTGGAGCACCGGCTCACCGAGCTCTCGCTAGCCGCTCGGACGCTCAGCCTGAAAGTGCGCTGGAGCAACTTCCAGCTCATCACGCGCAGCGTCAGCCGCGCGCAGGGGTTCGGGTCCGCGCGGGAGATGCTCCCGGTGCTGCGTACCCTGCTTTCCCAGTTGGGGAGTGAACAGAGGCCGGTGCGCCTGCTCGGGGTATCAGTATCCAACCTGATGCCTGCGCGAAGAGCCCTGCAGGGCGACCTCCCCACGACTCTCACCCTCTGGGATGACAACTGATCCTGTCGCGATAATCCGGGTTGCAAATTTATCCATACAGTGGCAAACAGGGACCCACGTATGCTTCAAAATGTGGTAAATGCCCTACCATGTGAGCAGCTTTTGCCCCCAATCTTGAGCAATGGCGTAGAGTCGCCGAGGATCGCCACCCCACATCTGGTTTCTTCCATCACCATTTTGTAAATTGTGGTAACGTTCTCGCAGAATGTAAATCCCAACGTTCTGCTGGCGAAAATTGCATAATTATTCTGTGGATGGGCTATCTCGAACACCAGGATAGTGGTAAATGCCTCGAAACCTCGACCGATTTTGCCCTCAAACCTGCACACTTGCCCCGAATATTGAACAGCACAACCATTGGTCGTTTGAAAAACTGCTCGCAGCGCGCGAACTGTTGCATGCGGCGGTTGTCAATTCGGGCGGTTCGTGTGACGCCGTATCACCCAGAACTGACACAAGCAAGGACAGGCTGTTCGTGTTCTAAGAACAGCCTGTCCTTGCTTGTGTGATGTGGTCTTTTCCTTTTTCGCCAAACAGGTGCTTTAGACGAAGGTAGTCCCACCATCCACGATGATCACCTGACCGGTGCTAAATCCCTCGCGCATCAGATAGAGGTAGGCATGTGCTAGATCGTGCGCCTCCCCCACATGTCCAACCAGCAGCGCCTGTCCGATACTTCGGGCCATCGCTTCTTGATCTTCCTCCAACATGCTCATCCACATCTCGGTTCTGACCGGTCCAGGACAGACCGCATTGACGCGTATGGGTGCCAGCTCAACGGCCAGAGCGCGAGTCAGTGCCTCGACGGCACCACAGATGCCTGCCCCAACCGTCCCACCCTTGCGCGGACGTCGTCCGGCAATGCCGGAGGTCAGCACGATGGAGCCACCCGGTCTGATATGACTGCTCCCATATTTCGCCGCCATGAATGCGCCCCAAAAGCGGAGATCGAAGACGTGCCGCGCCTGCTCCACATTGGTTTGGCTCAACTCGCTCATCTGCAACATATCGCCCGCCGTGAACACCAGGTGATCAAATGCCCCAAGGTGAGTGAAGAAGTCACGAACGTGCTCCTCGTTCGAGAGATCTATCGTATAGCCTTCCGTCCCTTTGGGAAGGCGCGCAGCGGCACGATCAATGTGCTCGCGTCTGCTTGAAGCAACCACAATGGCTGCGCCCTCTCTCGCAGCCATTTCAGCGGTCGCGAACCCCATACCCGACGTCCCTCCAAGCACAACGATTCTCTTCCCGTTCAAAGTCCTGGGAGATGCTGTCTGCGCTTCCATAGGAAATCCTTTGTCTGCTTCCTTTTTCATGCATTTTGCAGAGCCATCTTAAAGTAGTACTCCTGGTCGAGATCCGCCAGCAGACCGGGTTGCACGGGATGCCACCCCAGGCGCTGTTGGGTCAGCGTGCTCGATGCCGGGCAATCCAGTGAGAAGATGGATCCGATGAAGCCGAAGTGTGAGCCAGCTTCCTCGACAGGCAGAGCGACGACCGGAACGCCCAGGCGGCGGCCAATGACGCCTGCGATCTCGCGCACCGGCACCCCTTCGTCGCCGACCGCATGCAGTCGTGAGCCTTTTGGCGCGCTTTCCAGCGCCAACCGGAACAGATGTGCCGCATCTTTTCGGTGGACGGCGGGCCAGCGCTGAGATCCGTCGCCCGGGTACGCCGACACCCCTTTCGTGCGAGCAATGTTGATGAGGGTCGGGACAAAACCATGGTCGCCCTCGCCATGCACCGACCGTGGAAGTCGCACAACCGACGCGCGCACACCGCGCGAGGAAAACGAGAGCGCCGTTTCTTCCGAGCGGCGTGGCAGACGAGCCGCCCCAGGTGCATTGAGATCTGCCGTGTCCTCCTCCGTCACCAGGTGACCTGGCAAAAGCGCAGGAGTCCCGGAGGCCACGACCAACGGGCGATCAGACCCGGCAAGCACCGCGCCAAGCGTCTCGATGGCACGCTGATCCGTTTCGCAGGCCCTCGCAAAATCGGAAAAATCGTGAACGAAGGCAGTATGAATCACGCCGTCTGCTGCAGCTGCTCCGCTGCGCAGGCTGTCAAGATCATCGAGCGCCCCCCGGTGCACCTCCGCGCCGACGGCGGCAAGCATTGCCTCAGCTGTATCCAAGCGAGCCAAGCCAAGAACCTGATGCCCCGCCTCGATCAACTCGCGGACGGTGGCAGAACCAATAAAACCTGTCGCGCCAGTAACGAAAACTCTCATAGGAAATTCCTCCATTAAACGTAGTGTTGGTCTTCCGGTTGTGTAGTCACACTATACATGCGCCGGTCCAGCCAGCAATATAGCCAGCATCACGCCCTCCGACAAGCGTTGCTTGCACGCATACGCATCGATACACTGTCCTTGTCGCAGGAACGTTGTTTTCGACACATCGAAAGTGTATACTGAAAAGAATACTAGAACAAGAGGAATGTTTATCATAGGAGTGAGACTCCTACGTTCCCGCAACAAAGGCGGACAAAGGAAGGAGAGGGAACGATGGGACATGAGCAGCAGTCCCAACGATTGCAAGAACTGGGAGATTTTCTGCGCACCAGGAGGGCTCGGCTGGCTCCCCAAGACGTGGGACTGCCGCGAGGAAGCAGGCGGCGAGCGCCCGGACTCAGACGCGCAGAAGTGGCCCAATTGGCAGGCGTCAGTGTGGACTGGTACACCTGGTTGGAGCAAGGACGCCCGATTACTGTTTCGACGCAGGTCTTAGAAAGCCTCGTGCAGGCTTTGCACTTGCATGCCAATGAGCGAGAACATCTCTTCCTCTTAGCCCACCAACAACCCCCTCCAGCGAGGGCCATGGAGCCTGAGACTGTGAGTCCGACGTTACAGCGCTTCCTCGATCATCAGGGTCTCAGTCCAGCTTTTGTCTTAGGACGACGATGGGATGTTGTGGCCTGGAACGAAGCTGCCCGCGTTGTCTTTGGCGATTATGGCCAGATGACCACCTTCGAACGCAATTCCGTCTGGCGACTCTTCACCTCACCAATCCATCGGCAACTGCTTGTCAATTGGGAAGGACATGCGCGACGGGTTTTAGCCCAATTCCGTGCCACGTGTGGTCGGTATCCTGGGGATCCCCGCTTGACCGAGTTGATCCAGGATCTCATGCTGCGCAGCCCTGAATTTCGGGCCTGGTGGCCCGATCATGAGGTGCTCGGTGCAGAAGAAGGGCACAAAACGTTCAACCATCCACAAGTAGGGTATCTCATGTTTGAGCATCTCACCTTTCAGGTGGTTGACGCACCAGATCTCAAAGTGAATGTGTATACCCCCTTGGACGAAGCAGATACCACGGCCAAACTCTCCCAACTCCTCTCTGAAAGAGTGAGCGTCAAAAGCGGGTTCTGAGCACCTTTCCACGTGCCACGATGGCATTGATCAGCCATCCTGCGCGGGCTTCCCACAGAACCTACCACGAGCCCTGCGCTTTGAGCAGGTTCCTCAATTTACAGTTGCCGATCACCGTGATCCGCCGACTTTCGCCACGTTCTCAGATAACGGATCACGGATGTTCAACATTCGGGGCAAGTGTGCAGGTTTGAGGGCAACATCGGTCGAGGTTTCGGGGCATTTACCAGATAGTTATACAGATTTCGCCAGCAGAACGTTGGGATTTACACTTTCCCTGACCGCAGCCTGGATCTATGGAGCAAACATGTTCACAAGCAGACCTTGTTTCACAATCACTGAGGATGCGGTGAAAACCTCCATCATGGGCATCACCAGATCGATTGGTTGGGATGATATTGATGTATTCTGCACTCATGCACATGAAAAGACCGGAGAACCAGAGGCTATTGAGCTATCGAATGCATCGACGAAAGTTGTCATCTTGTGGCCGCATCCTGGAACGCGCCGCTCTTCCCCTTCTCTCTCTTACGAAGAAGACGACCGCCAGATGGAGGCACTCTTGTCGCTCATCGCTGCAAAAACAGGACTGCTGTTGGTCGATCTGCGCGTCAAGGACGATCAAACTCATGCAGCATGAACAGCGTGCTCCATCCCCGCCTGTTTTTCAGGTGGGGACGGAGGATTTGCGCTACCAAACGTGTTTATAGGCCGCTTTGGCGGACGCGCGTGATCCCAGACGCGGCGCAGAGCCGCCGGCTACCGTGACCTCATCGCTTGCGCGACACGATCCCAGGCGCCGCTTTTGGTGCTAGAGCGCGGAGACCAGCCGGTGGCGTCCTTGAACCGGCGGTTCGAGACGCGCTGGCTCCGGCTCATCACCGACATGATACCGCGCCCCATTGTCATGCGCACCAGGAAATCCGGCAGAGAGCGCAGGCGGAGCCTCCCAACGGCTTTGGCCATCGCGGCGTTGATCTCCTCTGTCGTGGGCGGCTCATCCTCCACAATATCATAGATGCCGGCGGGCGCGTGCTCTAGCGCGGCGACAATCGCCTGAGCGGCATCCTCGATCATCACAAAGGGATGATAGGCGTCGGGTCTGCCGACCACTGACGCGATGCCAAGCCGCGCGAAACGCAATTGATCCTGGCTCTGGGGCGACTCCGGCCCGTAAAAGAATCCCATCCGCAAGACGATGCCCTTGCCGCCTGCGTCGGTGAAACGCCGCATCTCCTGTTCCGCGTCAAAGGTCGTCACGTAATAGTCCTCGACGACCAGCTTGTCGAGTGTTGCGTCGATCCATTCAGCGCCGCTATCGGGATACGCGAAGCAAATGCTGGGATAGATGACCGTCTGCACCTGCTGCGCCAGCACGGCATCCACGACATTGCGCGTACCGACGCCTCAGATGTGGTCGGTCTCCACCCAGGCCGAGCGCTTCCCCAGATTCATCGTCGAGGGAATCTTGGTTGCTAGATGCAGGATCGCGTCACATGCTTCCACCGCCTGCGTCAACGCAGCCAGATCAAAGAGATCGACGCGCGCCGGCTCCGCGCGAAGCCGACGCAAGAGTTCGACATTGCCATCAGAGCGCGCCAATCCGCGCACCTGGTGCCCTGACTGGACCAACTGCGGCACAATATGGCGGCCTAACACGCCCGTCGCGCCCGTGATGAATAGCTTCATCTGTTACACCTCATTGTCATAGGTTTCATGCGAGAAACATCGCTTCCCGCGCATGATCGGCCATAAGACGATGAGGGTGTGTCATTTGTGACAGGGGTATACATGCCTGTAAGTTTGCTCACTTCGTGGGAGAAAATTTGCACATTCTGTGGGCTGGCGCAACATTGAATTGCCATGTCAAAGAGACCGAATCTCCCACGAAGTGAGCGAAATTCCTCCCGCGAAGTAAGCAAATTTACAATGGGCTCCACAAGTTCAACGGCATTTTCCACTTTTTCTGATCTGTTGCTTCGATCAGCAAATTTGCGTAAGTTCCAAGTTATGCTTCATCAACCAGTGAGAGTTGAACACCCCAGCTCAGGCTGCTTCTAGAGGCGCCTGACATGCATGAAGTTGAAAGAGAGCCGAGAAGATCTTGTCTCTTTCGGTCAGACGGCTCTGTTGAAAAGATTGCTCGAGCTGCGGCAAGATATGCCTCACAAGGTCATTTTGGGTTGTCTCTCTGATCTCTCAACGCGCATCAGCCGGTCACATTCTTGGGTTGTGATCCGTCGTTGGAGTAGCGGGCAAGATTGAGCCGAGGGAGCAGGAAAATCCGCGTCATCCGTCGGCTCGACGTGGATGGCCCGTCACGATCGCGCATTGGGTGATTGATTCTTCCGATGCTGTTTCTAAAACGAGAAAGGTGATAATTCCATGAGCATGTTTTTGACCCGTGCGAAAGTGAAAGCCGAAAGGGTAGCAGACGCCGAAGCGTGCATCAAACGCTTAGCCTCTGCGTATGAGCAAGCGCACCTGAACGGGCGTAACGCCTGGTTTCGACTCGATGACGGTGTGACCTTTGTGACTTTGTCGGAATATGATCAGGGGGCCACCCCCCCGACCGACATGCCAGAATATCAAGCCCTTACGGAGATCATCAAGACCGCCCTTGACGGGAAGCCAACCAACGGACCGTTGACGATGATCGAGTCCTACCGCATCTTCTAGAGGTCACTCTCATAAACGGGCAAAATCTATGTTAAGCCTTAACATGGGTTTTGCCCGTTTATGAGAGTAACTCCGTTTTGAGTTAGAGCGGTTCTGCGTGGGAAGCCACGTGACGCGCATTTGTGAACCATCTGATGGCCCGTGAAGTATATCTTGCCGCAAAAATCAGAGGAAAGAGCGCCAAAAACCTTGAAATGGTACTGGAATGACTCACTGCCACGAATTGCTTCGTAAATCGGAATCACTGCCAAAAGGGACTTCACACCCGATGAATATGCAGCCCTCAATCGGCCTGGGAGCGTGAAGTTCGGCCACGAATTGCTTCACAACCAGGGCCAAGAGCATGGTAAAATCACAAACATCAATTAATGACTAAGGAGAATAAAGGAAGAGAAAGAATGGATGAACACGACTGGCTGGTTGAGCGCTTCGAGGCGGAGCGTCCCCAACTCCAGGCCATGGCCTATCGGATGCTTGGCTCCCTTCCCGAGGCGGAAGACGCCGTCCAGGAATCCTGGCTGCATCTCGTCCGCGCAGACAGAAGTACAGTTAAGAACCCAGGCGCATGGCTGACGAGGGCGGTCGCGCGGATCTGCCTGGACATGCTGCGCGCGCGCAAATTGCGGCGCGAGGAGGCCCTGGAAGCGTTCGTGCCTGAGTCCATCACGAGAGAGCAGAGCGGGATCGATCCCGAGGAAGAAGCGGAGCTTGCCGACTCGGTCGGTCTGGCGCTGCTGGTGGTCCTCGACAGGCTTTCTCCTGCCGAGCGCCTCGCCTTTGTGCTCCATGATATCTTCGCAATCCCTTTCGATGTGATTGCTCTCATTCTGGAGCGGGGAGTCCCGGCGACCAGGCAACTCGCCAGCCGCGCTCGCCGCCGGGTGCGGGGAGCGGAAACGGCTTCCAATGAGGATGTCATCCGCAGTCGCGAAGTGGTCGACGCCTTCCTCAAGGCGTCGCGCGAAGGCTCCTTCGAGACGCTGCTCACGCTGCTCGACCCGGACGTGGTGTGGCGAGCCGACCGCGTCGCCGTGTCTCGCGGTGTGGCAGAGGAGATCCGTGGTGCGGCCTCTGTCGCCAGGTTGCTCACAGGACGGACCCGCTTGGGTACCCGGTTCGCCCGACCGGTGCTCGTGGACGGGACGGTGGGAGTCGTGGTGGCCCCGCGTGGGCGTCTGCTGCTCCTACTGCGTCTTATGATCAGGGGAGGCAAGATTGTTGAGATCGAAGCAGTCGCTGATCCTGCGCACCTGCACCAGGTACGCCTGGCGGTCCCCGACGACTGAGGAGCCGCCGCCCTGTGCTGCTCCTGCCTGTTGGGCGGTCAAACCAGTGCTCTATGGATCAACCGACGGAGCACGAGGGGCCGCATTCCCTTTGATGTGTCGCAACATCGGTCAGAGCTTGTGGAAAAACAGGGGGGGTCGATGAGATGCGCAACGAGGGAGACCACCATTCTTTCTACGACAGATTGCGAAATGGTATGACAGGGAAACGAACTCCTCTTGAAGTGCCAGAGGGGCAACCCTGTCAAGATGAAACGTACGAGCCGGTGAAAGGCAGGTTATGACCATGGCTGATGAAAAAATTCTGATGTTGTCGATGGCAGTTGGTAAATGACGTGACAAGTGAGCAGGTTTTGCCCTGAAACATGAGCACTTGCCCCGAATGTTGAGCAGCACAGCCATTGGCAGCCCGAAAAAGCGCTTGAGAAGCAGATTATCATACTCAATAGTTGTAAATTCAGCGGAGAAGAGCAGCGTGACCGAAGTATGGGCTGACTAAGAGCGTGTTTGGCAATCCAGATTGGTGATAAAGCGCCATACAGTCCTCTACGCTAACACGTGGGGTTCTCTCGTCATGAATGCATGAGAGAGGCAACTTGACACGGGGCACGCGGGGGAATTACACTAGAGATAGATGAGCGAAGCACGCGCTTCGTTCTTGGGAAACTGGCGAAAATGGGGATCGATTGCAGGCCAGTTAAAGCAGTAAAACAGTCGTTGCAGATGTAGGGCATTCACCAAAGCGATCCCCATGCTCTA
>Ga0207684_10004131_pt1 | contig 13821 bp, 8 predicted proteins | sample KBSK5501metaG_FD_184342 | JGI IMG/M metagenome (GOLD analysis project Ga0207684, IMG submission 184342) | Corn, switchgrass and miscanthus rhizosphere microbial communities from Kellogg Biological Station, Michigan, USA - KBS K5-50-1 metaG... | ecosystem: Host-associated > Plants > Roots >...
AGCGACGCTAGTAGAAAGGAGCGTAACTTGCCTTTCTGAGCGTCAGCATGTGTTAAAGCCTCGTGCTCGATCAAGTGCAGAAAGAACCCTTGGGTGAGGTCCTTCGCATCTTCCGGTTCATACCCGCGGCGCCGCACGTGGGAGTAGAGCGGGTACCAATAGATCTCGCATAACTTTGTCAGCGCCGCCTTGCTTTCCGGCACCTGATCGCGGCACGCCATCATCACAAGACTCCAACGAGTCGTGTGGAAATCTGCCGGGTGATGATCACCCGCCCGCCTGCGATCCGAGCTCACCGCGATTCTCCCTGGCCCCCAAAGGTAGGGCCTACTTAGCAGAGGTCAATTCTTTTAGGAGCCAGGTCTATCGCACCGTGCTTTCACAATTTCGCCCTTAACGCATCCGGATCCGTCACCGGGGAGAGACCCGACGTTTCCAAAGAACGCTAACAACCGCCCTTTTGCATCACTGGGATACATGATTTGGCTCGTCATATTCGGAGATTCTCAGGCAAGGTAATCCAGTGTACACTCGCGAACGGTTGGCCAACGCGGGCAGCGGGACGCAAGCCCGGCCAGGGCTGTGAAAACCACAGACAGACGAACGTGTCCGGTTTGCAACATGCTGTTGGATGGCGACAGCGATGTGTGTCCGGTTTGCGCGCTCAAAATCGCGCTTGAGCCCGAGAATCACGCAACAGCTGCGGAGCTTCGTTTTGAGCATTACCAGATTCTTAATAACGCCGATGGAACACCGATCGAGCTTGGTCATGGAGCCATGGGAGTCACCTATAAAGCTCTCGATATTCATCTGCAGTGTCCAGTGGCTCTAAAGATCATTAGCGCTCGGTTGATTGGTGACGACTCGGCGCGGCAGCGATTTGTGCGCGAAGCCCGTGCAGCAGCCAGGATCCGCCATACTAATGTCGCCTCGGTATTTCATCTGGGCGAAGCAGGCGGCGACTACTTCTACGCGATGGAGTTTGTCGAAGGGGAGACGTTGGAGGAGATCATCCGGCGTTCCGGTCCACTGAAGACCGATCTGGCTCTGGAAATAGTTACTCAAGTTGCCGCCGGCTTAACGGCTATCCACAAACAGCATCTGGTTCACCGGGACATCAAGCCCAGCAATATCATGGTGAGTCTGGAGGATGGCCGGTTGGAGACCGTCAAAATTATCGACCTCGGTTTAGCTAAGGGGGTAGCAGAGGAGGGCAGCATTTCTTCCGCCGGGAGTTTTATCGGAACCCCAGGGTATGCGAGCCCCGAGCAGTTCGCGGGGATCAGTACCGATATTCGTTCTGACCTCTATTCATTAGGAATCACACTTTGGGAGATGCTTAGCGGCAAGCTCCCTTTTGAGGGTTCTGCGGCGGAGCTGGTGTACCAGCATCAACATACAGCGCCGCCTATCGAAAAGTTGAAGGCTGTCGGAGCACCGGTTGTAGCACTGCTCGAGGTTCTCCTGGCGAAAGATCCGGGCCAGCGTTTTCAGGATCCAACACAGCTGCAGAAAGTGCTCACCCGGGTCAAAGAAGCGCTCGATTCCGGGCGGCGTCTGACCGCAAGCGACCTGCGGAAGATTGCCAGTCAACCGGCTGAGCGAGCTTCAAAAAGGACGAGAAAGAAGCCAGTTGCTCGTTGGCTCATATTGTCAGCCGGATGTGCGGCAGCCTTGCTGATAGGCTGGTGGTTCTTCGCGGGTCATAAGCGGAGCACCGATGCGACGCTGGGTGAAAAGAGCATCGCAGTTCTGCCTTTTGAAAGTCTCAGCGACAACAAGAGCGACACCTATTTTGCCGATGGTGTTCAGGGTGAGATTCTCAATAACCTCGCGAAAATTGCGCAACTCAAAGTCATCAGTCGAACCTCGGTGATGCAATATCGCGCAGACGCCAAACGTGACTTGCGCCAGATCGCGAACGCCTTGGGCGTCGCTAATGTCTTGGAAGGAACCGTGCATCGGGAGGGGAACCATGTGCGTGTCAGTACACAGCTAGTCGACGCCCGTGAAGACAACACCATCTGGGCGGACACCTATGACCGGGACCTTACGGATATTTTTGCCATCCAGAGCGAGGTGGCTCAGACCATCGCCGCGAAGCTGACCGCCACGCTTTCTCCGGAAGAAAAAAGGCGGATTGAAGCAAAGCCCACCGATAACCTCGAGGCTTACGATCTCTATGTCCGAGCTAATGGGTTACTCTTAAACGCTGGAGCGGTCGGAGTGCTTTTGACCGAGACTATCATGAAACCGTTAAGCGAGGCTATTGGCCTTCTTGAAAAGGCCGTCCAACTTGATCCAAAGTTCACACTCGCATATTGCGCGTCCGCGAAAGCTAACGCCCAAATCTATCAGGGCGATCACACTCCAGAACGACGAGCATCGGCCGATGCGGCGATGAACAGGGCGTTGCACTCGCAGCCTGATCTTCCCGAGGTTCATTTAGCTTACGCGTACTATCTCTATTGGGTCTATCGTGATTATGAGCGGGCAAGAGCACAATTAGCCATAGCCAGGCGTGGCCTGCCTAACGACACGGGAGCACTCCTGGTTGCCGCTTACATGGATCGCCGGCAGGGTTACTGGGAAAAAGCGATTCAGGAGTTCAACGAAGCGATTGCGCACGATCCCCGTAACCCTGAGCCGCTCGCCGAACTTGGCGGCACGTTTTTTTGGTTGCGTCAGTTTCGCGCATTTGAACAGGCGTATGATCGGCTGATTGAGCTTGCTCCCGATCTACCGATGCTCAAGGTACAGAAAGCATCTTTTATAGAATCGGAGAGCGGAGACGCCGCACCGCTCCGGTTGGCGCTTGCCGCGCTTCCGGCCTCGATGGCCGGCGATCATGAAGTTCTAAGGCAGCGCCTTTTCCTTTCGTTAGCCGATCAGGATTGGGTGCAAGCAAACCGGTTACTCGAACAGCTCAATGGCAACAATGGAGACGAGTCCGATCTTCCCGCTTATGAGTGGCCAATCGGCTATTACTCTCTTTTGCTCGCTCGATTGCAAGGGAAGCCCCCTGACGCGGATTCCAGTTTCGCCGAGGCACGAGAGCAATTAAATCGAAAAGTCTTGAAATCACCTCAGGATGCCACACTCCTCGGCCAGTTGGCGATCGTGGACGCTTTGTTGAATAACAAAGAAACTGCTATTTCCGAAGCAAGACGCGCCGTGGAAATGCTGCCGGTCTCCAAGGATGCGCTGACCGGTCCCGAGGTCTCGTTAAATTTAGCTGTTGTCTACGCTTGGACCGGCGAGCTGGACTTGGCCTTTAAAACGCTGAGCCCTCTCGCCAAGATACCAAATGGCCTTTATTACGGCGACCTCAAGCGCGATCCGTATTGGCAGCCGCTTCGGAAAGATCCGCGCTACCAAAAGTTGTTAGCTGAATTGGCGCCGAAGGATTAGACATCGCACGTTCTTGAACGCCTGATTGTTGAGATCTTGCGATAGGCCCGAAGTTGAGGCTTCGAATATCTGGGTTCCTAGTCAGGATCGGTAAGAAACATCAAAAGGGCTAAAACAGCTGGCCCCGGTGATCTTCCGGTTGCGCAGCAATAACTTGGAAGATTGGAAGGCGCTTAACAAAGGAGGTCTGACCATTGATAAGACATGTCTGAAGGAACCTGAACCTTTTGTCGTAAAATGGCTGGAAGTAATTGAAGACGGGTCGATCGAAGCGATTTTGGTGTTCCTCGAGTCAATTGATTAGCTCCTAAAATGTTAACACTCGAATGTGTTCGCGCGAACACTAGGCCGGGTCTTCCGATCCAAAAGATCTTTTAGCTCTTGTGAAAGAGGTTGAGCGATCACGGATCTCTCGGAAAAGGCCTTGGGATATCCTTCAAGAATCCGATGGGCACTCAAAGACGTTGCGGGGATTGAAGTGCCGCCGGCGCAAGCCAAATCCATTGATGCTGAGGGTAGAGTGGTTGAAAAGGCTGTTCGGAAAGCACTTAAAGAGCGCCAAGATGCTCTCAATCGACTGGTAGCCGCGGTGCAGGATTATAAGCGCCTTTCGGCGCATCCGGAATCTATTCGCGGCTCTGAATGCGCACAAGCGCTTATAGCGCTTGGAAAGGCTTTGGACGATGCGGAGAGGGTACTGCAGTGACTTGGCCGAACTCCAGATCCTAGTCGGCACGTAAGGAACCGCCTTATAGCGGCGATGTTGGCCCAACGCATGAAAGCAAAACAATGTGTTACGATGTCCTGAACCAGCGCCACGCTTTTCATAGTCGCTCCGTTCCGCCAAGCGATTTTATGCAAGCTATCGGCGAGCAAATCGGCTAAATATCGTGAAACCGCTGGCGGGATGGCCCTGCGGTGATCAATCTAAGGGCACGGCACAACATCGGGTCGATGAAAACGGAAGACAAAAGGGCCTGTCCGGTTTGCGGCACATCGTTAGCCGGTGACAGCGAGTTTTGCCCCGTGTGCGTTTTGCAGGGCGCTCTCGAACCCAATCGCGACTCAATATCGGCCGGCGTTTCGCCCGAGCTTCATTTTGAGCAATACCGCGTTCTCCAGAACGACGACGGAACACCCATTGAGCTAGGCCGGGGAGCCATGGGAGTGACTTACAAAGCGTTCGATGTCCTTTTGCAACGTACGGCAGCTTTGAAGATTATTAGCGCCCGGTTGCTCGGCGACGACTCAGCACGGCACCGATTTGTGCGCGAAGCTCGCGCTGCAGCCAGCGTCCGCCATACTAACGTCGCCACGGTATACAATATGGGCGAAGTAGGCAGCGACTACTTCTACGCGATGGAGTTTGTCGAGGGTGAAACTCTGGAGAAGATCATCCGGCGTTCCGCTACTCTGAAAGCTGATCTGGCCCTTGAAATAGTTGGCCAAGTTGGCGCCGGCTTAGCGGCAATCCACAAACGGCATCTGGTTCACCGGGATATCAAGCCCAGCAATATCATGGTGAGTCTTGAGAACGGCCGATTGGAGACGGTCAAAATCATCGACCTGGGTTTAGCGAAGGGAGCAACTGAGGAAGAAACGATTTCAGCAGCGGGGAGCTTTATAGGCACCCCAGGGTATGCCAGCCCTGAGCAGTTTGGAGGGGTCGTTACCGATATCCGCTCTGACCTCTACTCCTTAGGGATCACAGTTTGGGAGATGCTAACCGGCAAGCTCCCTTTTGAGGGTTCCGCCGCGGACTTGATGTACCAGCATCAACATACAGCGCCGCCTGTTGAAAAATTGAAGGCTGTCCCGGCACCGGTTGTAGCACTGCTCGAGGTTCTCCTGGCGAAAGACCCGAGCCAGCGTTTTCAGGATCCGACACAGTTGGAGAAAGTACTCACCCGAGTCAAAGAAGCGCTCGATTCCGGTTCACGCGTGACCGGTAACGATCTGCGCAAGATTGCCAATCAACCGGCTGAGCAAGCTTCAAGAAGGACGAGAAAGAAGCAAGTTGCCCGTTGGCTTGTATTGTCCACCGGATGTGCGACAGCCTTGCTGATCGGCTGGTGGTTCTTTGCTGGTCACGGCAGCCCCGAGTCAACGTTAGGGGAAAAGAGCATCGCAGTGCTGCCTTTTGAAAGCCTAAGCGACAACAAGAGCGACACCTATTTTGCCGATGGTGTTCAGGGTGAGATCCTTAATAATCTCGCTAAAATCGCGCAGCTCAAAGTCATCAGCCGCATCTCAGTGATGCAATATCGCCCGGACGTAAAACGGGATCTGCGCCAGATCGCTAACACTCTCGGAGTCGCAAACATTCTGGAAGGGACCGTGCGCCGAAGCGGGAACCATGTGCGCATCAATACCGAATTAGTCAACGCCCGCAACGACAACACCGTTTGGGCTGACAGCTACGACAGGGATCTTACCGATATATTTGCGATCCAGAGCGAGATAGCCCAAACAATAGCCAGCAAACTGACCGCCACTCTCTCTCCCGAAGAGAAGAAACGGATTGAAGCAAGGCCAACCGATAACCTCGAAGCTTATGACCTCTATCTCCAAGCAAATAGGTTGCTCTTAACCGCTTATGTCATGGCTTCGCCTGCAATGGCGGACAAACCGCTAAACGAGGCGGTTTCTCTTCTGAACCACGCTGAGCGCGTTGATCCAAAGTTCACGCTCGCGTACTGCGCCTCCGCGAACGCGAACAGTCTACATTACGACTACGGCGATCGGACTCCGGAGCGACGAGCTGCCGCAGATGCAGCAATGAAACGCGCTCTGGAGCTACAACCGGATCTTCCCGAGGTTCATCTAGCTTACGCTTATTATCTTTATTCGATCTATCGAGACTATGAGCGAGCCAGGACACAACTCGACATGGCTAGACGTAGTCTGCCTAACAACGTGGACGTATTCTTGCTCGCCGGTTACATGGATCGCCGGCAGGGTAAATGGGATAAAGCGCTCCAGGAGTTCAACGAAGCGAATGCGCTTGATCCGCGTAATCCGAAGTGCGTCGACGATCTTGCCGAAACGCTTTCTGCCTTGCGCCAGTTTCGCGCGTCGGAACAAGCATGGGACCGGTTAATCGAGCTAATGCCCGATCAACCGATGCTCAAGGTCGAAAAAGCATCTGAGCTTTTGGCGAAGAATGGAGACCGCACCCCGCTCCGATCAGCACTTGCAGTGATTCCGGCGTCGATGGCCGACGATACTAGTGTGCTTTGTATCCGACTCAGGCTCGCCTTGCATAGTGGCGATTGGCAGCAGGCAAAACAGCTGATTGAAAGATTAGGCGACAGCGAGGATGACGGAGAGTTTGGCCCCTCATATGTACCGGTACCAGTCGGCTGTTACTCGATCCTCCTTGCTCGCCTTCAAGGAGAACAGGTGACCGGCAACCCCGCATTTGCCCTGATACGCCAGAAATTAGCCGAGAAGGTCCATAGAATGCCAGAGAATGCTAGTCTGATCGCCAAGGCTGGTTTGGTCGACGCCTTGCTCAACAACAAAAAGGAAGCCATTTCGGAAGCAAAACACGCTACGGAAATGTTACCGATCTCTAAGGATGCATTGGATGGACCAGGAGTCGCCATCAATTTAGCTGTGGTCTATGCGTGGACTAACGAGCCGGATTTAGCTTTTGAGACGCTTGATCCGCTCACGAAAATACCAAACGGACTTTACTATGGCCACCTGAAGAACAGTTGGCTCTACGAGCCGCTCCGGAAAGATCCGCGCTACCAAAAGTTGTTAACTGAACTAGCATCCAAGGATTAGACATTTCACGTTCTTGTTCGTCAAAACGAATACTCAAGATATTTTCGAAGCTTGGTGCATACGAATGGGCTATATGGACTTCGCTGACGAGAGGCGATGCGTGTTCTGGGGTTTTAAAACCAACGATCCCTATGAAAGCGCAAGACCTACTTTGCCCCTATACGGTCACGATCGGAATCGATTGGGCCGATTCGAAACATGACGTTTTTGAACGCTATCCATCAGAGTGCCCGAAGTAGAGGATAGGCAATGGCGTCAATCCCCAGTTGACCAAAAGACGGCGGCTCGCTGGCAGATGGGGATGGTTAAACGCGTACGATCGAAAAGCTGTGGTTGCACTTATCCGTCGTGAACATATGGCTTCTCCGGCGGCGTTTTGCCCTCGTTCAAGTGCCGTCGGCTCTGGGCCTGAATTTGAAACTTATTTCACTGCGTATCTCAGAGACGATGCGGCGCCAGAGCCTTTGGCGGTCAGCTGCAGCGCGACCGATGTATAGCCCAGGGCGAGAGTCGGGCGGGAAGGGACCAAGCCAATTTCAAATTGCGCCAGATCGACAAAGAGCAATACGAGATTCTGAAGAAGCTTATCGGCTGAATCGGGTGTTGGAAGGCTTCAATCGTCGATGAAGCGTTCTGGATGGAGAACTTATGCTCGAGTTTTGCATAGTGTCGCGACTGTTTCCATCGCCGGTGATTCAGAGCGGGTGAGCATCCATCGAGCTAGAAGACGCGCAAGAGCCTCATTGAATGCTTCTGGAGCTTGCGGTTCTTCGGAGCCAATTTCACGCCAGATAGCAGCGTCTAAAAGTTGTAAGCTGGTAAGAGGCCTGAGTGTATCGCCAGTCTTGCACATGGTTTGGACCGGGTTGGTTCTACGAATCAAAGATCGCGATCGTCAACTTTGAGCTGAATGCCGAGATCTAGCAGTTGGTTAACTTGTTCGTCGTTTAGAGGTCCTATGGCCGAGAACTTTTTTCCGTAGAAGTAGAGCTGCTCATTTAGCAAAATCAATGCGCAACGCTCAGCCGGAAGAGTCAGCTGTATTGACACTTCGCCCCGTGAGAGCAAAGACACTTTCAAATCACAGTTCATTGAGAGTATCCCATCAGTTCTATTTGTCGTTGTTCCTTAGTTGGACCTCTTAAGCAGCGAAGACGCAGGCTGCGTGTTACTCGCTGCTTGAGGAGACGGGATTTGAGCGCGGCGCCGTAGCTCAGGATCACGGAAGTAAAGGGGCTGGAGTCCGTAGATTGCGGGATAACCTGTCACGTAGACAACCATATCTCCTGGCTCAACAATCATGCCTCGGCTATCCTTGCGCGCTGCTTTCATCCTCATCGCTTCATCCGGGGTAAGTAGTGGGCGCTGTATTTCGTGAGTGGATCGGCTGACGCTGGTCGTAATCCCTCTACCAGAAGTCGTAACCTGTTCTTTTACTACGGTAGTTTGTCCGGTGAGCTTGGAAAGATGGTCCGCGGTCTCGATCCGGTTGGGTGGAAAGGCGCACTGAACGTGGCAGGTCGAGGTGATTGCTTCGTCCCGCGAATAGTGCGCGTAAAGCTGATTGATATCCTGGCAGATCAGGTAGGCCTTAATCCCGTAACCGGGCAAAAAGGCGAGTGATTCTTGTAGAATCTCAAGTTTCCCGTTGCTTGGGAACTCGTCGAGCATGAGCAGGAGGCGATGCCTGTAACTCGGGCTGGGTTGACCATCTTTGAAGGTGAGTCCGGTCGCGGACACGCGAACAATAGTGTTTAACATTACGCGCATCAGGGGCTGGAGGCGCTGTTTATCGACAGGCTCACTGATCAAATACAGTGTAACAGGCTCTTCACTGTGCATCAGGTCGCGTACTCTGAAATCGCAACGTGAAACATTCTTGGCCACGACCGGATCGCGGTAGAGCGTCAGATAGGACAGAGCAGTGGAGAGTACGCTCCCAGCTTCTTCAATCGGCCGATTAAGTTGGTCGCGAGCAGCCCTTGCCGCTAACGGGTGCGCGTCGCCATGAAAGTAGGTGTTGGCAAGCATCTCTGTCCAGACATCGACCGCCTTCTTGTTCGGATCGCTCAAGAGTTGGTCAACGATCGGCAGCGTGGCTGGGTAATTTTCTCTGATCGCGCGGTAAAGAACGTGGGCGATGCATCCGGTGAGAAGGGAGCAGGCTGTCTTCTGCCAATGCGTTTGCAGGCCTTTGCCGTCCGGGTCTACAATGAGGTTCGCGAGGTTCTGGATGTCCCCGGTTTCGTACTCGGTGCATACGCGGACTTCATCCAAGGGGTTAAATGCTACCGAATGAGCAGCACTAGCCGGTTCAAACCGTAAGATGCGATTGCCGCCTTCTGTAGCTCGCCATCCCGCTGTTAGCTCGAAGATTTCGCGTTTTACATCAGTAACAACAGCGCTATGAGGCCACGTCAGCATTGTCGGGATGACTAGGCCAACGCCTTTACCGCTGCGGGGCGGAGCATAACACAGCACATGCTCCGGTCCATTGTGTCGCAACGTGCACACATTGCCACCATTCTTCCACTCGCCTACGTAGACGCCTTCGCGTGAAAGCAGGCCAGCGCGACGAATATCACTGAGGCGCGCCCAACGTGCTGTACCATATACATCAGCATAGGCACTCAGCCGCTGAAGATGTGCGACTGCCTGAATTCCACTGGAAAGCCCAGCGGCGCAGGCCACGGCGAATCCGCCCAGTGAAGGTAGAAAGAATAGCTGGGGATAGGAAGTATGCCACCGTGTCCACCAAACGATGATCGCCCATGGCGGATAAAGGTACCAATAGCCAAATCCAAGAGTGGAGGAGAAGTGAGCACGAAAAGCGAAGATTTCGCTCGCAACAAACGCGCCAAGAACGAGACTGATAGCCGCGTGGGCTGCCAGCTCTATCGGGAGTGGGCCGCGTGACCCACGCTTTTGTTTATGCGGGTTCATGCGCGGAAACTCGTGCCGGCGCCTTTTCGGCCCCCTAGTTCTGCCGCTGAAACGACTCACTCGTGTCGCTCTTAACATGGCGTTGAACTTGGCACTTCGCTTTCTTGCCACGGAGAAATTTGCTCAGAGTTAAAGCACTAATTAGAATGCCGGCAGCCTTGAGCTCATCGCTGAGAACGCTGAAGCTGACACCTCTTTTGTGCGCTGCGCGAAGCTCCCCGCGCAAAGCAGCGAGATGCGCATCACGTTCGATCATCCGATTCTTCGGCTGCAACAGTCGCAGCCGCTCTTTGATCGAGTTGTAATCAACGTGGAGTACGTCCATAGAATCACTGCTGTTCCCGATAGACCTTACGCAGGTAGGCTAAAGCTAGTTCAATGCGTTGGTCGTGGTTTAGTTCGTCATCGAGCACCAAGTCCTCGCAACAATCATCGAGGAGTGACTCGCTGTTCGTGCTTGCAATTAGGCCGCCAGACATGATTTGCCGAAACCATTCGGCGCGGTCCTGTTTGGTTGAATCGATTGCGTTCATAATATTGTTACTGTGAATCGAAATTACAGTGTACACAACAATAAAGCGCTATTTTATGGTAAAATACGCCTTTTGGAGTGACGGAACAGCGGCGCGATAGGTTCAACGCGAAGCGTGTGAACTGTCTCAAATGGCTGATGTCCAGTGTTGGACGTATTGCGTCTCTGCTCCCAAATCATAGGCTTTTTGGATTTGACGGACCTGGATTTACGGAACACGTTGTAACTTATGTGGACAATGGCCAAGATCAGGGAAGGTGGCCAGTGGCTCTCGAATCATTATGCGGCCAATGATTACTATTGCGAAGGCGAGAAAGTAGTCGGGCAGTGGGTCGGAAAGGGGGCTGAAATGCTCGGGCTAAGCGGCCAGGAAATCGAGCCACAGGATCCGGCATTTTTGGCCATATTCTCAGGGCAAACACCATCAGGGCAAAAGCTCACACAGAGGCAGTCGGAAATCATGGGTTATGACTTCCAATGCGGCTGTCAAAAGTCTGTCTCGATTCTCGCCCTGCTTGGTGAGGACGAACGGCTAATCACCGCCCACAAGGAGGCTGTTAGCGAGGCATACAGCGTTCTGCAATCCCTGGCCTGCAAACAGAGCCGCGATGAAAATGGAAACAAGCATCGGATCACCACAGGCGTCTTGTGCGCCGCGCGCTTCGACCACGATAGTTCGCGGGCTCTGGATCCGCAGTTGCATGCCCACTTTGCGGTTCCCAATTTCACAGTCGATAGCGACAGGAAACGCTACGCGCTCGAAACGCATGACATGATTAAGGCGATCCGGTACGCCGGCAAAGTCTATCAGTCTGCGCTACGCTCGAAAGTCGAAGCGCTCGGCTATAGGACATGCGACAAGCTCAGTGAAAGAGGCGATTTGGAAGGTTTCGAGATCCAGGGGATCTCAGATGAGCTTTGCGACAAATATTCGCAGCGCCGCAGTGAGATAGAGGAACACGTAGCGGCATTTAAAGCAGAGCACGGACGCGAACCTACGGCGGCCGAAATTCACGTGATTGCTAAGGAAACTCGGGCATCGAAATTGGCCGAAATTTCGACGCCTGAAGTTCGCGCTCGGCAACGTTCTCGCGCGACTGCTAAAGAGCTCGAACAAATCGCGCGTGTCAAAGCGCATGCTCTTGAAAACGCCAAAAACGAACAGCCACGAAAAGGGGACTCAAACGAACTCGGTGCTGCTGAGGTCGTAGCCCTTGTACGAGATCATTTGGCAGAACGTCGCGCGACATTTGGTGAGCATGAGCTGATCGCCGAGGCCCTGAACCGCGGGATGGGGAAGGTGACTTTAGGTGAGCTTGAGGCAGCGATTCGTGTCGACCCTGGAATTGTTCGATTGGACCAGACGCAGAATGCGATGGCGACGCTAACCGATCGCACCAACTTGCTGCAGGAGAAGGAGAGCGTTGCCTTTGTCGATGTCGGCATTGAATCCCGCGCAGCGATCAATCCTGGGTTTGTTCCTTTCGCTAACTTGGTGGAACAAGACGGAAAATGGCTTCGGATCGAAGCCAGAACGGGAATCGTTCATGAGTGCACAGAGCAACGCCTTGGTGTCGAAGCGATGCTCCGCTCGAAAGACTGGGTCTTCGCCATGCGAGGCATAGCGGGCGCCGGTAAAACGACCGCACTCAAAGAATTCGATGCTGGGGTCCGCGCTTCTGGCCGGCAGCACATTCTACTCGCTCCGACGCTCAAGGCCGTGGAAGCACTCAAGCGGGAAATTCCGCGTGCCGAGGTGCAGACCGTGGAAGCGTTTCTCTTGCGCGCGGGAGCGGGTTCTCTTGACCTGCTCAACGCCGTGATCACAGTCGATGAGTGGGGGTTACTTTCCAATCGCGCGGGTCACCGATTGTTAGCGCTCGCTAAGCAATACGGCGCTTACGTGCGCTTTGTCGGTGATACTCGACAACATGTGGCCGTCGAGGCCGGCGATTTCGCTCGGACGCTTGAACAGCATTCCAAGCTGCGCTTTGTGACTCTTTCCAAAATTAGCCGACAGCGCGACCCTGAGTATCGCGCGGCTATTTCGCTCATGGCTGAAGCTCGGGTTGGTGAAGGGTTGCAGCGACTCGAGCAAAAGGGATGGATCCACGAAGAAAAGAGCGCTTACCTCATCGAAGCCGCAAAGCGTTATCTTGCGCTTACAGAATATGGATCCCGTCTCGTTGACGAACGAGGGTCGCCCTACGCTTTGGCTGTTGCGCCGAGTCACGCCGAGATCCAGGCATTCACGGCGGATGTTCGGACACAGATGAAGACCCAAAGCGCTTTGCGCGGGGAGGTAATTAAGCGTCGCGCATTCGTGGCCTTCGATTCGACGCGCGCGACCAGGCGTGCGTCCAAGAGCTATACACGCGGGCTTGCGGTCACCCTGGTTAGCGAAAAGACAAAGGTGAGGGGACTAGTCGCCCGTGAAGTGTACAGGGTCGTCGAAACGCCAAAGAAGGATTTGGTCACGCTCGAAAGTGGACGAGGAAAACGAGTCACGGTCAATGTGCGTCAGAATGGGCATAAGCTGGAGTTCGGTACGGTTAAAGAAATCGAGTTTCAGGCCGGTGATCGTCTTTGGTTTCGAGCCAACTCCGAAGGTGTGACCAATGGAACACTAGCGACTCTAGCAGGCACCGACGAGGTCGGCCGCCTGGTTACCACCGACGGGTTCGTTGTGCCGGCTGACTATCTCAAAATCACGCACGGCTACGCCACGACCAGCTACGCCAGTCAAGGGTTAACAGCTGAATGCGCGGTTGTCTTTGGGTCGGGCTTTGACCAAAAATCAATTTACGTCGCTCATTCACGCGCAAGGGAACGCGTCGACACATATGTTCCAAGTAAGGAGGCGTTCTTATCGCGCGCCGAACGCGACCAAGGCGATCGCCTTGGGGTACTTGAGGCGATCGCTAATGCGAGAAAAGAAAAGAGGAATGCGCGGGATCCCCTAAATCGGCCGTCCGGCTACCGCCGGACGGACACCACGCCAGAAAGAAGTTCCGCTAGCGGGCAAACAGGAAAGCTTGCATTAGAACCCACTCCTATATTACAGTGTACACCGTTACAAAAAGGAGGTTATATGGCGGAGCAAGAGCTACTTGGTGGAGGCGATAGAGGGGGCATCCCGGCGG
>Ga0207684_10004133_pt1 | contig 13820 bp, 14 predicted proteins | sample KBSK5501metaG_FD_184342 | JGI IMG/M metagenome (GOLD analysis project Ga0207684, IMG submission 184342) | Corn, switchgrass and miscanthus rhizosphere microbial communities from Kellogg Biological Station, Michigan, USA - KBS K5-50-1 metaG... | ecosystem: Host-associated > Plants > Roots >...
CGGCGCTGGCTCGGTCGGCCTAGCGTCCCGCCGCGAGCCCTCGCCGGCGCCCTCCGAGCTGGGATTCGCCGAAAGCCCCCGCCACCACTGGAAGGCGAGGCCCTGGATCAGCGACAAGCCCACCCAGACCGCGTCGTCGGTGACGTACGCCGAGACGAACGCACCGGTCAGGCCGCGCATCGCCAGGACGATCGCGACGGCGGTGGCGAGATTCACCGCCAGGAAGATCAGGACGATCCCCACCGACTCGAGCATCTTGCCGATGGCGGCTCCGAGCCTGGCGCTGGAGAGCCCGAGCGTCCTGGCGCCGATGTAGTACGCGCCGATCGACGTGAGCCCAGCCAGCGCCGCGATGAACGTCGCCTCCATGCAATGTCCTCCCGCGTCTAGATGTATCCGGCGACCCGATAGTAGAGCCAGCCGACGAATTCCTTGGCGAGCACCCGCATCAGCTCGAGCCGTGTCTCGGGCGAGTCGGCCTGGACGTACGTGTCCGACGGAGCGGGATGGACGGCGAACCCGGCGCGCTCGAACAGCGGGCGCGCCCGGGCCAGGTGCCCCCCGTTGGTCACCAGAAGTATCGTCCGGGCGCCCCTCGACCGCAGGAGCGTCTTGACGCGCGCCGCTTCCTCTCTGGTCGTGTGGGCTCTGATTTCCGTGAGGATCGCGTCCGCTGGAACCCCGTGGAGCCGTGCCTGCTCGGCGCGAACATCGGCTTCGGTCGGCCCTCCCGCGCGTGCCCCGCCCAAGAGGACCAGGATCGGCGCGAGACCTCGCCGGTAGAGCGCGATGCCGTAGTTCGTTCGGCGCAACGATTCGGTGCTCAGCATGCCCGCCGACGAGATCGATCCGCCCAGCACCACGATGGCGTCGGACGGCTCGAGCTCCGGTGGGACGGCCGTCCACTGGTTCAACCGATTGGCCAGCGGGCTGAACGCGGTGACGAGAAAGGCGACGACTCCGACGAGACCGATCAGGCGGCACACGCGATCGCCTCGACCGCCACTCGTCCCCACGCCGTCCAGTTTCTGTCGGCACGGCGGCGAGACCAAGAAATCGGGGCGTGACTTCTTGACGGTTCCCGCGGCCATCTGCGCGGTCAGCCGACCAGACGCCGGACCGAGCCGCTCGTGTAGCGCGCGGCGTAGCCGGACTGCATCAGGAACTGATTCAGCCACGTCTTGAAGCGGCTCGGCGAGTTCATCCGAAAGTGCCCGAAGTTCGCCTCGACGCTCTGGGCGATCGACAGCGGCCCCGTCAGCGAGATCGTCTGGCGCGTGACCAGCGCTTGATCCGTGAGAGCCTTCGGATAATCCGCGTCCTCGTAGACGTTCTGAAGCTTCGTCGTGACCGCGGGCTGGTCGACCATCGTCTTGTTGTTCGAGGCGAAGTCGAACCCCTGGGCGCGCAGCTTCAACCACCGCATGGCGAGCGTCGTCCTCCCCGGTCCACGGTACGACCGTGAACGGCCGGGGCCGGCCGATTTTCTCGATGCGTCAGGCCAGCGGCAGGCGAATGGCGAAGGTGCTCCCGACACCGGGCGCAGTCTGAACCGAGAGGTGACCGTTGTGGGCCAGGACGATCGAGTGGACGATCGACAGACCGAGCCCGGCGCCGACGACCTCGGAGCCGCGCGCGGCGTCGAGCCTCACGAAGGGCTCGAAGATGCGCTCGGCGTCCGCGGGGTCCATGCCGACGCCGGTGTCGCTCACCGCCACGACGGCGAGCCGGCCATCACGCTCGAGCGACAGCTCCACCTTGCCGCCCGGCTTCGTGTACTTGATCGCGTTGTCGACCAGGTTGACGAGCGCGCGACGGAGCGTCGAATGATCCCCGTGGACGATCACGGGCTCCACGGCGCCGAGGCGGACGATGACGCCGTGCCCGTCCGCCAGGCGCACCCCGGTATCGACCGCCTCCATGAGCACGGTTTCGAGCTCGACCGCGTGGCGAGGGAGCGCGGTGCTCATCCGGAGGCGCGAGAGCAACAGGAGGTTCTCGGCGAGGGCGATCAGCTGCTCGACTTCCTCGAGGCTCGAGCGCAGCACGTCGCGGTACTCGCGCGGGTCCCGGTCGGCCCGGAGCGCGACCTCGATCCCGCCCTTGAGAACGGTCAGCGGCGTCCGCAGCTCGTGCGCGGCGTCGACGGCGAATCGCCGGACGTGCGTGAAGGCCGCATCGAGACGGGCGAACATCGCGTTCAGGGTCTCGGCCAGGTGATCCAGCTCGTCGGACGTTCCCCGGAGCGGCAGACGCCGCGTGAGATCCTGGGCGCTGATCCGACGGGCCGTGCGTGACATCGTCTCTACCGGCCGCAGTGCGGACCGCGCCAGCCACGCACCGCCGACGAGCGCCAGCCCGAGCCCGAGCGGCACCATGACGGCGAGCGTCTCCATGTACCCGGCCAGCGCCCGATCGATGTCGGAGAAGGTGGCGCCGACCTGGATGAACCGCGCCGGCTCTTGCGTGACGGGAATCGTGAGAAGTCGGATGTGCTCGCCTCGGGACAGACGAACCGTCTCGAACGTCGGATCGCCGGAGCGCGCTCGCTCGCGCGCTTGGGCCGACAGCGGCAGGTGCCGACCCCGCAAGGCACCGGACTCGGCCTCGGGTTTGCCCCCCGGCCCGGTCACCCGGTAGAACACGTCCAGAAAACGCGGTCCGAGCATGTCGCGCACCTCGGCCTCGGAGCGTCGGGCCTCGCCGATCCCGGCATCGCGAACCACCTGGCCGACCATCACGAGCTCGACGTCGGCGCCGCTGATCAGTGTTCGACGAAGCATGAAGTACGAGAACGCGCTGATGACGAGCACGATCGCGAGCAAGACGCCGCCGTACCACAAGGTCAGCCGCGTGCGGACGGACAGACTCCGGCGGAGGAGCTTCATTCTTCGACCTGCAGGACGTACCCGGCGCCCCGCACGGTGTGAAGCAGGCGGCGCTCGCAGTCGCGCTCGATCTTCCGCCGCAGATAGCCCACGTACACGTCGATGACGTTGCTCTCGGCGTCGAAGGCCAGGCCCCAGACGTGCTGCGCGATCATCTGCCGGGTCAGGACGCGCCCGGCGTTGCGCAGGAAGTACTCGAGGAGCGCGTACTGCCGGGCGGTGAGCTCGATCCGACGATCGCCGCGCGCGACCCGGCGGGTCGCGGGATCGATGGTGAGGTCGTCGAGTCGCAGCATCGGCGCCTGATCGGCGTCGCGCCGCCGGAGCAAGGCACGTACCCGGGCCAGGAATTCCTCGAAGGCGAACGGCTTGGTCAAGTAGTCGTCGGCGCCGAGATCGAGGCCGGCGACCTTGTCCGTGACGCTGTCGCGCGCGGTCAGCATGAGCACGGGCACCGCGATCTTGCGGGCCCTCAACGTCTTCAGCACCCCGAACCCGTCCTGGCCCGGCAGCATGACGTCGAGCACGATCAGGTCGTAGGCGGGCTCGGTGAAGGCGAAGTCCAGAGCTTCTGAGCCGTCCCTCGCGATCTCCACGGCGTGGCCTTCTTCGCACAGGCCTTGCCGCACGAACCCCGCGACCTTTCGATCGTCCTCGACGACGAGGATCCTCATGCTTCACCCCGGGCACGCACGATCGCCGAACCTGAGCCGATTCTCATGTGCCTCTCATGCGCCCGTCATGGTGCTCGTCCATCGTCGAGCCAGAGGCAAGCAATCCTGATCGTGGAGAGAGATCCCATGTGGCTCGACCGCTATTCCGCCGTGTGCCAGGAATGTCCAAACCTGGTGGCCGTTTACGAATCTCCCGACGGCCGCATCGCGCTGTTGCTCCGTCACACGCTGGTGCCGCTGCCCGAGGAGTTCGCGAGCCTGCGTCGAACGACCCGGAGCGCGGCCCGCGCCGCGGCCGACAAGCTCCGGGCGGCCGGCTTCCGCGGAGGCCTCATGGTGTTGCAGTGGCAGCCTCTCGGAACGGCCGCCGCCGTGATGCGCGACTGGCCATGCCGGTACGAGGCCGACGCCGCGCGTCGCGCGCAGCTGACCGCCGTCGCCGAGCGCTATGCGGCCGACGAGCGCTACCTGGCGCGACAGCTTCAGTCGCGCCGGCGACCCACCCTGCGCCCTCTCGGCGCCCCGCCGCCCTTCGCGGCGTCGGGCGAGCTCCACGGGCTTCAGTCCTGGTACGACGCGATGGCGCCATCGTGGCTCAGCATCGAGCCCCTGCTCCGGCGGGCGCTGGTGCTGAAGACTCACCGCTGGGTCGCCGAGCACATCCTGATCCCGGCCGCCGACGGCCGGACGCCGGCGCTCGAGATCCGCGCGACGGTCGCCACGCTCGGCGAGGCGCTCGTCGAGATGATTCCGCCGGACGACCGAGGGGTCTGGAGCGTATGGGTCGGCCTCGTCGTCGGCGATCTCGAGCGCGCGATGCGCCGGCCAAGCGCCGACTGGAACCAGGCCTGGGCGCGCTGGCTCCTGCTCATCGCCTACAGTGTCCCGATTCCCCGCGAGCGGCCGACCCCGGTCTGGCCCGCGAAGTTGACCTCGCTGTCCGCGCTGATTCGTTGACCGTCCGCGCGGCGAGAAGGCAGGAAGGCGGCAGCATGACTGACTGGTGGAGCGAGCTCGAGAACGAGCTGTTGAGCTGTGTCGAGGAGATCGGACTCGCGACTCCCGCGGAGGTTGGTCGTCGCCTCGGATTCTCCGAGACCTCGGCGGCTTCGCTCCTGGCCATTCTGGTCCGGGAGGGCAAGGTGCGGATGTGTCTCGTTCAGGCGGCGGGCCGGACGCCGAACGAGTCGAAGGCGGGCTCGACCGAACGCGCATGAGATCGGGCACCCTCACGCTCGCGTGACCTCACGCGTCCCGTCGGCTTCGACGAGAAGAACGCGGACGATCCGGCCCGGCACGGTCGGCGGCGGCGTGAACACGATGATCATCGACTTCGGCGACCTCCGGGCGGCGCGTAGCCCGCCCGGAGGCCACCGGGAAGGACGGTGACGACTCAGCTATGTCCTGTGGTTCGTGATACCGCCGATCGCCGTGGGGGTGGGGCCGGGAATCTCATCGACCCGAGCGGCCTCGATGCTGTTGATCACGGCTCGGTCGCCGTCCGCGACGAAGTCGACCTTCACCCACTCGCCAATCTTGAGACCCGCCAGCATATGCTGGTCTGGGGCGCGCAGCTCCATCCCATCCGAGAGCTGGATCAAATTCAGCGCTCGGTCGACGAAGCTGACCTGGGCCACCTTCATCCCGCTATGGACGGCGCTGGGCCCATCGGCCATCGCGTGGCCCACGGAGACGACGAGACTTAGTGACATGACGGCCATAAGGACGTGAAATCGATGCATGCATTCCTCTCCTCTATCGCACCACTGGGCAGCCCGGTGACGTTCACGGAGCTGCTGATCGGGAGTCAGAGCGAAGAGTGCGTGAGGAGAGCAGGCGGACCGCGCGACTCTCGGGACAGGAGTGGGACGCCGGCGGCGGGTCCCGTCGTGTCGTGGAGGACGCCGCGCGTCGGCTCGCCGCGATGCGGAATGGTCGGCACTGCCGGCCCGATGGCCACCGGACTGGATGGTCCCCGACCACTGGTCTGACCGCGCTCGTCTTCGCCGGCCGCGTCGCTGCACCACGACGCATCGATCGGCAGGGGCTCGACGAGCGCGCCGAGCGACTGCAACATTCCGACGACCGCGAGCGAGATCAGTCCGACGATGACCACGAGGCCAACGTACTCCCGCCTCGCGATCGACTCAAGCGATCGCGCGGCGGGGCGCCGCCGGTTGACCGGGTTTCGCTCGCGTGATAGTTGTCCGGGGTGCTCCTCGCAGACACCTAAAAGGAAGGACGAACGTGGTGCGCGTCGAGGAACGAAGGAGAGAGTCGATGCGCGCGGCACTCCTGCTCGCGCTCGTGCTGACGATGTCGCCGACGCATGCGGCGGCCCAGCGCTCGCCGGTCATCTTGTCGACGACCACCAGCACCCAGGATTCAGGCCTGCTCGACGTGCTCGTCCCGATGTTCGAGCGCCAGACGGGCTACACCGTCAAGACGATCGCGGTTGGAACCGGTCAGGCGCTCGCGCTGGCGGCGAGAGGGGAAGCGGACGTCGTGCTCGCGCATGCGCCCGCGCTCGAAAGGAAGTACGTCGAGGACGGCACGATGCTCGACCGGCGGCTCGTCATGTACAACGACTTCGTCATCATCGGCCCGTCGGACGATCCCGCCAAGATCAAGGGGATGAAGAGGGCGGCCGACGCGTTGAAGGCGATTGCGGCGAGCCACGCCCGCTTCGTCTCACGCGGAGACAACTCGGGCACGCACGAGCTCGAAAAGTCGCTCTGGAAGCTGGCTCGTGTCGAGCCGCGGGGGGTCTGGTATATCGAGGCGGGGCAGGGCATGGGCGCGACGCTCGGCATCGCCGACGACCGGAAGGCCTACACCCTGAGCGACCGCGGCACGTTCCTCGCACTCCAGAAGCGGGTGCGTCTGCCAATCCTGGTCGAGCGCGACCGGCCGCTCTTGAACATCTACTCGGTGATGAAGGTCAACGCGAGCAATGGTCCCAGGGTCAACGCGGCCGGCGGCGCCGCCTTCGCCGACTTCATGGTGTCGGCCGACGTTCAGAAGGTGATCAAGACGTTCGGCGTCGCCAGGTACGGCCAGGCTCTCTTCGAGCCCATCGCGGGCACGAAGGAAGAGGAGGTCGGCGGGAAGGAGTAGGCTCAGCCCCGCTCGAAGGCTCGCTTGATCTCCGTCTCGGCCCACAGCATCGCCTCCTTGGGCTTGGAGGCGTTCGTGACCACCCGCGCGAACATGTTCGGGATGATGTAGCTGTTGGTGATCAGCTGAATCTTCTCGTCGGGCGGCGCGGGCCACCCGTACAGGTGCGAATACTTCGCCGCCGCCTTGAGGGGCTTGTATTTCTTGTCCACGTCCCACACCGGGTGGTTTTCCATGTCGCGCCAGGTGGGATGGTTGTAGCTGTCGCCCGACATGATCCACTCGTGGTATTGCGCGGGCTCGAAGAACCACTTGAGAAAGTCGCGCGCGACGTCCACGTTCTTGCTGAACTTCCAGATCGCGAGGCTTCGCGGCACGCCGACGGTGTGGCGACCGCCCGGCCCCGCCGGCGACGGGTGAAAGCCGGTCAGCTCGGCGACCGGGAGCTTCTCCTGCTTGGCGACCACGTAGTGGCTGATCGGGTTGTGAATCCAGGAGCCCTTCCCCGAGTTCAGCCACTGGTTGTTGCCCGCGTTGTCCCACGAGAGCACGGCCGGATCCATCGCCTCGTTGTAGAGAGCCTGCACGTACTCGATCGCCGTCTCCGTCGCTTTGGAGTTGATCGCGATCGTCTTGCCGTCCTCGGCGATGTCCTTGGCGCCGTAGCACCAGAGGATCGAGTAGAGCGTCGAGACCGAGTCGGTGGTCTGGCTGATGGCGAACCCGACGGGATGGCCGAGCTTCTTGAGCTTGCGCCCGGCGCGGAGGAGGTCCTCCCAGGTGTCGGGCTCGCGCTCGCCGACCTTCTCGAACAGGTCGATCCGGTGACTGCCCGGGAACGAGGTAAACATGTACGGCACGCCGAGCCATTGCCCTTTGACCTGGGCATGCTCCTTGGCGAACGTGTACCAGTCCCCGTGCTTCTTCGCGAGGTCGTTGCAGATATCGGATACGTCGGCCAGACCGGGCTGGAAGAGCCAGGCGTAGTGCATCTCCAGGCTGACGATGTCGTGGCCCGACTTGCTCATGACCTCCGCCGACAGCTTGGCGGGCATCTGCACGCTCTGGATGTGATCGACCCGGACATTGACGCCGGAGGCCTTCGTGAATCGCTTGGTGAGCTCGGTCAGTTTCGCGTCCGAGGCGGGTGCGTAATTGACGGCGGTCAAGAGGCTCAGCTCGCGCGCGGCCCAGCTTGCCGGCGCCCGGCCGGCCGCGAGAATCCCGGCCATCCCCGCCAGCGTCCGTCCCCCCGTAGCGAGGAAGGTGCGCCGCCCAACGTTTCTACGGCCCGTTCCGAAGCTGGAAAGGTGCCCGCGATCGCTCATCGTCCGTCTCCTCGCGAGGGACTCTATGGCGCCGCCCGGGAGCCTGTCAATTGTCGAGTGGATCCGGTCGACCGTGGTCGGCGGCGAAGCGCGCGGCGAGCGACGGGCGCTCGGCGACTCAGCGTGGCTGACTGAGGTCGTCGGGCTCGAGATAGGCGATCTCGAGGTCGATCGCGGTGCAGATGGCCTCGACCTGCGCGGCCAGGTCGGGGTAACCGGCCGCAACCAGGTCGGCCTCGACCTGACAGAGATGCGCGGCCGCCCCGGTGAGGCGACGGAATCGACGCGGGTCCGACATGCTAGTCGGGCGGCGGGCAAGACGCGTGCCGTTTCGTAAGCCCTCATCGTTCAGGGAGTTAGCGTTCTGACATCCGATCGGGCGTCCGCTCGGCGTCGGACACGCATGGACACCGTCACCGGCTCGACAGACATCCGTGTCAGTGATGCTAGGATGGGCGGCCGTCCGAGGGAAAGCCCGCGGCGGCACAAGATGAGTCGCCATTTCGGCTTGATGCCACGCGAGTGGCGCGCCTTGCGCGCGCTCCGCACGCCCGTCGGGATCCAGCGGGCCCTCGAGGCCATGCCCTACCACGTCGCCAGCAGCGCGTGGTCACCGCGACGGGTGCTGCGCGAGGGAACGGCGCATTGTCTGGAGGGCGCGATCTTCGCGGCGGCGGCGCTGCGGGTGCTGGGCCTGGCACCGCTGCTCCTCGATCTGGAGGCCGTCCAGGACACCGATCACGTCGTCAGCGTGTTCAAGCTGCGCGGCCACTGGGGCGCCATCGCGAAGTCGAACTTCTCGGGTCTCCGCTTCCGCGAACCGGTCTACCGCAGCGTGCGGGAGCTGGTGATGAGCTACTTCGAGAGCTACATCAATCTCCGAGGCGAGCGCACCCTGCGTGCCTATTCGCGTCCGGTCAATCTGGCCCGCTTCGATCGCAGCCACCGGGGCTGGATGACGTCCGAGGACGACCTCTGGTGGGTCGCGGAGCATCTCGTGCGCGTCCCGCACACGCGCCTGCTCACGGTCTCGATGATGCGGAACCTCTCCCGGGTCGACCGGCGCTCACTCGACGCCGGGCTCGTGGGATACCGCGAGCACTGACGATCAGGGCGTGGGGGTGGGCGGCGTGCGGCCCTCGGGCGGCAGCAGCACGACGTCCTCGCGCGGGACGCAGACCGTCATCGACTCGTCGCGCCAGACGATCGCCCAGCCCATCGACCGCAGGCGCTCGTCGACGAGCGCCTGCCGCCGGTCGGTCTGGCGCCGGTCGGGACTCCGATCGACCTCTTGCAAACGCCGCTTGCTGAGCCGGCGGTCGACGATGACGGTGACCTCGGCGTTGTCGGCGAACTCCTGCTGCAGGTATTCGTGAAGCTTCGCCCGGTGGCGAGACACGATGAACACCAGCTGCCCCATCGGCTGAAAAGCGTAGCGTCCGCCCCCGCGCGCGTCAACAAGGACGAGCGTCGCACGCAATTTGATTTGTCGCTGAACCTTCGATATAAACGCCTTAGTGATCCGCGTCATTCCGGTGGTCTGGCTGGTCATCTCGCTCACGGTGATCCTGAATTCGGCGACAGTCTTCGGCCAGACGACCGAGGCCGACGTCTACGTGGCGCAGGCGGTCCTCGACTTCGACGACAAGCGGTACGACGAGGCCCTCGAGAACCTGCGGCGCGCGCTCGAGCTCGAGCCCGATCACGTCGAAGCCCTGTACTTCACCGGAGCGGTCTACGCGGCGCAAAAGCGCCCCGATCTCGCCGCGCCCTATCTGGAACGCGCGCGGGCGAAATCGCCCCGGGACGCCTCGATCGCCTATCAGCTCGGTCTCCTCTACTTCGCGCAGCAGCAGTACGACAAGGCCCAGCCCCTCCTGGAAGAGGCGTTCAAGGCGAACCGCGATCTCGATAGCCTCGGGTACTACGTCGGCTTCCTCCGTTACCGGAACAAGGACTATCGGGGCGCGCTCACCGCGTTTCGCCAGGGGCGCTCGAGCGATCCGGAGATCCAGCAGCTCACACGGTTCTACACGGGTCTGGCGCTCGGCGTGCTGGGTCTGCCCGGACAGGCTGCGGCGGAGGTCGAGCAGGCGATCCGTCTGGCGCCGGGCTCGCAGCTGACGGGACCGGCCGAGCGTCTGCGCGACACGATCGTGGCCTCGCGGGACAAGGAGCGCCGCTTCTCGCTCGAGGCGCGCGTCGGCCTCACGTGGGACGACAACGTGATCGTGCGCCCCGTCGAGAACTTCGACGAGCCGCTGGTGGCCGAGATCCGGCGCCACAAGCACGAGTCCTACGGCGAGCTCGCCGGCCTGAACCTGAACTACGTGTGGTGGCGGACCGCGGACTGGGAGTCCTCGATCGGCTACTCGTTCTTCACGACGTACCAGAACGAGATTCCGAAGTTCGGCGTCATCAGTAACCTCGGCACCGCGGCCCTGACCTATAAGACGTCACTGGCGCAGCTGCCGACGCAGGTGAGTCTCCAGTACGCGTTCGATCACATGCTCCTGGGGGGTGACGAGTTCCTCCGGCGTCACACGGTGTCTTTGTCGGCGGTCGTGATCGAGAGCGCCCGGCACTTCACCCAGGGCTTCGTGCGCTTCCAGGCCAAGGACTTCGCCAATGTCGATCAGGCGCAGCGGATCACCAGCGACGATCGAAGCGGCAACAACTACATGGCCGGCTTCCTGCACTTTGTGCGCTTCGCGGAAGACCGGCACTACCTCAAGGTCGGCTATCAGTTCGACTGGGACGATACCGGCAACGACGACGGGCGGAACTGGATGTACTACGGCAACCGCCTGAGCTTCGGCGGGCAGTACACGCTACCCTGGTGGGCGATCCGGCTGAAGTACGACCTCGACGCGCACTTGCGCGACTACACGTACAAGAACACGGTCCTGCCGACGTACGCGCCGGGCACGAAGTGGCGCCAGGACCGGGAGGTCACGAACGTCGTTCGCGCTGAGCTGCCGCTGCCCCGCAACTTCACGCTCGCCGCGGAGTACCAGGTGACGCGCGTGTTCTCGAACATCGAGGTCTTCGCCTACATCCGCAACGTCACCTCGGTCAGCCTGATCTGGTCGTACTGACCGTCGCCTGAAGTCCCTCCCTACTGGCCGACCTTCACGGCGCCACTGCCCTGAACAGCGACCAGGCTGCCCGTCAGGCTCGAGAGCGGCGTGTTCGAGGTCAGCTGCACACCGTTGATCCGGATGGTGCCCGACCCGGCGCCGGCGATCGCGTTGGCGCCGATACGGAAGCTGTCGGTCGGCCCGGCAACGGGGATGCCATTGATGATAGCCGTCGGCGCGATCGAGTTACTCACGTTGAGGACGTTGTTGGAACCGGAGAAGCTGATGAGCGAGCGGCCGACCGAGGCGGAGGAGCCGCCGGAGACGTTGAGCAAGAGACCGTTGAGGATGCTCAGGCTGCTGCCGTCCGCGAGGCTCACGAGGTTGCCCGCGATGTTGAGCACGGAGCCGCCGGCGACGTTGACGAGGTGGCCATTGGCCACGATCAGCGCGCTGGACCTGAGGGTGACCATCGATACGGCGTCGTTGGGGATGGAGACCTTGGCCCGGTTGACGAGGTCGATGGCGTTGTCGCTCGTAGCGACGACACTGCCGCCTTTGAGGTTCAGAAGAGGCGCCGTGGCCTCGAGCAGGGCGGTGTCGATCTTGTAGGCGCTGCCGAGAACACCGACCAGGGCGCCGTTGTCCGTGTCGAACACTGGCGCCTGAGCGCCGGGCTGAATCGGACGATCTGCGCCGACCGTGAGGCCGGTGTCAGGATCGACTTGGGTCGAGCTCGCGCGCCCGACCAGATCGAACAGGTGCCCGCCGGCGCTACCCGCGCCGACGGCCAGGACGCCGGCCGACATGGAGACGAGCGGGTCTGTGCCGATCTGGATGAGGCGCGCGCCGGAATCGAGGCGCAGGAAGCTTCCCCCCGTGACGATGGTGCTACCGGTCATGCGCGAGAAGACGCCCCTGGTCGTGAGCGTGCTGCCGCTGAGCCAGAACATCGGATCGAGCGACGCGCTCGAAATCGTCATGCCCGGCAGATCGAAGAAGCTATCCCGAGTGGCGAGCGTTTCGTCGACCGACCTGAACATGGGCCCTGTCAGCGCGAGAGGGCCAGCCGGCTCGCCGAGAAACGCCAGGAAGTTGTCGATGATATTTTGGCGACAGACGGCGTTGCAGTTTGCCAGGGAGGTCTGGTTCGAGAGCCAGTCGACGTCCATCATCAGGATGATGCGTCCGGCCTCGCCGACGAGATCGGTGGAGTCCCATGCGGCCGCGACGATCCCTTCGCCGATCGTCGCCAGGACGTTCGGACCGGAGATGCCGAAGAGCTCACCGGGAGAGCTCGGGAACCACGTGGTCAGCGTGTGGGGCGCCGCCGTGACTCCGCCCCGCGCCGTCGGATTGAACGTGGACGCCGACAGGGGAAAATCTCTCGTGCTTCCAACCACGATGTCGCTTCCCCCAGCCACCACCATGCGAAGCAGGCTCTGGACGGAGCCGTTGAGGGCGGCACAGCACTGGCGCTCACCAGTGAGGTAGAGACCACCGCCGCTGGCCACGAATTGAGCCAACCTCGCCTGATCTCCGGCACTGATTGCGCTGAAGGCGCCCACCCACCAGATCGAGCCGTACGCTGACAAGTCAGCCGGTACGGTGGGGCCGTTGAGATTGGTGATGAGCACGTTGGGTTGCCGGGCTCGAAGATTTGACGCCAACGCGGCCCGGGACCGGAGGATCGGGTCCTCGATGTCCGCGTCGCCGAGGAGCAGGATCCCGTTGGCGCTGACCGGTGGCCCGGAAGGAGGGGGCACCGGCGGGAGAATCGGCGGCGGCGTTCCGGGAGGGAGCGTTCCCGGAGGGAGCGTCCCCCCGGGTAGGGTGACGATCGTGTTCTCGACGAACCTCTGCTCTTCCGTCGTCGGGCCCGACTTGTTGCTGCCGGGGAAAGGCGTCGGGGGCGGTGTGGGCGGTGGAGTGGTCGGCACCGGCGGCGGCGTGGTGAGCGGCACCGTCGCGGACGTGAACGTCGCAATGGTGGAGCTCATCACGGTTTGCTTGGCGTCGGCCTCGGCGCCGGCGACCTTCGGCAGGCCGCTCGGCGTGACGCCGGCGCTGGCGGTGGCCCGCATGGCCGCGCTCATGATTCCCGAGTTGACGACCCCGCCGGTCACGGTCGCGAAGTTGTTGGCCGCGACGTTGACCACCTGGGAGCCGACGGTCAGCGCGATCGAGCCGGTGAAGACGTAGTGGTTGGTGGTGACGCCGCTCTGGGCGTTGTCGGCGCTGGCGGAGGCGCGGATGACCTCGACCACGAAGACGGTCCCGCGCACGGCGGCGACGGCGTTCGGGCTCTTGACCTCGATCTGCTCGCCCGGCCGCATCTTGTCCTTGGCGACCGCGACGGCGACCTTGCCGGAGTCGAGATCGATCGTGGAGCGGCCCGGGACTTCGGTGATCGTCAGGGCCGAGCGCTCGCGGACGGTGACGACGGCCTTGCCGCCCAGGAGAAGGCGGGCGAGGGAGCGATCGCCGGTGACGACGCGGTCGTTGACGAAGACGTCGTCCTTGAACTTCAGCGGGACGGGCTGCGCGGCCGTCGTGCGGGCCGCGGTGACGTTGCCTTCGAGGGTGGTGACGACACCAGCCTTCGTGGCCTGCGCGGCGACGGAGCCGGGCCACATCCCGGCGAGTAGCGAAAGCGCGACGACAATTCGGCCGACACCAGTCATAGCCGCGTCCTCCCTCACCTCAGAGCGTCCGGGATGGGCACCCAGACCA
>Ga0207684_10004135_pt1 | contig 13817 bp, 15 predicted proteins | sample KBSK5501metaG_FD_184342 | JGI IMG/M metagenome (GOLD analysis project Ga0207684, IMG submission 184342) | Corn, switchgrass and miscanthus rhizosphere microbial communities from Kellogg Biological Station, Michigan, USA - KBS K5-50-1 metaG... | ecosystem: Host-associated > Plants > Roots >...
GGGCGGGGCCCCGGAGGCGAGCGGGAAAAACAACAGAGCGAGCCGGAGGGGCGCGGCGCTGCCTGGACTGAGGAGCGAGGAGCGAGGAACGAGCGAAGGAGCGACGAGGGAAGGCGGCGCCTTCAGGCGCCCCGGAGGCGAGCGGGAAAACAACAGAGCGAGCGGGAGACACATGAGTAAGGCGCTTGATGGCCTGGTCGACCTGCTCAACCTGGAGCAGATCGAGGCCGATATCTTCCGTGGCCGCAGCCCCGATGACCGGCGGCAGCGGGTTTTCGGGGGGCAGGTGGCGGGACAGGCGCTGGTGGCCGCCGGCCGGACGGTTCCCGCTGACCGGCCGGTGCACTCGCTGCACGCGTACTTCATCAGGCCGGGTGACCCGGCTGTGCCCATTGTCTACATCGTGGACCGGGTGCGGGACGGCCGGTCCTTCACCACCCGGCGGGTCTCCGCGATCCAGCATGGCAAGACGATCTTCACGCTGTCCGCATCGTTCCACCACTTCGAGCCCGGACCCGTGCATGCCGAGCCCATGCCTGAGGTCCCCCCGCCGGACTCGATTACCCCTTTGCCTGAACGAATGGAGAAGCTGATCGGTCCGGACGTCCGCGAGTTCTTCGCACGCAATCCCATCGACCTGCGCATCCTCGGCCCGGTCACTCTTGAGGCGCAGCGCGATCCCGCTCTGCGCACCAACCGCAACATGGTCTGGCTGCGGGCAGACGGTGAACTGCCAGATGACCCGCTGCTGCACGTCTGCCTCATGACCTACGCGTCAGATATGACGCTGCTGGACTCGGTGCTGCTCCAGCATGGCCTTTCCTGGGTGGACGGGCGGACCACGGGAGCGAGCCTTGATCACGCGATGTGGTTTCACCGCCCGTTCCGGGCTGACCGGTGGCTGCTGTATGCACAGGAATCGCCTGCCGCCTGGGGTGCCCGAGGGCTCGCTCGCGGTGAAGTTTTCACCCAGGAAGGGGAGCTGGTGGTGTCCGTGATGCAGGAAGGGCTCATCCGGACGCGGACCTGACCGCGCCTGTTCAAAAACAAATTGCCTGGCTAAAAAACAGTTGCCCCGGGCCGGGAGTGCTGCCTAGGCTGGCTGACATGTCCCTGGTGTGCCCACCACATCGTACGGAAGGAGGTGTCCAGGGTGCTGAGCAATATTCCTGATGTTCGGGCAGCCGCCAATTGGCGTGCTGGAAGCTCTCTTGCCGCGCTGGATGCCGGCCTGCCGGGCGGTGTCCGGGCCACCTTGCTCCGCGACGCGAATATGTGCGGCACAGAGCTTCGCGGCACGGTTGCTCTGGCAATACCGCGCCCGCTCGCTGTCCAGGGCACCCTCATGCCCGGACTGCGGCAGGTGCCTGGCCAGACGTCCGCGTTCGGGGAGCAGGACACCCGCAAGAAGTACGAGCACGCCACCCGCGTCGCCGTCCTTGACGGTAGCGCGACGGGTTCGCATCCGGCCTCCTGGGATCCGGTCTAGAAAGACCGGCCTGGATCCCCTGGAGGCCGCGGACCCGAAATCGGGTCCGCGGCCTTTGTCATGCCGGGCCCACCGTTTTGTCAGACGGGTGAGAGACCGTACGACAAGCAGGACGACCAGGACGAGAGGGGATGGACCGATGTACCGGCCCGGCACCACCGCCGTAGCAGCGGGCACGGCGGGGTTCGAGGCAGATTCCGCACCAGAGCCAAGAGGATTCGGGGCGACCACGGCGGCCTCCGCCGTGCCCGTGACCAGTCAGGCGGCTGTCAGGGCCGCCCCGAACCCGGCAGCGATCCCGGTGGCGCGCAGCAACGAGTGCCTCCCGTGCACGGAGGACCCCGAGCTGTTCTTCGCAGAGTCTCCCGACGACGTGGAGGACGCCAAGGCGCTCTGCCGCGGCTGCTCGGCGAGGATCACCTGCCTCTCCGGAGCGCTGGAGCGCGGGGAGCCCTGGGGCGTCTGGGGCGGGGAGCTCTTCCTGCGGGGGCAAGTCGTGCCACGCAAGAGGCCACGAGGGCGTCCCCGCAAGACCGAGGTTGCGGCCTGAACGACCGGTTATCAGTCAACGAGGACGGACGGGTAGCGAGATGTATCAATCAGCCGGATATTCAACACAACGACATAGTGAGCTGCAGCAGGAGGCGAGGCGGCACGGCCAGGTGGCCCGGCTCCGCGCGCTGCGCCGGGCGACACGGCGGGCGGAGCGCGCAGCCGAACGCTTGCACCGGGCCAGGGAGCAAACCCGGCAGCTTCGCAGCGAACTGGACATGATGTCCTGACTCAGTCCACCGACGCGGGGGCTGGCACAGGGGCCCGTGGCGCACCGGCGCCGCGGGCCCCCGTGCGCCCCAGCGTGGCGTGCGCCCCAGCGTGGCGTGGGGCCTCGGCGTGGCGGGCGGTCCCCGGCGTGGCGGGCGGCCCTCGGCGTGGCGGGCGGCGACTTCCGGGCGTCACCGGCCGGGCGTCACCGCGCCCGCACCCCGGTCGTCCCGGGGCCCGGTGCCTTCTCCGCTGTCCTGGGGCCCGCTATCGTCTCCATCGGCATAGCCGGGTATCCGGCTGATGATCTCGGCTCGGAACGGCCCCTCGCTTTCAAGCTGGCAGAGCACTCCGATGCCCTCCGTGGACACGCGGTGGATGAGTACGTACGAGGGCGGCAGATTGAGTCGTCGGCCCAGGTTGGAGGTGCGCGGATCGGTCACCCGCATGGCTTCTCCGCGCAGCCACGCGCGGCTGAACTTGAACGTCTCCGTCTTGGACGGCTGCGCGAGCGGTGCCAGGAAGGCGCGCAGGGCGTCCCCGTCCACATCGACGCCTTCCTTGAGAAAGCCCTGCTCACGGAGTTCATGCTCGGCGGCACCGATGTCGCCGTCATCGTGCATGATCCGGAGCAGCCTGCCGATGGCTGGCGGAAACCCGTCGGGCAGGTGGTCCACCGCGCCGAAGTCCAGCACCCCCAGCCGGCCGTCGTCCAGCATCCGGAAGTTGCCCGGGTGCGGGTCGGCATGAAGCAGCCCGGTGCGTTGCGGACCCGAGAAGAGGAACCGCACGAACAGGATCCCGGCCCGGTTTCTCTCCTCCTGGGTTCCGTCACTGATGATCTTTGAGAGCGGTGTGCCGTCCATCCATTCGGTGACAAGTACATGACCGGAGGCCTGGACTACCGGCGGTACGTAGATGTCTGGGTCGCCCGCGTAGGCGTCTGCGAACGCTTGCTGGGAAGCGGCTTCGAGGTGGTAGTCGAGTTCTTCGGCGATCCTGGCCCGCAGTTCGTCGATGATGGGCTTGACGTCGAGCCCGGGCATGAGCACCCCGAAAAGTCGCGCTGCCCGGCTGAGCTGGTTGAAGTCACTGAGCAGGGCGCGACCGGCACCTGGGTACTGGATCTTGACGGCGACCTTGCGGCCGTCATGCCAGATGGCCCGGTGCACCTGGCCGATCGACGCGGCCGCGGCCGGGGTGTCGTCGAATTCGAGGAAATCCTCGCGCCAGGCCTGGCCGAGATCGGCCGCCAGCACCTGATGCACGGAACGAGCGGGCAGCGGCGGCGCGGACTCCTGCAGCTTGGTCAGAGTGGCCCGGTAGGGCCCGGCGATTTCCGGCGGCAGCGCGGCCTCGAAGATGGACAGGGCCTGGCCGAGCTTCATCGCCCCGCCCTTGAGCTCACCGAGCACCCGGAAGATCTGCTCGGCGGTGCGCTGCTGGATCTCGGCGGCGACGATCTCGGCGGGCCGGCCGCCAAGCCTTTTCCCCAGTCCCAGGGCGGTCCGGCCGACCAGCCCGGCCGGAAGGCTGGCCAGTTTCGCGCTCCGCGTGACAGCACGGCGAGGTAGGTCGTTCACGATCACATTCTCCGGCAGGATGTCTAGTGCCTGCTACATGAGCATTTGTGATGGGGCGGCCACGTCCGGCGGCGCCACTGCCAATCAGGCAGAACGAGCTCCAAGGTGCCGTTGACGACCGCGCTGGCGGGTGTGGCCCGGTCAACGAAGGCGAGCGCATGGCTGGCGGCCTGCGCCCCGACCGCGGTGGCCAGCGTTGCGTCGCAGGCCGCGGGATGCGGCTCGCGGTCTGCTAGCTGAGCGAGGATGAGTGGCCATGCCGGGTCACGGTCGGTCCTGGCCAGGTCGAGACAGCGCATGCAGGCCGACTGCCCGGGAACGACCAGGGGCCCGACGACACCGATCGCCTCGCTGGCTGAGGCCGCGAGGTGCGGGACACGCTCCCGGACAAGCGCCGAGGCGAGTTCAGGGTCATGCAGGCCGACCAGCACCGCCAGGTCGGGCAGCTGCCCACCCGAGCCCAAGGCCATCCGGGGCGTACCGCCCGGGGCCATCCGGGGTGTACCCATAGGGTCGGCCGTGGCTGGCGGCCAGTCGCCCGCCTCCGGGGGTTGCGGTACCTGTGAGCACGAGGGCGGACAGTCGGCGACCGGGCCCACGGACACCACGCGGCCGATGCCCGACGCCGTCAGCAGGCTGGCGATGCACGCCCCGATCGGGCCGGTGCCATACACCCTGATGGCCGCCGCCTGCCTGCGGGCCAGGACGCGGGCGCCACCATCTCCGTCGCCGTGCGCCAGCGATGCCGTGGCCAGTTCCGAGGCCAGCCGGCCCCGGGCGTCGTCCGGCAGGGTGGCCATGGTGCTCGCCGGAAAGTCGCAGAGCGTCCCGGCGGCCGTGAGCAAAGCGATGACGTGGTCCGCGGCCTCCGCCTGGATTCCGTGGTCCGCCGCGGCCGCGATCACTTGTCCGCGATCCCGGCTCCCATCCAGCAGGCCGATCACCGCCACCGCGGCGCGCATACCGCTCAGGGCGATCGCCCGCCGCGAGTCGATGCCGATCTGGAGCGTGTCACGGTCGCGCCAGACCCACCGGAGGCCCGGCTTCAGCGCTGGTCTCATGCGCGAAAGGGTGGCACGGCCCGCCGACATTCTGTCCACGAGCCCCCGGGCGGGGAGTCGGCCGGGCCATGCCGACGACTCCACGACGGGCCGGTCGCCCCCTTCCCCGGAAGTAACGGCGGCCCGCCGCCCGGAGGACTCCTGGCTGGTGACGCTAGGGCCATCGCCTCCGGGGGTCAATACACGGCTGTGGACAACGCTGTGGATCATCTGGGGAGAGCGCGGAGAGTCGCTGTGGATATCTGGGGGAGACGGTTGTGAATTCCCCGCATCCAGGACCGGCGGCTCGTGATCACGCTGGCTATTCGAGATCCACCGCCTGTGGACAACAGATACTCGCGCTCTTGCTTGCTTCTCCTGAGCGAGACACGTCCTAAGACGCGGGCGATGGTGGCGATTGCCTCCAGATCGGAGGGTGGCCCGGGGTGGCTGGCGGCGGGTGGTGCTGAGTACTGCGCGGCGGCGGGCTCTGACTGGCGGTCTGTGGGTAGCGCGGCATCCGGCCCGGCCGGCCACGCTCATGAGGCTCGCGCCCCAGGTGAGCCGGCCAGGCGGGTCCCGCCCTGAAGCCGGCTGTCAGGGGGCGTGAGTCGAGGCCGACGGAAACGTCACCGATCCCGCCGGAGTGCGCCATGTCATGACGTCGAAGCAGTAGAGACCCTGCCGCACGCCAGGGTCGACGTCCATCATGCGCCGCACGGCGTCGAGCGACCCCTGTTGGAACAGGCCGAAACCGCAGATCTGCGTTTCCTCGGCGGGACTGTCGGTGAGCGGCCCCGCCGCAAGCTGCCTCCCGCTCGCGACCATGCTGAGCGTGTGGCCGAGGTGCTCACTGAAGATCCGCTCCCTGCTCTCGTCGTCGAATTCCCAGTATTGCGGGGTGTGTCGGAGCAGCACCATTTCATACGTATCCAGCCGGATGGGTTCCGGGTTCACGCTCATCTGGGTTGCGGCGCGGGGCCCCCGGCACTGCGGCCGGGGAGCAAGCGCAGCTTCCCTCCCTTCGTTTTGTCGGCAGGTTGCAGTCGCGTCAGTCATCTAGGCAGGCCGGTCAGGCGGTGGGCTCGCCGCCGGGGGTGTCGGCCGGGCCAAGGGCGGCGGCCAGGCGCTCCAGGATCCGCGCCCAGCCGATCGAGTAGGACCCCGCGCTGTAGCCGCCAGGCAGAGCGCAATCCTCCGCCAGTTGCTCGTCGGTGAGCGCCTCCCAGCCGCGATGCTCGACCGTGACGCGGGTCAGGGACGGGCCGAGGGCGGCGAAGCTGAGTTCCACCTCGGTCGGCACGGGGGTCTGGTTCCAGGTCATCACGAACCTGGCGGGTGGCTCCCAGGTGAGCAGCTCGCCCCAGTCCACCTCGGTGCCGTCCGTCCATGCCTCATAGACCCGGCCGCCCGTACGCTGCTCGATGACGATGTCGCGGACCCGGTCCTTCCCGGCCGAGAACGGGTCGACCGGCCACCAGATGCCGATCGTCCGCACGAACGTGTCGAAGGTGTGCCAGACGTCGCTGCGCACCATGGTCGACTGCCGTACCGGAGGCCGGCGCAGGGTGGTGACGGCGGCGCCGGAGTTGCTGGCCGGGCCGGAGTTGCTGGCCGGGCCAGTCTCAGGCGTCTGGATCATGCGAGCCTCCTGGATTCAGGCGCGGGTCGTCGGTCACCATAGTGACCCAGTGCAGGTAGTCAAGGAAGCGGTCCAGGACCAGCGTCCACAGCGTCGCGAGCCTTGCTCGCTGCAGATCGGGCGGACCGGGCGGACCGGGCGGACTGGATTCGTGCGCCGGCCGCCCCGGCTCACCCGGCGCTGGCGGCCTGGTCGTCATCGGTGATGCCCCGCTCGGCTTCGACGAGCCTGCGGGCGACATCAAGGGATGACGCCCACATGTCGTTCAGGAGCTGCCGGAGCCCGTCCAGTCCTTCCGGCCGGGCACGGTACAGCCGCCGGGTGCCGTCCCGGCGCTCGGTCAGCAGGCCCGCGTTCTTGAGCACGGTGAGGTGCTGACTGACGGCGGTCCGGCTCACGTCGAACGCCGCGGCGATCTCCCCGGCCGGCAACTCGTCGTCGGCGACAAGCCGCAGGATGGCGCGTCTCATCGGCCGCCCGCTCGTCGCCCATCGCGGCATCCTGCGGCTCATCGGTCATGCTCGCTCAGCTCCACAGCCCGACCTGGTTCCCGTCCGGGTCGGTGAAGATGGCAAACCGGCCGAAGTCCCCGGGCAGGTCCGTCGGCGGAACGAGCCGCTTACCGCCTAGCTGCTCGGCGCGGTCCAGGTAGGCGTCGAGGTCGTCGACCCGCATGTAGATCTTCACGCTCTTCTCGCCGGGCGGGTCTGACGGGCCGATCCCGCCGCCGATCGCGCCTTCCCCGGCCCCGGTGTCGACAAGCCCGTACCCGCCCATGGCCGGGTCGGCGGCTACCTGCCAGCCGAACAGCTCGGCATAGAACTTCTGCGCGCGCTCCGCATCGGGGCTGATCACCTCGAAGAACGCGACTGGCTGACCCATGGTGGTTCCCTCCTCTGTCGAACTTCTGTCGTCATTCACTAACGTTAGCTAAGTCGAACGTTAGTGTCAACTGACATAGTAGGGAACACGATCATCTGGGAACCTGGCGCGCGCCCGGCCGGTGGGCGCAGGGCCTGCCGCCCGACACTGCTGTCGAGGCTTGTGGCTGACCATGCCAAGCAGCGACCGACTGTGCTCAGCGCGCCATGGCTCGGCCCGCGTCGGCCAGAGAACGCCACATGTGGCCGCCGATGGGTGCGGGGGACGCGGACGCGATCAGCCGGGGATCCGCGTCCGGGCCGCGCGCGACACGGCCAGTGCCCGCGCCGCGCGCCCAACTGCCACCCGCCAGCCGAGCTGGAACAGCCCGAGGAATGCCAGCGCGACGAGGACGAACGCGAACGCGGTGCCCTGGCCGGAGACCACCCGCAGCAGCATGCCGATGGCCACCGTGCACAGCCACACGCCCACCCCCACCGGTACGACAGCAGTGGGCCGCTGCCAGTAACGGGTCGCCAGCAGGCCGGCCACCGTCCCGGTGGCAAAGGGCCAGGCGGTGTCCCACAGTCCGGCGAGGCCACCCCCGGCGTGATGGTTTGCGCGGCCGATCACCACGAACAGCAGCACACCGCCAAGGTCGGCAAAACCAGCACCGGCGGAACGCATGGGCCCAGGCTAGTGCCGATCGCACGGGCCGGCGGGCCGTCCGGGACGCGCAGGACCCCGGCGAGGCACCGGCACTCCCGCCGGGGCGGCATCAACGAGCCCGATCCCGCACCGGGCTCGTTGCGGGACCGGCCGTACCCCGGCCCGGCGTACACTGCGGGGATGCCTGACCGCAGTACGCGCAACCCCCGCGTCACCGGGTGATGGCCAGGCTGCTGATCGTCCACCACACGACCTCGCCGTCCATGCAGGCGATGTTCGAGGCGGTGCTGGCGGGCGCGGGTACCGATGACATCGAGGGTGTCGAGGTCGTGGCCAGGCCCGCGCTGACCGCGGCCGCCGCCGAGGTGCTCGAGGCCGACGGCTATCTGCTCGGCACGTCGGCGAACATCGGCTACATGTCCGGAGCGCTCAAGCACTTCTTCGATGGCATCTACTATCCGTGCCTGGTGGCGACGGTGCGCAGGCCGTACGCCCTGTACGTGCACGGTAACAACGACACGACGGGAGCAGTGCGGGCGGTGGACTCCATCGCCTCCGGGCTGCAATGGCGGCGCGCCCGCCCTCCGGTCAGCGTGATCGGCGACCCTGGTGCGGCTGACCTGGAGGCGTGCTGGGAACTCGGGGCAAGCGTCGCGGCGGAACTCGCCCCGTGATCGTCACCATTACCCTGAACGCCTCCCTGCGGGTGGGATATGAGGCTGAGCGGGTTGACTGGGGAGCGTCGAACCGGGTGACCCGGGTGCTGTACCGGGCGGGTAGCGGCGGACTGGCCGCCGCCCGGGTGCTGCGGGCGTTCGGCCACGATGTCGTCGCGGCCGGGCTGGCGGGGGGCACCGCCGGTGAGCTGATCAAGGCGGACCTGGCCAGGTCGGGAGTAGACACCCGGTTCACCACGATCAGCGGGGAATCACGTCGGATACTGGAGGTGGCCGACGCGGAACGCGGGCAAACCACCATCCTTAACGAGCCCGCTCCCTACATCACCACGGAGGAACTGGGCCGGTTCGCTGCTGACTACCGCAAGCTGATGACCGAGGCCACGGTGGTAGTCCTGTGCGGGAGTCTCCCGGCCAGCCTTCCGCCGGAGATCTATGGGTCGCTCACCAGCTACGCGGCCGAGGCCGGGGTGCCGACGATCATCGACGCCGGAGGATCGGCTCTGCGGTATGGCGTATCCAGGCGCCCGGCGCTGGCCATCCCAGACCCCGATGGATCACCTCGTCTGCCTGGGCAGGCGGAGCAGGCTGGTCCGGCGGGGCCCGGCCATGTCGACGCGGCTGCGCTGGCGGCCGCTGGGGCGGGCGCCGTGGCTGTTGTCTCGGGCCACGACATCCGGGCGGTGACGGCCACGCAGGAGTGGCGGGCCACGCTGGACGGCCATGCCGGCCTTCCGGCTTCCCGTGATGCGCAGGTGGCGGGGCTCATCGCCGCAGTTGTGCCGGGCTGGTCATGGCCGGACACGTTGCGGCACGCGGTCGCGCTCGGGGCGGTGGCCGACTCCGACGGCTACGTCGACCTGGACGCCTACGAGATGCTGCTGGCCGAGGTCAGCGTGCTGCCTTCCGATGCCACCATGGAGCCACCCCGCTGACCTGGCGTGCCGCCGTCCGGGAGCACCGGGCCGAGGGCACACTAGGAAGTCGTGCGGCCGGGCCGGCGCAGCAGCCCCGCGACGCATCCTCCGGCCACGATCAGCGCCGGAACGACCGTCAGTGCCGGCGGCGGTGCCGCCATATGACCCGTGGCCAGCAGTGACCCGAGAAAGACGAGATAGGCGCCGATGATCAGGGCACCAGTGGCGCGGCGCACGCCGCTGTCCCGGTAGGCGTAGGCGAGAGCCGCCAGAGTCAGCCCCAGGTACCAGACGGCGATGAGCGTGGTCTGCGGCGACGGCGGCCCCAGGCCGGTGATCGTAGCTGGCAGCAGCAGCCCGGCCAGGACGTTGAGGGCGTTGCTGTTCAGCGTGGTGCTCAGCATGGCGGCACCGCGTCCCCGCGCCGCCAGGTACACGGCCGCGACCGCGTTCGGCAGGCTGGTCACCGCGGCGAGCACGACACCGCCGGTCACGATCTCGGGCACGCCATAGTACGAGCCGAGGCTGGACGCCGCACGTTCCATCGCCACGCTGGCCGTCACCACGGCCACCAAGGCAGCCACGGCCACGGCCACGTCCGCGCCGCGGGCTTTGATGGGGCGGATAGCTTCGTTGAGCTCCTGTTCCTCTTCGGAGATAGCGACGGCCAGCCAGCTTTCCCAGCGCCGCGCGACCGGCAGGCGCCCCAGCCGGGCCCGGCCCGCTCCCAGCACGACGATGTAGGGCACCAGCCCGGCGAGCGCTAGGGCCAGCCCGGCAGCGGGCGGAACCAGGCCGACGACGGTGACCAGGCACACTGCTGCCACCCAGATGCCCACCACCCCGCCGAGCAGGACCACCTTGCGGTGCAGCGCGATGCTGCCAGCGACCACCGCGCCGAGGCCCAGCAACGCGGCCAGGTTGAACACGTTCGAGCCGATGATGACGCCGGCGCCCACCTTCTGCTGGTGCGTGGCCAGCGCAGTGACGGCAGAGGTGATCTCCGGGGCGTCGGCCGCCAGGGCGGCCACGACGCCGAGCAGCGCCTCGGACAGGCCAAGCCGCTCGCCCAGCCGTTCGAGCCTGGTGACCAGGAGATAGCTGGCGCTGAGGCTGACGGCGATCCCGGCGAAGAAGACCGGATAGGCCACAGCGATCGGCACGGGCGGCTCTCCCTCCGCGCGCAGGCACGATGCCGACCAGGCTTCCCGGCTCTCCTGCTGGTTACCCTACCGGGACCACTCGTTCCCGCACCTCACGCGGCCCACGGGTCGCCGACGCCCGGGGCGCCCGCGAAGACCTGGGCCTGGAGTTGCTGTGCCGTCACCGAGGTGCCGCACACCGCGGGGGGCAGCTTGTTGTGCAGCGCGGCCCAGGTCGCCCAGCCATACAGGGACTGCTGCTCCGCGACTGGATCGGTGCGCGCGGCGTGCTGGGGGACCCATTGACTGTTCTTCTTGACCCAGGTCGCGCCGAACGCCAGGTAGTGCGTGCGGTGACCGTCGATCACGAAGGTCTCGGTGTAGGGACCGGGAGTGTCGTGCCCGCGCCACCAGCTGTCGAAGTCCGCGGCGTTCGTCGAGGTGATGCTGATCTTGCCATCGTGCAGCCAATTCTGTCCTGCGGCTGGGCGCAGGCCGGCCCGGTCGATCGCGCACTGGACCAGCAGGGCGGGCGCATCCGCGAGGCGCTGCGCCGACGTGTTCCCGGCCGGGGTGCCCGGCGGGCGCGGACTGCTCGTGGCCTTCGGGGGGACGACTGCGAAATGGCATCCGGCGAGGGCGATCCCGCCGATAAGGGCGGCCACCGTCCGGCCCGTACGTGCCGTCATCCTGCTCATACCTGCCTTTCACCCCGCAGCCTCAGGCGCTCGCTCACTTGTACCGTACGGCGGCGCCTGGCGTGCCGGTTATGCCCGCGATATGGAGAAGACGTTCAGGTCAATGGGGGTTGCGGGACCCGGGCCTGCGCGTGGTCTACTGACCGCAGGTTGGCGAGGAGGTGAGCTGTGGGGCCGCTCGGTTTCTGGCGTCTGGCCCAGGAGAATCCCGGCTGGATCGCGGTGATCGACGCGGACGGCACCCAGCACACCGCGGGGGATCTGCTGGCCCGGGTGAACCAGTTGACTCATGGGTTGCTCGAACGCGGCCTCAAACCCGGGGACGGCGTCGCCAGCCTGTTGCCGAATGGTGCCGCCGCGCTGGAGGTGTACCTGGCCGCGCTCCAGGCGGGCTGGTATTTCACCCCGATCAACTGGCACTTCACCGCTCCGGAGATCGCCTACATCGTGCGTGACAGCGAGGCGAAGGCGTTCGTCGTGGACGAGCGGTTCAGCGTGGCGGGGGCCGCCGCCGCCGACGAGGCGGGAGTCCCGGTGGCAGGGCGTTTCGGGCGCGGCGACGTCCCGGGGTTCACCTCGGTGGCGGACCTGCGGGCCGGCCAGCCGGTGACCCTGCCGCAGGACCGGACCGCCGGTGCCAGCATGCACTACACCTCGGGCACGACAGGCCGCCCCAAGGGCGTGCGCCGGGCGCTGTCGGGCCTCGATCCGGAGGTCGCGGCCGAGCTGTCGACCGCGCTGCCCCAGTTCTTCGGCGTGACTACTGGCCCGCCCAACGTGCACCTGGTCACCTCGCCGAACTACCACACCGCCGTAACGCTCTTCGGCGGTGCGGCCATAGCGATGGGCCACACCCTCGTCTACATGGACTCGTGGGACGCCGAGCAGGCACTCGCGCTTGTCCAGCGCTACCGGGTGACCAACACGCACATGGTGCCCACCCACTTCAAGCGGATGCTCGCGCTGCCGGAGAGCACGCGGCACGGCTATGACCTCTCGTCCATGAGATGGCTGATCCACGCGGCGGCGCCGTGCCCGGTGGCCCTCAAGCGGGCCATGCTCGACTGGTGGGGGCCGTGTGTCTACGAGTACTACGCGGCCACCGAGGGCGGCGGCACGATCGCCACTCCGCAGGACTGGCTCGCCCACCCCGGGACGGTGGGCACGCCGTGGCCGATCAGCGAGGTAATGGTCACCGATGATGACGGGAAGGAGTGCCCGCGCGGGGTGCCGGGCACCGTGTACATGCGGATGTCCATATCCGACTTCAGTTACAAGGGCGATCCCGCGAAGACTTCCGCGAACCGGCTGCGCGGCTTTTTCACCGTTGGCGACGTCGGCTACCTCGACGACGAGGGGTTCCTCTTCCTGTGCGACCGGAAAGCCGATGTGATCATCTCCGGCGGGGCCAACATCTACCCGGCTGAGGTTGAGAGTGAGATCATCGTGCATCCCCGGGTTGCTGACGTGGCCGTTTTCGGCGTCCCCGACGACGACTGGGGGGAGCGGGTGATGGCGGTGGTGCAACCCGCCAACGGGGAAGAGCCGAGCCCAGACCTGGCCGCCGCGATCCTCGGGTCGCTGGAAGGGCGGCTGGCCACCATGAAATGGCCGACGGTCATCGACTTCATCGACGAGATGCCCCGCGACCCGAGTGGCAAGCTGCTCAAGCGCCGCCTTCGTGACCCGTACTGGCAAGGGCGCGATCGCGCGATCTAATCAGCGGCCTGCGGCCGGTCGCAGCCTGGACACAACGCCTACAATGGTGGTACGGGCCGAGCCGCACCCTCCGTCACTAGGAGGCAACCCCATGTCAGCCATGATGGTCGTAGCGGCGTTGGTTATCTTCATTTCCGGCGCCGTGATCGGCGTGATCGTTATGGTGGGAGTCGCGATCCGCCGCGAAGACAGCATTGCGACGCTGAGCGCCAGGCCCTATAAAGGCGCCGGACCCTCTACGCGGGCTACACGGGCCCTCGTTGGCCTTGGCCTGGTGAATGGAAACAGGCGGTCCTGAAGGGCACAGTCACCTCGGCAGTGTCTAACGGCACCGTACGCGGCCCCAGGCCGAACCCCGCCAGCAAATCATAATCACACACCTGAAGCTTTGAGTTCTAGGTGACAGGCGTACGGGCCGCTGCTGTCCGACGACGGCGCCCTCGGCTCCGGTGGCCATCAGGTAGTCATACAGAGTGGACAGCAACATGTCGTCGCGGTGCTCCAGCCGGGACACCACACCCTGGCCGACGCCGAGCTTGCGGGCAACTTCAACCTGGGTCATCTGCGCTGCCTTGCGGATCATCGCGAGGTTCATCGCATAGACCCGGTCCATCTCCT
>Ga0207684_10004137_pt1 | contig 13815 bp, 10 predicted proteins | sample KBSK5501metaG_FD_184342 | JGI IMG/M metagenome (GOLD analysis project Ga0207684, IMG submission 184342) | Corn, switchgrass and miscanthus rhizosphere microbial communities from Kellogg Biological Station, Michigan, USA - KBS K5-50-1 metaG... | ecosystem: Host-associated > Plants > Roots >...
GCGGACGGAGGCAGGTGCGTCGTGACGAGTGAGCCTGCTGTGATAGAGCGGGTATCCCGCGTAGGCCATCGCCAAATGGATTCGATCTCGTACCAGGTCGTTGATCAGCACAGCGATGCGGCAGACACGCAGCGCTTCCTGGACGAATTGCACGAACTCACCAGGATTCAAGTGGTGGGCGAATAGCCCACAGCCAACGAGGTCGAAACTCGCGTCTCGTAATGGGATCGCCAGAGCATCGGCGGAGAGCGCGCGTGTGTGGTCGCGAATATGCGAGGGTGCCCGGTCGAGCAGCGTGACTTCCAGCGTGATGCCGCGCTGCTGTAAACGCTCGCGAACCATGTGCGGGACATCACCGGAACCGGCAGCTACCTCCAGGAGTGACAAAGAGGACTTGCCGATCGCTTCGGACACAAGTTCGATCATCCATTGCGTGGTGCTTACGCCACCAAACCAACGGTTTACGCGGCGAAGATCGGCGAGTGAGGCGGCGATTTCTGCAGGAGTGCCGCTATCGGTGTCGAGCAGTTCGCGGGTAGGTATCCGCTTCATTAAGAATCGGTAACCACGAAGGACACGAAGTAACACGAAGGAAGCAAAGCGCCAAGCTTTGTGCTCCTGCGTGTTTTTTGTGGTTAACGTGTTCTTTGTGGTTAACGCATTACACTTCGGCCAGTTCTTCTTCCAACAACTGCTTATTGTAAAGATCGGTGTAATAGCCGTTGAGGGCGATGAGTTCGTCGTGAGTGCCTATTTCGACGATGCGTCCGCTGTGCAGCACAGCGATACGATCAGCATTGCGCACGGTGGATACCCGGTGGGAGATGAAGATGGTGGTGCGGCCCTCCATGATCTCGCGCAGGTGGTTGAGGATTTTGTCCTCGGTGTGAGTATCTACGCTGGAGAGAGCGTCATCGAGGATGAGGATTCGCGGATCGCGGATGATGGCGCGAGCGATGGCGGTACGCTGCTTCTGTCCGCCTGAAAGTGTGATCCCGCGCTCGCCTACTAGCGTCTGATACTGCTCGGGGAAGCCTTCGACGTCGTCGGCGATGCTGGCCGCATCGGCTGCTTCTCGAACTTCGTCATCAGTCGCGTCTTCTTTGCCGAAAGCGATGTTCTCGCGCACCGTATCGCTGAACAGAAAAGTTTCCTGGGGTACGAAACCCACGCTGCGGCGCAGGTCTTCGAGCGAATACTCGAGAATGGGCCTTCCATCGATCAGTACTGTGCCGGGCGTGGCATCGTAAATCCGCGGAATGAGGCTGACCAAAGTAGTTTTGCCCGAGCCGGTGGGGCCAACAATGGCCAAACTTGTGCCCGCAGGAACACGAAGATTGATATGGTGCAAAACCGGTGTTCCGTTGTAGGCGAAATCCAGGTTGCGAAACTCGATCTCCCCACGGATTTCTCTAGCGCGGGCACCCACACCCAATTTGACCGCGTGGCTGTCATCGATCTCCGGCCTCTCCACCAGAATCTCGTTGATGCGAGCCATAGACGCGGTGCCGCGCTGGAAAATGTTAATCACCCAGCCCAGGGCGATCACGGGCCAGGTGAGCTGCACCATGTAAGTATTGAAGGCGACGAAATCCCCAACCGTCATGCGGCCCAGCAAAACCTGGCGGCCACCTAACCACAGTACGAGCACGACGGCAAATCCGAGCATTGTTTCCAGTGTGGGCCAGAGCATGCCCATGAGACGGACCAGCTTCAGGCTGCGGGCAATGTATTCCTTATTGGCGCGTTCAAAGGCGCTAATCTCGGCTTGTTCCTGGACATAGGCACGGATCACGCGGGCACCGGAAAAATTCTCCTGGGCACGCGCCGAAATGTCGGAGAACATGGCCTGGATTTTTTCAAAGCGCTCGTGAATTTGCCGTCCGAAATACTGCACCACGATGCTGACCACCGGCAAAGGAAGAAATGCATAGAGCGTCAGCTTGGGGCTGATCGCCAGCATAAAAGCCAGTGCACCGGCGGTGAACACAATCGTATTGGCCGAATACATGATGGCCGGACCCAGCAGCATGCGCACCGCATTCAAGTCGTTGGTTGCGCGGGCCATGATGTCGCCGGTGCGTGTGCGCTGGTAATAAGAATAGGAGAGGCTCTCGAGGTGCCGGAACAAGTCATTGCGCAAATCAAACTCGATCTCGCGCGAGATGCCAATTACTACCCAGCGGGTCAGAAACTGGAAGATGCCTTTGGTCAAGGCCACGGCGATCAGCAGAAGAGAATAGGTGAGGAGCTTCTGCCGGGTGACACCCAGGTGCAGGTCGTCGACCGCGCGCCGGATGATCTGAGGAAACAGAATCCAGATGCCGTTATTGAGGAAGACGCAAAGGGTGCCCACCACATAGCCGCGGCGGTACTTTTTCAAATAAGGCAGCAGGGGACGCAGATTCTTGGGCACCATGTGCTTCTACTAGATGCGATTCTAGCAGCGTTGGGTGCAGGTTGTTGGCGAAGGTGTTGCCGTCAAGAAATGGAAAGTACGAACCGGCAGCGTCAGTCACCAAGGCGCAAGAGCTCAGCTTTAATCCAGCCCATTAGCACTTCGTAATCTCTACAAACCTACTTTTCGTCCGCAAGTTCCCTCTCGCACGAGATAGGCTTTTCCGGTGATCCGTTTGTAGTTGGCCAGAATCTCCTGAATGGCTTGCAGCCTGCCGAGTGTGGTCAGACGGGTGTTCTCAAGAGCCCGTTCGATCTGCGTCATCCAGCATTCCACCGCGGCGTCAATTCCAGCGGCCATCTCGGAGGCGACCGCCTCAATGAAATCACTATCCATAATTGATGTCGCCAAGCAGATACCCGCCTTTCTGGATTGCAACGCTTGTGATGAAAAACGCAGGCGGGGAAGAGAGAGGTGCGACTTCAGCCCTGCCTGCGGGCAAGCGAACAACTCAGTCGCCCGACGGCTCTCCATGCATATGTTTCATGAACCGCTGTTCGTGCCGATTCATCAATTCCTGCGCCTTGGTTTTCTGTTCCGGAGTAAGCACCTGGAACAATTCCGAATCGATGCGCGTCTTTTGCACGATCAACTCAGTCAAAGTCTGGGACTGCTGCGCAGCCAGAGAGCGAACCTTAGCTTCATCAAAATTGCCACTCTCTGCGATTTGCCGCAGTTCGTGGTGGGACTGTCTCAATTGATCCGTAAGCGGTTGTATTGTCGGCCGCTCTTTGGCCAGAATGTCCTTGATTTGGGACTGTTGTGCGTCCGTCAGATCCAGATGATTAGCGAAGAAGCGGAGCATATGTCCGCCAAAGGGGCCTCCCCCCATCGGTCCTCCACCCCAAGCCATGCCTTCGTGGTGGTGCTTTACCACTGTTTGCGAAACCGCTACGGCCGCTACTAACGTGAGGGCGAGCGCCGCTACAATTATTTTGGTGCGACTGAACTTCATACATCCTCCTGGAGCGTTCTCATTTGCGGAACGTCTCAGTAATGGAAACACGATTTCCGGAATCTTGCGGTAAAGAGTCGGTCAATCAGAGTAAAGTTTTGTAAAGGACCGCTCTGGGTTTTGGGCCTGTAGGGCTAGGATCGACAAGCACTCGCTTTGACAATTCTTTACGGGGATTCCCTCCGCCACTGTTGTAAAACAGAGTTGTCATGATGGATCGCATCCTTGTCATTGACGACGACGTGGAACTCTGTAGCCTCGTAGGCGAATATCTCGGGGCAGAGGGTTTCACGGTGGAGTCGGTGCACGATGGGGAACACGGTCTTGAACGGGCGTTGAGCGGCGACCATCTGCTGGTGGTGCTCGACGTCATGCTGCCCGGTATGAACGGCTTTGAGGTGCTGCGGCGGATACGGGAAATGTCGCGCGCTCCCGTACTGCTGCTCACAGCGCGCGGCGAAGATGTGGACCGCATTGTTGGCCTAGAAATTGGCGCGGACGATTACCTGCCCAAGCCCTTCAATCCTCGTGAGCTCGTGGCCCGTATCCGCGCCATCCTGCGGCGTACGAAGAATGGAGAGCAACCCGCAGCTCAGCCGGAAATTCTGCGCGTTGGGGATATTGAACTGGACCCGGCTACTCGGACGGTACGGCACGCCGGCAATCCGGTCGAACTGACTTCCGTCGAATTCAATTTGTTGGAGGTACTGCTACGCGAGGCGGGCCGAGTGGTGACCCGCGAGCGGCTGGTGAACGCTGTGCTAAGCCGCAAATTCTCGCCGTTCGATCGCAGCATTGATATGCACGTCAGCAAAGTTCGCAAGAAGCTGGGTGACTCGGAAGGGGCTCCGGAACATATCAAGACGATTCGCGGGGTGGGCTACATCTTCGCGCGCCCACGGGAGAAAGTCAGGAGCGACGCGCGATGAGGAGCCTGTTTCTCAAAATCTTTCTCTCTTTTTGGCTGGCGCTAGCATTGTCCGTCGTGTTGGCGATTCTGGTCACACTGGCGATGCGTCCGCAACGCGATTCAGCAACCTGGGAAGCACTCCGGGCTAAAGCGCTCACGGAAGCGGTGCAGGCATATGAGCAAGGCGGCGAACAGCAACTGCGAGAATATCTCGAGGACTTGGAACAATCACACCACGTCCGCGCGTTTCTTTTTGACGAGCAAGGAAATGAACTTTCACAGCGACCGGCGCCACCGTGGGCCGAGCGCATAGCTCGAGGCAGGGCGATGAGAAGACCGCCGGGTTTCTGGGCGAAATGGATGCCAGAACGATTTATGCGACAATCCACGACGGGCGCCAGCGGACGACAATTCACACTAGTCATCGAATTGCCACCCGGTCCGCGACTCTTCTTCGGGCCACATGGAGTTCCCGGCCTCGGATTGCTCATCGCGATTGTCTCCTCCGGAGTCGTCTCTTACGTCTTGGCACGATATTTGACTGCGCCAGTGGTGCGACTCCGAACCGCCACACAACAACTGGCCGCCGGCGATCTTACGGCACGTGCAGAAGCGCCTCCAAAACGCCGGCGGGATGAAATCGCCGAGTTAGTACGCGACTTCAACGGCATGGCGGCGCGCTTGCAAGACTTGGTCAACGCGCAGAGCCGCCTTTTGAACGACGTATCCCACGAGCTGCGTTCGCCTCTTGCGCGGCTGAACGTCGCACTCGGACTGGCACGGCAACGCACCGGACCTGAGGCCCAGGGCGCGCTGGAGCGGATTGAGAGGGAAGCAGAGCGCTTGAACGAACTGATCGGAAGGCTCCTCGCAATCGCACGGTTGGAAAGCAGCGAAGAGGCAATACAGAAGTCGGCCGTCAATTTTGGGGAAATGCTCCACAAAATTTGCAAGGATGCCGACTATGAGGCCCAGAGCCGCAATTGCCGAGTGAAGTGCGTCATCGCGGATGCTTGCATTGTGATGGGGCACGCTGGGCTGCTGCACAGCGCCATAGAGAATGTCGTGCGAAACGCAACACGCTATACGCGAGAGGGCACGGAAGTGGAAATCCGCCTGAAAAAGGCGCAGGATGCCAAAGGTTCGGAAGCTGTGGTGCGGGTTACGGACTCTGGGCCCGGTGTTCCGGAAGAAGCCTTGCACAAACTCTTCCGGCCGTTCTACCGCCTCGATGACGCCCGTAATCGCCAGACCGGTGGTGTCGGGTTGGGATTAGCAATTACCGAACGCACCGTGCGGCTCCACGGGGGGAGGGTAACGGCCGCAAATCGTCCGGAAGGCGGGCTGATCGTGGAGATTCGATTGCCACTGGCGCCGGTGGCGGCGACTGAGAGTTCCGTGGAAAAGATGAGCATGCCCGCTCAGGGCTGACCAGCAGCTGACTGAAACTGATCCAGCCTGGGGCGTAATTGAAAATCCTATCCCCGCCAGTGCGAGGACTGGAGGACTTGGGATCCCGTCAATAGGGGCGTTAACTCACAGATCAGCATAGCTAGACAGGACCAAACGGTTTAGTGTTTGAGGAGTTCTGTTAGATAAAACCGCAAATGACAATTGACAACCGGAAACTGAGAGCTGCTTGATCACCGACTGCCACATCCATATCCAGCCGCTTGAGATGTTTAAGCCGCACGCCCTCGAGCTCATGAAAAAGGAGCGATCGAATTTCGACGAGATCGCCGATTTCTGCCGCTCACCAAAAGCTTTTCTCAAGCACCTGGACGCTGCAGGAGTGGAAAGGGCGGTGCTGATCAACTACGTGGCGCCGGAGGTGATTGGCTTCACTTCGGGCGTGAACCAGTTCGTCACGGATTACACGAAGGAAAATCCGAAACGGCTGATCTCATGCGGCAGCCTGCATCCCCGGCACACGCCGAATGTGCTGTTTGATGTGGAGCAGTTACTAAGGCTGGGCATCCGCATGATTAAAATTCATCCGCCACACCAGTTGCTATTTCCTAACGCTTACCTGACCGGGGTGAAGGAACTCGAGATCATATACCGCGCCGCTGAGGCCAACGGAATCCCCGTTATGTTCCACACCGGGACTTCGATTTTTCCCGGCGCGCGAAATAAGTACGGTGATCCGATTTATGTCGACGATGTCGCAGTGGATTTTCCCCAGCTGAAGATCCTTCTGGCGCACGGCGGGCGGCCCTTGTGGATGCAGACAGCGTTTTTCCTGGTGCGACGCCATCGCAATGTATATCTCGATATCAGCGGGATTCCGCCAAAAACTCTGCTTAAATATTTCCCACGCATCGAGGAGATCGCGCACAAAACTCTGTTCGGCACCGATTGGCCTGGACCCGGCGTGCCCGAGATCAAGAAGAATCTCGAAGATTTTCGGGCTTTGCCACTCAGTCCCGAGACACGTCAGCAAATCCTGAGCGGCACCGCTTTGACCATCTGGCCTGCGTAGGGCGACTTTACTGCGGCGTAGGCGCGGCCACTTCCTTCGATTTCGCTCTCTTGCCGTCTTTCATCTTGGTGACAATACCGCCTTTTACACCCAGCAGTTCGTCGGACAGGCCATTCGCACTATAAATCTTGCGTAAGGCTTGTTGAATCCCGCGGGAGTCCACATGAACGGAGCGGCCTATTTTGTCGTCGTAGACAAAATTCCAGACCAGCGACTGGATGTTGCCGTCGAAGATGATTCCAACGACTTCCCCTGCCGTATTCACGGTGGGGCTGCCGGAGTTGCCGCTAATGATGTCGGCTGTAGAAACATAGTTCAGCGGAGTTGCCAGATTCAGCTTGGACTTGGCCTTCATCCAGCTTTCGGCCAAGTTGTATGGGTCTTTGTTGCCGTGCTCGGCGGCGTGCTCGTAGGCGCCGCCCATGGTGGTGAAGTATGGAATATGTTTTCCGTTCTCCGTGTAACCTTTTACGGGGCCATAGCTGAGACGAAGGGTGAATGTGGCATCCGGCGGCTGATTAAAGCCACTTTCAGCGAAACGGGCTTTGGCAATGGCGGCTCCGTCGCGGCGTTCTACTGAGTCCACCTGATCGTCGTACTGTTTGCGGACGGCGCGTGCATCCGGGTCGACGCCGCGCATCAGCACGATCAGTGGATCAGTGCTTGCCTGCACGGCTGCAGCGCCGCCTTGGTAAAGCTGTTTGCGCACCGCGACATCTTCCAGTTTTGAGTTCGCGATGACATTTTTGGCGACCTCATCGGACGTCTTGCCATTGAGAAGTTTCTGCACGACGGGATTGTCCTTGCCCAGCGCCGCTTGCATCTGGGCGAGGGAATCGGCAAGCTTCGCGGTTTCGAATGATTTGTAAATGGGCGCGGTTGAGAACAGTTCCTGCTCGAGTGAGGGCAGATTTGAATCGCGATACTCGCGCAGTCGCTTCTCATTAGGCTTGGTCTTTTCTTCCGTGACCCGCACCAAGTTGCGAGCCATTCGCGCCAGGTCAGAGTTAAAACCTCGCATACGCTCCACGTAGGTAAGCGGCATGTAAATATCGCGTTGAACCTTCATGGCATTCGCGATTTCCTGCCAGGGATCGGAAGCGCCAGCATTTTTGGGATTCGCCTTGTAATCCGCGCGCAACTTGTCTTCCTCAGCAGCCTTATGCGCCATGATCTCTTTGTCCTGCAAGCCTGAGAGATATCCCGTCACCGCCTTGAAGGAATTCTGCAAGCTGAAGAGGTCTTCCTGGGCGATGCGGGCGTTCTCCTCAGACTGGCTACTAAAGTTCTGCAGCAGGCTGATACGGCGCTTGTAGCTTTCAAGCCGCGATGGATAGTCGGCGTCTCGCAAGAATTCGAGCTGAGTCGTCGTACGGAGACGGCCTGTGGAACCAGGATGTCCGGAAACAAAGATCAAATCGTTTTCCTTCACGCCGGTGCGAGACCAGTGGAGGTAATTATCAAGATGAGCTGGCTTGTCATTTTCGTAAACTCGAAAGAATGTCACGTCGAGGTCGTAACGGGGATATGTGAAATTGTCAGGATCGCCGCCGAAAAAGGCCGCCTCAAACTCGGGCGCGAAGACCAGGCGCACGTCCGTGTATTTCTTGTATTTGTACAGGTTGTACACCTCGCCCGAGTAGAAGGTCACGACGTCGCAGCGCAACCCGGTGGAAGTGGCACAGTCTTTCTCGATGGTCGACATGGCCGCGCGCTGGGCCTGTCCGGCATCGGCGACCGACATACCCGGCTTAACCGCGCCCTTAACCTTTGGTGTCACGTCCTCGATGCCGACCAATTCGTTTAATTCGAGATCGGGACATTTGGCTTCCTCTGCCCGGGTTTTGGCGTAGAAGCCGGTTTTCATGTAGTCATGACCACTGCTGGAGAGCTGCTGGATGCAAGCGGCTCCGACATGATGATTGGTGAACGTCAGGCCGTCAGGGGAGACAAATGATCCGGAGCCACCGTTATTAAAGCGAACGGATGAGAGCTGGACATGATCGAGCCACTGCTGGGTGGGCACAAAACCATACGTGACTTTGACCTTGTCTTTGGGAAAGGCATTGTACAGCCACATGCCTTCATCAGCGGTGGCAAGAGAGCCGATGAAGAGGCTGGAGAGCAAACCAAGGCACAACAGAACGCGTCGCATAGGGTCTCCGCAATTAGGGCTGCCGCTGCCGCAAAGGAGGGCGACGGCGCTTGGGAAGCAAAGGCTTTACTATACGCCCGCGAAAAAAAACGGGGCAACCAGCGGTTGGAAACTTGACCAGTTTTGGCGTATAAAAGTTAGTTGGCCTACTTGTGTCATTCCTTCCGTGGGCCAGCAATAAAGATCACCAGGAACGCGAGGGAGTATGTCCAGTCTGACCACGACGCGTGCCCCCAAGGGCTTGGAAGGGGTTGTCGCGACCACTTCCAGCATTTGCTACATCGATGGCGAACAGGGGGTTCTGGCGTATCGCGGCATTGACATTCACGAACTGGCCGACAACTCCACTTTTGAAGAGACTTGCTATCTTCTCTGGTTCGGCCGTCTGCCGAGGCGCAACGAACTCAAAGAACTTCGAGACCGCCTGGCAGAAGAGCGTAAGCTGGATGCCTCGGTTATCAATCTGCTGCGCTTGGCACCCGAGCATGCCCTGCCGATGGACGTACTGCGGACGGCGGTTTCCGCACTTGGCTTCTATGATCCCGAAGAAAAAAGCAACGATCGCGAAGCCAACCTGCACAAAGCAATCCGGCTGACATCGCAGATTCCCATGATCGTGGCAGCCTATGACCGGATCCGCAAGGGCAAGCCGGTCATCGAGCCGGACGGGTCGCTTTCGCATGCGGCGAATTTTCTGCTCATGCTGAATGGCTCGCAGCCCTCGCCCACCGCCGAGCGGGCGCTGGATATCGCACTGATCCTGCATGCTGATCACGAGCTGAACGCTTCGACCTTTGCCGCGCGTGTGACCGCGGCAACGTTGTCGGATATGCATTCGGCGATCACCTCGGCGATCGGTGCCTTGAAGGGACCGTTGCATGGGGGCGCGAATGAGGCTGTGTTTCATATCCTAGAAACGATTAATAGTTCGAACGCTGATCCGGTACAGTACGTGAAAGGCATGTTGGCGCAGAAGAAGAAGGTCCCAGGCTTCGGTCATCGGGTGTATCACACTGAGGATCCGCGGGCCACGCACCTGCGGCAAATGTCGCGCGACTTGGGCCAGAGCAGCGGCGAGCCGGAGTGGTCCGAAATGTCTCGTCGAATTGAAGAGTTCCTCAAGGCAGAAAAGAAACTGAACGCGAACGTGGATTTCTACTCGGCTTCCACCTATCACACGTTAGGCATTGATGTGGATCTGTTCACGCCAGTATTTGCCGTATCCCGCATCAGCGGCTGGGCGGCGCACGTGATCGAGCAGCTTGATGACAACCGGCTGATTCGGCCACGGGCAGACTATATTGGGCCGAAGTACCCGCAACACTACGTGCCGATAGAGAAGCGCTAGAGAAGAGCTTTAAACTCTTGGCTTTTAGCTATCAGCTCCTGGACCCTGGACCCAGTAATCCGCACCGCCCCGATCACTCCTCTCCCGTTCAATACCGCTGCAAGAGCGTAAAGCGTAAAATGAATACAGGATCAGACTCTATGGGCCGAGTGTATTTCGACAATAACGCGACCACGCCGGTGCTGGCTGAGGTGTTCGACACCATGCGACCCTATTTGGGCGAGCACTTCGGGAATGCTTCGTCCATCCATCATCATGGACAGGAGACGCGGGCGGCGGTGGAGCGCGCTCGGGAGTCGATCGCGGAACTCCTGGGCTGTCGAGCCTCTGAGATCGTGTTTACCAGCGGCGGAACGGAGGCGGACAATCTCGCGATTTTCGGGCTGGCTGCGGCCAGGGATCATGTCATCAGCTCAACCATAGAGCATCATGCCGTACTGAATTCATGCAAGCACTTGGAGTGTCTGGGCTGCGACATAACGTATGTGCCGGTGGACGGTCGGGGACAAGTGGATCCGGATGATGTTCGTCGCGCACTGCGCCCGAAAACAAAGCTGATTACGCTAATGATGGCGAACAACGAGACCGGCGTCTTGCAGCCCGTCGAGGAGATCGGAAAGATTGCCGCCGAAGCGGATGTTTACTTCCACACCGATGCGGTGCAGGCGGCCGGGAAGGTCCCGATCTCTGTCAAGAAAATCGAGTGTGATCTGCTTTCAATTTCCGGCCACAAGATGCACGCGCTGCAGGGAGTGGGCGCGCTATACGTGCGAAAGGGAACGCTGCTTCAGCCCATGCTCTATGGCGGGAGTCACGAGCGCTCGCGGCGGGCCGGGACGGAGAATGTTCCGGGAATTGTCGCGTTGGGCAAGGCAGCAGAGTTGGCCAGGCAGGGTTTTGAGAACGGCGGAGATGCGGTCATGAGTGCCCTGCGCGACCGTCTGCAAGAGGGTTTGCTCGAGCAAGTGGACGCTACGGGAGTGAACGGGGACGGTGCGCCGCGTGTCCCGAACACAACGAATATTTATTTCGATCACATCGAAGGCGAGGCGCTGGTGATCGCGCTGGATTTGAAGGGACTCGCGGTTTCCACCGGGGCTGCATGCTCCTCCGGTGCGATTGAACCGTCACACGTGCTGACCGCCATGGGCCTGCGGCCCGATCGGGCCCGAGCCAGCATTCGGTTTAGCCTGGGAAAGCAGAACACATCGCAGGAAGTTGCCTTCGCGCTGAGCCTGGTTCCTGAGACCGTGTCGCGCCTGCGGGAGCTATCGCCGGTTTACCATAAACAAGCAGTTAGCAATTAGCACTTGGCATCTAGCTCCCAGGTCGTTTGGGGAGGATGCGCTGTAAAACGTCCTGAAGGCCAAATGCGAAAGCCAAAATGCTAGGTGCCAAGCGCCAAATGCTTAACACCAAGACCATCGCCGTGGCCATGTCGGGAGGAGTTGATTCCTCGACCGTTGCGGCCATGCTGCGCGCCGAGGGACACAACGTTGTCGGCCTCACTATGCAGCTCTGGAACCAGCGGCGCCTGGCAGGCCATTCGGGCATGCCAGAGGCGGTGCAGGGACGCTGTTGTTCGCTCGACGATGTTTACGATGCCCGCCGCGTGGCTGAGACCATCGGCATTCCCTATTACGTTGTCAACCACCAAGAGCGTTTCGAGCGCGATGTGGTGCGGCCGTTCGTGAAAGAGTATCTTTCTGGGCGGACACCGATTCCGTGCAGTTTGTGCAACAATCACTTGAAGTTTGATCAGTTGCTTATGGTGGCTCGTCAGATCGGCGCCGATCTACTGGCAACGGGTCATTACGCGCGGGTGGAATACGACGAGAGTCGCGGCCGATGGCTGCTCAAGCGTCCGACAGATCTCTCTAAGGATCAGACGTACTTTCTGTTCGGGCTGACCCAGGAGCAACTCAGTAGCACGCTATTTCCGCTGGGGGAAATGAAGAAGCCTGAAGTGCGTGAATTGGCCCGTAAGAGCGGACTTGCGCTTGCTGAGAAGCCAGACTCGCAGGAAATCTGCTTTGTTCCCGGGGGGGACTACAAGCGCTTCCTCGACGCTTACCTGGCTGAAGAGGGCGACTCGCTGCCGGATACATCTGGTGAGTTGGTCACAACCAGCGGGGAAGCGATTGGCCAGCACAGCGGGATCCATAACTTTACCGTCGGTCAGCGAAAGGGGTTGGGTGTCGCCACGGGCTCGCCACTTTATGTGATCCAGATCAAGGGTGATTCACGGCAAGTGGTGGTCGGGCCGAGTGAGGAACTGTATTCTCACACCTTGCGGGCGCGCAACGTCAATCTGATCGCGGTGGATGATCTTCGTGAGCGGATGCGAGTAGCGGTGAAGATCCGCCATCGCCATGAACCCGCACCCGCTCTAATTGAGAGTACCAGCGCGGATGAGGTGCTGGTGACGTTTGACCAGCCACAGCGCGCCGTTACTCCCGGCCAGGCAGCCGTGTTTTACGAGGGGGATGTAGTCGTAGGTGGCGGCTGGATTCAATAGAAGAGTCGTTAGCTTCATCTTTCAGCTCTTAACGCATCCTCGCCATTACTGCTTTGGTTACCGGCAATTTTTTCATGCCACCCTACTCATGTTGTGCTGTAGGTACGATTTGTAACCCGCACAATTTATTCACTTAAGCAGATGCGGAGCAGATCTCGAAGATGGCATCAAGGCTGCATATCATTATCGCAAGCAACTTCTTGTAACCGAAACTGCAACAGATTTCAGGGAGGAGACGGAATCTCTATGAAGAAAATTCTTTTTGCAGTCGTGGCCGTAGCTTTGCTGACCGGTGTTTCTACGGCACAAAGTTCCGCGGCCTCGCAAACGAATGCAACGGCATCGCAGAACGCGTCAGCTTCTGCTTCTGCGGCTCAGGCAACGGATTCCGGCCAGATCGCTGCGGGTACAACTATCCGCGCCGAGTTGGCGAAATCAGTGGATGCGAAGAAGGCCAAACAGGGGGACGAGGTTGTCGCAAAGACAAGTGAAGATGTGAAATCGAATGGCCAAGTCGTCATCCCGAAAGGCTCGAAAGTCTTCGGGCATGTTACCGAAGCGAAGGCCCGTGAGAAGGGGGAGTCGGGATCGACGCTCGGGATCGCTTTCGATAAAGCGATCGTGAAAGGCGGTCGCGAGATACCGCTGAACGCAACCATTCAGGCTCTTGCTGCCTCGCAATCCAATGCCCCGGCCAGCAACGAGCCGCTGATAGAACCGGGTGCACCGGGAAATTCTTCCGGCAACATGGCCCCGGGACGTGCCGGCAATGGTGGCATGATCGGGGGCGCAGCACAGACTGCGGGTGCAGCGGCAGGAACTGCCACGAACGCTGCCGGAAACGTAGGGGCCGCCGCAGGAAGTACAGTGGGCAACACGACGGCGGCTGCAGGGAGCAATGCTCGACTTTCCGCGAGTTCTCAGGGCGTTGCCGGACTGCCGGGATTGTCGCTAAGCGCGGCAGCCGCCAACAATACGCAAGCTTCGGT
>Ga0207684_10004139_pt1 | contig 13803 bp, 12 predicted proteins | sample KBSK5501metaG_FD_184342 | JGI IMG/M metagenome (GOLD analysis project Ga0207684, IMG submission 184342) | Corn, switchgrass and miscanthus rhizosphere microbial communities from Kellogg Biological Station, Michigan, USA - KBS K5-50-1 metaG... | ecosystem: Host-associated > Plants > Roots >...
CTGCAGGCCGCAGATCTGCCCCTTTGATGCGGCACCATTGACTAGGCGTGATAGGACGAACGGCATGGTGTCAACACCGGGCGAGCCTCGGGGCCTGAGGCGCGCGTCGACCGGCCTCCGGGCCCTGTGCGCCATGATCGGAGGCGTCCTGGCCGGGACGATCGCTTCCTTCGTCACGCTCCCGGCGGCCGCGATTCTGATCGGGTGGGACGCGGCGTCAGTGATCTTCCTTATTTGGCTGTGGGGCTCGGTGTGGAGCATGAATTCCGATGTCACCGCTCATCTGGCCCGACGCGAGGATCCAGGCAGGGCGGTCGCTGAAATAGCGGTCGTAGGTGCGGGTACCTCCATGCTCGTGGCCGTGGGCTTTGCTCTCTTGCGGGCCGGCCGGTCCTCCGGGGGAATGAAGGCCTACCTCATCGGGCTCGGAGTTCTCAGCGTCGCTTTGTCATGGGCGGTCGTGCACACGGTGTTCACGCTGCAGTATGCGCGCGCTTACTACTCCCGGCCGATCGGCGGCATAGAGTTCAACGAGACCGATCGTCCGACCTATCTGGACTTCGCCTATCTGTCCTTCACGATCGGAATGACTTACCAGGTGTCAGACACGAATATAACTACTAAGAAGGTCAGGCGAATCATTCTATCTCACGCATTTCTATCCTTTCTATTCGGCGCCGTCATACTCGGCGTGGCAATCAACGTGGTCGCAAGCCTGCTTCGGTGAGCGAGGCCTGGTCGGAATGTTTCGACGGAGGGCACGAGTCCGCCGAGACATAAGTTGCAATGGGTGTGCCGCCCATCACGTCAGGCGCAATGGGCGGCTCACCCATACACCGACGCTGTGCGGGCCAGGTTCGACAGATCGATCCCGGCGCCCGAACTTGACCGACCGCGAAACCCCTCGGCCAGGCCCCACCGATGCTGTGCCTATGACGGCGCGAGCGCGACCAGGATCCTGGCGCAGCCTTCACCATCGAGGTCGCGATCCTGCGCACGATCGCCGAGCTGGAGTGCGTTGAAGCCGCCGAAGCACAAGCCGGGCAGCGGCTTGTTGAGATGCCTGCCGCCGAGGCGCATTCCCTGTCAGACCGGGCGGCGCCCAAGGCACCCGAGGTGCCGCCGCGGCGCGCTGCCCGGCATGGCCGCGGATAGGGGTCAATGCCTGGCGGGACGGATCTTTTATAATCGGTCGTCCGAATACGTGGTGGCGTCGAGCGCCGCCCACGGCGCTGATGCGAGAGGTCCGCAGATGAGAGAGGGGAAAGCCCCGCTCCGCTGGCACGAGGCGGCAGCGCAGATCAGCGAGCACGGCCGACGGCTGATCATCGATGGGCTGGCATACGGCACCGCCGGTAATCTGAGCTGTCGCGTTGACGACCACGTCGTCATTTCGCCAACGAGCATCCCGTACGACGAGGTAACGCCCGACGACCTGTGGGTTCTGTCCCTTACCGGGGACGTCGTGCGGGCCGGAAGCGCGGCACCGTCCTCAGAGACGCCATTCCATCTGGCCATTTATGCCGCGACGAAGGCGGCGGCCGTCGTCCACACCCATTCGGCTGAGGTCGTAGCCGTCTCCGCGACCCTCGAATACCTGCCGGCGATCCATTACTCGATCGCGCGGCTCGGCGGCCCGGTACCGGTCGTCACGTACCAGCGCTTCGGCTCCGACTCGCTCGCCGCCAGCATCCAGGCGGCCCTGTGCGATGGAGAAAGGCCACGTTCGGCGGCCATCCTGCAGAACCACGGAGCAGTGACCTACGGCTCGTCACTCAGGGAAGCCTACGAGAAAGCTCTCATGCTCGAGTGGCTCGCCCGGACGTACCGCCTGGCCCTGCAGATCGGCGAGCCGAGGATCCTCACGATCGAGGAACTTGACGAGGTGACAGCGGAGGCTAGGCGCAGGCGGTACGCGATGGACGCCGCAGCACTGGCCCAGTAAGGACGGCGATAGCACATGAGTCTCGGTCCCGTGTTCAGCGTCGGCGTCCACATTCTCGACATCCTCGGCCGTCCCGTCGACAGAATTCCGGCTGGTCAGACATCTGTTCTCTTGGAAGAGATCAGGGCGACCGCGGCGGGCACGGCCGCAGGCCCAAGCGTCGATCTGGCCCGCCTCGGGGTCCGGGTCTTCAGCTGCGGTGCCATCGGCGACGACGCTCTCGGTGACCTGCTGCTCGCGCTGCTGAACAAGGAGGGCGTCGACACACGTTACGTCATGCGCAAACGAGGGCAGCGCACCTCGGCCACGATTCTCCCCATCCGCCCGAACGGAGAGCGCCCGGCGCTCCACGCGCCAGGGGCGACGCAGATGCTCGAACCCGGTGACCTGACGGCGGAGATCTTTGATCTGGCGGCCACGAGCAGCACCCAGCCCGTGCTCCACATCGGCGGTCCCGACGCGCTCGGCCCCTTCGCCGGAGAACCGTTGCAAGCCCTGGCACGAGCAGCGAAGGAACGGGGCTTCCTTGTGACCCTCGACGTTCTCCGTGTTGGCGACGCCTCGACCTTCGACCGCCTGAGGCCGCTGCTCGCGGTCTGCGACTGGTTCATGCCCAACGAGGATCAGCTCCGTCAGTTCACCGGCGAGGCAGACCTCAGCAAGGCAATGGCCGCGGCTCGCGCGGCGGGAGCGGCCGGAGTCGCCGTCACGCGCGGCGCCGCAGGCTGCTCGCTCGATTACGCCGACCGCGTCATCGACGTGCCCGCGATCGAGGTGCCGGTCCTCGACACGACGGGCTGCGGCGACGCCTTCGACGCAGGATTCATCACGGCCTTGCTGACCGGCTGTGACTACGAGCAGGCAGCGTGGCTGGCCGTCACGTGCGGCGCGCTTGTCGCCACCGGCCTCGGGTCGGACGCCGGTCTCACGTCTCTCGATACCGCGCTCGATCTGCTCGGCATAACTCAGCCGAACATCGCCGCGGCCATTCGCGCCCGGACCGGGACGAATGCCGCGACGGCATCAGCCTGAATCGATACTCAGCCCGCCGCCCATCTGACCTCGACGGGGAAGTCCACGAGCTCCCGCATCGCGGACGCGGGCCGCCACTGATACGAATGACCGTCGACCAGCCGCCATCGCACGCGGTGCTCAACGAAGGCAGTGAGGGCGTGTTCTACGAGAACGTGGGCTGCCGTTCTTCCCGGACACAGATGCGGACCGCCTCCGAACGTGAAGAGCACCCGCGGTTCCCGGTCCCATCGGAATTGCGATGGGCACTCGAACACGTCAGGGTCGAAGCCCGGGCTTCCCCACAGCATCGCGATCGCTGTCCCGGCCGGGAGCAGGACGCCATCATGGACGATGTCAGCCAGGGCGTAGCGGTGCGTCAGCAGGAGCGGTGGCGCGATCCGCAATGACTCACCGAAGGCCTTCGGTACCAAGCTCGGGTTCTGCCGCATGTCGTCGTACCGGCCCGCGGCCAGGAGCACATACAAGGCGTTCGAGACCGCGACCCCGACCGTGTGAAAGCCATCGAACAGGTTGGCGGCGACATACGAACCGAGACTCTCAGGCTTGCCCTCGACGTCGATCGCAGCGAGATCAGCCGCCATCTCCTCGATGAGCTGATTGCCGCCGACCGCGAGGCCGCGGTCGACGCAGCGGGTCACGATCTCGACGTAGCGATCGGCGGCCTGGTCGATGACATCAGAGTCGCCTGGAGTGCGCTGCAGCTGGAAGATCAGATCCAGGTCGCGCATCAGCTCAGCGACTTCCGCGGACTCCTCCGCCTTTAGCCCCAGCACACCTCCCCAGAAGCGCGCCACGTACAGCCTGGCCACGTCGGCACCGAAGTCGATCTCGCTTCGGCCCTGAATTCCTGCCAGCAGCGACCTGGTGATCTCGCTTGCCAGCGGCTGGAGGCGCTGGAGGTTGTGCCTGAGGAGCTGCCGGCTGAGCATGCGGCGCGTGAGTTTGTGCAGCGGCGGGTTGTGCGTGAAGGCCTGATCGGCCAGCATCCTGAAGAACGGATGCTGCTCCCCCGCCTGCTCGGCCGCCGCTTGATCGGCCCTGGTCTCTCGCCGGGTCGACTGCCCGGCGAGTACCTCGATCGGCATGTTGCCGGCTGCACGCGCGACCGAGAGCTCCTTGACGTCGTGGTAGCGGAACGCGACGACAACATCGGGTGACACGCGCAACAGGCCCGGTTCGGCAGCGTGCATCAGCTTGCGCGCGGTGTCCATGAGGTCGAGATGCCAGCCGTCCTCGACGAGGGAGAAGAAGCCCGGGAGGTTGGTAATGCCGCTGCTAACTGCTGGCTCCGTACGCTCGTGTGCCTCGACGGAGCTGAGAGTGCCATCACTTTGAAAGCCACCGCATTGGCGGGGGAGCTGACGCCGCCTGGGACGTTGAGAGGCGCGCTCGCGAGGAACATCGTGTACCTCGCGTCAGTGCGGCAGTCCTCCGCCAGGTCCGCCAGCCACCAGAGCTCGCCGAGCGCCATCCCGAACAGGCCGATCAGGGTGTGGTGGAGGAAGCCGAATGGCTGCGCCTGTTCGCTCCAGTCGGGTGGCCACACCTCGACCGACGGGCTGTCCGACACGATCGCCGAGATGTGCAGATCCCACAGGTATGCGGCCATCTCTTGGCTGTGCTCAATGCCCGCCGCGGTCAGCGTGCGCTCGTCCGCCATCGCCTTCCGCGCGGGCTCGGGCTCACCCAGGTACCACCGGTCGAAGCCCGTATAGAGCAGCAGTATGTCTCCTGGCTCGATCTGGGTATCCGCTGCGCGGCGACACTGCTCAAGCTGCCCGGCCGTCAGGCCGATCGCCTCCCCTGGCGCGGCGCCGGCAAACCTCTCGACGTCGAGCATCACTCCGCGGCCGGCGATCCCGTGGGCGACCCAGTGCCCGACGGTGTTGCGGTGCGACTCCGTGATCTGCTGCGCCGTGACGCCGTTGTAGAAGTTCCCGGCGGACGCCGGGACATGCGCCAGTGAGTCCCACTGGCTGCCAGCCTGGGGGTTGAACGAGTCGAGCTCGTCGTCGAAGCCGGTGTCGCCTGGCTCGGCCAGCAGTCGGTGCGTCGCCGGGCTCCGTGCATACAGGGGCGGGCTGTAGCGGTCGATCGGCGCGTTCAGGTTGAACATGCGGCCATGCCGGATCTCCCGTGCGGCGGCCGCGGCGACGCGCTCGGGTGTCTGAAGGTTGATCAGGCCGACGTTGTCATCGGGCCCAAACAGATGCCAGGCCGACCGGCCGCGCCCTCCCGGCGCTTCCGGGAGCTCTGCGTAGGAGGGAAGTCGTTCGATGCCCATATCAGTCCTGAGACGGAACAGGTGAGCCAGCCGACGCCGTCAGGTCGAGGTGAGGCTGCTTGTCGGCAATCACCTCAGCGGCGAAATGGCAGGCGACCGGGTGACCGTTGCCCCGCTCGATGAGCGCGGGCGCCTCCACCCGGCAGATGTCCTGCGCCATCCAGCAGCGTGGATGGAAGCGGCAGCCGGTTGGCGGGTCGAGGGCGCTCGGTACCTCGCCGCCGAGGACGATCTGCTGCTTGCTGCGCTCCTTGTGCGGGTCAGGCACGGGCGCCGCCGACAACAGAGCCTTCGTGTACGGGTGCGCTGGCGAGGCCAGCACATCCTCGGCGCTGCCGATCTCAACGATCTGACCGAGGTACATGACGCCAACCTCGTCGGCGAGGTAACGCACAACCGACAGATTGTGGCTGATGAAGACGAAGGCGAGCTGGAATTGTCGCTGCAGACGCTGGAGGAGGTTGATGATGTCGGCCTGCACGCTCACGTCCAGCGCAGACAGGGGCTCGTCGAGCACCAGCACCTCAGGGTTCACGGACAACGCCCGGGCGATTCCGATCCGCTGGCGCTGGCCGCCCGAGAATTCGTGCGGGTACGCATCTGCCCGGCCCGGGTCGAGTTGCACGGTTCGCATCAGCTCGGGAACCCGCGCGAGCGCCTCCTTGGCGCTCATGCCCTGCACGATCATCGGCTCGGCGATCGCGTGCCGGATGCGGCGGCGCGGGTGGAGCGACGAGTACGGGTCCTGAAAGACCATCTGCAGCTCCTTGCGGAGCCGGCGCATTTCCGTGTGCTTCTTTCCGATCAGGCTGTCGCCCTTGTAGACGACATCACCGCTGGTCGGCTCGACAAGCCGGAGGATGCATCGCGCGGTCGTCGACTTGCCGCAGCCCGATTCGCCGACCAGCCCGAGTACCTCCCCGGGGGCGAGGTCGAAGGAGACGTCGTCGACTGCCCGCAGGACGCGCTTGCCGAAATCTCCCGCCTGCGACCTGAGGGTAAAGTCCTTCACCAGCTTGCGGACGGAAAGAAGGGGCGGCTTCGGCGTCACGCCGGTGTCCTCGCGGGCAGTCATGCCGTCCCCTGAGCGCTTGGCGCGGCGGACTGTGCGGAGTCATCCACGCGTGCCGGGCCCGGCGCGGAACCCGGCGGAACAGCCACGATGCACGCAACCCGGGCGCCCTCCACTCCCTCCAGCTGAGGGTCTATTTCCTTGCACTCCGGCTGGACCTCGCTGCATCGCGGCGCGAACGCGCAGCCACGGGGTGCTGGCCGCAGGACGGCCGGGGATCCGGGAATCCCGACCAGACGAACGTCCGGCTCGTCGGGCCGCGGGACGCAGGCCAAAAGCGCCTTCGTGTACGGGTGCCGTGGGTCGTCGAACAGGTCAGCGGTGGGTCGCTCTTCGACGATGCGGCCCGCATACATGACCGCCACCTGGTCGACCATGCCGGCGATCACGCCGAGGTCGTGGGTGATGAGGACGAGAGCCATGTCGCGCTCCTCGGCGAGCCGCTGAAGCAGCCTGAGAATCTGGGCCTGGATCGTCACGTCGAGCGCGGTCGTGGGCTCATCGGCGATGAGCAGGGCAGGGTTGTTCGCGATCGCCATGGCGATCATCACCCGCTGGCGCATTCCTCCCGACAGCTCGAACGGATAGGAACTGACGCGATCCCTGGGAGAGGGAATGGCAACCGAGGCGAGCAGGTCAAGGGCGGCCTCCTCAACTGCCTTGCGAGACATGCTCGGATTGTGGATCTTGATTGCCTCGCCGACCTGCCGCCCGACGGTGAAGACGGGGTTCAGCGAGGTCATCGGATCCTGGAAGATCATTCCGACCTCGGCGCCGCGGATCTTGCGGAGCTCGCGGTTGCCGAGCCCGATCAGCTCGGCGCCCTTGAGCCTGATCGATCCGCCGAGGCGCGCGTTCGCCGGCAGCAACGACGTCACGGACAGCATGCTCAGGCTCTTGCCGGCCCCGGACTCGCCGACGATTCCGAGGCTCTCGCCCCGCTGCAACGTCAGGTCGATGCCCCGGACCGCGGTCAGGGCACCAGAACCGGAGCCGATCGTCACGGTGAGGCCCCTGATCTCGAGGAGCGGGGTGCCCGTCGTGTCAGTGGTGTCCGTCGTGTCCGTCGCGTCCATGCCGGTCACCACGAACTCGCGGTCGTGCGCACGTCGAACAGGTCCCGCAATCCGTCGCCAATAAAGGAGAACGCCAGGACCACCGTCAGGATGGCGACACCCGGGCCGAGCGCCACCCACCACTGATAGAAGAAGCCGGTCGCATCATTGATCATCAGCCCCCACTCCGGAGTGGGCGGGGTGGGACCGAGACCAATGAAGCTCAGGCCTGACGCCAGGAGGACAACCTGGCCGAGGTCGAGGGTCGCGTTGATCAGCAGCGGCGTGAACGCCAGCGGAAGTATGTGGATCCGGAAAAGCCGCCACCGGCTGACGCCAGCGGCCACGGCGGCCTCGACATGCGGCCATTCCTTCACCGACATGATCTGCGCGCGCAGCAGCCTGGCGTAGATCGGCCACCACACAAGGACAAGCGCGATCCCGATGTGGAACAGGCCAGGGCCGAGGGACGCGGTCATGACCATCGCAAGCAGGATGGGAGGGAAGGCGAGCGTCAGGTCGACAAGCCGCATGATGACGGCGTCGATCCAGCCGCCGAAGAATCCGGCGAGCCCGCCGAGCACGGTCCCGATAATCACGCCGCCGGCGACCACGGCGAACGCCAGCGGAAGCGAGTCCCTGGCGCCGTACAGCGTCCGCGTCAAGACATCGCGCCCCAGCTCGTCGGTGCCCAGCCAGTGCGCGCCGTTCGGTGCCGTCAGGGCCGCACCCGATGGCGCGGTCGGGTTGTAGGGCGACCACAAACCGATCGTGAGGGCGATGACGATCCAGGCGCCGGCGACGATCAGGCCGAGGATGACCGGCGTCGTCAGCCAGCCGGACCGGCCGCGCCAGGCATAGGCCCTCGACGCCGGGACCTCGGGGACCTCCGGCATGAGGATATCTGCGGCACTCATGCGACTCGGATCTGCGGGTCAGCGAAGGCGTAGCCGATGTCGGTCAGCAGGCTCGCGACGAGGAACGCGATGCCGCCGACGATGACGACGCCCATGATGGCGGGATAGTCCAGGGACTCGGCCGCGGTGACGGCGTACGAGCCGATGCCGCCCCACTGGAAGATGTCCTCGACGAGGACATCTCCGCTGAGCAGGTAGGCGACGGAGAAGCCGATGATCGTCAGCGCCGGCAGCAGCGCGTTGCGCAGCGCGTGGCGAAGGACGACGGAGGTCTCACGGGCGCCCTTCGCGCGCGCCGTCCGGACGAAGTCCTGGCTCAGGACATCGAGCATGCTCGCGCGGACGATCCTCGCGATGCTCCCCATGACGCCCCAGCCGAGGATGAACGCGGGCAGGATCAGGTGCTCGATCGCCTGCCAGCACAGCTGCCAGTTCCCGGCGATCAGCGCGTCGATCACGTAAAAGCCCGTGTACCTTGGCGGCGCGTACACCTGCGGATACAGCTGCCCTGGCCCCGGGAGCAGGTGCAAGCGGGTGGAGAGGATGAGCAGCAGCACCAGGCCCGACCAGTACTGCGGCGTCGAAGAACCGACCAGCGTGAACAGGCGGCCGAGCGTGTCGGTGAACTTGTTCTGTCGCACGGCGGCGAGCACGCCGATGCCGATGCCGCCGATGACTGCGATGATCATCGATGCGAAGACGAGCTCCAGTGTGTACGGAAGCCGCAGCGCGATGTCGCTGGAGACCGGGCCCTTGGTCACGAACGACGTGCCCATGTCGCCCTGCAGCAGGTTCACGATGTACCTGCCGAACTGCTGGATGATCGTGCCGTTCAGGCCCCAATGCGCCTCGGCGGCCGCCACGACCTGCTTGTCGCCAAGCGAGCGCGGGTTGAGGACGGTGGCGAGCGGGTTGGCGGGAATGAGGCGGGTGATCAGGAAGGTCACCGTGACAACGCCGAGCAGCAGCGGCGGGATTACGAGCACCCTGCGCGTTATGTACTTCAGCACGTTCTCTTGACCTCCTCCCGCTCCCCCGCTCTGGCCCAGCCTGGCATCAGGTGAGCGGGAACGGGTTCGCCTTGGCCCACTCGCGTGCATCGGCCGAGGCGGCCCAGCCGATGGCGTTGGACAGCAGCCTGCGGAAGCTCGCGTTCGCGTAGGCGGCCGGTCCGTGGCCGGGTTGCAGATAGGCGATCGGGCTCCGGCCTGCCGTCTTCACCCAGCCCACGAGTCCGGTTCCCTGCGGATGTGACCATCCGTCCGATGAGTACATATGGCCCGTGATGGCGAGCTGCCCGGAGAAGAAGGCGCTGGAGTCCATCGGGTAACTGGTCTTCAAGATCGGGTGGATGATCTCGGTGAGGACGGGGTTGAGGTACACCTCGTCCACGATCTCGAATCCCGCACCAAGCCCAGCGCAGATCGGATGCCCGGGATCGAGAACCGAGATGCGGTGCTCCACCTCCCTGGTGTAGCCAGAGGACGGGAACTGCTGGCCGGCGAGCTCGCCGGGCATGTAGTGCCAGCGGCCGCCGACGATCCGCGGCCAGAGCGGCCACGCAGGCCATGCGGACATCGCGTGGTGCAGGAACACGATGCCCTGACCCACCTCGAGCATCGCTACGATGCCCGAGGCGTAGTCAGGAGGCGGCAGCTCGAACCGAGGCGGGTCGGGCTTGCGGAACTCGATCCCCTGCATGTCGTAGCAGACGATCGCGTCCCACAGCCCTGCCATGTCGCCGCGGAAGTGCTCGCGTGCTTCCGGCGGCTGAACGTGCTCCCAGCTGATGCCATCCAGCGCCCGGAATACGTCGAGGAAGGGCTCCATCTCGAACGGGTGCCCGCCCGTGACAACGAGGACTCGCAGGTCTGGATTGGCCATTAAGTTCTCCTAGCGGGATAGCTGCCAGAGCTTCAGGTTGCAGCAGCCGCTGTAACCGACGCCCTTGATGCCGTTCTCGTAGCCGATGACGATGTCGGGGCTGAACAGCGGCATCGCAACCGGGTTGGCCTGCATCTGCAGGCCCGCCAGGTTGAAGAAGTGCTCTGCTTCGGACTGGGAGTTCGCGGCCAGCGCGTGCTCGTACCACTTCTCCTCGATCGGGTCGACGACCGGCGGCGAGGAAGCTGTCGGGGCAGAAAGGGCGCCCATGGTGCCGCCCTCCACGAGGCCGAAGAACCCGACGAACTGCACGCCAGAGCCGTAGTAGTCGGGCGCCCAGTACAGGAGCTCGAACGGCAGCTTGTGGCCGCCCCAGGCGGTGGTGTTCACCGCGAAGGTCGCCGGGTTCAGCGACAAGTTGATGTTGGCCTTCTTCAGCTGCGTCTGCAGTAGCTGCGCGAGCACGCCGAGGTCGACACCATACGCGTTGATCTCGGGGTACGAGAGCGTCAGCTTGTAGCCGTTCGGGTAACCGGCCTCCGCCAGCAGCTTCTTAGCCAGTGCGACGTTCGTTGTCGGCAGCGGGAGCCCGGCGGAGCCTGGGAAGCCGTTCGGAATCGGCGATCCCTGCAGCTTGCTGTCGCCCTTCATGAGAACGGACTCGAGCTGCTTGTAGTTGATCGCGGCCAGGATCGCCTTGCGGACCTTCAGGGTCATCGGGCCCTGCACGTACTGGTTCTTCACCTCAGAGCTCATGCCGATCCACAACACGTTGAACGACGGGATCGTCTTGATACTGATGCCCGCCTGGCCGTTCAGGCTCGCCGCCGTGACCGGGTTCAGCTGCATCGCGATGTTTGCCTCGCCGCTCTGCAGCAGCTGGGCCTGGCTGGCGGCCGTCTCCGTCTGCTTCATGACGATCCGGGTGAAGAACGGCTTGGGGCCCCAGTAGTTCGGGTTGGCGACCACGGTGACCTGCTGGCCAGAAGTGAAGCTCTGCAGCATGTACGGACCGCTGCCGGCCGAATGCGACTGGAACCAGTGGTCGGCTTTGTCGGTCTTGGGTGCGTTGGCGGCGTCGGTGCCGCCGTTGGCCTTTACTTCCTTGGAATTGAGCACGGACGTATAGGTCGCCGACATCTGGTTCGGGAACTCCCAGTCGGGTCGCGACAGCTTCACGACGACCGTGTGCGTGTCAGGAGTCGTGACTCCCGTCACGAAGTTCACCAGATAGGAAGCGCTCCCCGCCAGGTTCTTGAGGCGCAGCAGCGAGAACTTAACGTCGGCCGACGTGACCGGCGTGCCGTCGCTGAACTTCGCCTTCGGGTTCAGCTTGAACGTCCAGACGGTGTGGTTCGCGTTCGCGGTCCAGGACGTCGCGACCTCGGGAACAAGCGTGTGGTTGTCATCGGCGAGTGTCACAAGAGTTTGGTATGTCGCCGCGAAGACAATCTGGCACGTATCGCAAATCGCGGTGGAGGGGTCGGTGTCGATCAGGTCCATGTTTCTGGCGATCACGAGCGTGTGGGAGCCGCTCCTATTGGTGCCGCCCGAATTACCGCCGCTCGGCGTGTTTGAGTTCTGCCCGACACAGCCCGCCAGGGCGAGCATGCTGACCATCACGATGCCGAACACCCTGGCAGTGCGCGGCGCCCGGCGCCGCTTGTACACCTCTGCAGTCATCTTCAGCTCCCCTCCTCTTATTTGAGCCCGTAACAGGACGCTGCAAAATCAGTTGGAACCGAAGGCGGCACGCACCGCGCGGAACGCGGCGTCGGTCGCCTCGAGCACGTGGTCAATATCGGCATCGGTATGTGCCGACGACAAGAACCAGTTGTGACGCGGGTGCAGGATGGCACCGTTGGCGGCCGCTTCGCCGCAGAACGTCATGGCCTTCTCGAACTCGACGTCACCTGCGAATGACAGGTTTGGAATCTGGACCGGCCCGGTCTGACTGACGTCAACGGAGTACTGCTCGGCTTGCTTGTCGATGCCTGCACGCAGCCGTGTGCCGGTCGCTTCCATCTTGGTGATGGCGTCCTCGTCCTTGAGGGCGTGGATCGTCGCGACGGCCGCGGCCATCGGGACGGCTTGGTACCAGAAGGATCCGGTGGCAAATACCTGCTGGATGCCTTCGCGGTAGCGGTCGCTCCCGAGCGCCGCGCCGAGCGGGTACCCGTTCGCGATCGCCTTGCTCCAGGCGCTCAGGTCCGGCTTCACGCCAAGCGGCTCCCAGCTGCCGCCGTGGTGCAGGCGGAATCCGCCGCGCACCTCGTCCATGACGAGCGCGGCGCCGATCTCGTCGCAGAGCGCCCTGACGCCCTTGGCGAACTCAGGGTCGACGGGTTCCTGATCGTGGCCGGCGTCGTGGCGGAACGGTGAGACGAATATGGCAGCGACTTTCGCTGCATTCGCCTGAGCGACGGCGGCGGTCACGCTGTCGAGGTCGTTGTACCTGTACCGGAACGTCTCGGGGTCGGCCCGGCCGGCCTGGCCGTCGGCGAGCTTGTTGGACCAGCCGGCCCAGCCGTGGTAAGAGGTCTCGGCGGCAACGACGTTGCGGCGCCCGGTTGTCGACCGGGCCGCGCTGAGGCAGAGCCGCGTGGCGTCGCTGCCGTTCTTGGCGAACATGGCCCAGTCGGCATGGTCGACGCGTTCGATGAGCAGTTCGGCCAGCTCAACCATGCAGGCGCCGGGTCCGGGCTGGGTATCGCCTTTCTCTCGCTGCGCGGCGGCGGCCTGCTCCACCTTCTCGTGCTGGTAGCCGAGGATCATCGGGCCGAAGCTGCACATCATGTCGACGAACTCGCGGCCGTCGACGTCCCAGGCGCGCGAGCCCTGCACGCGTGCGTAGAACTGCGGGTACTGCGCAGGCAGCCGGCGTGCGCTCAGGTGGCCGTACATCCCTCCCGGGATGACTCTGTCCGCCCGCTCGCGCAGCTTCTGGTCCTGGTCCCGTGAGGCCGGCGTGAACGCTTCAGTCATCGGTCGCTCCCCCTCGTTTGCTGCAACAGATCCTTTGCGCGACCCGCCACACCTGCGGCGTCGAGCTCGTAGTGCGAGTAGAGAGCTGCGGGCGGCCCAAGAGCGACGTGGACGTCGGGGACCCCGTGGCGCCGGAAGCGGACTGGCGTGCCGTACTCGGCGATCACCTCCGCCACTGCCGCCCCGAGGCCGCCGGTGATGTTGTGCTCCTCGACGGTGAGGATCGTCCCGATGTCGTCGACGGCCGCCTGTATCTCCGTCGCATCGACCGGCGAGATCGTATGCATGTCGACAACGCGCGCCGAGATGCCCTCCTTGACTAGATCTTCTGCCGCTCGCAGGCAGGGTCGGACTTGCGAGCCGGTGGCTATCAGCGCGATGTCTTCGCCTTCTGCTACGCGGATCGCCTTGCCGAAGGCGAAGTTCTCCGGGACATCCGGGTAGACCTCAGGGTCGCGGCCGCGACCCATCCGCACGTAGACGGGGCCGTCATGACGGAGCGACGCGCGCAGTATCGCCCGCAGCTCGCTGGCATCGGAGGCGCACACGACCGTAAGCCCGGCGATGCCGCGCATGGCGCTCAGGTCCTCGAGCGCGTGATGGCTGGTGCCGTAGTAGCCGAGCGT
>Ga0207684_10004141_pt1 | contig 13799 bp, 16 predicted proteins | sample KBSK5501metaG_FD_184342 | JGI IMG/M metagenome (GOLD analysis project Ga0207684, IMG submission 184342) | Corn, switchgrass and miscanthus rhizosphere microbial communities from Kellogg Biological Station, Michigan, USA - KBS K5-50-1 metaG... | ecosystem: Host-associated > Plants > Roots >...
GGCTACGGCAACGGCTTCTTTGGAGCTGGCAGCTCGACCACCGCGCAGTTTGCCCAGCAGGTCCAGGTGCTTCGTGCGGCACTGGCCGAATCACAACAGGACCCCTCCACCTTCCCGATCGCCAAACGCGTCTACATCGCCATCGATGACAACCTCACCCGAGCCCATGAGCGGGTTGATGCCGCACTCAGGCAGATCTACGGGTCTTCTGGCTTGAGTGCAGTGGCCGTCTACGGCCCGCCCTCAGCCTGTATCACCGGTCTGCGCGAGGTCGCGGATGCGGGAGCCGAACTCATCCAGCTCCGCTTGCTCTTCGACGACGCCGAGCAGATGGAACGCCTGGCCGCCGAAGTCATCGGCGAAGTGCAGAACGATTAAGTCCGGCTTCTGCAGTGTTGCCTATCTAGAAAGGAAACAGATGCTGGTGGGAGCTATTCCACTGAAGGATGTTAGTCTCTTCAAGAAAGACCGCACACCAGCCTACCTTGTTTCAATTGTCGTATCCGACTAAAAAGGAGGAAGAGGCGATAAGCATTTTTTGTTCTCTCAAGGGATTTTCTTCAAGCAGGAGTGAACGTCATGTATCTGGACAAAGCGAAAAAGAAGGAGGAGGCCTTACACCAGGCTGGTTTCGAGGACCTTGTTCCCTGTACAGAAGATGAGATTGCTTTCCTGGAGCGCTGGCTAAAACGCCCCTTTCCTCAGGCGTATCGAGAATTTCTCCACTGGATGGGGTACTGGGGAGGCGGCCTGTTCGTAGGCTCAGACTTTTTTTACGAGAGGCTGATGAACATGCAGGAGGGGGCCAGAGCATTGCTGGAGGAGGATCATTATCCTGGAGAACTCCCAGTAGATGCTTTTGTCTTTTTCATGCACCAGGGCTATCAGTTCTACTTTTTTCGCTTCAGTGAAGGAGCAGATCCCCCGGTCTCTTATTACCTGGAAGACCCCGAAAAGCCGGAGCAATCAACGATTACCCGCGCCTACGCCCATTTCAGCACGTTCTTGGAAGATGCCATAGATAAAGGAGTGAAAGGCGCTCACATCCTTGCCGCGCTACAAGCAAAGCTCGCCAAAACAAACCCGGAAGCAGCACGCGACTCGGATGCGCTTCACAAACGTTTGATGCGACGCGAGTATTGAGTTTGAATCGGAAGAGGAGCAGCCAGCATGACAGAGCGAGTGTTATTGTATTCCAGTCATCCCATTACCTTGGAAGAATTAAGTCCCTTGATACGGGCGTTAGGGGGATCGGTGGTTACACCGGACAGCAATGAGTATAGGGTACTTGGGTCCATAGAACAGGGAGAACGCTATATCATCGTTTCTGGGGAGCCAGACCCACGTGAGCTGCCCACGAAATTTTGGGAAGACTATCAATTCGCCAATGAGGAGTTGACAGTATCCAAACTGGGTGCGAGACCTCGGTCGTCCTTCCACATCGAAATAGGCTATGGACCGAAAAGTGGTCTGCTGGCGGTCGAGCTGGCCTACCAGTGCGCGCTGCGCTGGCCCTGCGTTGTCTTTGCAGAGGAGGCAATAGGGGCCGAAAGGAAAGACGGCTGGATCGTCAAAATCTATACGCAGCAGATCGTGTATACGAAGGAGGATATGGAGCGCCTGCGCTCCGAGGGCAAAGCGTTTACGAGCTATGGCATGCTTGACTGATGGGCGCATGAGAGGGGACTGATAAAGCAGAAGGTAAGGGTGTGCAATCCCAGGTATCACCTCGCTAGCCCAGATAATCCAGATGTGGAAGGCACAATAAACCTCTTTAGCGAGCGAGAACCATGTGCCTCCTGCTATGGAGTGATGCAGCAGTTTGCAAACTCTTTTCCAAATGTTCAGGTAGACTATGATTGGTCTATACCAAGAGGCCTCAATGGTGCTCATTACTTTTGATGCTGCTTTTGTATGGGGACAGAAGAGGACCAAACTGGTTTTATTTAAAGGAGGGATGCTGAATGTACCTGGATGCAGTAAAAGCCTGGTTTGAAGCCGTTGATGTTGAAGACTCTAGGCAAGCCAAACCATGTACGGAGGAAGAGGTGCGCAGTCTGGAAAAGGATTTGGGGCTGCCCTTACCTGCGGTTTATAAGGAGTTTCTCCTCTGGATGGGACATAGAGCAGGCAAGCTGCTGCGAGGTGAGGATTGTTTCTATGAATCTATTCGTGCGATCCAACAAGGGGCGGTAGAGCTCTTAGAGGAGAATGGAAACCCTGAAGTACTTCCGGAGGATGCACTCGTCTTCTGTATGCATCAGGGCTACCATTTCTACTTTATGCATGTCTCTGAAGGAGATAATCCTCGTATCTATCATTACAGTGAAGTAGATGAACCTCCTAGATTTACTGTCTCTTACCACAATTTAGCTGAATTTCTCCGTAGCGGTATAGAAGAGCGTTTAAAGTATCTTGCCACGTATGGCAAAAATGCGCTATGAAGTAGGGCAGGCAGCTAGCAGGGTACCAGCAATTTATGGGGAGTAAAAAGGGGTTACAAAGCTCTATCATACGCGCCATCCTTATACTTGAGATCGAGAAGGTAGTTAAGAGATGCCTATAGGAGCTACTATCTACACCTATCGAGGCCATTTCCCCTGTGTATGGAGTACCAACCTCGTACCCCTGGGTGTTTCCCTCCATCGTAGCCGTCGGGAGCAATTGGCGCTCCCTCTGGGAGCAGCATGACGGTTCGCTTGGTAGTCTACGATGTAAGTAAACAGAAGAGGTCACGATGATGGTAACCCATACGAGATCCTTCGCTTCGCTCAGGATGACAGGGCTGGACCTCGCTGTTGGTGAGGAACTGTCAAGTGCATTTGAACCTTGCCTAATCTTCCAATCCTTCCTGAAGTGATCCTGAGAAAGAATTTACCACTTTGTTTGTGATAGCAACGAATAAGCGTGAATGAATCTATACAAATTGATGTTACCTGTTGTGACCTTGAGTCTGTGCCTGGACAAGCTCCGTCCCCCTCGAAAGGAGGTGTCACTTATGTTGCACTCAATTGGGAGTCAGTCATCGGATGGAGATGCTCAACTGATCGAGCTGAACCAACTTGGGAGCCTCCTGGATATCTATAGGATGAAGCCGGGATATATCAGTTTCCTGTATGGAGGCGGCCTCTGCTTGATCGTAGTCGGAGTTGTCCTGCTGATCTTCATCATCACTCGCATTGCCATAGGGTTTCCCAGCACCGATCCCAACGCGTATCTTGAAGCTGTTCCGCTTATAATCGCATTGCTCGGTGTTCTACTGTTTGGGCTGATTACCCTGGGTATCGCACTTCCAGAGGCCCGGAGTGAGCGGGTGCTCCTTTGTGAGCATGGTCTGCTCCAGGTCAAGAAGCACCTCAGAAGTACGCATGTCGAAGCAGCGCACTGGAACGATATCCGAGCCATCAAGAGGGATGTCTTCAGAAGTTATTACATTGTCCAACAAGGAAAGGGGGCACTCACGCTCACCTTGTATCAGAAGGTCGACGAGCTTGTTGCATTGATCAGGCAACGAAGCAGAGAGGGATAAGCGGCGACCCGACGACCGGCCCGAAGACATTGCGGTGACGGGACAAGTGGTGCAGGCGGGTCGTCAGCTTGCCAGCGAATTGGGCGATCACCGCATCAGCGGCAAAGGGGCGATGCTGGCACCCCCGCTTTCAGGGGTAGGTTGATGGTGAGGCCGCTTGCGTCGCCCTGGCCAAGCTGCTGTGCGCTACGGGAGTGCGTCGTGGCAGGTGAACGCTCCCCTGCATGAGGGGTGCGCAGGAGAGCGAGGCGCAGGAACAGGTGGTTGGCCAGCACGGGGCGACGCAAGCGTCCCCCTTCCACGCCGCACCGCCCCCGCCCCTACGCAGCCGGCGGGAGCTCTCCAAAAATCCTACCAGTGTAAGCGCGCCCCCGCCCTTACGCGGCTGGCGGGAGCTCTCCCAAAACCCTACCCGTGTAAGCGCGCCCCCGCCCTTACGCGGCTGGCGGGAGCTCTCCCAAAAAATCTACCCGTGTAAGCACCGCCCCCGCCCCTACGTGGTTGGCGGGGGCACATCAGTATTAACAGAGCGGTTGAAGTGGTGATCAGCGGCGGCGGCGTGTGGCGAGCCAGCGGAAGAGACCTATGAAGAAGTAGATCACGCCGAAGACGATGAGGCCGGTGAAGACGACATAATAGCCGGTACCGCCGCTGTCTGCCTGGGATTGGGCATTGGCATAGGATACCGCGGTGATGACGATGCCTACGACAGCCATGAGCGCGCCGCGTATCATTAACGCCTTGCCACTGGCATTCCTCAACCAGCTGTATCGTCCTGCCTTGCGCTTAGGAGCCGCTGTTTGCGGGTTCGCACGGGCACCCTGGTTGGGCTGCGCCTGCGGGTACTGCTGGTATTGTGGATAGGGTTGGTTCAGAGGCGCCTGCTGGTAGGCTGGTTGCGTGGGTGCGGACGAATATTCCTGGAATGCTGCCTGGAATGATGGTGATTGCGGTGGGTTGTCTGCCGGTCCCCGGTAGGCTGGAGGCATCTGTGGAGTATTTTCCATGGTGTACTTGTCCTTTCGTATGTAGTATTTTTCCAGGATGGTATAATCACTATAATTGTTGAACGAATGAGGGAGCGAATGGTGCGATGTCTAGCCTATTTTGCTATCGCATGATGCTCTAGCAGGGATTCGGGGCGCTTCCGCTTCTGCTGGGCAAGCGCGGGATGGCAGACACGCTTGATGGCACGAAGAAGATGCTCCGTCTCAGTTGACAGCGGTACAGCATGAAAGGGGAATAACCATGCAACTTGCCGTCATTTCAGATATCCATGGCAACTGTTTCGCGCTTGATGAGGTGCTTGCAGATATTCGCCGGCAAGGCATTGAGCGGATCGTGTGCCTAGGAGACGCGATTCAAGGAGGAGCGCAACCAGCCGAGACGGTTGAGCGCCTTCGAGAAGTGGGATGTCCGATTGTTACGGGCAACGCTGATGCCTGGCTGCTGACGGGCCTGGAAACCTCCCCGCATGAGCAGGTCACTGAGCAGCAGCTTGCAGTAAGGGCCTGGTCGCTTGCGCAACTCTCCGAGAAAGATAGAGCCTTTATCCGGCAATTCCAACCCACTATTGAAATGGTCCTGGAGGCCGGGAAGAAACTGCTCTGTTTTCATGGATCTCCTCATTCGTTCGATGATATCATTCTTCCTGATACCTCAGAGCACACCTTGAGCCAGCTGCTCGGCGGGTTCGATGCGACGCTGATGACGGGAGGGCACACCCACACGCAGCAGTTGCGACGCATAAGGAATGCCTGGTATTTCAATCCTGGGAGTGTCGGCCTGGCCTACAACTGGCAGCTCTCAGGAGAGCAGTTTCGGGCAGACCCCTGGGCAGAGTACGCCATTGTTACCTCCGAGGGGGAAAGTATTGGTATCACCTTTCGTCACGTCCCCTTTGACGTTGACGAACTGACCAGCATTATTCGCGCTAGTGGCAAACCCTATGCTGAAGAGGCCATCGCCGTGTATCGATAGGAGGCTTGAGGATGCTTCAGGGTTTCACGGGAAATTATGGTCCTGGCTACATCATGGACGAGCCTGAGATGAGCAACTAGACGTGGTGGCGCGTGCAGTTCTTCATGAGGCTACTCGGGAGAACCTGGTAGATATCTGGGATGTCATTACATGTAAAGAGGGGAAAAATAGATGATTAAGAACGATCCACAACGGTTGGCTTTACGTAAATCCGCTCGCGCTATCATTATCTCCAGCATACTCTTGATCATCCTGGCTGTCATATTCTACTTCCTACCATCTTCTTCAGGACAGCGCTCGTTTAACCTTCCTCTTCTCTATCTCATCGCCGTGTTCTTCTTTCTAGCGGCTCTTGCCCTGGTTTTCTACACTGTTAAACGTCTCGATAAACGCCGTTCGCTTGCGGTACTGGGCGACCAAAGTATGCTTACCGCCGAGCAGCCCGTACCAAATGTAAACGCATTACCATTACCGATCAGTATTGAATTAAGACCCTCTAATCGGATCTATTATATTTTGCTTGGAGCCATTATTGTCGGTGGACTCATCGGAGGTATTATTGTTTTGTTCCTCTTTCACACTGGGAATCATACGGGAAACCATTCCTCTCTGATTGTTTTGATTATCGTACTAGCAATCAGCATTGCAGTGCTCATCCTACTACTTGCCATTTTGTTTTTCATTCTCAGAAAGCAAATACGCTACCAGGTTCATGTCGATGAGCAGGGCATATCCGTTAGCTATAGCAAAATTACAACGCGGGTGGATTGGAATACCGCTCGCCTCTTTACTGTCAATGCGGTCAAAAAACTGAGGCGACCAAGATTTTATGAATTAGCCAATGAGGATACGCTTGTACGCTGGATATGGGTTCAACGCGACATTACCCCGCTATATATACTCCGTCCTACTATTCCCCAGGAAGAGTTTGATCGACAAATGCAGGGCTTATTAGAAGTTGTCGCAGGCAAAACCCATTTGCCGCTCTACGATATCAGTGAATTAAGAGCAAAGTGGTGGATGTAGCAAATGTCCGGTCTCTACCAATCTTGCAACGGAGGTCGTCCGTGGCGAATATGAGTTACGTTTAATCTGGTCTACAGAGGAGATTGTCCAACGCAATCTGGATATGCGCGCCAATGTTGTGTTCCGCGAGAGTTATATGCCATTTGAAAATCTGCTCTTCTTTGCTGATGCCGGGAATGGTGATCAGTTTGCTTAGGCAAGGTTCAATTTGAAGAAAAGTCCTTGACAGTTTATGCAGAGTAACTTTTTAATGCGGACATCATCACATCCACCGAGAGGGCCGATAATGCAGTTTCATAAATTAACCGAGATAGCGGAATAGCCGGCAAAGGCCGATAATGAACTTTAACAAATTAAGAGGGATATGGTATCCTGAAGGAGAGACCCCTTTCAGGAGGACCCGATTATGGCAAAAGCTCGTCAGGTGGTGTTAACGCCAGAGCAAGAGCGCGCACTGATCTGGGCTCGTGACCACCATCAGAAAGCGTATATACGCATCAAAGCGGCAGCGATCCTCAAAGTGGCGGCAGGTCAGTCCATGCGACAGGTAGCGGCTCATGGACTGCTCAAAGCCGTCAAAGAAGAAGTGGTGAGCCACTGGATTGATCGCTATCGCGACGAGGGCCTCAAAGGCCTGGTGGTGCGCAAAGGACGCGGGCGTAAGCCCGCTTTTTCCCCCTGTGGATGCGCCTGCTGAGGTGGATCTGGCGGTGGCCGAGTTGCACGAGACGATGCATCAGGCCCCGGAGTGCTTTGGCCTCCCACGCAGTCGCTGGTGGCTCGACGGCTTGCGGCAAGCCGTGCCGTGGCTCAGGCCGCTCTCCTTGCCGGGCGTCTGGCAGCTGCTCGACCGCTTTGACCTGGCTTACAAGCGGGGCAGGCGCTACGTGCATTCGCCTGACCCGGACTACCCCCTCAAGGCGGCGCGTCTGCGCAGCATCTGGCAGCAGGTGCAAGCTGATCCCACCCACCTGGTGCTGCTCTACCAGGATGAACTGACCTATTATCGCTGTCCCACCGTCGGCTATGACTATGCCTTGCGCGACGCGGATGGCCCGCGTGCAGCTCAAGGCACGGGCTAGAACACCTCGCGGCGCATTGCAGGCTGTTTGGATGCTTCCACCGGACGCTTGATCTACTGGCAGCGCTCTGCCTTTGACCACCAGACCTTCCTGCGCTATCTGCTCGCCGTGCAAGACCGTTACCCGCAGGCTGAACGCCTCTTCATCGCCCTGGATAATTGGCCGGTCCACTTCCAGCCCGATGTGGTCGCCGCCTTGCAGTCCAGCAAGATCACCTTGGTGTTCTTGCCGACCTATGCGCCTTGGTTGAATCCCATCGAGAAGGTCTGGCGCAAGCTCAAACAGGAAGTGCTCCATTTGCATCGCTATAGTAGCCGCTGGAAAGACTTGCAAGAGCGCGTCGAGCAGTGGCTGATCCAGTATGATCAGCCTTCACCAGACTTGCTGCATTATGTCGGTCTATCTCCCACTTAATTTGTTAAAGTTCATTATCGGCGGTGTGCGCGATAAATCGGCACCTACGGATGGTTGGAGTAATGTGTCAATGTACATAATCGGGCCCTACGGATGGCCAGATTATTTCGTCAATGTGCATGAATACGCCACCTGGAAGCGAGGGGGACGCGATGAGGTCGGCAAAAGGTGAGAGCAAGGCCATTATCGGTCTGAACGATGCACGAGTGCTGCTTGCCATGTTGAAAGGCTACCTTGCGTACGTGTACGGGGCCGTTCCCTCTTCCCACGAACGAGATGCTCAGATCCGCATGATACAAGGCGTACGCGGGCGGCTGGAAGCATTGCTGGCTGCCCCTGGTCGAGCGGAGACCCCGCCGGTCTGGCTGACGCGGCAGGAGATCAGGGCGCTGGACGAGGCGCTGAGCGGGTTTGTGCAGGTGGTGCGCGTGGTTGTTCCGGCATCGAGCCTGCGGGATGAGACGCTGCGGGAGATCGAGGGGGTTTCGTGACATGTTGAGGATGAGGCTCTCTTCTACTCGAAGTTAAACGGATCCATCTCCCGCTTGCTCAGTATGGTTGAGCCGCAGACTCGCGGTTGGCAGAAAGCCTGGGATCACGCGCCTTTCCAATTGGCCCATCCGAGCTTGTTGCTGGGCCGACTGATTGTGCTCACGTAGCTGAGGAAGCGTCATTCCACTCCCAAAAAATACAGTCACACCGCAGATATGTCAGTGTGACTCTTCCATACTAAAACGTTCAGGTCTCTTTCAGGAAAAGCTGGTAATCTGTGCGAGAAAGCATTTGATCAAAGAAAGACCGAGGATGTCGGCTCAGTACCTGGCGTGCCAGATATTCCGCATGGCCCATCAGGTCCAGGTTGGTCGGAATGGGGACTCTTCCCCGTTTTCTTCGCTGCCGGCTGTTACTCCCTGGAGGTGAGTTGGTCTGGCGGTTCCTGGCAGAGCATCATGGCTGTCGGGAGCTAATGCATACTCACGAGACCTTTTGTGTAAGCAGTTCCACCTGGTCACAGCCGAAGTAGTCACTGTACCGAGGCAGGTTCTCCGTCCTTGCGGGTGATTTGCTCTTGACTTTTGCCATACAAGCAGCTAAAATATGACTAGATAAGCTAAATTAGTCATATTTGCTTACCTGGTCATCTGGTCATAATGAGAGGGAGGGTTTGTATTGGCAAGCCAACGCAAAGGTCAACAAGGGCAAATCGAGGAACGCTCGAAACGCGAGCAACGCGGGGATAGGATTCTGGACGCTGCGGCAGCGTTGATGTTGCGCTGGGGATACAACAAAACGACGATCGATGACATTGCCCGGTTAGCAGGTGTGGCGAAGGGGACGATCTACCTGCACTGGAAGACGCGGGAGGATCTGTTTTTGGCGCTGATGAAGCGGGAATATATTCGCCTGGTGGAGGACATCCAGCAGCGTATCGCCAGCGATCCCGAAGGGGGAACTTTACATGGCATAACGAAACACTCGATGCTGGCTACTATGAAGAGTCCACTCATGAAAGCAGTCCTGTTGCGTGATACCGATCTGCTCGGTGAATGGATGCGCAACGAATATGCCAGCGAGACCTACTCCCAACAAATCGCCCAATCGCTCGCGCTTTTTGAACACCTCCGCAGTCGTGGAGTGGTGCGCGATGATATAGATGTTCGCAAGCAGGTGTATATGCTCGACGCCATCACGATGGGTTTTTTAGTGATTGACGAGTATATGCCCGACGATTTCAAATATTCCGACGAGGAGATTGTGGAGATGGCGGCTGAGGCGGTCGAAAGGGTATTTGCACCATCTCCGTCCTCAGTTCCGCGGCCAGACAAGAAGACAAAACAGGAGATAGCGAACACTCTAATTTCGTCTCTCGATGACATCATAGCTCTCAGGAGGAGACTAGATCAGGAGGAGACTACGTCTTGACTACTCAAGAAGAGGAGGACAGCAACATGACAGCAATCATCGAGGTAGAGGGTCTGACCAAGAGCTACGGCAGCAAGCGCGGCATTACCAATGTCTCCTTCCGCGTGGAAGAGGGCGAGGTGTTTGGCTTCCTTGGTCCCAACGGCGCGGGCAAAACGACTACGATTCGCCTGCTGATGGCGCTGCTGCGGGCCGACGCGGGCACGGCGCGTATCGCCGGGCTGGACTGCTGGCAGCACTCGGTGGAGATCAAGCGGTTGGTCGGCTATCTGCCCGGCGAACCCGCGCTCGACCCCGGCCTGACCGGTGGGCAGATTCTGGAATACTTCGGGCATCTGCGCGGAGGCGTCGATCAAACCTATCTCAAGCAGCTTATCAAGCGACTGGACCTGGACCCTACCCGCAAGTTTCGCCAGTATTCTAGCGGCAATAAGCGCAAGGTGGTGCTGATTCAAGCCTTTATGCACCGCCCGCGCTTGTTGATTCTCGATGAGCCGACCAATGGCCTGGACCCGCTCAACCAGCAAGAGTTCGACCGGATGGTCAAAGAAGTGCGCGATGAGGGGCGCACCGTCTTTCTGTCGTCGCACATCTTGAGCGAGGTCGAACAGACCTGCACCCGTGCTGGGATTATTCGTGAAGGGCAACTGGTGCGCGTCGGCGGCATAGCCGAACTGAAGGACATCAAGCGCTACGAAATCACGATCACGTTCGCCAATGCTGTCCCTGCCGAGGCGTTCAAGACCCTGGACGGTGTGGCACAGGTGGAGACGCTGGCCGATGGGCATACGCTGCGCCTGACGATGCAGGGTGAGGCAGATGCGGTGATCAAGGCAGCAGCGCAACATGCTGTCGTTACCCTGACCAGTCATGAGCCCAGCCTGGAAGATATCTTCCTGCGCTACTACGAGGGCGATGGTGAGGCCCTCAAGGAGGCTAGCCATGTGGTTCACTAGCATCTTTCTCAAAACCCTGCGCGATTTCCGCATTGCCATTCTGGGCTGGGGCGTGGGGATGGGCCTGGTCATGTTCGAGGTCCAGGCTACTGTCGGCTCGCTGGTGTCGACGCCCGCAGCGCGCGCCACGCTCGTCAGCCTGGCGGGCTCGTTCGCCTGGAATGCTGATCCGGTAGCCGTTGACACTGTTGGTGGCTACGCGACCTGGAAGGTGGGCATTTTTATCTTGCTGGTAGCGATCTGGCCGCTGATGGCGTGCAGCCGTCTGCTGCGGGGTGAAGAAGAACGCGGCTCGCTGGATGTGCTGCTCTCGCTGCCACGCGGGCGCCTGCGGGTGGCGCTGGAAAAGCTAGCCGCCGTCTGGACGGCCTTGCTTTTGATGGGCCTGCTGATCGCGCTGATCACGTTTGCGGGCGGCAAAAGCTTCAACGCGGACTATAGCCTGGGCGACGCGCTGCTCTTTGGCCTGAATCTCGTGCTGATCTGCGGGGTCTTCGGGTCGATTGCGCTGCTGCTCTCCCAGTTCACCCAGGAGCGCGGCACGGCGGCAGGCGTGACGGGTGGCTTGCTGCTCGTCTTCATCGTCCTGGACATGGTTCATCGCGTCATCCCCGGCACCGAATGGCTCAGCCGGCTGTCCCCGGTCTACTACTACAACCTGAGCAAACCCCTGGTACCAAGCTATGGTACCAATCCCGGCGCGCTGCTGGTCTTGCTGGGCCTCAGCGTCCTCTTGAGCGGAGCGGCGCTCTTGCTCTTTGTCCGGCGCGATGTCGGCGCGACGGTGGCGCTGCCCAGCTTTCTGCGCCTGCCGGAGCGGATCGTGCGGCCTGAGCAGGCGCTGCCGGTGAACGCCTGGTCGCTGCGCTCGGTCTATGCGCGCAGCCTGGCGAAGATAGCATTTCCCACCTTCTGGTGGACGCTCGGCATCGCCGGGTTTGCCGCCTGGATGGTCGTGGTTGTCAAGCAAATCGAGGGACAACTCAAGACCCTCGCCGCAAGCTCATCGTTCCTGAGGGATCTGATCACCAAGGTTGGCGGGGGCGATGTCAACTTCAATGCCAACCTCCTGAGCGCGCTCTTCTTCCTGCTGCCGCTGCTGTTGATGGCCTTTGCTGTCACCCAGGCCAACCGCTGGGCGGCAGATGAGGAGGAGGGTCGCCAGGAGTTGGTGCTGGCGACGCCGCAGCCGCGCTTGACTGTCTTGCTGGCGCGCTTTGGCGCGCTCACCACCGCGACGGTCATCATTGGGGTGTTGACCCTGGCCGCTACGGCGCTGGCCTCGGCAGCGTCTGGCCTGGCGCTCGACGGGGGCAACCTGGCTGCCGCAACACTCTCGATCATTCCGCTGGGGCTGCTGATGGCCGCTCTCGGCTATCTGTTCTCCGGCTGGCTGCGCACGGCGGTGGATACCGGCCTCTTGAGCTTCTTGCTGGTGATCTGGTTCTTCATCAGCTTTGTTGGCCCAGGGTTGAACTGGCCGGATACGACGCTGCGGCTCTCCGCCTTCTACTACTACGGCACGCCGCTGCTGCATGGCCTGCCGCTGGGGGATACGCTGGGTGTGCTGGCGGTTGCCGTCGCGGCGCTGGTGCTGGCGTCGGCGCGTTTTGTGCGCAAGGACATTGGGCGATAATGGAGCCAGGGGCGGAGGGCGCGTCAACTTGTCATTGCGCGGTGCCAGAGCAAAGTACTATCGCTGGTGCGTAATGCATCGATGCTTCCATCTTGCAAGGCGATCAGTACGAGATCATCCGCCACCAGTGGTGGCAATTGTGTAGCGGGAACTGGCGGTGTATAGCGCCAGAGCACGAAGCCATCGCTGGCTCGCAGCGCGTCTATATTGCCTGTTTGTAAGGCGAGATAGACCAATCCTTGAGCGACGGTGAGTGACGCTACACCCCTTTCTCCACCCTGGTAGCGCCAGAGTATGGAACCATCGCTGGTACGCAGCACATAAACGCTGCCATTAAGTGCCTCTACATACATCACCCCATCTTTCACCAGTAGGGAAGGAGGGAGAACGTTGGGAACATGCAGCGCTGCGCGCCAGAGCATGTAGCCATCACTGGCCCGCAGCGCATAAACGCTGCCATCGAGCGCGCTTACATACACTACTCTACCCGCCACAATTGGCGATGACTCTGTGAGAGGAGTGGGAGGTAGATCACGCCAGAGCAAAGCGCCATTGCTGGCGCGTAACGCTTCCAGGCTGCCATCTTGCAAGTTGAGGTAGACTATGCCATCCGCCACGGTTGGCGATGCCGAACTGGCGGGAAAGAGCGAGGTAGACTGCCAGAGCGGAAAGGCATCACTGGCGCGCAGTGCGAACACATGGCCATCCTCGGTACTTACGTACACCACTCCATCTACCACGGACGGCATCGAGGCAAGGGAACGGTGAGAGGTGTAGTCCCAGAGCAAGGACCCATCACGAGCGCCAAACGTATCGATACTATCGGTCCCTGAACTGACGTAGAGGATGCCGGCGACGACCGCGAGCTGTATGGGGGTAGGAGCATTAACGGGAAGTGTACGCGACCAGAGCAGGGATCCATCACTGGCGTCTAAGGCATCTATCCTTACGGTCATAGCATCGTTGTCAAAGGTAAGTGTGCAAAGAAAGACCGCTCCATCAGCCACGGTTGTTGACGTTTCCCCCACTTTTCCGCCCTCATAGCGCCAGAGGCGGAATCCATCACTCACTCGCAGTGCCGTCACCGTCCCATCGGGTGAACTAACATAGGCTATCCCGTCGTCAACGGACAGAGACAACGGATGAATGGCTGACAGGGGTAGTACGGTCATCCTTGCTACCGTGGCTGGTTCTGGCGTACGCGGCAAACTCACCAGGACGACGACCAGGAGCACGATGCCCGCGATCACGGC
>Ga0207684_10004142_pt1 | contig 13797 bp, 12 predicted proteins | sample KBSK5501metaG_FD_184342 | JGI IMG/M metagenome (GOLD analysis project Ga0207684, IMG submission 184342) | Corn, switchgrass and miscanthus rhizosphere microbial communities from Kellogg Biological Station, Michigan, USA - KBS K5-50-1 metaG... | ecosystem: Host-associated > Plants > Roots >...
CGCATCATCGAGGTGATGAGCGAGAGGCTCGGTCTCTCGGAGGAGGACCTGGCCCCGACGGAGGCGGTGCTGGCCGAGCACGGAAACATGAGCTCGGTCACGGTCCTGTTCGTGCTCGACGAGATCTTGCGCACGCGGCGGCCCAATGCCGGCGAGCGTGGCGTGCTGGGGGCGTTCGGGCCGGGCTTCGGGGCGGAGTTCGCATTGCTCGAGTTTCTTTGAACGCGGAGGACGCGGAGGAAAACGGAGAGGACCCGTAGGCGGAGAACAGCATGGATCTGAGCGTCCGCGCGACCGACGCGGAACTCCTCGATGAAGGGGTGCCGGAGCAGGAGGCGCTCGAGAGCCTGGCCGACCTGCGGCGCGTCAACGGGTGGCTGGGCACGCACCGCCGCCTGGGCCAGGCGGTGCGCCCGTTCCTCGCCTCCTCACCCCGGCCGCGCCTCCTCGACGTGGGGTGCGGCTCGGCCGACATCCCCGACCGCATCCTCCGTTCCTTCCCGGAGCCGATCCTCGCCGTGGGGGTCGACGTCAAGCTGCTGCACCTGCGCGCGGCGCCGCCCTCGGTGCGCCGCGTCGTGGCCGACGTGCGGGCCCTGCCGTTCGCCAGCGGAGCCTTCGACGTCGTCCTCGCCTCGCACTTCCTCCACCATTTCGACGGGGCCCAGGCGGCCGGGGTGCTGCGCCGTCTCTACGACCTCGCCCGGCGCGCCCTCATCGTGGACGACATCCGACGCGCCCGCGTGCCGTACGTCTTCGCCCGGTCGCTCTTTCCCATCCTGCTCCGCTCGCGAGTGAGCGTCGCCGACGGCGTCCTTTCCATCCGCCGCGCCTTCACCGCGGCCGAGCTGGCCGCCGCCTTCGCGGAGGCGGGGATCCCGGTGCGCATCCGCCGGGTCTTCCCGTACCGCTTGCTGGCCGTCGCGCAGAAAGCCGCGTGAGGGGCGTCTCGGTGACCTCCCCGCGCGACGTCATCGTCGTCGGAGGCGGTCCCGCGGGCGCGGCCGCGGCCGTGATGCTGAAGCAGCGCGGCCACGACGTCCTGCTGCTCGACGAGGCCCGGTTTCCCCGGGACAAGGTCTGCGGCGAGGGGGTGTCACCCGAGGCCTGGCGCCTGCTCGCGGAGCTCGGCGTCGATGCCGCCGTCGCGTCCCTTGCTCCTCGTCCCCTGCGGGGGATGGCCGTTACCGCGCCCGACGGCACGAGCTTTCGCGGCGACTATCGCGGCGCGGCCCGGCCCGGGTTCGCGGTCCGCCGCGAGCGATTCGACCGCGTCCTCCTGGACCGCGCCCGCGCGGCGGGCGTGGAGGTCCGGGAAGGCCTGCGCGCCTCGGGCCTGCTCGAGCGCGCGGGGATCGTGGCGGGGGTCACCGCCGTCAACGGCGGCGCGCCGGAGACGCTGGACGCACGCCTGGTGATCGGAGCCGACGGCCGGCGCAGCGTCGTCGCTCGCCGGCTCGGGCTGCTCCGCGAGCATCGTCACCTGCGCAAGTTCGCGGTGCGCGGTTACTGGGGCGGCATGGAGGGGCTCGAAGAGCGGGGAGAGATGCACGGCGGGGGCGGCGGCTATTGCGGCATAGCGCCGCTGTCGGCCACGGAAGCCAACGTGACGTTCGTCCTCGAGCGGCGCGAGATGGCCGCGGCCGCCGGCTCGCTCGAGGGCTTCTACCGCCACACCCTGCGCCGGTGGCCGCGCATCGCGGAACGCCTGGAGAGGGCGCGCCTTCTCTCGCCGCCGAGGGCCATCGGCCCCCTGGCCCTCGAGTCGTCGGGCGTCTCGGCGCCGGGGGCGCTCCTCGTCGGCGACGCGGCGGGGTTCTACGACCCGTTCACGGGAGAGGGCGTCACCCTCGCCCTGCGCAGCGCGGAGCTGGCCGCCGAGGTCGCCGATCGCTGCCTTCGGGCCGGCTCGTTCCGCGCGCTGCGAGAGTACGACCGCGTGCGGCACGCCGCCACCCGGCACAAGTTCCTCTTCAACCGGCTGGTCCAGGTGGTGGTCGGCCGCCCCTGGCTCGCCAACGCCGTGGTGAGGCGCCTGGCCCGGCGTCCCGATCTCGCCGACCGCCTGGTCGGCATCGCCGGCGACTTCGTGCCCGCTCGCACGGCGCTCGGCCCGCGCTTCCTGCTCGACCTGCTTCTCGCCTGAGATCGTTCGCGGTGTGCTCCGCCGGGAGTGAGCCTGGCGATCAGCGGGTTGTAGTAGAGTGGGCCCCTTCTCAAACAAGGAGCGGCCATGATTCGGACTCTCTCGTTCGTCCTCGCGGGCGGGCTCGGGGCGGCGGCGGTGATCGCGGCGGCGCCGGCACAGGCTCCGGCCCCGGGCGGATCGCTCGCTCCCGGCTCGCGCACCTTCGAGCTGCGGACCTACACCGCGGCGCCGGGCAAGCTCGAAGCGTTGCACGCGAGGTTCCGGAACCACACGAATGCGCTCTTCGCCAAGCACGGCATGAAGATCGTGGGCTTCTGGGTGCCGAGCGACAAGGACAAGGGCGCCGACAACACGCTGGTCTATCTGCTGGAGTTTCCGGACCGGGCCGCCCGCGAGAAGGCGTGGGACGACTTCCGGAAGGATCCCGAGTGGATCGCGGCGCGCGACGCCTCGGAGGCAAACGGCAAGCTGGTCGACAAGGTTGACTCCGTCTTGCTGACGGCCACTGACTATTCGCCCATGAAATAGGTGGCCGGCGGAGCGGTACGCTAAGAAAGAGCGACGACCGACGAGGGGGGCACGACCATGAGGATCAATCGACGCGATTTTCTGCGCGGTGCCGCGGGTGCCTCCGGAGCGGCTCTGTGGGGACGGACCGCCCGTTCAGTCAGCGCCGCGCTGCTGCCCGGGGACCGGAGCCTCGCCTCGCTTCCGGCGCCGCGGAAGTCGGGCATCGAGCACGTCGTCGTGGTGATGATGGAGAACCGGAGCTTCGACCACTTCCTCGGCTGGTTGCCCAACGCGGATGGGCGCCAGGAGGGCCTGAGCTACCTGGATGCGGCGGGAGCGGCTCACCCGACCCATCCGCTGGCGCCCGACTTCACCGGCTGCAGTCACCCCGACCCCGACCATTCGTACTCGGGCGGGCGCCGGCAGTACGACGGTGGCGCCATGGACGGCTTCCGGCGCTCGGGAGCGAACGACGATTATGCGATCGGCTTCTACGTGGAAGAGGACCGGCCGTTCGGCAGCGCGCTGGCGCGCAACTTCACCACCTTGGATCGCTCCTTCTGCTCCATCCTCGGCCCGACCTTCCCCAACCGCCTCTTCCTGCACTCGGCCCAGACGGATCGCCTGAGCAACACCCCGGTGCTGGCCACCATGCCGACCATCTGGGACCGGCTGGCCGCGGCCGGCGTGAGCGCCCTCTATTACTTCTCCAACCTGCCGTTCCTGGGTCTTTGGGGAGCCAAGTACGTCCCAATCTCGCGGCCGTACCTGCAATTCCTGGCGGATGCGGCGGCGGGAACGCTGCCGGCCGTCTGCTTCGTCGATCCCCGCTTCACTCTCCCGCCGGACAACAGCGGAAACGACGATCACCCGCCGGCCGACATCCACCGTGGCGACGCGTTCCTCGCCCAGACCTTCCACGCGATCGCCAACGGCCCGCGCTGGCCCCACACGGTGCTGATCGTCACCTGCGACGAGTGGGGTGGCTTCTTCGATCACGTCGCGCCACCGCGCGCCACCGCGCCCAACGCCGTGGATCCCGACCTCGTGAACGGCAAGGCGCGGCTCGGCTTCCGCGTTCCGACCATCGTCGCGTCGCCGTTCAGCCGAGGCGAACCAGACGACCCGAAGGTGAAGGGGATGACGTTCGATCACACGTCGATCCTCAAGCTCATCGAGTGGCGCTTCGGGCTCGGCCCTCTGACCGCCCGGGATGCCTCCCGCGACGTCGCGAACCTCGCCCGGGCGTTGAACTTCAGGCATCCCGATGCGTCGGTGCCGGCCCTGCCGGCGCCGGAACCGCCCCTGCCGACTCCGTGCCTCTTGGCGGCGGCGGCGGAGCCGGCGGTCCGCGGCGCCAACCCAGCGTCAGATGACCCGACCGATTCACGGAATCCGTGGCCCGGGCTTCGGGACTCCGGACTGCTCGCCGGCTGGGAGCTGCCTGAGTAACGACCCCGGCCGCCTTTACACCAGAAAGAGCATCTCGGAGTACTTCGGCAGCGTCCAGAACTCGTCGGCCACCGCCTCTTCGAGCCGGTCGCACACCTCGCGCACCGCGGCCATCGCGGGGACCACGTGCTCGGCGAGCGCGTGGGCATGTGTCTCCAGGTCGCCGATCTTGCCGGCCTTCTCCGCGGCCGACTGCAGCTCGGTCATCTGCGACGAGAGCTCGTCGACCGCGGCCGACGTGCGGTCGAGGGCGGACCGCGCCGTCTTGGCGCCGCCCGCCGAGGCGAGCAGCGCGAGCTGCTTGTAGGCCGCCGGGAGCACGTGGCCGGCGACCAGATTCTCCAGGGCCTCGACCTCGATGTCGATGTCCTTCACGTAGCGCTCCAGGCGTACGTGGTAGCGCGCCTCGGCTTCCGCCTTGGAGAACACCTTCGTCCGCGCGAGGAACTCCAGGGCTTCCGGCTTCACCAGCTCGGCCAACGCCTCCGGGGTGGTGCGGAGGTTGGGGAGCTTCCGCTTCCGCGCCTCCTCCACCAGCTCGGCCGAATAGTTGTTGCCTTCGTACCGGACGTTCTTCGTCTCGACCACGGCTTCCCTCACCACGTCGAGCACCGCGTCCTGCAGGCTCGCCCCTTTCGCGGTCCGGGCGCTGATCGCCTGCTCGAACTCGCCGAGGGCGTCGGCCACGGCCGCGTTCAGGAACGCGATCGGGGTGGAGATCGACGCGGCGGAGGAAACCGCCCGGAACTCGAACTTGTTGCCGGTGAAAGCGAACGGCGAGGTCCGGTTGCGGTCGGTGTTGTCGCGCGCGACCTCGGGCAGCTTGCGCACGCCGAGGCTGATGCGCTCCATCGCGGCCGCCCCCCCGCGCTCCCCCTTCTCGATCCCGTCCAGCACGCGCGTGAGCTGGTCGCCGAGGAAGACCGAGATGATCGCGGGGGGCGCCTCGTTGGCCCCGAGCCGGTGGTCGTTTCCGGCGCTGGCGATGGCCGCCCGCAGCAGCCCCGCCCGCTCGTGCACGCCCTTGAGCACGGCCATGAGGATGACGAGGAACTGGAGGTTCTCCTCGGGGGTCGCCCCGGGCTCCAGCAGGTTGCGGCCCTCGGAGTCCATGAGCGACCAGTTGCAGTGCTTGCCGCTGCCGTTGATGCCGGCGAACGGCTTTTCGTGGAGGAGCAGCGCGAGGCCGTGGCGCCGCGCGACCCGGCTCATGGTCTCCATCACGATCTGGTTGTGGTCGGAGGCCACGTTGGCCTCCTCGAAGATCGGGGCCATCTCGTACTGGCTGGGCGCCACCTCGTTGTGACGCGTCTTGATCGGGATGCCGAGCTTGTAGAGCTCGTTCTCCATCTCCTGCATGTAGGCGAGGATGCGGTCCTTGATGCTTCCGAAGTAGTGGTCCTCCAGCTCCTGCCCCTTCGGCGGCTTCGCGCCGACGAGGGTGCGTCCCGCCGCGACGAGGTCGGGCCGGAGGGCGTAGAAGGCGCGGTCGATGAGGAAGTACTCCTGCTCCGGTCCCAGCGTCGGCACCACGCGGGTCGACTCGGTGTTGCCGAAGAGGCGGAGCACGCCGAGGGCCTTCTCGGACAGGTGCTCCATCGACCGCAGCAGCGGGGTCTTGTTGTCGAGCGCGTCGCCGTGGTAGCTGATGAAGACCGAGGGCACGCAGAGCGTCTTCCCGTTGGGTCCGTCGACGATGAAGATGGGGCTCGAGGGGTCCCACGCCGTGTAGCCGCGCGCCTCGAACGTCGTGCGCATCCCGCCCGACGGGAAGCTCGACGCATCCGGCTCGCTCTGGATGAGCTGCGCGCCGCTGAAGCGCTCCATGGGCTGGCCCTCGTCGTCGAAGGTCAGGAACGCGTCGTGCTTCTCGGCGGTGAGGCCGGTCTGGGGCTGGAACCAGTGGCAGAAGTGGGTCGCGCCCTTGGCGAGCGCCCACTCCTTCACCGCGTGCGCAACCTCGTTGGCGATCGAGTGGTCGAGCTTCGTGCCCCGGCGGATCGTTTCGTGGAGGGACTGGTAGACGGCCTTGGGAAGCTTCTGCTTCATCGCGTCGGCGTTGAACGTGTTGCTGCCGAAGGCCTCCATCACCTTCACGCCTCGCGCCAGCTCCGGCAGCGACCGGATGGAGCGCGAGGTGGCCTCGCGAATCGCCCAGAGACGCCCTTCAGCCATTTCTAGACCTCCTCTTGTTTCACTTCGCCCGGGCCACGACCCGGAACTCGACGGCAAGCTCGTTCTTCACCTTCACCGTTCCTCCGCCCGCGCTCACGGGCTCGATGCCGAAGGCCCGCTGCGCGAGCGTGGTCTTGCCCGAGGCGGTGAGCGTGCCGCCCGACAGCTCGACCCGCACGGGGACCGTCACCGCGCGCGCGACGCCGTGGAGGCTCAGCTCGCCCACGACCTGCAGCTCGTAGACGCCCTCCGCCGTCTTCCGGCCCGAGACCTGCCGCGAGCGGAAGCAGATCGTGGGGAAGCGGGCCACGTCGAGCACCTTCGCGCCCGCCATCACCTCCTGGACCTTCGGCGCGTCGCCCTCGGGCTCGCCCTGGGCGGACACCTTCAGCCCCGAGGTGTCGAAGGAGAGCTCGACCGCCGATCGCGAGAGGTCGTCCGGATCCACCTCCACGCGGCCCTCGAAACGCTCCGCCGCCACCTCGTGGGTGTGGCCCGCGAAGCCGAACACGCCGCTCTTGCCCACGTGGACCTGGACCGCGCTCGCCGGTGCGTCGACGACGTACGTCCGGCGGGCGGCCGGTGCGGGCGGAGCGCCGCCCAGGGCCAGCGCCAGGAGGGCGGCGGAGCAGGACCGCATGGATCCTCCCAGTCTAGTTCAAGTCGACGATGGAGCGCGGCGCCGTGAAGTAGAATGAGCCTGGATGGCTACGCAATCCGTCGAGAAGCTCCAGGGCCTGGACCGGCAGACCCTGCTGGGCATCTACCGGACGATGTACCTCTCGCGGCGCCTCGACGACAAGGAGATCCAGCTCAAGCGGCAGAACAGGATCTTCTTCCAGATCAGCGGGGCCGGCCACGAGGCGGTGCTGGTCGCGGCAGGGATGGTGCTCAAGCCCGGCCACGACTGGTTCTACGCCTACTACCGCGACCGGGCCCTCATGCTGCAGCTCGGCACGACCCCTCTCGACATGCTGCTGGGCGCGGTGGGAGCGAAAGACGATCCCAACTCCGGCGGGCGCCAGATGCCGTCCCACTGGAGCAGCCCTGCCTTGCACGTCGTCACGAAGTCCTCCCCTACCGGCACGCAATTCACCCAGGCCGTCGGTTGTGCGGAGGCGGGACTCTACATCAACGAGCAAGGCGGTTTGGGGGGTGCGGAGCGCCCCCCAACTCAAAGAGCGAGCGAGGGATTCACTCCCGAGCGAGCGAAGGACGAAGTCACCTATTGCTCGGCGGGGGAAGGCACAACCTCGGAGGGCGAGTTCTGGGAGAGCCTCAACAGCGCCTCCAACCGGAAGGTCCCGATCCTCTACCTGATCGAGGACAACGGATACGCCATCTCGGTGCCGGTGGAGGTGCAGACGGCGGGCGGCAGCATCTCGCGGCTGGTGCGCTCCTTCCCCGACCTGCTGGTGCGCGAGGTGGACGGCACCGACCCGCTGGCCAGCCTCGCGGTGTTGAGGGAGGCCGCCGCGTGGTGCCGGGCGCGCCGCGGGCCCGCGCTCGTCCATGCCCACGTCATCCGGCCCTACTCGCATTCCCTCTCCGACGACGAGACGCTCTACCGGCCGGCGGCGGAGCGGGAGCAGGACGCGCGCCGCGACCCCCTCGTCTCCTTCCCGCGCTTCCTGGTGGCGGAGGGCCTCGCCACCGAGGAAGAGCTGAAGGCCATGCGCGCACAGGTGGACCGCGAGATCGCCGAGGCCGCCGATGCCGCCCTCACCGCGCCGCACCCGTCCCCGGACAGCGCCACCCGGCACGTCTACTCCGAGGAGGTCGACCCGACCTCACCCGCGTTCGCGGCGGAGCCCCACCCCTCCGGCGACCCCAAGACGATGGTCGACCTCCTGAACGCATGCCTCCACGACGAGATGGCCCGCGACCCGCGCATCGTCGTGTTCGGAGAGGACGTGGCCGACTGCAGCCGCGAGGAGAACCTCGGGCGGGTGAAGGGCAAAGGCGGGGTCTTCAAGGTCACGCACAACCTGCAGCGGAAGTTCGGCTCGAGCCGCGTCTTCAACGCGCCGCTCGCCGAGGCCAACATCGTGGGCCGGGCCGTCGGCATGGCCACCCGCGGCCTCAAGCCGGTGGTGGAAATCCAGTTCATGGACTACATCTGGCCGGCGTTCATGCAGATCCGCAACGAGCTGGCCGTGATCCGCTGGCGATCCAACGGCGCGTGGAAGTGCCCGGTCGTGATCCGCGTGACCTACGGCGGGTACCTGCAGGGGGGGGCGATCTACCACAGCCAGTGCGGCGAGGTGCTCTTCACCCACATCCCCGGCCTGCGCGTCGTGATTCCGTCGAACGCCGAGGACGCGAACGGCCTGCTCCGCACCGCCATCCGCGCCGACGATCCCGTCCTCTTCCTCGAGCACAAGCACCTGTACCGGCAGACCTACAACAAGGGGCGCTACCCGGGCCCCGACTACACGATCCCCTTCGGCCGCGCGTCGGTGCCGCGGGAGGGCAGCGACGTCACCGTCGTGACCTTCGGCGCCCTCGTCCACCGGTCGCTCGTCGCCGCGCGGCAAGCGGAGGCGGAAGGCATCCAGACCGAGGTCCTCGACCTGCGCAGCCTCTCTCCGTACGACTGGCCCGCCATCGCCCGCAGCGTGAAGAAGACGGGCAAGGCGCTCGTCGTCCACGAGGACAACCGCTCCTGGGGATACGGGGCGGAGATCGCGGCCCGCATCGCGGACGAGCTGTTCGAGTGGCTCGACGCGCCGGTCAAGCGCATCGGCGCCCTCGACACCTTCGTCGGCTACAACCCGGTGCTCGAGAACGCGATCCTGCCCCAGGTGTCGACCGTCCTCCAAGGCATCAAGGAGCTGAAGAGATACTGACGGACGGCAGTCGACAGTCGACAGTCGACAGTTAACAGACGGGCACGGCACGGGGACGGGCACGGCAACGATCACGTGCACGTGCCACGTGGCCCTGATCGTGCCCGTCCGTTTCAGGGAACGCGATGCCTCGGCGTGGGCGGATCCGGAGAAGAGTGCTACGCATGTCTCCGGACTAAGTCTTACCTACGTCCCCGACCGTTCAGGCTCTACTCTTCACTCGCGAGGCATGATGTGGCCTGCCTCTGGGATCTCAAGAAGATCGAACAGCACGGTGTCGACGTAGCGCTTGATACGCTGAACCTCGGCTCTCGTCGTCTCGAGGTGTGTGGCCAGCGAAGCGCGGTCGTATGTAGCGCGCACCACTTCGCCCGTCAGGCCCTCGACTACGGCGATGGCCTTTTCAGTCACGGCGGCCTGCGTCTTGCTGCGACCGCGTGACGTCAAGACAAACCGCGTCTTCTGTTTCATCGTCGGCCGTGTCTGGCCATCCTCATACTTGAAGCCGGTCTGTTTCGCGACATCACTGTCCGGAGCAAGATGATCCAACGTCTCCCGCAACGCTTCACGAAACTCGGACGCTGTCCCCCGGTAGGAGAGTCGTTGTTCCGAGCCGAGGTCCAGCAGTCCTTGGCGATACGAGGCGGCCGCCGTCGGTAGGAGAGCCTCCAACGTTTCAAGCAGTTGGGTTTCGGCGGCGGTGAGGTCCGAGGGACTGGTTGCAGAGCCTCGCCGCTCTGCTGCTCGGGAGAGCGCGCTAACATTGGCATCCTTGAGCGCAGCGGCGAGGCCCTTGAGGAGCTTTAGGTACGTGCTCCGGGCATTGTTTCCATGAGCCAAGCGCACCAAGTCCTGCCAACCTGCGTCCAGGTTTGTCGGATCGTAGCTATCGCCAAGCGTCTGACGCACACTCGGACGGACGGAGTTGAAGTACTTTGTGGCGAGACCGATCGCGCTCGCCTTGCTGACCTCGTCGTTTACATTGACGGATGATCGGCCCTTGAGGCGGGCCGTAAAGGCCAGCAGCTCCTTCAGCAGCTCGCCAACCATAGTGCGCTATCGGCTCGTCCGTCTGTTCCCTGTGCCCGTCCGTTTGCGGGCAGTCCGCTTCGCGCGTGCGCCCGCTTTCGCGCTCGTCGTTAAGCCACCACGCGGCATGCTGTGAGCGACGAGATTGTGGCCAACGGCATTGAGTTTGTACTCACCATCACCCGCGAGATCGAAGTAGCCTGCGTTCTTGGCATTCGGCAGAGTGACCCTCAACTGCTGGGGTAGCGGAAACTCTGCAATCTTGAAGTAAGTCTCGATGTCTTTGATGTTCACTGTCGCTTTTCGCTGCTCTGGAGACACCACATTCCCAAGGTAGTACGCAACGAGTGCGGCCATTTCATTGTCGGATCGCGGTCGCTTCTCCTCCTTGAATTGCTTGATGTGCTGCGCTGAGGCTGGGCCAGGAGGTGTTGGTGTCGGTGAAGGCGATGTAGCGGTGCGGGCCGTAACCTTAGGAGTTGATGCCGAGGCGGATACCAGGTCGAGGCGCTGGGTCACATAGGCGAGGACGCTGACTCTAGCTTTCTCCGAGAGGGGGGTCAGCGCGCCCAGGACCACCCGAATTGCATCGATTTCTTGATCGACAGGGTCAGCCATGACCTACTGTGCTCCTCTCGCTCGCTCTAGGTCCGCCCCGCTTAAGCTGCGGCGCTCCATCGCTTGCACTGGCGCCGTCAGCGTCAAGCGGTTGTTAGACTGCTGGGTCTAAGGGCGCGCACTCGGTCCCGCCAGACTACTGACTCAACTTGAGCTTCCCCAGTGACATTGGCTCCGAGTCGAACCCCTCGTAGGCCCAAATGCTCCCGGTGCTCTGGTCGAGCAGGACAACGTGGGCGTGCTCACGATGGCCCGGCGGTTTGCTGAGGGTACAGCTGGTGCAAAGCACCTGGACGTTGAGCCCACCCGCCGCCTGGGCAGCACTCCCGCCTGGAGTACCACGCTCAAGCATGTTACAGGCGATGACCACCAGGCTCGCCGCAATGACTCCCAATAAGGCCCGGGTCAGCCGGTCAACGTGCACGGGGAATCTCCTTTCAATTCGATCATAAACGAGCGCTTCGCGGAGGCGCCGCGGCTTCAACGCACGCCGAGGTGATGCGCTTCACGCCCACCGCTGACGGCAACGACTGTCGGATGCTTGTTTCCATCGCGCTCCCCGAGGGCCGCTGAAGGCGGTCTAACACCGGGGACAAGCTGCGAAGCTCCGAAGTTAACCACGCTTCGTCTGCTTCATCCCCTTGTTCGACGGCTCGCCTTCATACCTTAGAGCCCGCTAGACGGCCAGCAGATACTTCGCAAGTGGCCCGATTCGAGCGAGTGTATCGGACCGCATACGCGGCGCGAATTCAATTCCAGACTGAGCCTCTCGCCAAATGTAGGAGCCCTGGATTGAGCGACGAGGTGTGTCCGATGCGTTAGCGGAGTGCCCGTGCCAGACCGATCCGTTGTAGAGGATCATGGAACCCGCGGGACCACATGCAAGGACCTGGCTCCTTCGGCTAGTCTCCTTTTGGGCGATGAGATCGTCGGGACCGTCGAACCATTCGTGTGAGCCCGGCACGAATCGAGTTGCCCCGTTGTCAGCGCGAAAGTCGTCGACCATGAAGATGAAGCCGAGCATCGGCCATCCGTCTCCGTCGCGCTTGAAATCAAGGTGAAGATCCTGCGCCGGCGAGTGTGGACGGAGCGTCCGAGCCAGCATCGCGCTCAGCTTGAAGGCCCGACCGAGGACGTGACAGCAGGCTTCAAGGGCCGCCTTGTGGACGTACAGCTTGTCGAACTCGGGTCCGCGATTCACGAAGTCGTGGACTCGCGTCGTCGTGCGGCCAATCGACACGTCAACGCAGTCCGCTGCCGCCACGGCCGAATCGTAAGCCTGAGCCAGTTGCCTCAGTTCGTCGCCTGAACTCACTGGGCCAGGGACAACCACGAAGCCGCGGTCTCCCAGTTCGCGGAGCTCAGTCGTCGAAAGGCCGCCGTGCACGGCGAATGCGTTCAACGAAGGGTCCATTCGCTCCGACTCCTGTCCGTCGAACACTTAGTTAGCTGAGAAGATAACACGGGTAGCATTGCGGTCGAACCGGTAACCCTCTGACAGAACATGTTGTTCGGTCACCGTGCTCCGTCGAACCAGAATAGGTCAAACAGCGTAACTGGATAAACCAAGCGACGAAGGCTTAGCTCGCAGTGCCGCGGGCGATGGCGGTGACCGTGCTACTGGAGCTCCGCCTACGCGAGGCTCGGCGCTGCCATCCGCGAGACCAGACGGCTGAGCATCTGTACGATACGGACGAGCAGGGCGCGCGCCTGGTTGCGCATGCGATCGTCCACGAGGCGACGAGCTCCCAAGAGGTCGAGGATCGCCGCGCACTCGGTCGCGCTGCCACGCGCGATCGAATAGAAGCGACCCTTGTCGGCCGGCGAGCGACGACCACAGCCTTCCGCGATGTTGAGGACGATCGAGATGCTGGCGCGATCCAGCTGGTCGCGCAGCTCGGCGCAGCCGCGCTTCGGGACGAGCTCCGCGGCAATGGCCTGGAACTCGAGCGCAATTCGATAGCAATCGAGCTTCTCGGCGTCGAGCAGCGCCGCGCCGGCGAAGAGCGGCGCGGTCGAGGAGTGCGAGGGAGCGGGGGCGAAGGCGTCGGGCATCACAACCTCCTTTGGCGGGGCCGCGAAGGGCGGCCCTCACCAAAGAGGGGCCGCCCGTAGCGGCCCCCGAAGGAGCGTTGACGCCGTAGAAGCCCCGGTCCCCTGCACCCGTCGTGACAGCGCGGACCGGAGACAGCGCGCTGGCGCGGCGGGTGCTCAGAGAGGGAGGGGGATTGCCTTGCCGTGCACGTGAGACGTGGCCGTGAACGTCCCCGTTCCCGAGCCGAACTCTTCCCGGGAAGAGCTGAGGAGAGGGATTGCTCAGGGCTTGCTGGTGCCCGCCCGTCCGTACCGATCTTCGAGCCGCACGACGTCCTCCAGCTCGGGCGTCGAGACCTCGAGGATGTCGCAGTCCTCGATCCCGGTCATGCGGTGGAGGGTGCCGGGCGTGATGTGGAAGACGTCGCCCGGCTTCATCTCGATCCGCCGGAGGTTCTCCTTCTCGCCCATCGCGCCCGTCTCGAACAGCAGCCGGCCGGACTGGAGCAGGATCGTCTCCTCCTTCACCCGGTGGTACTGGAGGGAGAGGCTCTCGCCCTGGCGCAGGTGGAGGATCTTGCCGACGTAGCGATCCGTGCGCGCCCACCACAGCTCGTAGCCCCACGGCTTCTCGACGCGTCGCGGCGTGTCGGACATGGCGGCTATTCTCCCTGAAAGGCGGGGCGGGCGGCGAGGGCGTCGGCCAGTTCCTCGCGCAGCCGGGCCTCGATCTCGACCGCGGTGGCCAGGCCGAGGCAGGCTTCCGCGACCTTCTTCAGGCGGGCGGCCGAGGCGCCCCGCAGCGCGGCCTTCACGTGAGGGATCGCCGCCGGGCTCATCGACAGCTCCCGTACGCCGAGGCCGACGAGGACGAGGGCGGTCGCCGGCTCCGCCGCCATCTCTCCGCAGACCGAGACCGGGATCCCCGCCGCTTCGGCCGCCGCCACGACCCCCCGCACCGCGCGCAGCACGGCGGGATGG
>Ga0207684_10004143_pt1 | contig 13793 bp, 19 predicted proteins | sample KBSK5501metaG_FD_184342 | JGI IMG/M metagenome (GOLD analysis project Ga0207684, IMG submission 184342) | Corn, switchgrass and miscanthus rhizosphere microbial communities from Kellogg Biological Station, Michigan, USA - KBS K5-50-1 metaG... | ecosystem: Host-associated > Plants > Roots >...
GCCTGAGAAAGCTGGCGGGTGAGGAGGAAATCAAGCTCCTTCCCCCCAAAGAGACGGCTGTCGGACTTTCCTGGACCAACGAGAACGTCGCGGGGCCGCTAGCGCCTCTTGTTTGATGGACTGCAGATAGTCGTCCAGGGCCATCTCCTGACCAACTAGACCTTTGATGGGAAGCAGCTTGACAATCTGGTCCTGGTGCCAAACGGCAAACTGGCGGCTCTGCGCTTCCACCTGTAATAGGACCGCACGCCCGGCCATCTGAGGACCGAGGTAGTAGGTGGCCAGATCGACATCGACGCAGCCATCCCGACCCACATGACGCAGATACACCTTCTGATCCAGCCGGGCCAGCCAGGCATCCGGGTCAACTCGCTCTGGAAGAGCCGGTAATGTCGGCAAGGTCGGAAAAGCGACACGTGGAGGGACATTGCCACAGGAGCGTCGCCTCTTGGGGACGTTCATAATTGTAGTGCTGGAGAAACGCCTCGGTCACCTCACGCACCTCCTGCAGGGTGCTTGGGTGATAGATTTGTAAGCACTCTTGCCCGTAGGTTCTGTGGTAGCGCTCCACGTAGGCATTTTTGTCGGGGCGATGTGGCGGACAGATGTGGGGGATGATGCCCAAGCACAGCAAAAGCCGGCGCAGCGGAGAGGGAAAATCCCCACCTGACACCCCTCCAACCCAGCGCGGATCGCGATCAAAGGTCATCTGGCGCGGGCGCCCATACTGGCGCAAGAAGCTAATCACCGCTTCCAAGGCGGTTTGTTCGTGGAAATCCTCTCGGGCCTGGGCAGAGAGGGCAATCGAAGTGCCTGCATCGACAAAATTGCAGACTTCGACCACATGCTGGCGCTTGCCTTGCGGACTCTGTTCAGGCGAGACGGAGCCCACATCCTTCTGCATCCATCTGGATCTCTTCCAATGGCTTTCGGGGTTCGTTGGGGTGGGGTGGCTCTTGAGAACGAGGGACCAGACACCCTGTAATATGCAGGATCTTCCAGATCGTTCGACTGGAGCGGGGCAGAGGAACCTGTGCGGCTTGCAACTCCAGGTCACGGGGAAGGTAGTAGAGCAGAGCCCGAGGCCCAGGCACACGCTTCAAGTTCTCGGGCGGAGCACAGCGCATCTCCACAATCCGCTGGATGACACGAACATCCCAGCGGAAGTAGGGCGCACGGTGCGCTCGCGAGCAAGAGCACAACAGAGAGGGGTCATGGGGATCACCTGCTGTCAGTCGCTTGCGCCATTTCTTGACCCAACTGACTGAACGCCCTATTGCTTGGGCCAATTCCTGTGGAGAAGCACGAGGGGTCTTCTCCAGGAGATCGCGCAACAAGGCCCGATCTCGCATCCATTCTTCTTCCATGGAGCTTTCCTCCTCAGGAAAAGTAAATAGCCTCCTTTTCTGCTCTCTTGTATCCTCTCTGCTGCTTCTTTTTGCTCTCCTAGTTTGTCGTCTCTTCTCGTCATTTTCATCTTAGCCGTTTCGATGAGCCTACTCTGTCTGCGGTGTCGATGACGGAAAGTCGTACACATTGCGCATCCCGTGGGAAAAGAAGCCTCCACGCCGATCCCACCGTAGCACCCCTTCGTTAAGACGGCGGGAGCACATTCCCATAGTCCTTTACCCTGCTGGGCTTTGAGGAGGACCTGGGGAGCAATCTCCTCCCGTGCTCTATTGCCACGAGCAAAGGCGGCACCAGCCGTGGGACCAGGTGCGTTTGCACCCACAGGCCCAAAGGCGTTGCGGGAACCAGGAACCTGGCACTGGCTCCCGCCTGTTTTTGCACACGGCTGACGATGGGTCTGAAAACCTGTTCATACTGGGCAAACGCGAGCTGGTGATCGCCCAGCGCCACTTTCAGTTCTCCCGCCAGGACATAGGCTCCCATCATGGCCAGCGTCGACCCTTGCCCAGAGAGCAGTGCCGGGCAATAGCCAGCATCTCCCAGCAGCACCGCTCGTCCGTCGGACCACCTCGGCATGCGCATCTGGCTCACCGCATCAAAGTACAAGTCGGATGCCGTGTGCATTTTCTCCAGGAGTCGAGGGACTTCCCAGCCTTCTCCGGCAAACACCTCAGCCAGCAGTTGCTTGTGCTGCGCCAGATCATGGTAATCATAGCGTAGCCTGGTGGGTTGCTTGAAGAGGAAAAACGCGACCAGGACTTGATTGCCTCGTGTACTTCGTAGCACGACTTGTTTCCCAGGGACCCCATACAACTGCGCACAGGCCTCGTCGAGTCCCAGATAGTTGTCGGTAGTGAAGACCCCGAAGTGATAGCCGAAATAGTGCTCAAACTGCGCTTCGTCTCCAAACACCAGCGTGCGCACGATCGAATGCAACCCGTCGGCACCCACCACTAGGTCGAAGCGGCGCGAGCCGCCACGCTCAAAGGTCACGTCGACTCCTTCCTCATCCTGCTTGAGCGCCTGGATGGAGTCCCCGAAGCAGTATTCCACTTCGTCCTTGGTGAGCTCGTAGAGTATTTTTGCGAGATCGCCGCGCATGATCTCCACCACATCCAGGTCGAAGGTCTGGCGCATGGCATGTCCGTTGATGCTGCCGATGCGCTCATTGCGTTCGTTGACAAACGAGATCTCGCTGAAGGACGTTTTTTCTTGTTGCAGGCGGGGCCAGATCCCCATCAGCCTGGCAACGTGCTTGGCCTCATAGCGCACGTCAACCGGGTACCCGCCTTCTCGCAGGTGTGGCGCATGCTCGATCACGGTCGGGGTAAACCCAGAGCGCTTGAGCCAATACGCCAGGGTCGGCCCAGCAATACTGGCTCCTGAAATGAGAATGGTGGTATTTTTGGTGCTCATCAGGATTCTCTCCTTCCTGTTCAGATACATCCTGCAAACATTATCGCATTGGACGAAGGAGAGCGTATACTAAGCAAGCACTATTTCACCAAAGCAGTGTATGAGCCCAATAAAGTTCGCTTTTCAATCAGATAACGTTTCCATGAATTTCTCTGCTTCGCCTGTAGAGACAGATCACAGGAAAGGCCACACACTGAGTTTTTCGCATAAAATTTCCCGGGCTGTCGTTTCAACAAGAAACCGGGAAAATGGAGCCAGGGGAAACAAGATTCTCACATAAAAATTCGTTTCTGGCTCGCGGATGGTGATTTGACAGCGGTTATGTCCTCGCTCGTGACACAGAAGCTGTCCAACGATTGGGTTGTCCAGGCCGTTTCTGATCTCTGCCTGAACACAGTCGAGTCCGGGTTTTGTCACAGAAACGCGACGGTGGTGCAACGTTCGACAGATATCCTGTCCACGAGTCCATGCTCGTAGCAATCGACCCCCTTGCTTGAACATGGACGAGATAACCGAGCTATGGTTCAAACCGGACACGAATTGGTTCCAAACCCGTCAAAATGTGCCATAATGCAGGTATGAAAGAACCGGCAATCTTGTATCTCCTGGTGGGACTTCCAGGGTCTGGCAAGACCACAAAAGCCAGGCAATTAGAAGTGGAAGCCTCGGCCTTGCGGTTGACCCTTGATGAGTGGATGATTCCGTTATTTGGAAGAAACGAGCAGGCAGAACGAGATGCCCTGGAAGGTCGTCTGATCTGGATAGCTTTGCGCGCTCTTGAGCTTCATACCAATGTCATCCTGGATTTCGGATTGTGGAGCAAAGACGAACGGTCCTCTCTGAGATGGTTCGCCAGGCAGATCGGAGCGAAAAGCCAGGTCATCTACTTGCCCATTGACCCAGAAACGCAGCGAAAGCGCGTCCAAAACCGCTTTGCAGTGACTCCGGACCAGACATGGCCAATGAGCGAAGAGGAACAGACGAAATGGCGTGCGTTCTTTCATGAGCCGGATGAAGCTGAGCTACATGGCACCGTCCTGGAAGACGCCCCTCTAGGATATGCGTCCTGGTCGGCCTGGGCGGCTTCGCGCTGGCCGTCGTTGCCCGATGAATATGCCTGAGCATTTGGGGGACTCAGATGAGAGCCTGAGCAGAATGTATCGTAGTCCACACACTTTTTGAATCTTATCTGGCTCTGGCACAATTTAGGCGAAGGATGAGCTTATGAGAAATCTTCTCTCTTTCGCTATCCGCTTCCAGAGCAGATGAAAGTTTTTCAGAATTCTGCTGATGAGGTTTTTGCACAGAAGATGACGGAGAACCAGTTTAATGGTGAGATTTACACAGAAGATCCGGCAGCATAGCTGCGAATAAGAGAAGCGCTTGCTACTTTCGCTCGATCCGCTGTTCAAATGCTTTCACAAAGCCATCCGCTGCCCCTTCCTGGTAGTCGAAGAAGAGGTATGGCTCGATGAGCTCCAGCTCCATGAGCCGTATGCCTTTGGCGGTTTCGACAAAGTCCAAGCGGGCGTAGAGGACGTCTTGCTTGCATTGAGCATACACCCGCTCGACTATTGCCTTTTGCTCTGTGCTGAGCGTCACGGCATGCTCGGTGCCGCCCAAGTCATAGTTCGTCCTAAATTCACCGGTCTTGGGTACTTTGACGACGGCATGACTGAAGTGGTTGTTGAAGAAGATGGCCGACGTTTCGCCTTGAGCAATCTCAGGGAGAAACTCCTGCACGAGCACCTCACTCGACCGCAGCAGCCGGCGGTACTGCGCTTCGGATTCTTCGCTGGTCTCTCCTCTGACCACTTTCATGACCCCTTGGGAAGAAGCGCCATAGCAGGGCTTTATGACAACCTGGTCGCAGGATAGTGAACCGCTCGTTTCCTGCAAGGGTCGAGCGTCACTCCGACTGACGAGTGTCGTTTCCGGCACGGGCAGCCCCATGGACTGCAGGTCCAAGAGGTACCGTTTGTGGGAGTTCCAGCGGACAATCTCAGGCGGATTATGCACCGTGACGCCTAGAGATCCTAGCTTATCCAGCCAGGAGTAAAACTCCTCGACTTTGCGGTGGTAGCCCCAGCAGCAGCGAATGATGATGTGGCCGAATTGCCCCCAATCGACGGACGGGTCATTCCATACAGCGGGTCCAGCATCGTATCCGGCCTTTCTGAAGGCTTCGAGCGGCAGCACCTCGCCTTCAAGAAGGTTCGGATACTCCTGGTTGGTGCCAAGGGCGATGTGCATTGTTCCTCCCTCATGTTGTGCTGGCGATTGGCTCAGGCCCGAACAAGAGCTTGCCGGCACTGTTTGATTTGTCTGTCTCTCTTGCAGCTCAGCTGCAACCATGCACGTAAATATATCCGCCAATTGGCCTATCAGTGTGATTCTGACGAAAATGTCAACGCCAACCCCCAATTTGGTTCTCAGTCAGGATGTGGTGGGCAAAACTCATGATTGTTTGCTTGTCCCTCATGATCGGTCTACAGGCCGGACACGGCAGAGCGGGCAGGACGATCTCCCTGCCCTCTTCATCATAGCATAGATAAAACAGATGAGTAAGCGGTTATTAGAAAGCGCACGATGAGGATGTAATGCTGCGTGGAAGGACGATCCTACTCAAACCCCTGTAATGGCTACTTGGGTCATCCGTCCAAAAAATAGGCCCTTCGAGACGGAGAAAGAACTTCATCCTCTGCTTGCAAACACAGGAGGGTTGGGGTACAATCAGACGTCGTCAATAGCATCCTCATGCTCAAATGACGAAACTCTCACGTAATGGAGAAGTTTTTGTTATGGCTCGTGTTGTGACCTCTCTCCGGCGGCTGAAGGATGGCTGCTTACATGCGCTCTCCGCTCGCTTTGCTCGTTGGACGAAACCGCTCAGGCTCTCCTTGTCGCTGCAAACCATGGCAGATCTTGGCCGAAGCAAGTCCGAACTGATCGCGGAAAATGCCCTCTTGCGCCAGCAACTTATTATCCTCAAACGGCGGGTGAAAAGACCACCAGTCACCAGGGCCGATCGTATCCTCCTCGTTCTGCTGGCAAAGCTCGTTCGTACCTGGCAGCAAGCCCTCTTGATCGTGCAACCAGACACACTTCTCAGGTGGCATCGGAAGCTCTTTCGCTTGAATTGGCAACGGAAGTCAAAGGCCGCTTCTCGCAAGCCCAAGATCGCCGAGGAAACGATTGCCTTGATCCGAGAAATGGCGACGAACAACCGACTCTGGGGCGCTGAAAGGATTCGGGGGGAATTGTTGAAACTGGGCCTTCATGTATGTAAACGTACCGTCCAGAAATACATGCGAGGAGTTCGCAGACACCAGCCACGCGGTCAGAAGTGGTCGACCTTTCTGCGTAACCACGCCGCTCAGGTCTGGGCCTGCGACTTCTTGCAGGTGACTGATCTGTTCTTTCGACCGCTCTTCGCGTTCGTCGTCGTAGAACTCAAGTCTCGCAAGGTGATCCACGTGGGCGTGACTCGATGCCCAACGGATGCCTGGGTGGCCCAACAACTGCGAGAAGCGACGCCTTATGGGCAAGTACCCAAGTATCTGATCTGTGATCACGATAGCAAGTTTGGATCCTGTTTCCGCCGAGTGGCGAAGACCAGTGGCATCAAGCTGCTCAAAACGCCGGTTCAGGCGCCACGAGCCAACGCCATCTGCGAACGCTTATTGAGAAGTGTGCGACAAGAATGCCTCGACCATCTGTTGATCTTTCAGGAGAAGCAGCTCCAACGTGTTCTGAATGAGTATGCGGTGTACTTCAACCGGGCACGACCCCATCAAGGGATTGGGCAGCAGATACCTGAACCGAGCCGATCAGCTCTTTCCTCTCAGGATGCAGGGAACAAGGTAACTGCTTTTCCGGTCATGGGTGGGCTGCACCACGACTACCACTGGGCAGCCTGAAGTGGGACCACGTGGGCAAGTGTCCAGCTAGTGGACGAGGTCCATCTAGCTGATAGCTCATGGCTGAAGAGGTCTGTGGCAGACCTCATATGGAGCCTTTGCATGCCTTCCCTGATGGTTTGCTGCCTATCCACGCCTGTTTTCTCTGGTCCACGAGTGCCATTCCCCTGCCATTTCGATGGCCGAGGGCCACCTAATCACGAGGAAGAGGCGAGCGGTAAAAGCCTAAGAGGCTTCTTTTACGAACGGATGTCCTAAGTACCAATACAGGAATGCGCCCCTCGCACGGTAAACCGGCGCCTACGATTTGGCTGATCTTGATCGATAATATTCATTATCGGCCGTCCGCCCGCTCCCCCAGCTCTTCACGCTATTTCCTGAAGACTCCTTCAAAGCTTCTGCCTCGGGCCATATAGAGAACGGTTCCCCAGAAACAAGTTAGGGTTGCGAAGAGGAGAACTGTAGGATGTCTTTGCCACCGGCACCGGTGATGGTCATGGCATTTGCTGAGACGAGCAGTGTTTCTGCATGCGAGAGGGCTTGCATGTAGAGGTTTTCTTGCACTCCCTCCGGGCCGAGGCAGCCGACCGCGGTCATAGCAAAATCCTGAAAGCGTATCTGTGAGTTTTGTTGCTGGTACGTGGCCTGGTAGCTGTTGCATCCACTGTTGCCAGTGATGGTATGAGATGGCTCGTGAAAGGTCAAGGTGACAGCCACGTTGGGGATCAACTGGTGTGTCTGACCGTTGACTTGTAGGGATGTCAGGGTCCAGAGCACACCGGAGGGCGAAGCAGCAGGGGGCGAGGCAGTCATCCGAATCAAGATTACTCCCAGGGCGATCACAAGGCCGAGAGCGGCAAGACTGCCAATGATGAGCACGTTCCGATGTCTCATAAAAAAGTACCTCATAAAAAGCACCCTTTCCCTTCTTCCTTTAATGGTGCATTCGCTAACTCCACGAGACCGGTAGGGCCCGATTTATCGGCCATCAAAGGGGCAGCGACTAATCTCGGAGCTTCCATCAAAGAAGGAGGGTTTGCGCCCAGGGCCTGTGAATGATTGTTACGGTGAAGCAGCCCCACCAGGGTGACCGCGAGGGTGCGCCCTGGTAGTCTACAGTTTGCGTCTGCGTAACCTGGCGCATAATCCCGCCTCTCCCGATCAATGCTCTCCCGCCGCTAGCCGGTGAACCCCGCCGGGATAGCGTGCATGCCCAGGAGGAGCGACAGCTCGCCGCCGTGGAACAGGTCGTGCTCCATGACATGCCAGACGACCCAGGCGCGCGACAGGTCAACGCGTTGGCCGTCCCAGTCGTCGGGGAAGGTCTGTCGCATCTCGTCGGGACTCCAGCGTGACAGGCAATCCGCCATGAATTGCCAGGTGCGGTCGAGTCCCTCGGCCAACTCGGCAGCGCTCGGGATGAGTGCTCCCAGCTTCAGTGCAGCCTCGTTCCAACCTACGTACACCTGCATGCCCTCGCCGCCATCCTCGCCCAGGAACTCGGCGAACCAGAAGGCCCGGCAGCCGACGATATGCAGGACATTCTCGCCGATAGAGCGCAGATCAGGTGTCGCGCGCAGCGCAAGCTGCTCAGCCGTAAGCGGCGCGATCGCCCTTTTGATCTCGTCCTGGAACGCTTTCCACGAAGTGTAGAACGTCGTCAGCGTGAAATTGTCTTCAGCCATGTATCGAATCTCCTTGTCTGGCTAGTGTATGCCAATGTACATCTTTTCTCACAGCTTAGTGGTGCATTCGGCAAATTTATAGATGAGCATCAAGGGCCGATAATGAACATTAACAAAATAAGTACCGTATGGTAGAATCCTCGGTGAGAGAAGGAGCAGTCCATCACTCAAGGAGGAGACTATGGCTCAAGCACGTCAACTTACTTTAACCGACGAGCAATACCGGGATCTGCTCGATTGTCGGGAGCATCATCCCAAAGCCTACATGCGTGAAAAAGCCGCGGCCATTCTCAAGGTCGCCGCTGGGCAAGCGGTGCGCCAGGTTGCCGCTCACGGTTTACTGCGGCCCCGTCAGCCCAAACCGGTGGGCCGGTGGATTGACCGCTACCTGGCCCAGGGCCGAGCAGGCTTGCTGGTGCGCACAGGGCGCGGGCGCAAGCCCGCTTTTTTCCCCTCGCAGCCAAGACGAGGTCAAAAGCGAGGTGCAAGAGCAATTATATCGTAGCCCGCACTTCTGTGGGCTCAGCTGCTCGCGCTGGTCCCAGAAGCGCTTGCGTCAAACGGTGTCTTGGATGCGCCAGCTCTCCTTGCCTGGCATCAGCAAAGTGCTCAGGCGCTTGGGCGTCAGTTACCAGCGTGGACGCCTGCACATCACCTCGCCCGACCCGCTCTACGTGCACAAGCTGGAGGCGATTGCACAGGCGCGCATGCTCGCGATGTGGCTGCCCAAGCGCTTCGTCTTCCTCTACGAGGATGAGCATACCTATGGGCGCCAGCCCACAGCCGCCCAGGTCTACGGCAAGCGGGGAGGACCGACTCCCAGAGCCGTGCAGGCCCCACGCTCCTGGACCAAGCGACGCATCGCGGGCTGCTTGGATGTGCACACCGGAGCGCTGATCAGCCGCGAGCGCTCGCGCTTCAACGTGCGCGAGATGGCTGCGTTTTTCCTGCTGGTGGAGAAGCAGTATCCCGAGGCCGAACGCATCTTCATCGCCCTGGATAATTGGCCGGTACATTTCCATGGCTATGTGCTCGATACCTTGCGTGAGCAGCACAGTCGCATCACGCTCTTGCCGAGGCCTTCGTATGCACCCTGGACCAATCCGATTGAAAAGGTGTGGCGCCTGTTCAATCAGGACCTGTTCCACATGCATCCGTGGAGTCAGGACTGGGAGCGGCTCAAGCAAGAAGTGACCCGACTTCCTGCAGGCTGCCTCCAGCGCTTCAGAGGACCTGCTGCGCTACGTTGGCTTAGCCTCCGTGACTGACCAGCTTTTCTATGGTACTTAATTTGTTAATGTTCATAATCGGCGATGGCCACGAGGGAATTGATACACGCTCCGCAAGCTCCGCTGAGGGCCCTACAGAGTCCATAGATTTACCGAATGCTCCACTTTGCACAAAAAGCGGTGAGAAGCCGCTGTCTTACTTTCCCTTTCCGGTACGTTGAGCAAAATTCCCCTGGTGGGATGTCACCAGGTGTAGCCGTAGATGCTTCCTGTACTCTAGCACTGTGAGCATGACAATAAAACAGTCGAACACGGTGAGAGCGATCAGCCCAACCGAGATATGCAAGATGAGGCGATATATCTGGTAGAGAATAAAAATCCCCAAGAACCCGATCATCCAGGGATATGCCCAGAGTTGTTCTTTGAGCAAAGCGGCCACAAGAACAATCTTTACGATCCCATGCACCAGTAAATACGCCGCCGCAAACAGTGTCACCGAAGCAGTCAGCGTATGCGCATAGGCCACGAGGTGCGTGGCGATAAAATCCTTTGGATCTTGAGATAACTCATGCTGAGTTAAGAGCATGCTGCTGCTGCTGATCTGCTTCGGCGACACCAGTAACAGAAGCACGCCGCCGACGAGTTCCAGCAAACCATCAAGCCCTTTCAGGATAAGACTGGTGTCAAATATCCGATCAAGGAATGAAAGCCGAGTACCCTTTCTTGTTGTGCTCATGGGTCAATGATATAACAATGGGTCAATCCCAATACGGCCCGATCAACTGCTTGGATTGTCTTCCACCTCAAAAATTCGGTATGCTTACTAATGAAGCGCAAAAAAGGAGACGAGAACTTGCGGTCCATAAACAGGCTCCAGACAGGAGAGAACTATGGCAGTCGAAGCAAACAAGCAAAACGATGAAGCCGAAATCCAAAGGCTACTTGACAATGGGATCAGAGCGCTTCATGACAGGAACATCGAAGGCGTCATGTCTATGTACGCACAAGAGGTCGTGACGTTCGACATCGTGCCCCCGCTGCGCCACATAGGAGCAGATGCACTAAGGAAACTTTGGGAAGAGGTATTCTCCGTCTACCAGGGCCCGATCTACTATGAAATTCACGACCTCAACATCACGGTGGGTGATGACGCTGCATTCATCCACAACCTCAACCGGATAAACGGAACCTTGAACACAGGGCAGAAGACCGATCTCTGGCTGCGTTGGACCGCCGGCTTTCGTAAGATCAACGGCAAGTGGCTGATTGTGCTCAATCACAACTCGGTGCCTGCCGACCTGGCGCATGGTAAAGCGGTGCTGGACCTCAAGCCATAGCGCTAGAGGCAAGGTTCCTTTCTCTCACCATTGACATGTGTCACAAATACGAACACTGTTTCGTCTCGTGTATGAATTGAGAGTGGAGCAAAAGGAAAGAGTTCCCAGATCAAGGAAAGGATAAGGAAATGAAAGTACTGATTGCGGGCGCAACGGGCGCTCTGGGTGTGCCCCTGGTGCGCGCCCTTATCGCAAGCGGGCACCAGGTGCTTGGAATCACACGAACCCCGGGGAAATCCAGCTTGCTGACCACCCTGGGCGCCCAGCCTATTGTCGCCGATGTGATGGACCGCGAGAATCTCCTGAGAGCCGTTTCTGGGCAGCGGGCTGATGCGGTTGTGCATGCGCTGACTGCTCTGCCGAAGAACGGCCCGATGCGCCACCGCGATATGTACCAGACTGACGCGCTGCGCGATGTGGGAACCACGCACCTGCTGGCCGCAGCACGTGAAGTGGGCGCCCGTAAGATTGTGGTCGAATCCCACGCCATTGGGTATGGCTTTGGCAACTGGGGCGATATGCTCCTCACGGAGGAACAGCCCTTCGCCCCGCTCGGACGCGGAAGTGCGCTGGAACAGCACCTGGCGGGCTTGCGCTCGATGGAGCAACAGATCTTCGAGGCGACGAGCGCCGGCTGGATTGAGGGCGTTTCGCTCCGCTACGGATCGTTTTACGGACCAGAGTCGACTGCTCCGCTCATTGGTCTGTTGCGCCGCCGCAGTTTGCCACTGCCGTCAGGAGGACAGACGTTCATGTCCTGGATTTACATTGAGGATGCCGCTGCTGCCATAGTAGCGGCACTCGAACACGGGAGAGCAGGGCAGGCCTATAACATCGTGGACAACGAGCCGGTGCGCTGGCATGACTTCATGACCGAGCTTGCCCGGGCAGGTGGTGCTCCGGCCCCCTGGTCTATTCCGGGTTGGGTGCTCCGGCCGGTAGCTCCCTTTGCTGAGATCGTCATGGCAGAGACCTCAATACGTGTTTCCAACACCAGGGCCAGGTCCGAACTGGACTGGGTACCGGGTGTGCCAACCTATCGAGAAGGAATCCAGAGGATTGTCCAGACGTTAGACGGCGTCGCGCCGGGGAAGGCCGACCGCGTTGAGGCGCGGACGGCATTGTAGAGAAGAGGTGTGGTCAAAGGTGGCCACACCTCTTCTCTTTTCTGGAGGGAGCAAAACAGGCGAGGGTTTGATATTGCTCACAGAAAACGTTGCATGCGAATTCAACGCCGCCATAGAATATGATAAAGAACAGGGAAGATGTGCCAGGGATAAAGCATCACGTGAAGAATCCAGAAAATACAACGCAGATCTTCAACCAGTACCGGGCGCTGCTCTTTTCTATTGCCTATCGTATGCTGTGCAACGCCACGGATGCCGAGGATATTGTGCAGGAGGCCTTTGTGCGCTGGCTGCAGGCCAGTGATGGAGAGATCCAATCGCCCAAAGCCTTCCTTTCGACGGTAGTCACGCGCCTGTGTATCGACCAGTTGCGTTCGGCGAGGGCGCGGCGCGAACTCTACGTTGGCCCCTGGCTGCCCGAGCCTATCCCAACGGACCAGCGGCAAGATCTGACCGAGACGGCCATTCTGGGCGAGTCGCTCTCCTTCGCCTTTCTGGTGATGCTGGAAAGCCTCGGGCCGCTTGAGCGCGCCGTCTTCTTGCTGCGCGAAGTCTTCGATTACGACTATGCCGAGATCGCGGCCATCGTGGGCAAAAGCGAGGCGTACTGCCGGCAGGTGCTGCATCGCGCACACCAGCACCTTGAGCAGCGCCGCCCGCGTTTCGAGGTCTCTCGCCAGCAGCAGGAACGCATTACCTCCCAGTTCCTGGATGTCAGCCTCGGTGGTGATATGCAAGGCCTGTTGAACCTGCTGGCAGATGATGTCGTTTTTGTCGCGGACAGCGGTGGCAAGGCCTGGGGCGGCCCCAAACCCGTTCATGGAGCCGATAACGTGGCTCGCGGTGTGCTTGGTGGTCGCCGCTTCCTGCCGCCTGGCATACAGGGCGGCATCGAAGAGGTCAACGGGCAGCCAGCCATCGTGGGATACGACGATGGCCGCCCTGTCATTGTCTTGCTCCTGGATATTGAAGGAGAGCGCATTCGCAACATCTACCAGGTTACGAACCCCGACAAGCTGCACGGCATCAGGACTGGCAACTGAACTACCTCGTTCCGGCAAACGCCACCATGATATAATGCTGTAGCAACCATAAGAGAAAGAGATGCATATGGAAGACAAGTCGGCTGCTCAGCAGATAGATGCCATACTCAAAAAGTATGATGATTGGCGGGGTGAGATGTTGTCACGGCTGCGCGCTTTGATCAAGCAAGCTGACCCTGCCTTCGTTGAAGAGGTGAAGTGGAAAAAGCCCTCAAGGCGGCAGGCGAGTCCCCGTGTGGTCTCATGATGGAATACTCTGCTTGTGCGATACCCTCAAGAACGCCGTCAGGTTGACCTTCCCCACGGGGGCTCAGCTGAAAGATCCGCACAAGCTCTTTAACACACGCCTGGATAGCAAGACGGTTCGTGCTCTCGACTTTCACGAAGGTGATACCATCAATGAAGCTACGTTAAAAGCCCTCATGCTGGAAGCTGTGGGGCTGAACAAGTCACAAGCAAATTAGCCCTCATGCTATGAAAGCCCTCATTTATCATGACTTTTTAGCTTGTTTGTTGAGCACATACTGTACCGAAGGGCTGACTGCCTTATCCGTGCGGTGAATACAGCCATACCAACAGCAAGGTCGGCGCATGCCCTCTTTGAGTTCCGTGCACACCCTTTCAAC
>Ga0207684_10004144_pt1 | contig 13790 bp, 10 predicted proteins | sample KBSK5501metaG_FD_184342 | JGI IMG/M metagenome (GOLD analysis project Ga0207684, IMG submission 184342) | Corn, switchgrass and miscanthus rhizosphere microbial communities from Kellogg Biological Station, Michigan, USA - KBS K5-50-1 metaG... | ecosystem: Host-associated > Plants > Roots >...
CGTACTGGCACGGCTGTCTCCTTTCAAATGCTGAACTTTGATCGGAGAGCCTGGGGAGGAGCTCTGTGTTTGTAACGCAGAGTTAGACATCAAGCCGGAGCAAATGTTCCGGCACTAAGCTTGCTCAACTTTAAAGACGAACCTGAGGAGGTGCTCGACGTTAGACCGCTTTGCTCGACTTACCTGAATCGCGAGCCTGGGGAGAAACTTCGAGATTTGTCTCCTGAGATGCTCTTAAGGTCGAGCATGGTTGTTAGCGTCAAAGAAATTTTTGCAGATTCGATCCAAATACTTGCAGGTCGTGTGGAGGTGTCTCATGAAAAATTCGACTAGTCACATGGCGCGTGGACACGCAAGGGCCCGGAGCGCGCGCGATCCACTAAATCACACGAAATGTTAAGACAACTCGTTCGCGATCTTGGCCGCCACCCGCGCGTTGTTTTCCAGCAGCGCGATGTTCGCGTGCAGGGTCGCACCTTCGCTGCGTTCGGCCATGCGCGCGAGCAGAAAGGGCGTAAGGTCACGTCCGTTGATCTTCGATTGTTCGGCATCGTCAAGTGATTCATTGAGGATCTTGTTCAGTAGCGCTTGCGGAACTTCAGCGGCCGGTGGAACCGGAACGGTCACCAGCAACGCAGTTTCAATTCCCAGATCGCGCTGCGTTCTGAAAAGCTTTACTACGTCCTCCGGCGAATCACAGCGGGCATCCACCGGCAAGCCACTCTGTCGCGCATAGAACGCCGGCATTTCGTCACAACCATACCCGACCACGGTGACGGCGCGCGTTTCCAGCCATTCACGCGTCGCCGGCAAATCCAAAACAATCTTGGCGCCGGAGCAAACAACAATCATCGGCGTGTGCGCGAGTTCCGGCAGGTCGGCTGAGACATCAGGGAGTGATCCGCGATGCACGCCGCCGATGCCGCCAGTGGCGAAGACCTGAATGCCCACACGATGCGCGACCCACAGAGTCGACGCAACCGTCGTGGCTCCGTTCCAGCCACGTGTGACCGCAACCGCCAGATCGCGCGTGCTAATCTTTTTGACGTTCTCGCCATTGCCGATTAGTTCGATCTGATTTTGATCCAGACCGACGCACAGCTTTCCCTCGAGCACCGCAATCGTCGCCGGACTTGCGCCTTCATCGCGCACGATTCGTTCAAGGCTTCGGGCAGTTTCCAGATTCTGCGGACGCGGCAGACCGTGAGCGATCACGGTTGATTCGAGGACGACGACAGGTCTGTTCGCCGCGAGAGCCGATTCAATTTCAGGACGTATGATGAGATTGTGTTTCACTGTTCCTGATGGATGAGGTCAGTACCGGGAGCGGTAGCGACCGGGTAATGAGTCCGGCCATCTCGATTCTGGCTATCGATGAGACCCGGTCGCTACCGCTCCCGGTACCGACTCCATGACCTGGCCCCCGCTCCGTTCTTACTTAACCTGAACACCGTTCCGCCCCCGTCGCGTTTCGCCCACTCAACCTCTGCGTCGATCATGCTGGCGCGCGCGCGAATGTTGGCGACGCCGCGGCCGGGCTTCTTTCTCATCTCGCTGCGGTCAAAACCGCGCCCGTCATCTTCAATCGCCAATGCAAACACGCTCGCATCCAACTCGGCAGTCATCTTAACGTGTTTTGCGTTTGCGTGACGGCAGATGTTGCTCAGCGCTTCCTGCGCAATCCGATAGATCTGAATCTGCACGCTCGAGGGCAGTTTCAGTTTTTCATCCAGCGCATCATCACAAACGAATTCGTAATCGAACTTACAATCCGGCGCCGCGTGTTCGACCGCGTGAGCCAGCGCAAACTGGAGCGCCGCTGACAGTCCGACATTTTCCAATGCGGATGGGCTCAGGTCTTCACAGATGCGCCGCACTTCCTGCGAAATAGATTCGATCTCTGAACGCAATGCGCCCGGCGCTGAGGGCGCGCGATTTGGACGCACGCCCTCACCTCCGGTGACCGGCAGTTGATCGACGAGCAGCGCGAGGTTCCGCAAGTCGGCCAGCGTCTGATCGTGCAGATCACGTGCGATGCGTCGTCGTTCAGCTTCGGTCTCATTGGCGAGTTGCAGACGCGCACTGGCCAGATCGCGATTCGCCGCGGCCAGCTCGGCACTCGTGCGATGAATGCGCCGATTCTGAAAATAACCCCAGCCGAGCGCGATCAAGGCAAAGATCAAAAGAATCGCGAGCGCCGTCGAAGTCAACGGAAAGGGCGCTCGCGCCACCGTGAATTCGAACGACAGCGGCGTCGCCGGGGTCAGGTCCCTGGTAAAGGCACGAGCTACCACCTTGTAAGTGCCCGGGCTTAGTTTCTCCATCGCGAACTGAGAGTCGCGCGCCAGTTTCTCTCTGATAATTTTTCCTGACTTGTCAGTGAGAGCAAATGCATATTGGAACTGTTCGGGAAAAGTGCGACTGCTAATGGCAGTGACATCGAGCAGTAAACTGTTTTGCGGATAGTCGAGCTTCAAGCCGGTTTGCAGTTCACTTGGCTCGTGTATTCGCTGGCTGATGATGCGGGCCGGCAGAACCGTCGGGGCGACATGTCCAGGCTCGTAACGGACCACGCCCCGGCCGGTTCCCGCAACCACACTTTCAATTCCATCGGCAGAGCGTTCAGACAACACCGCAAACAGTTTCTGCGAAGGCAGACCCTGCTCGACGTCCAGACGAGAAATAACGGCGCCGAATTGCTGATCGAGCGCGACTTTCAGCAGGCCATTGCCAACGGTGGCACACCAAACCTGCCGCGCGCTGTTGTTGTCTGCAACGATGGCCAGGGCCCGCGCAGTGACGTCCGGGACAAGCGCTTTCAGTTGGCCGGCGTGGAGTAAGTAGAGACCCCGGTCCGTGGCGAGCCAAATATTGGAATCGTCGGCGAGGATCGACCAGATGGCCGCGCCCTTGAGTTTGTCGAGAGCATTTTCGGTGCTGCTTTGCCGGCCGTCGAAAAAGAAAACACCGGCGCTGGCCGTGCCAATCATCAGACGATCAGTCGCGTCCTTACCCAAACTCGTAACTTCGCGCACGCGAGCGTCCGCCGCAGAGTCAGGCCAGACCAGAGTACGCTGCGAGCCTTGCACTCTTTCGACTCCATAACCGTAAGTTGCGACATAAGTCGAGCCACCAACATTTGCGATGGCGCGCACGCTGTCGCTCGGGGCGAGCCGGTCACCTGGCGGTGGAAGGCGCACGAATTGCGCGTCGTTATTCGCCGACGACGCGAACAAACCGTTGCCGGTTGCCGCCAGCACGCGGCCGGTTTTGTCTTCGGCGAGAGCATTAACGTTCCGCCGCCCCAGCTCTGAAATCTCAGTCCAAGTTTTCTTTGTTCCGTCGTTTGCGTAAAGGCCTGAATTTGTCCCGGCCAACAAGCGGCCGCGCGAGGTCCGAAACAGCGCGCGCACATAATTCGCGCTCGCGTCGGAGGTGATGTTTTCCGCGCGCATGGCATGCGGGTCATAGCGACAGACGCCCTTGTCTGTGGCGAACCAGACGACTTCCTCCGGATCGATGAACACTCCGAAAATATGGTCCGAACGGAGCGCGCCGCCGGTGCCCTCAAAGGTGAAACGTTCGATCAGTTTTCCGTTCTGGAAACGAAAGGCCCCGCGGCCGTCGGTTCCGATCCATAGATCCTCGCCCGCGCCGCGCGTAATCGCCGTTACCGGCCCGGTCGAGGCGTTCGCCTTAGCGGGTTTAAGCGGCTCGCTGCTATCAAAGAGACCGCCCTCTTCAACTCGCGCGCTCGCGCCCACCCAAAGCCGCCCTCTGGAATCTGTTGCCACGGCATTAATAAAGTAGCTGCGGGGCCTGCTGACAATGTCCCTGGCTTCGCCGTTTTCGATTTCGACGAGGCCGCGGCTTTGCGTGCCCGCGTAGAGTTTGTCGTGAACAAAAGCAAGACTGGTGAACTTCAGCGGGCCGGGATGATCTTTGTCCGCGCTTGCCAGTGGCTGATTGGGAATGGTTCGGACGATGAAATTAGGATCGGGACTTCCTTCTCCGGGTCGAATCGTCGAAGTCGATCCGCCCTGAAACTGTACCTGACAGTCGAAGAGTTGACCGTTCTCAGTGGCCATCAGGGCCCGGTCGCGCTGGGGCGTGATGATAGCAGTGATTACTTTGCCGGCAGTTTCCTTCACGGGAGCGAACTTGCCATTCCAAAGCCGCGCGGCGCCATTTTCAGTACCAATCCAAAGCGCGCCTGAGTCATCCACTTTCAGCGCCAGCACGCGGCCCGGCGGCAGGCCCTCCGCGTTGATTGCGTTAGTGCGCCGGCCATCATAGCGGGCCAGTCCGCCGTCTGTGGCAAACCACGTCACGCCAAATTCCGTCTGCGCGATCGCGTGCGTGCGATCCGATGGCAGACCATGAAAAGAAGTGACTGCGCCCCATTGGTGCAGGTTCGGCGGCGGCGTGGGCGAAGGAGAGGGTGAAGGAGCAGCAGTCGGCGAAGGTTGAGGTTGCGGCGAAGCGGTTTGGTTTTGCGAGAACGCGGGTGTCAGAAGCTCGACCGTAAGGGAGGGCATCAAACCAGTAGGCAGTAAGCAGTAAGCAGTAAGCAGCAGAAGGGCGAGCATTGCGGCTTTGCCGCAGCACAGTGCGGTAAGCCTATGGCTTACCGTGAGTGACCATTTTGATTTCCTTCGTCGAGGCTGTGCCTTGACGCGCGGAGGCGCAGCCTCCTCATTTATCAGGGGTAGTTGACGGTGAGGCGAAGCCTCACCGCTATGTGCTGCGGCAGAGCCGCGAGAGCGTCGGACTCGAAAGAACATCTAGCGTCTCCGCGTTTTCGCCTCATCTCGCTTCTGCTCTTCAATAAACTTTTTCTGATCGCGTTCCAGCCAGCTCTCCAATTCTACTGACGCTTTTTCCAACTCATCGTTGTTAAGCAAGCCACGTCTGAGCGCTTCAAAGAACGCGCGCGTCCGAACGTTGTAGGCCAACTTCTCATAAGCCTCGTTCGGCGTCCCTTCAGGAAGCGAAGTAAAAAGTTTTTCGTAGAGAGTGGCGAGGCGGCTTTCAACTCCGCGCAGACTTAAACTGCATTTGCGCGCGATCGCCCAGTTCGAAAGACCCAGCGCGAGATAATAAAGCGCTTCGGCTTCGAACTCAGTCAACAACGGACGTTTGAATGAATCTTTGAAAGCCGGATCGATCATGTCGGCGCCGTCTTCCAAAACGGCGGCGACAAAACGTAGGAAGCGCGATTCGGGATTGTTCTTGTGTATGAAGCCATAGGCCGGCGGGGGATCGACCGACTTTACGATCTTGCGAATCTCGTTGATGTAAATCTCGTGCGGAAATTGGGTCCAGAAAATAATCCGCGCCGTGGGAAAGTCACGCCAGATTGCCCGCGCGGCTTTCACGCCCGAAAGCTTCGGCATCTGGATGTCGAGGATGCAGACATCGGGTTTGTTCCGCAGGGCCATCGCGACCGTCTCCTCACCATCGCCGGCTTCGAGCACCGGCTGATGCGAAGGAAAGTCGCGCTCGAGAATCTCGCGCAGGTAAGCGCGCTGGGCTACGTTGTCTTCGGCAATTAGGATGGACATGGCCAAGAATCTTACCTTCGTTTCGAAGCCTGCGGTAGTTGATTCTCCAACGCTCTTTCAAGGGCCAGTTTTTCCGGTATGTTGTCACACTGCTTCAGAAACTCGCGAAGCCAATCTTTGCTTTGACTGTTCTTGCCTCGGGCAATGTTCATCAAACGACCGAGATTCAGTCTCACGAACATCTCAAAGCCACTCCCTACGAAGCTCTCTAAGCCCGAGAAAAACGTGCTTCCTCCAATTCTTACGCCTTGTTCTTCTTCAGAAGGCTCAGATTCGACGTTTGCAACGACATTCATCTCACGCTCGGAGATCGAGGAGTGGCTGGGATCGAAGACGAACTCGCGCGAGCTTCCATCCCAAACATAGTCCGCGTGCCGTCGAACTATGAAGCGCCTCGTGAACTCATGGTTCTCAAAACCCTCTGCTGTGTAGAACACGTTGAATCTTAACCTTATCACCCGAGTATTGTTACGTTGTTTCGCCGCAAGAGGCTGGCTCTTTAGTTCCCACTTTAGTCCGCCTATGACGGGATCCGTGTGACCATCGACTGAATAGTTGAGAACTGGCTTAACGCCGCCTCCGTTCACTTGGAACCATGTCTCGCCGTAAAGGTAGTACCCTGATCCGGACCCTTCCTGCCCGCGAAGCACAAACCAATTACGACCAAATGCGCGAACCACGCGATGGCTTGCCATCTCGTAACGGTTGAAATCGTGATCGATATAGCCGAGTAGCTTCCATCGTCTCGAGTGGCCATTGTGGCGGGTGAAGAAAAGGTACCTGCAATCGTTCCATGAGCGAGTTAATTTAACAATAACTTCACTGCCCGGCTTCCCATTGAGTTCGCTTTTGAAAATCTCGGCGCGACAATCGCCTGCGCACGCTCCGAAATTTTGAATCGGAATCCCTAACTTCTTCCAGGTAGCGTCGAGATCTACTACAAGCTCGATACGCCTCTTATCCCATTGTCTCTTGCTCAGGTTAATTACGTGCGCAATGTCGAACGGAGACGTCGATCTCGGCGCAATCTCATTCGTCCTAACTTGACCACTAGTACGGACAACCGTCACGAAAAAGAAACCGAAGAATCCAACCAGGAACATGATGTTACGTGTCCTCATGCTCCATACTTAATATGATCGTGGCGGCTGAACAATGTGGCTCGCCACACCTGCACCGTGTAGTAGGGCTGACTAGGACTTGGTGTTTGCTCTCGCATCTGACCGTGATCTAAACCTGCCGCTGACTAAGCTATCGATCTATCTTGTCTCGTTAATGAATTCTTTCTGAACCTGGAGGCCCCATGCTGAAAAGAACTATCGCCCTGGCTTTGCTCGCGACCGCGCTTTCAAGCCCCGGTTGGATCAACCACGCGCGGGTGCCGGCGCCAACCAGCAGAGACCAGACACTGATAGTTGGAGTCTTCAGACCCGACGGCGTCATTGTTCCATTCGCGCTATACGCGAAGCGAAAGTGGACCAATCCGTGGCACAGTCCAGTGCCAGATGCTCCACCGGATGAACCGGACACAATCGCCGATCTGCCGAAACCCTGGTACGAATCGTTCGTAAAGCCGGGGGCCGAATGGTATCTCTCGCTGTCTTCGGCCGACGCGAACGCTGTGCGCACATCGCGGAACATTCAGGCTTGCTCTCATTGCCAGCACGTATGGGGCCTCGTTACCGGCTATCCGAATGCTAAACAGCCGGAAAAAAATGAATGCGTGCGCAATCTCGGAATCGCGCTCAGCGTAAAGAAACAAACGCGGCCGATCGAGCAGCCAACAAACACATCTCCCGATGCGAAGCAACTGCTCACGTTTCTGATAGCAGAGTTCGGGCGGGCTGAGGACGGTGGCCTCGCCAGAGACACGAGCGGGTACGCTGCGCAAATGCCTCCGGCGAAGGAGAGAGCCAAAGTATCTTTGTCACTACTGCATCTTTATCAAACTAAACTTACGGATGACGGTCCAGTCCTTTCTTATTTCGAGGTGAGTAAGGAATACGCAAAAACGCGGGCTTTGAACGATGCCGGCTGTAACAATATCTCGCTGTTTGGCGGATGGGTCCGGCGCGACGCGCAAGGCAAGTTTGCTTTGCTGGATTCACAGTTCGCGCCGACAGACTGTGACATGAAAGAAGGGGACCTCAGTTTGCCTCTCGCAATTGTGCAATTGGACGGTAAGACGTTTGCGATCGTCGAAGAAGACAGCTATGAGGGCGAGGGCTATGTCATTCTCGAAATCCGAAAGGACAAAGTTCGCCGGATACTGGAGACTCTTGCGGGCAGTTGTTAACTGGGAGCGAGTTGCGGAACCGCGCAACCGTCGGTGGAAGCGTGGAGTTAGGCTCCGTAGGAGCCGAATGTCTATAGCTCCAGGTCGATTCCAAAATTCAATAAGCTCCTTTAGGAGCGGAATGTGGATGATGTGCCATCAGATGATGTTCAGCTCCTAAAGGAGCTTTAGGTTCATTTGGGATAATCGTTGCCATAAACATCTCGCTCCTACGGAGCGAAAACAAGGCGAGCTGTCCGCGCGTGAACTCGGAGCTGTGGAGAACCCACTTTCATGTCTCGCTCGCTTTGTGATAAATCTCTACGCCATGAAAACAAGACGACCGTTCTTATCATCAACAGCTTTGCTGCTGGTTCTTTCGTTCTTCTTATTCACAATTCCAATTGGCGCGCAGCGGACCACGCAACTGGCGCAGAGAAAACCTGCGACAAAGGAACCTGCTCAGAGAAGACCCACCACAACGCGCTCCGGACGCAATGAGGCGCTCTGGCAGAGAGCACTGGCGATTCATCGCCGCGCCATAGTCATCGACACGCACAACGACATTACGACCGGGATGACTAATTACGATTACGATCTCGGAGGGGCGCCGCCGGCCCCATATAGAACCAGCATCACCCGCATGAAGCAGGGTGGACAGACAGCCGAGTTCTTTTCGCTGTACATCAAACCCGATTATGTAGCGAGAGGCGGCGCGGCGCGACGCACGCTCGACATGATCGACTCGGTCTATCGCGCGGTCGAACGCCACCCGAACGAGCTGATGTTTGCCACCACCGCCGCGGACATTCGGCGCGCCAAAGCGCAGAACAAAATTGCCTGTCTGATGGGTATCGAAGGCGGTCACGCAATCGAGAATTCGCTGCCCACGCTGCGCGAGTTCTATCGCCTCGGGGTGCGTTACATGACCCTGACGTGGAACAACACAAATGACTGGGCGGACGCTGGTCGCGGGGAGAAAAAGCATAACGGCCTCAGTGACTTTGGCAAAGAAGTCGTGCGCGAGATGAATCGGCTGGGCATGCTGGTCGATGTCTCGCACGTATCGGACAAGACGATGAGCGACGCGCTGGATGTTTCGAAGGCGCCGATTATAGCTTCGCATTCTTCAGCCCGCGCTCTTAGCGATGTGCCAAGGAATATTCCCGACGATCTCCTGCGCCGGATCGCGAAAAACGGCGGCGTGGTGCAAGTAAATTTCTACAGCTACTTTGTCGACGCGAAGACCGTCGGGCCGCAGAGTGACGAGCGTAATCGAAGATTGCAGGCGCAGAACGATGCGCTAACAGCGAAGTATCCGGACGATCCCGAACGCTTGTCCGAAGAGAAAAGCAAGCTCGAAGCCCAAAATCCTCTGCCGCCCCTGCCGCTGGCAAAGCTAATCAATCACATCGATCACATCGTTAAGGTGGCCGGGATCGATCACGTCGGCCTGGGTCCGGACTTTGATGGCGCCAATGATTTCCCTGAGGGCGCACGCGATGTTTCAATGTATCCCAATATCACTTACGAATTATTGAAACGCGGCTATAGCGAACAGGACATTCGCAAGATCCTGGGAGAAAACTTTCTGCGGGTGTTTGCGCAGGCCGAACTCGTGGCGCGCCGGATGAGCCGGTCGATTAGTGGCGGCGGCAGCACGAAGCGAATCAACAAATAAGCCGCAGATGTATGCGGATAAGACAAAGCATTCGCCACAAAAAGGCGCAAGAAGCACAAGTGGGGTTTGCATTTCTGTTGTGCCTTTTGTGCTTTTTTGTGGCCGTTCCTAACCGCCCTGGGTTGAATGAATCGGTGTAATCTGCGTAATCTGTGGAGAAAGATGAATCACGCTGGAGTTTACTTACACATTCCCTTCTGTCGGCTCGCGTTGTTCCTACTGTGACTTCGCGACCGGAATGCATGAAAGCGAACTGGCAGAGCGTTACGTCAATTCCCTGATTGGAGAGATCAAGGCGTGGGGCGAGGTCGATATTCCGGAAGTTGTGAATACTATCTATTTCGGAGGGGGCACTCCTTCACTGCTGACGGTCGCGCAGATCGAACGGATTCTGAAGGCTGTGCGAGATCGCTTTCAAGTCCTGGCCGGCGCGGAAGTTACTATCGAGCTGAACCCTGGCGATGGCGGCACAAGTGCGGCTGCCAAACTGGAAACGATTCGCGATTTTCAGCAACTCGGAATCAATCGCGCCAGCTTTGGCGCGCAGACCTTTGACGACCGCGAACTAAAGCAACTGGGTCGCACGCACTCTTCAGATGACATCGCTTTGACGTTTTATCAGTTAAGGGAAGCCGGATTCGAAAATATTAATTTCGATCTAATCGCCGGCTTGCCGGGTCAGACCGTGCGAGGTTGGCAGCGGAATCTGACGGCCGCTTTGAAGCTGCGACCTGAACATCTGTCGCTTTATTTGCTGGACGTACATGAAGGAACGCCGTTGGCGGATCAAATCAAACGAGGCCTGCGGCCAAAGCCCGACGACGATCTCGCGGCTGAGATGTATCTGATCATGATTGATGAACTTAGCGCAGCCGGTTACGAGCATTACGAAATTTCGAATTTCTGCCGCCCCGGGTTTGAGTCACGACACAATACGAAATATTGGGCCGGCGAGCCTTACTATGGTTTCGGGTGCTCGGCGCATTCATACGACGGCGGGCGACGGCGTTGGAGCAACGAACGTGATGCGGCGAGTTATGCCAGTTTGATCGAGACGCACAAATCGCCGATCGTTGAGCGCACTGTTTTGAGTGGAGAGGACGCGCGCTCAGAGTCCATATTTCTGGGCCTGCGTCTGATGCGTGGGTTCAATCTGGAAAGCTATCATGCGCGGTTCGGCTTGGATTTGCTTGATGAGTATGAGACAGACATCATGCGTCTGCGGGACGCTGGATTGATTGAGATCGACCAAGGACTAGTGCGTCTGACTAAGCGGGGTGCGCTGTTGTCGAATGAAGTGTTTGTGGCGCTTGCGTGAGAGTGTCGGAAGCCCGACCGTCAGGGAGGGCCCCCCTGGCAACTAGCCCTCCCTTACGGTCGGGCTTCTGACACCTTAGGCGCCCTTAGATCTGATGGCTCAGCAATCCATCCCGCAGCTTTGGCTCGAACCAGGTTGATTTAGGCGGCATGATTTCGCCGGTGTCAGAAACGCGCAGTAACTCCTCGATCGTCGTCGGATAGAGCGAGAATGCCACCGCCGCCTTTCCTTCATTCACGAGTTTTTCCAGTTCATCCGTACCGCGAATGCCGCCTATGAAATCAATTCGCTTATCGGTGCGCACGTCCTTGATCCCGAGAATCGGATCCAGCAGACGTTCCTGCAAAATACTGACATCAAGCGACTCAACCACGCCCGTGGGTTTTTCTGCATCCCGGCGCAAAGCCAGTCCGTACCAACGGCCGTCGAGATACATACTCCATCGCCCACGCTCGCTCGGCTGGGGCGCCGCGTTTTCCGTGACGCTAAAACCGACACCTACTCGCGTCAAGAATTCTTCTTGAGATAGCCCATTCAGATCGCGCACGATGCGATTGTAGGGAAGGATCTGCAACTGGTCATCAGGAAACAGGACGCATTGAAAAAGGTTGTATTCTTCGTTACCAATGTTGGCAAAGCTCTGTTCCCTAAGCTCCGCGCGCGCGCGACTGGCACTGGCCGCTCGGTGATGACCATCGGCGATGTAGAAATAAGGAACATCAGCGAAAGCTTCAACCAGTGGGGCATAGGTCGGCACGCGCCAGATTGTGTGACGAATATCATCGTTCGCGACAAAGTCGTAGAGCGGAGGATTGCCGTCGAGCGCCTCCGCGATCAGCGAATTAATTTCAGGCCGGGCCCGGTAGGTTAAGAATACCGGACCGGTCTGTGCGCGCAGCACCATGATGTGGCGCGTGCGATCGTCTTCCTTGTCGCGCCTGGTACGCTCGTGCTTACGAATGATGCCGTGGTCGTACTCATCGACGGAACAGCACGCCACGACGCCAAGCTGCTCGTGGTCGCCCATGATTAAGCGATAGAGATAGAGACTCGGCGTCTCTTCCACTTCCAGCGGACATTCCTTTGTCAGCTTTTCAAAATTGGTGACGGCTTTCGCATAAACCTCGTCGGTGTAGATGGGCGTGCCCGCGGGCAGATCGATTTCCGGGCGCGACACGTGCAGAAAACTCCAGGGATTTCCGGACGCCAGGGCCCGGGCTTCTTCAGTGTTCACGACATCGTAAGGCACGGCTGCGACCTGCGCTGCGCGCTCAGCCTGCGGACGAAGGGCATTGAAAGGACGAATGATGGCCACGCGTTCTCCTTCAAAGGACGAAAATATTAGGAGAAGCTAAGACTAACTGCGCGCCGGGTGATTTTGCAACGCTATCTGTCCGATTCCGCACTGTGCGGCGGCAGAGCCGCAAGCTTACAATGCTGTCGATGTCTTCGACTGAAGAACTCAACAAGAAACTCCGCGCGATCGAAACCGAATTCGAGCGCGAGTTGCGCGCGCGTGGATTTGATCCGGCCCAGGCCGATAATGTCGCGTTGCCTTCGCATCTCGCCGCGCTTTACGCGGAACGCGAGCAGATCAAAGCGGAGCTTGAAGAGCTAATAAGAGGGGAAACCAATGACTGAGATTGAAAGGATTTTGGATCAACTCAAACGTGCTTACGAAGGCGGCGCCTGGCACGGGCCATCAGTGCGCGAAGTGCTCAACGGTGTGACCGCCCGACAGGCGCAGGCGCGTCCGCTGCAAAACGCGCACAGCATTTGGGAACTCGTGCATCACATCGCGGTCTGGGAAAACGCGGGCCGCAGGCGATTGGAAGGAGATCGGGCAGAGATTGACATTTCTTCTCTGGAAGATTGGCCGCCGGCAGATGACATGAGTGACGCAGCCTGGGAACAGGCGAAGGCTGCGCTCGATCGCGGGCACGAAGCTTTGCGCAAAACGATCGCCGGTCTGGATGAGTCGCGTTTGGATCAACCGATTCTGGAGGGCTTATCTACTGTTTATGTGACACTGCATGGCGTGATCCAGCACGACCTTTATCATGCGGGACAAATTGCGATGCTGAAAAAGGCGCTGGGTTAGTATCCGCAGATTGCGCAGAAAGAATAGAGAAAGGGCGAGGCCAAAGACCTTTAGCGTTTTCCCGTTCAACCGTTCAACCTAAAGCTCGCCTGAGCAAATTCACCGACTTAGCAAATACTGAAAAGGAAAAACAAGCCAGTGCGTGATTAGTTTTTCCTGTTCCGCGCAATCTGTGTAATCCGCGGACGAATTAAACCGGCACTCGACCAAACTCTTTCAGCAGCGGGGCCAGATTCTCGATCACCATCTCATGCGCTGCGGCGTTGGTGGCCACGATGCCGTTGCGATTGTCGATGCGGACGCTGTTGTAACGAATGGGCTGGCCAAAGAGATCCGTCAGCCGCCCGCCGGCTTCCACCAGAATGATCTCAGGCGCGCAGGTATCCCATTGTTTTGTGCTCGGTGATAGATGCAGATAAAGATCGGCCTGCTGCTCGGCAATCAAGCCAATTTTTACGCCCACCGAACCGCGCCGCATCTCATCTTTGAAACCAAACGCGCCGGTCACGCGTTCCATACGCGGGCTGCGATGGGAACGGCTGGAGGCCAGCACCATCTCGCTGGGTTTCGTTCGATTCGAAACGAACATGCGCGCCGCCGGTTCGTCTCTGTCTTCGATCCATGAGCCGTCATGACGGACAGCGCGATAAAGGACATCCCGCACCGGTTGATAGACGACACCGGCGATGCTCTCTCCGTTGACGGCGAGACCGATCTGCACCGCAAAATCTCCGTCGCGCGCAATAAAATTCTTCGTCCCATCCATCGGATCGATTAGCCACACTCGGTCCTTGTCCAAACGATGTTCGCTGTCGCTCGACTCTTCGGCCAGAATGCCATCGTCGGGAAAT
>Ga0207684_10004146_pt1 | contig 13785 bp, 11 predicted proteins | sample KBSK5501metaG_FD_184342 | JGI IMG/M metagenome (GOLD analysis project Ga0207684, IMG submission 184342) | Corn, switchgrass and miscanthus rhizosphere microbial communities from Kellogg Biological Station, Michigan, USA - KBS K5-50-1 metaG... | ecosystem: Host-associated > Plants > Roots >...
ATCATCCTGACCTCCAATACCAGCTTTGCTGGATGGGGACATCTGCTCGGCGGCGACGAGGTGCTTGCCACGGCACTCCTCGACAGGCTGCTTCATCATGCTGAGGTGATCTCTATCAACGGTCGCAGTTACCGCATGAAGGAGCGTCAGGTTGATCGTGTGGGCGAAGCCACCTCACCTGAAGTGGCTCCCAGGGCCACTGGCACGCAGCCTACCGGCGTTCGGTAAACAGCGTTTGGCCGGCCGGTGTTGGGGTCAGGTGATCCTGGCGCAGGTTAGTCGGCCTTTGTTCGCCGGCGTTATGGATTGTTGTTCTTTGGAGTTCGTTTTATCTGGGCGGCCACTTCTCAATCGGCTCGTGATTGCACCGGCCTTGACAAAAGGCCATGGGAGAGCAAGTCTTTGACCTGCACAAACCGCTCTTGCTTGTCAGCGAGTCGTGCGAGACGTTTTCGCTGCACATCCGCATCAGGGACTGGCCGCCACTCATCAGCTTGGGGCAAGGAAGCCGTAGGAAGCGGAAGTTGAGCCTGGCGAAGGTGTTTGTAACAGCGTGAGACCTCTGGCTCGATGGCCTCAACGAGATTTTTCATCAAGTGAAAACGGTCTGAGACTTGGGTCGCTTGCGGTGCCCCGTCGCTTGCTCCTTGTGTGTAATCCTTGCCACGATCCCGACTCACATAGTCGATCTCTGGGTGCTGGCGCATCCAGTCGGCTGCGGCCTGCGACGAACGTTCAGCCAGCACATCGAGCACTTCGTGTGAATCCAGATCAACCAGAATCGTGCCAAACTTGCGTCCACGGCGAAAGGAAAAATCATCAATGCCTAAGGCGACAACCGAACCAGCGGCAGATGTGGGAAGATCCATGATGCGGCGCACAACGGTCATCCATGAGGTGGAGATCCCAAGGCGAGCAGACAAGCGTGTTCCCAGACTTCCGCTTGTAGATAAGCCAATAGCTTGGAGCTCTTCGCAGAGCCGAACCGTCATCTGTGCCCAGGGTTCAACAAAGGTAGGAAGACGCTCAGTAAAGATCTTGCGTTGGCAGCCAGCATTGCGGCAAAAGAATTTGCGCACAGTGAGAGCAAGCCGAACGCTCTGACCACCACATGGCACGTCTCGTACACTGCGCTGGTAAGAGCTGTGAACCGAGGACGAGGGCCAAGAACACAGCGGACAACAAGACGTAGGAGAGGTTGAAACCACAGAAACGACCAGGTCGCTCTCTGTTTTCTCAATGGACTCCATGCACATTCCTGCTGGAAGCGGAAGAAAAGATGCCCCTTCGATCATCACCATCAGTTCCTTACAAAAATGAGAAAACCTTCTACTAGTAGAACTTTTGTCTTCGTCCGAACTATTCCATCATGATGTGTCACTCTTTGTTTTCCCAGAGTTGATCAGCTTCTCACCAAAGTGGTGTAAGAACCCATATCTTGGCGAACGAGTTGCAGAATCTGACGAAGAAGAGAGACGGAAAATGGAAAAGAGTTCCTTCCGATGTCACGCCATATAATGTGAGAGAGTCGATTCGCTAAAGGCGCTTAGCAGCGTGGCAGGTTATCTGGAAAACGGGAATTTTTAGTCGATAAAGGCCTATCAGTGTGAAATTGACGAAAAAGTACGACGTACCATATAACTACGCGTGAGCTTCTGTATGGAATGGCTCTAGAGGCTCTTCTGTCCATCTTGAGAACCTTCACGTCACCGCTCAGTTCTGCATCGCAATCAGAGACACGCACGGCAGACCATGGCATTTGAGGGCCAGGAAATACCTGCTGGACATGCAGAAAAGAAGAGCAAGGGCAAACTCAGCCTCAGTTATATGGCACGTCGTATCTTTTGGTCAGAAATACACTGATAGGCCAGCTCGCGGATCTTGATCACCTGTATACCACGGTAAAGCAGCAGCATGGGCGCATCGATATCCTCTTCGCCAACGCAGGTGGAGCGGAGCTTACCCCCTTAGGATCGATCACCGAAGCCCTCTTTGACAGCAGGTTCGGCATCAACGTCAAAGGGTTGCTCTTCACGGTGCAAGAGGCCCTGCCGCTCTTGCAGGAGGGCAGTTCGATTATCCTGAACGCCTCGATCGCCGCCTCCAAAGCGATAGCCGGGGCCTCGGTGTATAACGCCACCAAGGCCGCCGTGTGGTCCTTCGCACGCACCTGGGCCGTTGAACTCAAAGACCGCCAGATCCGCGTCAACGCTGTTAGCCCTGGTCTGATCGAGACCCCGTTTTACGACTAGCTCGGGTTGACGCAGGAGCAGCTTGAGCAACTCCTGGCGGGTTTGATGCCCATGGTCCCGATGGGGCGACTGGGCGACCCGGACGAGGTAGCGCAAGCGGTCCTGTTCCTCGCATCAGATGACAGTCGGTATATCACGGGGACCGAACTGTTCGTCGATGGAGGGATGGCCCAAGTCTAAGCTGACCCGGATCGCAGGTATCTCGATGAGACGTCTGCGATTCATTTCTTTCCGATGGCTGAGACCTCTCCTGTCCAGGAGCCAAAGCCCACATCTCCGCCTCTCTTTTCCGTATGGAGGTGCAAGACTTGCTCTTCTGTCAGATGGGCGAGTCAGCCAATTTACAGGGAAGAGTGATGTCAACACAGAACTGGAGCGGCATGGTCAAGAGGCAGAATGACCAAATTCGAAGATCCCGTCGATTTTCGATCATGGGACCTGCAACCGTTCAACCATAGAGTCATATTACCACCATCTCCTGGTACATGAGGAAAGGCTATGCTCTTGCTAGCAAGCAATCAGTATGCCGCCGGCTTGGAATGGTCTCCCGCAAAACGAGCCTCAAGGGCTGCTGCCTCGTCAGGCCGACCTGCTTTGCGCAAGAGCGCCACATGGTATTTCAGGGTTGCCCTTGTCTTCGGGTGCTGGAGTCCAAGTCGCTGTTCACGAACTGCAAGAGCTTGTCGGTACAAGGGTTCTGCTTTGGCGAGATTACCTTGCAGAGACTGCAATACAGCGAAGTCATGCCATGTTTCAGCCGTATCCGGGTGTTCGAGTCCTAGTTGGCGTTCCCGAATAGCTAATGCTCGCTGGTAGAGCTGTTCTGCCTCAATATACCTCCCCCTCTCACGGTAAAGGTTCGCCAGCCCGTTGAGTGAAGAGGCCGCCTCTGGACACTGGAGTCCCAGGGTTTGCTCCCAGATATGCAACGCTCGTTCATAAAACGGCTCTGCTTGCTCGTACTTTGTCTGCTCCAGGGAAAGTTCGGCTAGAATGTGGAGCAGATAAGCCACCTGAGGATGGCCTGGCCCGAATGCTTGCTCCCAGATGTGCTGGACCCGATGGAAGAGCGGTTCCGCTTCCTCATACCTACCCTGTTTCTTATAAAGAATCGCCAGGCCGTAAAGTGCATAGGCCACCTCGCGATGGTCTGGCCCGAATGTCTGCTCCCAGATGCGGCAGGCGCGCTGGAAGAGTGGTTCTGCTTCCTCGTCCCTGCTCTGCTCATAGTAGAGAATCGCCAGGCCATAAAGCGACTGGGCGACCTGGGGATGGTCTGACCCGAATGCCTGCTCCCAGATGCCCCTGGAACGCTGGAAAAGCGGTTCCGCTTCCTCATATTTGCCCTGCTTGCTATAGAGGACCGCCAGGCCGTAAAGCGACTGGGCAACCTGGGGGTGGTCTGGCCCGAATGCCTGCTCCCAGATGTGCTGGACCCGATGGAAGAGCGGTTCCGCTTCCTCATATTTGCCCCGCTTATCGTTGAGGACCGCCAGGCCGTAAAGTGCATAGGCCACCTGGGGATGGTCTGGTCCCAAGGCCTGCTCCCAGATGCGGCAGGCGCGCTGGAAAAGTGGTTCTGCCTCTGCATACCTGCCCTGCTCCAGGTACAGTTCTGCTAGATTGTGGAGCGACTGGGCGACCTGGGGATGGTCTAGTCCCAGGGCCTGTTCCCAGATGTGGCAGGCGCGCTGGAAAAGTGGTTCTGCTTCCTCACGCTTACCCTGTTTCCTATAAAGGTTTGCCAGACCGTTGAGCGGATAAGCCACCTGGGGATGGTCTGGCCCCAGAGCCTGCTCCCAAATGCGCCAGGCGCGCTGGAAAAGTGGTTCCGCCTCTGCATAGTGTGCCTGGTCATAGAGGTAGCATGCTGCCTTATACAGCAAGGAAGCAAGAGCCGGAGGCGGTATTTCCCATCCTTCGGTGAGAGGTGCGCACACCAGTACATGCGGGACGAAACGCTGACATTGTCCCCATGTTTCAGGCTTTGCTTCAGGGAACGCAGCATTCAGGACCTCGATAACATGGGTGAGCCAATGCTGCCGTTCCTGTTCATGCAGGCCATCTTTGACCACAGCCTGCACCAGTCGATGCATACTGATCGTCTTGCTCTCGCTATGACGCCGGGTGAGGGAAAAAGTACAGAGAACCTCTAAGGCCTCATTGAGTGCCAGCGGATCGGCGGAGTTATGGTGGAAGAAAGGTTCAGGCGTATCCGCTCTCACAGACAAGAGTTCTTCCGCAATGGCATCAGGCGCAAGAAAGGCACAGAATCGGAGGAGTTCATGAGCTGCCTCACTTCTTTGTTGTACGCGTTCAAAGGCCAGGGTGAAGGTCATCGCCACTGATTGGGGATGATCGGTTGGAACTGTTCCACGCCGTTGTAACAACATCTGTTGTCGATGGCGCAACAGCTCCAGATAGGCCCCCAAACTGCACCCTGTCTCCAGAACGTAGGCACCAGCCTGATCGAGCGCAAGTGGGAGTCCACCAAGCTGCCGGACAATACTCTGCGCAACAGTGACGTCTTCTGTAGAGGCATTCGCGAGTGAGCCCTCCAATGTGAGCCGCCTGGTCCGTTTGAGCAGAAAGAGCGCTCCGTCTTCCTCTGCAAGCGCGTCCACTTCTATGGCCTGGGCAACGGGTTCGGTCACCTGTCGGCGCGTGGTCAGGACAACTGCTCCTTGCCGATCAGGTGGCACAAACCTGTTGACCAGGCTCAGCTCTTCCACATTATCCAGAACCAGGAGCCAGCCCTTATGCTCAGCTAACCAGCGTTTGAGGGCAGCCACCACCTTGCTCGGATCTCGTTCGTCCCGTTCGCGCAGGCGCAGACGCCTGGCCAACGTTTCATAGGAAGCGACGAGGGCTGCGTGCGTATCAGCCGAGGTCCAGAGAATATCGTGATAACTATTACGGTAACGATAGGCATACTCCAGGGCAATCTGCGTTTTCCCGATCCCTCCCAGCCCACTAATTGCCTGGGTCAGTGCGACGTACTTTCCACCGCTCAACTTCTGGTGGAGCGCATCCAGCACCTCCTCACGCCCGGTAAAATAGGGGTTCCGCTCCGCTGGCAGGTTGCTAAATGGCAGGATGGAAGCGGTACCGATATGGGCTTCGAAGAAGAGGCGTTTCTCCTCTTCATCCAGATCCAGAACCCGGACAAGCTCATGGAGCGTCGCCAGCGTTTCAGGCCGATAAAAGCCACGTTCCCAGAAGCTGATGGTACTGCGATACGCCCCTATCCGGTCTGCCAGTTCTTGCTGCGTTAGTCCCTTACGTTTGCGGAATCGCTGAAGTAGTTCGCCAAAGAGGGTTTCGTCTGAGGAATCCATCGGTGCCTCCTTTTTGCGCGCCTGATCAACTCTTACCCATGCGTAAGTCTATTACGCATGCTCTCTTCTATAATAGACACAGAAGCACGACTATGGCAAATGAATGACGAGATCCAGGCGCGCCCTGGATGTCTCCGAGAAGTGTCCCCAGAATCCTTGTCCAACGAGGCACCAGCGCGCGAATGGTTGAGAGTCGTACCCGCTCACCCGAGCAGAAAAGAGGATGAATCGAGCGAGCTCTCTGTAGGCTCAAGCTATGCACTCATCGTTCCTATGTTGCCGGTGGGACCAAAACCACTGCGACACATTGACAAAGACCATTGTCTGGGCGCTTTTCCCATGAGAGGCTTTTCCTCTCTAGGCAGATCTGGTTGCCTGTGTTCCTTGTCGTAATTTCCTGCCTTTGGATCGCCTTTGGGGCAAGGTGGCAGGGAAGGGATGGCAAATGTTGTTGTGAGAACTGCGATTCCTGGCTTTTAGCTCTACCAAATGTTATTCGTCTGAACGGATCCATCGTACGTACACCACTCCTGGTCAGTAGGACTCGACCAGCATCAACACCCTGGGTTTCTCTTTGTCTGTTGTCTTGAAGAAATGCGTCCCCGAATGGGGGTGATACCATCTCGTTGGGGCAGGGCAGTGTTTTCTGACGAAAAGAGACTACAGAGCTTTCTCAGGTGGCTTTTGGAGGGCGCCCAGCGCGCGTCGCAAAGGTTAGAGCTGAGGCGAAAAGCGCTTGTCAGAAAGACTATAACTTCGCCAGTTCTGACTCATAACCTCGCCAGTTGGCCTGTCAGTGCCATTTTGACGAAAAGATTAGTCGTACCAGATAACTATCGCTCAAGATCAGCCCCTTATGCTCAGCGGGCCAGCAAATCGCTTCTCAGGCCCGCTCTATAGACGGCTCAAAACGGTTTCTCATCGCTCTATTCCTCCCCGTTCTAGGAGCACAAAATCAGTAGTTATCTGGTACGACTGATCTTTTCGTCAGTTTCGCACCGATAGGCCGATTGTGATGCAAGCAACCCTTTTTGAGAGAGAAAAGTGAGGTTCATCTATGATCCTTCTATCATTGTCAATGCGTGAAGAGTCTGCTTCCTCAGTATCTGCTAGAGGAGTTGGCTCCAGATGAATGAGACTGAAGAGATGGAAAGAGGCACAGGTAGGTTAGAAAGGAGGGAAACAGGACAACAGACAGTGAGCTACTCCTCGCGTTGTTCTCGTATGTTGAATCTGTAAAAGCACTGCATGTAGTGGTGCATATCTTTGCAAAGGAGATACGTTATGAACAAACGGCTCAACTCCAAACGCTTTGTGGCAGTAGCAATGATTGGGGCAATGGCCCTATTATTGCTGTCAGGTTCTCTCACTCGCGCGTCTGCTGCAAATATGGGGCAGGGTCCTCCCCAGCATCTGAAAAAGGGTCAGCTCTGGACTGATGGGAAAGGGAAGGTGAATCAGAGCGCAGCTTTTATTCAGGCCAAAAATGCCCATCAGATTAATCCACTGGGGAAAGCCACAGCTCTCTCCTATCCCTCCGGCTATACCCTTACTATCAACCAGCCTTTTGAGGAACCCCTGGCTTACGGCTACCAGGATTCTCCAAGCGGGGTAGGCAAAGGCGCGTATTATACCGACAAATATAACTGGTATGACTGTGGCCCTGGAGCAGCAGCAGTGGCGTCATGGTTATGGCCATCTGCCCCCTTCCCTCCAGCTGGCACCTATCGCGATCCGCACTCCAGCCTCTATTGGCTGACTACCTACGGGAAGCAAAATGTGATGTATCTTGCTTACGTCATTAAGCCACCAAATTCTGGCTGGACATCGCCTGGAGTCATGACCTATTACACGTACCCCAACGCCGACACAGCAAATTCAGATCTGCTGATCGGCATGCAATACGAAGCCTCGGGCGAATCGTCCAACTGGCAGGGCTACTTTTATGTGCTCGTCAGCCCCGGGAATCTTTCTGCCTCATACCTCCTGGAAGCTGTCGAATACGACACGTATTCGTATGGAGTCCCGCTAGTCGTCTCAGTCAATGACTCCTACCTGCCAGATTGGAAGAACAGTAACTACAAAGGCGGCAGCCACGATATCGCTGTCCTTGGCTACAACAACAGCAACAGCACCTACACCTATTACGAAACATGCGGACCCGGCGCAGCTGCTTGCGAAACAAGCAGCTACGGCACCCACACCATTAGCCAGTCACAGCTGTATGCTGCCATAGAAAATGACAATGGCAATGGGGCATTGATCTGGTAGCCTGCTCCAAGATTGGCTTTGCAGAATTACCGGGAACTGGATAGCATCAGACGTTCCCAACTCCATGAGCAGTGATGCTCATGGAGTTGCGCAAATTATCTGATACAATGGAGAAAGGGAGTATGTACCGCTGATGAGAAAATATCTCTGGCTTCAGCATATGAGCGTGCGGGCCATCATCGGACTGGCTTGTCTGCTGGCCTTAGCGGCCTGCGATTTGCCGACCATCAATCAGAAGGCTACTCCGACCACTCTCCAGAGCAGCCGGACGCTCTCACCAACACCCACACTCACTCCATCCGCACGAGCCTCAGCTCCCCCTGCCACGGGAGACGTGACCCTTGTCTATGACGATCAGATGGGCGAGGTGTTGTTTTTAGGAGATACTTTTTATAGCGATCCAAATCAGCCAGAGCAAACCTGGATCTGGAATGGCAGTGCTTGGACGCAACTCCATCCCGCGCATGAGCCTTCGATCAGATCAAATACTGCCATTGCCTATGATCCCGCAACAAAGCAGGTTGTGTTGTTTGGTGGTCTCAGTTCGCTTGCGAACACGAAGATGTTGAGCGACACCTGGACCTGGGATGGGACTGACTGGACGCACCAACATCCGGCGACCTCGCCACCTGCCCGCGATGACGCCGCGCTGGCGTATGATGCCGCGACAAATCAACTGGTGCTGTTTGGCGGAGGAAGCAGCAAGCCACCGATCGGTGGCTTAGTCCCGCCTCCACTGAATGATACCTGGATCTGGGATGGCTCCAACTGGATTCAGCAGCATCCTGCCGCATCTCCCCTTCCAGTGCTCTCACCTGGCCTGACCTATGACGCCGCTCGGCAAAATCTCATCCTGTTCGGAGGACTCTACGCCAACACGACGCCCATGCGCAAAGAACTAAACGACACCTGGCAATGGAGTGGCACCAACTGGGTTCATCTGCACCCACAAACCAGCCCGGATCTTTTTGATAACTCAAATGGCCAGCAGGTACTTTTTAGTAATCCAGTGATGGTGTACAATGCTCAGACTCAGCAGATCTTCTTGCTCTTTGGCAGCGATGATTCTAATACAAATCGCTCATTTCAGGTAAGCTGGGTCTGGGATGGCACAAGCTGGTCAAAAACGAGGGCTGGCGGTCCCTTAAATGGTGTAGATACCGGCAATCTGCTCTACGACGCCAAAACACAGACAGTGCTGGAAATGACCAGAGTTCTGCCAAGTACGAGTATCTCTTTTGATACGACCCTGTGGAAGCTAGAGGGGCAAACCTGGGTAAAGTTGGATGAATGGGGTCTCCAGTGAAGAGGGCTCTGGCGCATCGATCATCGCTGTAAAATACGGTGAGAAACTCGGCACCGTTCCGGTTTAAAATAAGGCATCAATGAAGTATCCTCTACAGTATCAAATTCACTGTGGAGGCAGAGAGGATGCTAGGTTACATGGAACGGTCAACGATTTACTATCTAAAACAGAAGGGCTGGACCAATGTCCAGATTGCCGAATTTACTGGCCACCATCGCGATACCATTGCCCGCGTCTTACGCGAAGAGATGGACAAGAAGCCGAAAACGCGCCAGCGCGAAAGTCGCGTCGCCATCTTTGATGCGCAGATTGCCGAGTGGCTCGATCAGCAGGTGCCGGTGAGCCGTATGGTGGAACTGGCGCGTGCGGAGAGCGAACATCCCTACACGGGCGGGGAGACAGCCTTCTACGACTACGTGCGCAAAGTGCGCCGTGCCCGCAAGCAGACGCCACGCAATCTAGCGCTGCGGTTTGAGGGCGTGCCTGGCGAATTCTTGCAAATCGATTGGGGAGAAGTGCGTCATGTCGGGTTCACGAAAGCTGGAATGGAAGGCCAGACACGCTACTTCTTTGCAGCCCGACTCAAGTACAGTCGCTACATGTATGTCAGTTTCCATACCAACATGCGGGAAGAGACGAGGCTCGGCTGTCTGATTGCCTGTTTCACCGAAATCGTCGGCGTGCCCTGGGCTGTGGTCACCGACAATATGAAAACGGCGGTGCTAGGACGCGATGAGGGCAACCAGCCCATCTGGAACCCGGCGTACCAGAAGCTGGCGGTCGAGTTCAAGTTTCATCCCGATGTCTGTGCCCCGGCCTCAGGGAACCAGAAAGGAGCTGTCGAGAACCTGGTCAAATTTGTGAAAGCGAACTTGCTGCCTGGGCGCAGCTTCTACGATGACGCGGATCTGGCGCAGCAATGCACACAGTGGTTGCGCTCGGTCAACACCGAACGTCCTTCTGATGCAACGGGAGAGCCTCCCGCCGTGTTGTTGGCGCAAGAGCAGCCCCAGTTTGGGCCATTGCCTGCCCACGCCTCTGACTATGGCTTCTTTGATTGTGTCGTGGTGAGCCGGGAAGGACTGGTCGCCATTGAGACCAACCGCTATTCGGTGCCAGCGCATCTGATGGGGCGGGCCCTCACCGCACGCATTCACACGAGCCGCATTGAACTGTTTGCCGACAGCGAGCGGGTCGCCACGCATGTGCGCCTGCCCGCCCAGCATGCACGCATCATTGACCCGGCGCATTTCGAGGCAGCATTTGCCAGCAAACCGCGCGGACGGGTGATGGTCTACCGTGACTGGTTGTGCAGCCTGTCGCCCGTGGTGATGAGCTATGTCAGCGAACTGTGTTACAAGCGGCGAGCGGAGATGAATCAGCAGATGCTTGCGCTGTATGAGTTGGCGCAAGAGATCGGGAAGACGGATTTCGTGGCTGCGCTGGAATTGGCAGCGGAACAGCAGATGTATGGCGCGGAGTATGTCCGTGCGATCTTCACGCTGCCACCTGCTCCTGCGCCACACGCTTTGGCGCAAGCAGACACAGACCTTCCCGTGCTCTCTGCTCTAGCGCAGCAGGAGGTGGAGCGAGACCTGGTCCAGTATGAGCAATATGTCGCCAATCAGGACAGTGTGGGGCTGAGAGGAGCACGAGCATGAGCGAAACATTGGATCAGAAACTGGCTGCGCTCAAGTTAGGGCGTATGCGCCAGGTCTATGCCAGCTGGATTGAGCAGGCGGTGCACAGCGAACTGGGATATGCAGAATTCTTGGAGCAACTGGTGAGCGAGGAACTGCTGGCGTGCCAGGAGCACCACCTGCGGCGCAAGATGAAAGCGGCGGTGTTTCCCTACCCGGCCACCATTGAACAGTTTGACTTCGCGCTGCGGCCCGAACTCAAGCGGGCAGTGCTGATGCGCTTTTTTGATAGCAGCTTTATCACCACGGCTGGCTCGCTGCTGCTCATCGGCCCAAGCGGGTTAGGGAAAACGCATCTGGCGGTGGCCCTGGGCACGAAGATGGTGCAACTGGGCTACACGGTGCGGTTTGTGGTGGCGCAACGGCTGGCTAACGCCGTCGTTACTGCCACCACGCGTACTGAGCTGACCCGTCTGATCGCGCCGCTCATCAGCTGTGATCTGCTCATCTTGGACGAATTTGGGTACTTGACTGTCGAACCGCAAGTCGGCCCCGTCTTGTATGAGATCGTTGCCGAGCGCTATGAGAAGGGAGCGACGGTCATCACCTCCAACAAGAGTCTGGCAACCTGGGGCGAGCTGGTGGGCGACACCGCATTAATGATGGCGATCATCGATCGCTTGTTACATCATGGGGAGGTGTTTTACCTGCGAGGCTCTTCGTACCGCATGCGCGGCAAAGAGCCCGTCGCTTTGACGTCCAGGGAAGGGGGGATCACCACATGAATCTGCATCGGAGACAAGTCGGTCCCGACGAAGTGGAAGCCCTGCACGAGATCGTGAGCAAGTGCGGGCAAGATATGAAGGTGAGGTTGGGGCTGAGTCATTGGGATCCACCGTATCCCTTGGAGTTGATGCGCAAAACCGCAGAAGAGCGCAGGGTGTACGCGGTGTACAAAAACGAGCTGCTCGTCGCGACTTTCACGGTCGGGACACAGCCTCCCGCGTACTATCGCACGATCCCAGGCGTGTGGGAAGCATGGGATCCTGCTGGGGAACCTGCCTTGTATGCCAATCGCCTCGCTGTGCTCCCTGAGTTTCAGGGGCTGGGCATCGGGACCTGGTGTATGCACGAGTCTGAGCGCATGGCACACGTTGAGGCATGTGAGGCCATTCGTCTAGACGCCTACGACAAGCATCTGAGCTTGTTAGCGTGGTACGAAAAGCTCGGCTATCACTGGCGAGGGACCTTTGCCTTTCACACCAAACTCTACGGTGAGACAGGCATGGCCTGTTACGAGAAGATGAAACGTGATTTTCGTGTGCCGTGATGCTCCTTACGTGGGGAACAGAGCAACATGCGCGATGGAATGCAGATGAATGGAACACAGAAACGCTGGCTCAGGGTCACGTCTGTGTTGTGGTTGTTGTCAACTTAACCAACACCTGATGCTGTTTTTTAGACTGTAACCGTGCCTACTTGACAACCGTGATTTACACTTTTCTCTCATGGGCAACGAAGTAGACCCTGCACAGCCGAAACCCGTGTTTTTTGCAGCTGTACGCTCGCTTCTTTGCGCAGAGATCAGGGTTTCTGGTTTTTGTCAACCAGGAATGTGACCTGTTCTATGATGAAAGGGTGCCTTATGTCATCTGCACTTGTTCCCTGCCCCTCCTTTGGAACACATCGTATTCATCGGAATGATGAGAGTAGAATCCTGGTTGTCGATTCGCTGATGCTGAAGTTCACCCCTATCGAGTATCGGGTGCTCCTGTCTCTGTTGAGCGGACGGGCCGTGGCAGATGCCCATCTCGCGCGAGAAGTATTCTCGTGTGAGGCGGATCGGAGTGTTCAAAAGAACCTGGATAAACATATCGATAAGATACGTAGTAAATTGCAGCTTGTGGGGCTCGGTGTGCATCGTGTCTCGAAGTATGGTTATGTGCTCCTCGCCGTCCCTGTTTGATCTTCGTTGCTCCTCTTCTTCCCCATCTGCTTCGGTGCTTTCTCCAAAATACCCTCTGTTTTGGGGGAAAAAGGCCTTCAAAAAGCGGGCCTTTTTTCCTCTTCTGTTTTGTCACCAAGGGTGCTACTTTTACTTGAGTAGCCCCAGAAACGGCAAGAGGGGCCAGAGTATCGGCCTGCTTGAGGCTGATTTGTCGTCGTGTGAAGTACATATTGGCCCAGAGCTACGCTAGCTGTCACAAAATGCAAGGTAGGAGGTAACAAGCGATTTTACTCGATTTTAGAAGCAAGGAGAGAGGGGGATTCGTACCTGATGGTCTTCTAAAAGTGCGATTATCCCCCTGTACTGGCTACTTGGTGCATCTGTTCGGAAAAAGCCATCTTAAGAGCGAGAGAACGTGCCTTCACTGGTTGCAAATGGATGTTCAACCGGAGTAAGATTTGAAGGTGCGAATATCTGCTTACACTGCAACAAGAAAATCAACGCGTCTTTCTGAAGGAGCAGCTCATTGTGATTCTTTCTCGTCTCAAGCGGCTCGTGGGTGCTCACAGAGACAAAAGAGCCAGCGCAGGGAGGAGACGTCGATGCGACAGCGCAATCGTTCTAGTATTAATAGAACGATGCATAAATAATCGAACCGGAACCGACGGGCTACGACTACGCTGTCGCCAATTTTATACCTCTTCCAGATCCCCACAAGTACCCTCTCTCAGAAGCTTCAACACGTCCTATCAAGGATCGTTATGCCGCCTGTAGTTGAGATACAGGGCAGGCCAGGCCCCAAAGACATTGCCTATGGCATCCCAGAAGACCAGTGGCCGATTGTCCTTCACCGTGTCCTTGAAAACCACGAGTCCTATCGCAAGGTTGCAGTCGATTATGGCGTCTCACGCGAAACGATACGCCGTTTAGTACAAACCTCAATAAGGCTGGATAGTAAGCTGCTTCAGGCAGCGAAAGGGGCAGGAAGCTCTCCGCGCCGATAGAGGATTCTGCCATCGCGCTTCACATT